>JGI24022J15233_10002821_pt1 | contig 16656 bp, 8 predicted proteins | sample Ectturendosymbi2_FD_15233 | JGI IMG/M metagenome (IMG submission 15233)
ATTCCACTGATGAAGATGATGAATTTCATGGCTTTTAATAAAGTTGTGTTGCTGACATTGTTTTGTTGTTTTTTACCGTATGTACTTTTAGTTACCGTTAATACATGTTTTTTGTGACCAATTTTGACCGCTGTTTTTTTTTTGGTCCAAAGCTATATCCACCCAATAAGCCGACCCCAGAAAATTAGGTCGCAAAAGTAGGTCCAGAAAATCGGCTTATTAGCCGGAAAATACGTTACCACCTTTTTGTGTATAACACTACGGCAATATCAAAACTACAGGATTCTTTTCTTCAACAACCTCATTGTATTTCACTGTGGCTAGATTGCTTGGTGGGAAAACTTTCAGTGAATCAGCTATCATACTACTTGCATTTGCAGCTAACAGCTCAAGCTTCGTTGTTTCTTTAATTTCTCTTGCGGACTTAGGTGAGCTGGCCTTGTTTGCGGAACCTGATATAAAATAGTCAATGGTTGTGCTTTGTCGCTTTCTTTTTTCGCTACTTGCTTTCACTCATGTTTCTTCTCTTCCCTTAATTTGGGTTACAAGATAAACAGAATCAACCCACTTCTTGGTAATTATTTCATGAAAAATACCTGCAATAACAAATATTACACAAATTACTATGGGTGTTGCTAACTATTCCAAACGACAATTAAAAACTGTAAGGCTTCCCATTTGAAGAGCACTGATCTAAAAATCGTCCAAGCGACTACGCGCACTTGCTGCAACATACCAGTCAAACAGCACTACTGCACTATGCTGGCTACTGCCACTGGTAATTGTGCTCTAACAAATGTAACCTACAATGAGAATAAGTATTATGTTGTCACATGGACTGTTTATCTTGAGGCCTCGATGTACCTGCGCCGACACCAGTGACTATGTCAGATCGTTGTGATATGCCACATTGCTTATTGATTCCATAGCAGTGCAGTGTTAAAGTTTGACCAGTTTTATCACTCAAGCTTCTTCTAAAGCAAGCTTAGACTTGTTTTTTCATAAATGTATGTATGCGAAAGTGATTGATTCATGCATTATGGCCCTGTGAAGCATAGCGTTCATTGTGAATAAATATTGCATCCTCCCCCACCAAATTAGCCTGTGTCCGCTACTGTATTGTCTCTTACTCCAAGACTCACCAACAACAGGTTCTCTCATTATCACAGTCTCCAGAGGCAAGCCACATTGGTTGGCCCGATAAGTGCAAAGCTTGATTTTTGTGTTAGCAACAAGTACAGTCTAGCAAGTGAGATTATTGATTTTAGTTATTTTCCCAAATTTTAGTCTTGTTTTTCACTATTAAAAGTTAGTAACAAGTGTATGAGATGAGAGGTTTGCCAAAATAAGTTTAAGGAAACGGTGGTCGTGGGGAAAAAATGAGAACCCCTGACTTAAGCCAACAACAAAGTTCTCTGGATTAAAGAAATTCCAAGAACAAGTTTTTGCGAACCAGTCGAATCCCATCACTCATGGTATTACTGCACCATCATCATGAATTAAGAAAACAAAAGGGATTGCATCAATGCAAGTAACAGCAATTCCATAACTTTGATGACATGATACATAAAAGAGCAAACTTGTATCACTGGCCATAATCACAGCTCAAGATTCAAACAAACAAACAGGGTTGCCAGATGCTTGACAAAGAATATGGCAAGTGTTCGTCATGTTATGGCAAATTTTTGGAAAAAATTTTGACAATGACAAAGTCATTAGCAATACTGACTTTTTCACAATTCATTTTATCCATACTTTTTTATTTTTAATGCTTGGCAATTAAAAAAATATTTGCTTTTGGGCTAAATGTTACTAGGTATGGTATTCCACACCTGTACATAGCCTATAGTATAATAATCAAGAGCCAAGAATTGCATCAATGCAATTCACATCAAACTGAAACTTTGATGACATAATGGACAAGAGAGCAAACTTGTATGACTGTCATAACAACAGCTCAAGATTTACACAAAAACAAACACTACTGACAATACTGTATTGAGAATTAGAGATCACAGAGCCGAAGTGCCACAGTGAAATCCGGCCGGATTCTACAATTTTGCTACAGCTAGCAACACATAGAAGTTAAGTGATAGCAACCTGGCATCGGCCCCCACTTTTCTAGTTTTACGGTTGATGTTGGAGGCCCCTTTTGAAAGCAGAATACTCAATACTTGCTCATTACAGTTGATACTAAGGGCTCCATTGAAAGCAGAGTACTTGCACACTGCAATTGCTGTTACGGACCTCTTTGCAAGCAGGGTACTTACACATTGCAGTTGTTGTTGATGGCCCTTTGAAAATAGAGTATTTACACATTACAGTTGCTACTGGGGACACCTTTGAAATCACAATACCTGCGAATAACAGTTTTTGTTGTGGGCCCCTTTGAAAGCAAAGTACTTGCTTATGACCTGCTTCAGAATATATTATATGAGTGGAAAATGTTTTTTACCAAAAATGAGAAAAATCTACACGCAAAACACCAAGGGGAGCTTGCCTCCCTTAAAAACACCACTGAGTGCAGGCTGCTAAGTATGAGGGAGCAGAAAGAGTATGAGACTGGTGGGTCAGTTCTGGCTGACACATAGCCATTAGCCTGATGCTCAACTGCTATGTCACAGCAATAGTTTTTTTGTGTGTGAATATGTTTTAAGTGAAGTGAGACGTTTTAAGTGAGACATGCAAGACAACAGTGCACTATGTATATTTAAAATGCAGCAACACCGGGTTAGTTTCAACCAAGCCAGCACAAGTATAGCTTACTTCAGGCTATTCTGCTTTCACATGCCATTATTTTCCTGCATGACATGAATGTTCACAACATAATAAGGAAAATAACGTTTTGTGAATCACGTTGTATGAAGTGTTTTCAATGCAACCTATGGGGTTTTATTTGTGCGGGCTAATAACTGAAAACAGTTGTTCCATTGTAATTTTACCTTAAGCACGAAGAGTTAAATGAAAATGTTAAACAAGGCTTGGTTCAGGTGAGAGCTAAAAGAGTTGAATGAGGTTTGGTTCAGGAAACAACAACATATGATTATATTTATTAGTTTCATGTTTGGTCAGTGATAACGTGACTCAAGTTAATGACTTGACTTGAATAATGTTGAAACACGATGGTGACTAGACTCTTTTATTGAATGACTCGACATGAGTCACAATCAATGACTTGAGACTACAGCCAGAGTCATTTTTACAAAATCTTCATACATATGAATGACAAACCTGGTTAATTCACACACGAAGAAATGAGCGTTTTTGCCTCAGTCATGAGCAATATTCAATATTGGCACTAATTTTCTTTTTTAACTGTCTACTGATGGTTTTATGATATATTTTAAGTACCAAGTATTCTACCTAACACGGAGGTAGAGGTGAGAATTCGCTTTTCATTGAAGTACTAGCACTGTAGGACGTAATAGGCCTGCATTAAACACATTTACTACGTTTACATGGCCAATTTTGCGTTGTCTTGTTACCATATATAGATAACAAGTGGTATGGTTCTGAACGTGATTTGCTGAGTCAGCACCCTGAACAAGCCAATGCATTGGCCACCTGGACAGAAAGCTGTCTCGTTATGAAGGGTATGTGGTCTTGTTCACTCAGTACGAGGCCAGCATTCAGTGTCTGTCTCCAGGTAAGATATGACTGCACCGTTATGTTAACTGTTGGTGTGTTGAGTTCAGTTTTAAAAGTGTAATACCAACACAATTACCATGCAGTCCATGAGGCGCGTCAGCAAGGATGGGTAGTTTTACAATAGATGGCAGTTTAGGCTTTGGGTTGGCAGTGTTAGGATTTCTTTTAAAGGCAAGAACCTTAACCAAATGTTCAGAAACCACCCTGCTAAAAAGTTGTTTGCTTCTGCACTTTACATGTCATTGAAAAAAATTGAGTGTAATAATTCTATCCCATCAATGGTGACAGAAGTACAGTAGAAGTTGCTACAGTAACTAAAACATACTTTTTGAAAAGTAGGCTATCTGTCAGTTTTAGATAGCCTTTATTGTTTCGAAATGAAACATTACTGAGAAGATTCTTGGTCATTATAAAGACTGAACGCTGTGCACAACATATGATAAAATAAAAGGCTCTGTTTAAATACAAATATATATTTTAAATATGTTACTGATCAACTGGAGTGGCTTGGCAGTGTTAGGAATAGTTGTTTTGAAAGTAAGAACCTTCTGTGTTGCACTAATCTTCATAAATCAGGCTTGCATAAACAGGGCAACTTGCTGGCATCAGTGGTGATAGTAGTAAAAGATATATAATTATTTCACTAGCTCTTTGAAAAAATGTCATAGGATTGGTATACATTTAATATTTATAACAAATACTGAATGTTTTGCGATTCATGTGACATTCATTAGGCTATTAGTTTAAGTATCAGTGTAATTTAAAGATTTTGACTGATGTGTCACCAAAAGTTCCACCTAGGCGCTTGCAGACACATGCAACATTAAGCAGTAATCTCCAAAATCTTTTTCAGCATTGTGCTTAGGAAACCTATGTGAAACTTGTATGCTTGTAACTTTGCACATGTGACATCAATGCATACTGTAAACGTGAGTACACATCTGCTATGGATGGATTTTACAGTGTGCAGCATGATCCACAATTCACGGCACTAACATGAGAGGCATGAACAGCAATTGCCAAATTGAAATTCGTGAAATCTGTTATCACTCAGTATACATGCTTTCAAACTGCATACAACCCTATGTTCACTAGCCTGCACAGTAGATGTTTATCGAACCATCTGCCACACGTGAATGACATTCAGACATGTAAACCGAACGGTACAATGACATCAGAACAGGCTGTCTCGTTTTTGTGGATCGCCGCTTAACATGTAAACGTAGTAATTATCGCAATGCAGTATTACTATTTGCATATTGTGATCATAGCAGCCATACTTTTGCTTAGAATCTTTTCCCAGATGAGTGGAATGATGATGTTTTTCAAATTCAAATCTAACTAATACAAAAATTATATTTCAAAATCCAACGCAAATCTGAAACCTAAATCTTGTCTAAATCTAAATTCTTATCATCACTCTCATTAACCTTTAAAGCCTCGGCCCACATGTAATCCAACGTAAAGATTCAAAGACAAATAAATAAATAGTTTGGAAAGTAAATAATTTAAGTTAACTTAGTCTTATGATCTACGTTTGGCTCACAGTCACATCATCATAACAATTGATACTGCAGAAATTTTAAAATAATCACTGTTAGCCATAGTGCAACGAGATGCTTTAAGCTTAGCAACAGCGTGTAGGCAAAGAAAACCCATAAACAGGAGGCGGGAAACCGCACAATTGCCTCCTACGAAAACTTTAAAAAAACATGTTGGTTAGGCACAACTTAAGTGCCAGTTACAATCTTTTTCAATGAATAAATGTATTTTTGCAGCAGACACAAAGTCCATAGTTACAGTAGAAACACACACGACACTTTCTACACAATGCAGGTTATAAAAACATACAAAACGGAACGTTTTACAATGGCATTGGACATTGGTCTTGGATGGAATCAGCGGAATCACAGGGTTGCATCCACTTTCTTAACAGTACGTTTTGCAACGGCGTTACTTGCCGCAGATTGAGATTTAGGATGCTCGTTACTGAACTCGTAACTAGTTGAGGCCATATAAAGTACGAATGCGTTGTGGTATGACACACCATCAAACGAACAAACACTGCAATGACCGAGCACTCAGTCACAAAGTAAAATGCGGTTGCAGTGTTCAAACAATAAGGATGAATATAAACAACCTGACTTCATTAAAACATACAGCACAGATGAGAATTGGACTGGATCCGGGATATGCCGAATTTTGTTGAATTTGGATTGGATCCAGAATGTAAAATTCTTCATAAATTTAGGATCAGGGCCGGATTCGGACTTAGTCAATGGAAAATAATTGTGTGATATTTGTTATCAAAAAGCTGTATTTTCTTAATTTTTTGGATTTTATTTGGACTTGGACTATTAATTTCAAAAAAAGTTTGGACTGTGGTTGGACTTGGACTGAGTTTTGAAAAATCAGGACTGGATCTGGATCGCAAAACATGACAGTCCGCACACCTCTGACACACAGTAGAGGTGTGCGGACTCCATTTTTTTAACTCCACATCTGATCTTGTTTGGTAAATTTTGAATCCGCATCCAGTCCGACTCCGCCACTACCGCGATGCAAGTAATCCGACTCCTGTTTGACTCCGCATCAATAAAAGTCATGCATATTCCACATAATATCAACTAAGTGAGCACCATTTTATCTATTACACTGTAAACACTCCTCTCACAACTTGTTATATGCTTAACTTAAATTGATGGCAGTGTCTATTTTGCCGCCAAGATACCAGCGGCAACAGGCTTGGCAGAAACAAAATAAACATAAAAGATAGACCCTAAGACTAACCCTAACTGTAGCCCTCAACTAACGCTAACTCCAACGCCAACCCTAACGCTAACCCTAATGCTAACCCAAACGCTAGCCCTAAACCTAACACCTAAGCGAACTTTGGAAAGTTTTGGAAAAAGTAAAAAATAAGAAAAGGGAAGTCGCCAAGGTGAGCGTCAAACTGAAAAGCAATGGCATACCAGACGCAAAGCATAACTCCTATGTTACGAGCAGCACGCCGATTGCATGACAAACTGACCTTTTTATTCAACTTGTGTCATGGCACGAGACCGAATGTTCGACTGGCGGCACAATAGCTCCAGCTGATCTGTTGCCACCAGAATCTTGGCGGTAAAATAGACACTACCTAAATTGATATCAAAACAAATGAAGCTTTGATATAGGCCAGGGGTCTCTTATTTATGGCCAGCAGGCCAAAGGCAAATCCAACCCGCAAAACCATTTCATTCGGCATGGTAAGACATTTTGTCAATTATGAAATTATGTTATATCAACAAAGAACTTGTTAATTTCGAATGTAACATATCCCAAAACAATGACATATAATCGATGTACAATCATCAGCGGTGAATGAGTAGCCTGAACAAAGTCTCGCCAAATCATCCAATGGTTGAAAACGCAATTCCAATGAAACTAATGCAGGATTCTTATATATAAATATATACGTAGGGCATATAAACTCTTATTGGAAAATCACAAATATAACACAATACCCAATCTAAAATGCATGGAATTGTTAAGAGCCTAGTTCGAAACCAGCATAGTTTAATCTGTCATTACACTACCCTATCACGCAACCATAAACATAACCTGTGCGTAAATCACTCATGCACTGCAACTGCGTAGTGTACTTTTCTGGCATTGCGTGGAACAACCTGGAAGACTTTCAAAACTATAGCAACTATAGCAGATTATGCGTAATTAGCAGTTACAGGCACAGCTCAGACTCACAAACCATTCTTCATCGGCAAATTGCAAAATCCAAATCCAGTCCGGTTCCGGTTCCTGTTAAGAAAACCTGAATCTGGAGTCGGAGTCATTTTCTCAGACTCCGACTCCGCTCTTGTCCAAAATTTTTGTATCCGGGTCCGGATATTCTTAAAATTTGAGAATCCGACTCCTGTTCAGACTCCGGCTACAATCATCGATCCAACCATAATTTATGTTTTTGCCAAGAAATGACCGAACAGACTCCTATTACTGCCGAAATGGAAAAGTACGGTAACTCCGGATCCGGGTCCGGTTTTTCATAAATTTTTTACTCCGGGTCCAGATCCGGGTCCGAAAGAAAAACGCAGAATCCTGCCGGAGTCGACTCCTGCAATTCGGATCCGGTCCCACATCTGGTACACACCGGAATGGAAAACGTGGCAGTTGTCGACGAAATATCGTGCGTAAAGGTGTGACTTTTGAGCATGTCTCGCATGAAATCACTCTGGCGCGTGAGGTTCACGCGTGATGGCTTTTCGCAGAAAAGATAATGGCGTGTAAAATCTGCTGTACCAAAAGCGCTTATCAGAGATGGAGTCTGGAGACTTGGCAGGGGCGGATTAAGGTTGTGTAGGCCCCCTGGCTGAAACTTACACAGGGGCCCCTTTCTACAGGGTGTCCCAGAAGTCGCGCACCATGCAGATTTTCATGAAAACACATATAAATAACAATTTTGTTGATCACAATCATAACAGATGCTCCAATTGTTCACCCTCTGCATTAAAAAGATAAAAAAACAAACAAATTATTATATGGTGAAAAAAAAAAAATTATTATATGGTGCGCAACTTCTGGAACACCCTGTATGTACAGTATATGTGAAAAACTGAATGAACGAATTGAAATACTTGTATTATTGAAACAAATGAAGCTTGAGCAAAAAAACTAATCATTAACTAGTATCAATCACAATACGAACGAAACTCATGGATAAATCAAACAATACAATGTATGTATAAAAGAAATAAGAAAGAAAAAAAGAAAGAAAATTGAGCAGCCGCGTATGGGGATCATTGTTAATGCATACAGGCTGTTTGCATCGTCATAATATGACGTCATCTTTGCGTTTGCAAACCAACGTTTTGGCGAAGTTTGTTGACGCAATCTGCATATTATTCCACACGCACTCTCCTTAGTTAAGCAGAACTTCCCGGTTGTTGAGTCCTGCTTCAGTGTGGGATTGATCCTCGAACCTCGAGAAGGATGTTTTGTGACGTCATCAATGTTAACTCCGCGCCAGAAGAATCGGCCAAAGAGAGCTTTTACTTCCATGTGCATGGAAGTCACTTACAAGTGTCGCTTTCTTGGTCTTTCCCTTCTCCTTGCTTTGGCTGACTTTGTTCACATGTAGCGGTCGCGCTAGCGTGACTGCTACATCAGTCATTGTTCTACAATGTGTCACTGTAATGAACATATATCATCAACGCTTCAAGTTAGGAGACCGGAGCAAAACACAGCACTCAACGTTACCACGGAGCAGTTTCTACAGTAACTGCAAAAATATCCGGCAACGCATTAAAAGATCGGAGTACAACCTAATGCTACGTCAGCGCAGTTCACATCTGCAAAGGTATAAGTCTGCGCGAATGTCCCGTCGAATAGCAGTCGAGCAAAGAAGGTATGCAACTGGGATGGCAAACACCCAGGCATGACAGCTTGAAACTTGCTAACCACACAAGAATTCAGAATGCGCATAAAGTAAGCAAGAAAGTTTTCATTTTTTATTATGTGACTGTTGGCATATATGTACAACTACTGGGGGGACTGAACAGATTCGGGCTTGTGTGAGCCGTTATGATCAATCCTCCTGAACTGCCAATTAATGACGAAGCTTGAAATGATGCACACATTGCAAGCACAGGTGCGCGGCTCCATCAGCACACACCCAAGATAGCCACATCAAAAAATGAAACTGGAAACTAGAGATGCATCAAAAAGTCAGATAAATCATGCGAGTTGAAATAGAACAATTTTGAAAATTCTTCCTGATGATCAATTAAACGTCCATATTTATCTTTCAAGCCTTTTTTGTGATTTTCCCATAATCGCACGATCTGGAACAAGTCACGTCACTGTCAGTTTGATTGGGTGTGTGCCGCACACCTAGAGTATAAGCCCTTGTATTGAAGAATGTGAAAATCACTGGCTTTTGAATACGTAAGAACTAGTGTTGGCAAAAAATACAAGTTCCGAAAAAGTAAACCCATGCATCATGTGTTAGCAGCTTTCCAATAGAAAAATGTCCAGTTACAGACTTTTGCTTTTTGCAATTTCATTCTTTAGATCACCCTCTGCCTTGGATGCCCAGGGACGTCGCTCCGTTCGCCCTTCTCTCTGCAAGCCACTGTTAGTGTCTCTACAATATCATTTTCAATGCTCATCAGGAAGAGAAAACTGAGCCGCTGTTGACCCATGCAACTTTGAACCTCATATTTTATTCTTTTTTGTTTTGAAAAAGTCTCTCCCCACTGCAGTTTGACATTGCCATGGACAGATAAATGCGAACTGCGACGTGAACGTTTGGGAAGCTCATACATGAAACCTTTAGGAATGCAAGTGTGATTAAATCCACAAACGCAACCACCCCAGCACCGCTAACACGACCAATTCAGTGCCGTCCAGCAGGTGGTCGTGCTAGCGGAGTTCCACAGCATAGGCCTATATATAACCAAATGACAGTTTTTGCGTAAATAAATTTTTTTTTAATTATTTTCAGCAAAACCATCTTTCCATGTCAGATTCCAGATCAAAATACACTAACTTAACTGTAAAGCTAACCTAACCAAAATTTGACCTAAGCTTACCTCTCATAATAGCCCAGTTTGATATGTCCTAAATTTCTGTGGTTAAAATAATATTTCTACTCATTGTAATTTAGTATTTCATTCTTTCTGTCCACAATCAACAACAAAGCCGTAAAACTAATAATAAGAACAAGAACATGCACTCATTTATCGATAACTGTTGTGAAACTCACTTTCACTTATTACGTAGTTTTACGTTCATTCACATAATATAACACTACTGAGTTGTTTTTATTTTTCTATTGCACTTAGAATATAAAATGCCACTCAACAGATTAAGTGAAAGCACATCTTACGACGTACTAAAATCGAATGATTTACTGATTTAAGTGAGCAAGCTTAGAGTTACTTGAACGAAATTCAAACAGAACTAAGACGTGCTTGATATGGTTTAATTCTTGTTATCAGTTAACGTTTTAAGTATCGTGATATCTGCCACCGTTCTGTTATCATTGCGTTTATTCTGTTTTAAGTTAGTTATCAAGAATAGTACTAAATAATGTCAATTCACATAAAAGTAATATGTATTAAAATGTCTAAGCTTACATCTTGGAAGTAAATACAGGTGCGGATTTACCATTAGGCTAAAAGGCTTAAGCCTAGGGCCCCCGATTTTCGGGGGCCCCGAAAGTTTGGGAGTAAGGACAATTTCCAGCATTTTTGCAAGCAATTATATTCCTATTTTTGTTATGGTCCAACGCACGTTTTTTACTTTACTATGCCGCTAACAAAAGATCTTAAAAGAAGATTGAAGTAAATGACAATGAGCATTCTCATTTTATGGCGTTGAGAATTGGTTATTGTTACGTATGATGTGTGGAACAAAACACCTGAGTCAATTTTTCAGATTACTCGAGGCAAGTGAGGTACGGTACTTTTGTTCAGCCCAGGCCTCTCTCTTGTTCATGGGCGTCTGAAGGGGGGCCAGGGCCCCCTGGATTTTTTAATTTAACATTTTATGTTACATTTTTAGCAAAAAAGGTCGTTTTCTTGATTTCGAGAAAGAAAAATATAATTTCATCAAGTTTGTCCCCCCTGGAAAAATTTGTATGGTTGGAAAAATCCGCTAATGGCATCCTCTAGAAAAAATCCTTCCGACGCCCATGCTCTTGTTGATTTTTTTGGGTAAGATACGGGGTAAACACAAGACTATAACCTCAATGGAGGTTATAGCCTGCACTGTAACCTCAAAGGAGCAAAACGTTAACTGTTTGTAATACCGCGCGTGTTAAGCTGGGATGTTCTGTGACTTCAATTGTTTTGTAGCAATCTACGGCCATTCATTTGTACAGCTCAATGCATAAAAAATATTTTAACTACCATTGAACTAGTCACATATCTTGACGTATTAGTAAGGCCAATTAGTAGCTTGAGCTTCTTAGCTTAGTTAAGCACGTGAGCTTCACGTATAAGTTGATTTCTTTTTTTCAAAGTCATCAGGATAACGTTGGATCTGCAGTTGGATTACTTGCATCAACTTCAGAAGGTCGAAACATACATATGAAAGTGGTTCAAGCAAGCGAAAGAAAACCACTGCCAAACCAGATGCAGTACGAGCCGTTATTGAAAAAGCGAAACCAATAACTCAGTTCTTGAGTGTGCCAGAAGGATTTACAGCAGAGGTAGGCAACCACTACTTTATTAATAGCGTCGCTACCGCTACCGCTATTTGTTAAATTGAATAGCGGTGCTACCGCAGCCAATCTTGAATGAAAATAGTAGCGAGCTATCGCTACCGCTATTCGCTACCGCTCCTTTTGCTGCACTTAAAAAATTTTTGGTTTTGGTTTACAGACGTAGGATCTATTTTGAAAAACCTTACGCTGAAATCTTTTTTTGAAAAAAAAAACGTGATCTGAAAACAATAGTCATGGAACAGTAATGATATAGGAAGAATTATTTTACAGTACATGCACATATGAACGAAACACAGACTGCAGAAACGTCCATATAGAGTCCATTTGGTTTTGTGAGTCGATTGTTGTAGGCTAGCAATCGCCTTTACCAATGCAAGTTTCGCGCTGTGTGCACAGTACTGAAGAGAATGGTCAAGCAATAAAAGATCAAGTCTGTTTGTCACAGAGTTTCATAAACGTGTAAATTGAATTAGGACCCGCAACGAGAGTGGGGGACAAACCTGGCTATCAAAGCCTCTCACGGAATTTTTATGCATTATTTTAGATCAGGAGTGGCCAATCTTGCTCTATTTATGAGCCGTATATAGTAAAACCCAAGTTACAAAGAACCGCAACATAAAATCTGAAAACACGAATTTATTTTCAATCTAAGCTTCCGTGACATCAGAATTCTTTTTTGGAACGACTTGCAAAAGTAATACTGTACGCAAGCTAGCTACCGTAGTACTATTTTACAATACAGTATTTCTACACTTTTCAATAGAAATAACAAATCAAAAACAAATACATAATTTTCGGAAAGTTCAAAGAGCCGGATGCAAAGCTTCGAAGAGCCGCAGTTTGGCCTCCCCTGTTTTAGATTTTTAAAAAAATGTTATGTTGATCTATGGTTTCATGTGAATCCCCTGAACAAATTACCGACTACTTGTATTTTAAACTGAGGTCCTTGTTTCTGCATGGTTCAATTTATTCGCGATAGTAGTTTTATGTAGAACTTAGTTTATATGGCCTGCGTGCAAAGAATGGTTATCTAGATATTCGAGAGCGAATTGACCAACCACCGTTTTCTGCCAGCTTTTGAAGGTGCAACCTAAGTGGCGGTAGGAGATTGAGCGGACGCGCTGCAGCATGCTCGGAAGCCTAAACCCTCAAGTGACCGGGAATTGTGATTTGGCAACGTCTACAGATTATGCGAACTTTTTCAGCAGTTATCACTGATGTTGAAAACTAATTGTGAAGCAATAAACATAGCGATTGTACGCACAACCCGAGTTTTGCAGTAGGAAAAGTTTTGGTGTTTGCCAAATTAGCTTTATTTGATTTTTGCTGAACAGCAGAACTTTGAATGAGTAACAGAAAACAAAATTATGCGCTTTCAGTGTCTCGTTTAGTGAAAGTGTAAAATTCTTCAACGAAAATAGTTTCACACAGGAGACAGCTTTTTTTAGTGAGTGGGAAAATTACTGAATTGGAGCACTAGGGAATATCTCAAATTAAGTCCGATGTTTAGCAGTATTCCTTTTACAACCCAAAGTCAAGCAGATGTTTCGAAATGTTTTAAGTGAAGAAAGAGGGGAGAAAACAAAATATATTGGTGAGTGATTTCAGGAGAATGTTTGCAAGACAAATACCAAAAGTACAACTTCATGGGCGAAGATTGCAAAAGAAAGTGCGCAAAAACTAGAAAGTTGGTGCATACAACGTTAAAAGCATGACAACTTCAACATTTGAATGTAAATTTGTTCTGCGTATTGGATTCATTGTAAAGGCTTACTGCTCGATGTGCAGTGTTGGTTTGGTACACCGTAATTAACATGACGAGATGTTTCGGTACAAAAAATAGATGCAACCATTTAGTAGGTTTGCTTACTGGCAGTGCAATTCATGGAATACAAAGAAGCTTTGCTTTCTATGCGCGTTAATGCTAAGCTTTAAAATTATTGTATTTTCAACTTAGTCGGTTTTGAAGTGTTTTCCCATGTGCTTATGTATATAACAGCTTCGTTGCAGGTAGGAGGGTAGCCCAGCCAGACCGTTGAATTGTAACATTGTATCAAAAACATTTCGATTTGGGCTAAACATGTTGCGCAACATTGATTATGTTACTTGAAAAGTAGCAGTGGATGTCTGTAATCGCATAGATTATGTTGCTAACGATTGACATCGCTTAGTAGACAAACTGGCGATTTTTATTCAACGTTGATGAGCATTTTTTGTTCAGCGAAACGTTTGGTTTTCACAGGTGCAAATTTTTGTTTCTGATCTTGTGAACGTTGTAAACATGTAAGAAAACGCAAATGTTAATGGAAGCAGACAATGCTATTATTAAGGTGGAGTAATAACAATATCATTTACGGTTCTCAAAGACGATATTTTTTTCATAAGACTAAATTCGTCAGATTCGAAAAAAGAGAATTATGTAGTTGTTGAACTTAGCACAATCCGATGCACGAAACTCAAAGTGAAGACCCCTGCGACCACGCTTACAAAAACAGCGTTTCCCCAAATTAAATGCAATGTGAAAGAAACGCTGTGACACCTGTAAGAAAAAAAACGTGCGATGTAGCAGAAAAGCGACATTTCATTACAAAGGTAAGTTACAAGAAGTTTTTCCTGCTGGTTTGAACGACATTAAATACGACTACGTAGATTCCAAACAGCATTTTTATCTACAGTATCACGTTGCAGCAATAGACATGAAACCACTTTGCAAAAAGCAAACGACACTTCAAGCAGTGACGTACCTCGGGTTTCCTGCGCCTGGTGTTGCAGTTGACTGCATCGCCTTGAACTACGGAGGCAAGCACAAGGGAAAGATGGCAGTTCGGGGCATTAACTAATAGGAAAGCAACCAGCAGCAATAGAGCTCCCTCACTGAGTTCACTCTACTACTGGGTTGCACTATCATTATATAGGGATAAGACAATTACGATAATTCGCTTGTGGTGACTATCACAGTGACTTGTTACTCATGGGCACCATCTGGCAGTAATCATTTATTGACATGTGGCGCCATCTTCTGGCCGCCACACTGGGGACAAACTCAGTTTAAGCGCTCCCAGCCCGTTCGTGGCAGCATCAAATAAAAGAAACACTGCAATCTGATGCTTTATTGCAATTAGCCTATGTAATTCCAAGGGCAAAGTTTTCTTGCCTTTGCTGCTGAAAATGTATCGGTTATATTGTCAAAAAAAGGGAAAGATTTAAATGTGTCTCATATTCCTAGAAAATATCTAAGCCAGTGACTCTTTGTAAGAAATTTTGCTCGCAATTTTGTGATCTGAATTTCGATAATCATGTCTGTGGAGATGCTAAGTTTATAGGTGAAATTAGATAAAACACAGGTAGCAGCCGTAGGGCAGGGGTTAGCGAAGGTATTGAGGGAAATGCAAATTTACAAAAAACACAAAATTTTTCCCCAATGTGGTTGTTTCTCTTCAGCAACAATGTTGACCTCACAAATAATAGCAGAGAGTGTAGAAAACCCTTCTGAATGTTGTGGGTGCGTGAGTAGCTGCAATAAATTTGATTCGACTGGATCATGTCAACCACGAAATTGAAATTCCCTATGATACTGTGATGAAAAGTTAGCTCCGCCCCCTTGCCTCCCTTTTGAAAGAACAGGGGAAGCAATGCCCCCGCTCTCCACGCGTCCCTGAGAGTAACTGAAAAGTATACAATCATAACTAATATACTCAAGGCTGTTGCCCATTTGCAATTACTGTAGAAGTTTGCAACAGTAGTCAGGATTTATTTAAATATCTCACAAATAAAAATCATCACAATTAACTTCAGAACCACATCAAATCCATTTCAACATGAAGTTTGTCAAACCATCAAAAGATCAAATAATTTCCTAAACATGAGATATGTTGTCGTAACAACATACTATTAAGGTTTATCGTTGCTCTAAAAGCATGCGCAGTTGCATGCACTGTGAATGCTGGATTCCCGTCCATTGTGACGCAATTATGGAATGAGAACGAAGTGGGAAAGTTCGTAAACCTGGCTATCTGAAAGCATTGTGACACAACCGTTAGTCAAACCATATGCGGGCGCTGGTTGCTGAAGACACAAGCGGCGCCTTAAAACGTCACTAATGTTCGTAATTGCTCCCTTTGCAAACCTTGGTGATCTTGATGAGATTTTGCAACTGGGTAACAGCGACTGGCATTCGACATTTTGTAAATCGTGATTACAGTACTAGCATCCGCTGACATTTGACATTTCGTAGTTGTTACGTGACATTCCAACCTCAATTTACGCCCTCAAAATGCTGCGCCCGGGGACAGATGTCTCCCCTTCCCCCGTGGCTACGCCGCTGTCTTCAAGACAGAATCATAAGTTTGCTTCAAGTCATGCACGCAGCCAAATATCCTGAAGTCGAAGCAAGCTGCAAAAACTGTCATACTGACATATACTTCAAAACGAAAACCGTAGTTGCACATGCAGCGAAATGTTGAACCCAGTGCCAGATTTTTCCAAGCATTCACTTCAGTCATACGCAGCTTTGCCGGTAGCAGTAGCCAATGCTTCTGTTTCGAAGCCCAACTGCTTCAAAGTTTGTCGCTGATGCCGAGTTTTTACTGAACAAACGTGGAACCTATCGATCAGGTCAAAACCAACCTTGGCTAAATCATTCCTAATGCTGCTAGCTAACCGCAAACAAATCATCCAAAATCAGCGAAAAACAGTGAGAAGAGCAGTTACTATCAACGTGTGCTGACGGAAGAGCTCTTGCGAACTTTTTCCTTTGGCCACCACTCACGCCAAAGTAGCGAATA
>JGI24022J15233_10002822_pt1 | contig 16655 bp, 6 predicted proteins | sample Ectturendosymbi2_FD_15233 | JGI IMG/M metagenome (IMG submission 15233)
GGGGCGGATCCAGGGGGAGGGCGATCGCCGCCCCTACAACCTACAAAAGTAGCTTTATTGACCATAGGTTTGTACAATTCGGAAGAACATTCGCGATGCAAGGCCTTTTTGTCGTCCATTGTATTGTCACAGCAGTGTTGTAAATTGTAATTCATCCCTCTTAGTAGCGAGGCTTTTGTGATACTTGAAGACCAAATAATACTGAAATCGAACCTCCTAACTAATGACCTTACTCTCTGGACATAAGCGTCGGAATTGTTGGGCAGGGAGTCCTTGTCCCCCTGGAATTTGTAATTTTCTTATTAACATTTTAGCAAAAAAAGATCGTTTTCTTAGTTTCGAGTGGGCAAAATGAAATTTTGCCACTTTTGGGCCCCCTCTGGAAAAATATTTTTGGCTACGCTTGGAAAAATCCACTTTTGCCCCCCTGTGGTAAAAATCCTTCCGACGCCCATGTCACCCTTTGACTAATACATTCAGGGACACAGCGATATCTTCTACTTCATGGCAATCGCGCGTTTTCCCGTGTTGAAAATGATGATCTCAGCCAAGTTCATCGAAGTTAACTTTTGTTCGACATTGAATTAAGTGACACAGTTGGCTTTTATTATTAAAAATTCCTTGATACTGCCAAGGTACTAAACAATAGCCAATCAAGGCTGCCTGCGAAAAAGGTAAGAGGGCGGATGCGATATCCCAGCTGTCGCGACAGCACGACTGAATGACGATTCTTGGTGCCGCGACTAGGCGAGATCTGGTGATAGAGACAATTTCTCACCTGCGTTAATCCATCTGTCGATGAGCAACCGTCTTGTTGGTCAATTGCCACATTGCTGATTGCCATGAAAACGTGCAGACTTATTTGTTTTGATCTGATCAATAAGCAGTTAACCACCTCGCATCTTCTCATTGCCCGTCAATGGCGTAGCCAGCCCAAAATATTGGAGAGGACAAAATGTTTGACTTTAGGCGAGCAACAGTGTTTGTTTGGAACGCCGCTTCTCAAAACACAAAATGATTAGATATGCTAAGAATTGGGAGCTGCATGGCCCCCTGGCCTCCTGGCTACACCTATGTTGCGAGAAGTTCCCTAAACAACTTCAGCGCGCAATGATTTTTGCTTTCTTCTGCTGAGTCACGAGAGACGCGTTGTGGTTTTTATTTTTCGTGCACAGCAAATGCAGTGTAAAAATGCAATCGTTTTGCTTCTAACGTGAAACAAGCAAATAATGAAAAGTGAATATTGTGTCAAGCGATGCAACAATTCCTTGCAACTCAACAGTGGTTGGAAACGAAAAAACGCATTTGAGGGTGGGAAAAATCACACCCAAAACTGTTTCTGGCAAAGCAGTGGTCGGTGCGGGTAGGCGACTCTAGGATAGTAGTATTCCATCCAGTGGTTTGCGCCGTAGTCGTAATCGTACGGATCCCACTCCATTGTAACGTGCGGAGACGACACTTCGTAACCGGAAACGGTTGCTGGGCGTGGCCGGATAAAACTTTGGAAGGAGCTTGTTCCGTTGTCGGAAAAATGGGCAATCATGGGAAGGTATCTGCAATGCATGCTTAGCAATAAATCGAACAAAGCTACCGTAGCATTTTTTCAATAGCACAAAACGGTGTGCCTTAAAAGTTACAAACATCGATCAAACTCTATACTGGTAGTTTACCAGAAGCCGAGCAGACGAACAGTACGTGTGGATGCGTCAAACTAACTAACTATTCCTATTCGCTTTTCATACTACAATGCATTGCTATAGCGACCGCGGGCATGCTCTGTGCTTAAGAGATAAACATAGATGACTGCACTATGATGCTGGTTTCCTTTGCTGCATTCGCAGCACAAAAGGTTTGCTTAAAGTGGCTTGTAAAAAACAACGGAAACGAAACTAGCAGTGGCAGCAAAAGAACAAGCTTGTCATGTTTCGTCTCAGTTTACAAGGGTAATTTATAATGTAAAATACAAGGTGTTGCAACAGTGTTTGTTAAGTTAATAGCCTGTGGTGAAGTTTGTGGCAACACTTAATAAAGATTAGTGAAATTGCGGAGTAAACCTGGAGAAAGGCTGCAGCTCGACATCACGCAAGCTTCGATTGTTACTTTGACATTGTTCCAAGTTGGGACTTGAGCAAGCCTGTAGCGATGGGGGAACATTCGGGGCAGTCAGTGCCCCCCAAATTGAGTTGTGCCCAGGAAATTTGTTTTAAACATTAAATATAAACGAAAATCTTGCCCCCTGCAACAGGTATTTTGCCCCACCAAACCTCAACACCTGGCTTCGGGCCTGTACTTGAGCATATTACGAGCCTTCTGAGTTGCTAAGATAGGCGCCAAATAGTAACAGATCATCAGCTTCACCGCAGGTAGTGGTGTGCTGGGTGTGAAACATTAACTTCCATGTTTGGCCAGTAAAGGTCTACAGTGCAATACTGAGCAATGTATCATCTTGGCTTCTAACCTTATTTGACGCCAGAATCCCTTTAAGCAAAGTATTGGCATCCTCGCTCCGTGTCCAGCATATTTCGCAACAGTGAACAGTAAGTGCCAACTGGTAAACCTGAAGCGTTCTACGGCAGCGAGTATCGCGATGTTAGGAAAATCACATACGAAATAATGTGATTGCGGTATGTGTCACACAGTTAACAAAAGTTTGTATGAAATTTGCATCCACGCAGAAGCTGTAAATAAGCGATCCAAAAAATCACAGGCCGTGGATTCACCGTGGTTCCAAAACACAGGTGGCTTAATCAGAATTCACGCCACGCATTATTTTTCTGAATTTTAGCACGAGCCCTGGTTTCCTGGGTAAGAAAACAGGTAACGATTGTTGTAAATGGATGTTTGTGAATGAATACGTCACAAATGAGTTCGAAAACATGTCTGTACATAGAGTTAATGTAGTTTGCTGCATGGTACCAGCAGAGGAGACCTCTAAGAAATGAAGCCCCGGTACAAAATGTAAATTAGGCACGAACCCGGCCCGAGATCACAAGCACAGAACCCAGCACAAGCCCGATTTAGGCCCGAAAACTGAATTTATCGAGTGGTCAAGATATGGACAACTGCGGGGTATTGGTGGCGTAGTAAACTAATGACTAAAATTTCACAATTAACCATTTCATTGAAGATTTACACAACTTGGTTGTTTCCACAGGAACTGACAGCAAAAATGTCCACTCTTGCGAACAAATTTTACATGCAGGTAAGAAATTGGCCCAAAGCATGAAAACTTAAGTTTAACCTGACCCGACACGGTAAGTCCTGCCTGATTTACCTCTCTGCCCCAGTGCGTCATTTTCGGTTGGAAATTTATTTGTTTTTTTTCTGATTTCAGGAAATCATTGCTCTGAGGGGAATTTAAATGTACGTGTTGACCTTATCATCATTGTTGTCGCAGATAAAAGTTTAAGCGTGCAAAACAAGAAAAACAAATAAATCTTACCTTTCACTTACGAAAACATCATCTTCTACCACTCCACTCCCCTTTCCAAGAGAAAAAACAGAGTTTCGTGGTCTTATGTGTGATTCAGAACCATGCCTATTTTCTGGCATAGAGATTCTTTGTGCAATGAGAGCTTTCTGCTCGGAGTTGTCGTTTGGTGCTGAACAGTCCGAAGAGACGATTCTCATTTCGACGCCTGCGCTTGCCCCGAAGTCGCTGTCCAATCCCGGTCCTCCGCTGGGGTCGTTCTGGTTCAATGGCGATGTGCTTTACAAATTAATCGCATTAAATTAGGAAATAGTTTTACGATTGGCAGTGAAAAGCATGCGATAGGAGAAAAGTTTGCATCACAGCACTTGGGGGTCTGCGTCATGCAATAGAAGTAAAGAGATTGAATCATTGGTCAGCAGTGGCAATATGCTGCTTAGCGGCAGGGATTACATTGGGACGCTTGCTTGTAGAGGCAATAACCTTAATACAGGACTCCCAGCTATGAGGGAACATCCAACTGCCTCACCCCAGTGTAACTATTGCGGAATAATTGAACGTTTAGGCTATATATTACAGTCATGCTCTGGAACACACCAACAATAGTTCGTCGTTCTTACAAGAGCTAAAATGTCTTACGACAACTTCCAAGCTGTTCAGAGATGATAAGTAGTACTTCAAAGTATTAAATTTGATCACACAAAGATACTTATGTGCAGGACTTGTAACACGAATTGTCACAGCAACATTCATGTTCAGCAAGCCTGCCAGTGAAAGAAAACCATCTGGCACACTTCAGATCACAGTAGCACTATAAAGAGATGACAATTGCTTGTGACCAGTAACCACAGCTGGACACTCTACTACCGAATCAATGATATGCGACTTGTTCCCTACAGTGAACCGTCTTGGAGAGCGCTCTTTAAATAATTTGCTTTTCAATCATTTTTACACGGAAAGACACAGGTTCTGGTTTAAGCTGCGTCCTTAAAGAAGGCGTAAAAGCTTGTTCCAAACAGAAGTGAACGCAACATTCGTAAATTAGCAAAAATATTTTAGTATGGCTTGCAGGGCCGCAACCAGCTGGTATTTTTGGGGCGGACATAATGATTTTAACTTGTTGCACCTAAAAACTAAAATGTTTTTGAAAATTTCGGAGAGGCAATTGCCCGGTTGCTCCCCCTGGTTGCGGGCCTGATGGCATGTTTGAAAAACTAAAATCTTGGTATTTCATTTTGAAAGCAGATTTGTTGAGGCACGTGTGGCTGCTTCATTGCTTCAAGCAAGTTTTCAGCGGAAACGAAAGTATGGCGACTTGTGCTTGACCAGAGATAAAATCAGTCAGGGATAATAAAAAAATATGTTCGGAGTGCTAGAACGGAGTCAGAAAACCTTACGAACATATTCAGCAATGCTACGATTTGCCTGATGGCGAAACAAATGCGAACATATGTACCTTCGGGAAACCCTTTCCACGGAGTTGCAGTGTACCCGCCGTGACGGAGGAAGCAGGCTGCTATTGTTGTTGATCTTGTGATGATTATTGATCAAACGACTTCTCAAACGGAAAGCTTGGCTCGGTGGAAGGTCGGCGTAGTAACAAGCTGCGTCGTGACCGGGGTCAGGTGCAAACACGGAGTCGTTATTCACGTTGTTGTTCTCTGCATCTGGAAGACTCTCAAGTGGAGCGATTCCTGCAAAATACAGCGATAGCAATGAACAAGGTCACGAAGATTAAGTTTGACCTGCTTGGTAGAAATTTTTGTTCGCCTGCCTGTTTTTTTGTCAATGCTATTTTTGCCGCTTTGTTGCTGTGGCGAATAGTGTTCCTTACTGCTCAGTGTGCTTCAGCACAACTGGGTCCAAATTTTAAAGCACGTCGGAAATGTGCCCCGATATTTAGCAATAACGTGGCTCCTGTCAAATGCATTTTATTTGCTTCATGTATTGACAATGATAAAATATAAGGTAAAATATAAGGTAACGACAAAGGAAATGTTTGAGACAACGTTCTGGCTAAAAGGTCTGTGGGCGACCATTTGTACCTTAAAGAATTGGTATTGATATTTGGTTTCTGTTTGGAAATTTGCACAGATGTACATGGTGACCGTACGCCTTCGCGCAGCAGAGGTTGAGCTATTGTTTTCCTCAATTGCAATAATATACGGGAAGTCCAAAAGGATGTATGCATTTTATTATAGCTATCATTTCATATAAAATGTACCCGGGTTCCTGTTTTCCAGGTAAATAATAGTTTAGATTCCCAAAGTTGTGTTTCCCAGGTTCACTGGATCAAGCAACAAAGTATTCCGTGCAGGAGAATATCAAGACTGTCAAGACCTATTTTGCGACGAAATTTGTTGTCCAAACACGAGTTTGGAGGAACCTTCCTAGCAGAAACGCTCCAACCCGACTCACAATATAGCGCCTCCTGAATAAATCCAGGGAAACGGCAAGTATACAGGATAACACCGCAGTGGCCGGCCGCGGTCAGTCTGGACAGAACATCACATGACTGAGACAACGCAGGCCCGTAACCAGGGGTTCGAAGCCCCCCTTAAAATTTTCTTCTCCCCTCCTGGAAAAATGTGCTGGGCATAGTTTAAAACTATTGGCCATAGTTAAAAAATTTGGGCCCCTCTCAGAAAACTCTTCGCCCCTCCTGGTGTCCCAAGCTGGTTAGGAGCCTGAGACAACGTCTCTGCATCAGTCAAGGAAATCCACAAGATGTTTGTTCCGGGAAAAAGATCTTTTTTTTGGGAAACAGATCTTTTAAGGAATTCAGTTACGCATATAATGCACCAGGATCTTCACCTGTCTGGAGGTGTCTTTGATTCTTTTTCATTTAACTTTTCAGATGTTACCTTTTTCAAATCCGGTTATTCCAGAACGAATATGAAACGCATCTATGTTGTGAAAAAGCGAAACATGCAAAAGGGACCCAACACCTGCCCCAGTATGTATAATATGCAGATTTTACAACTTCCGACCGATGCAAATAAGGCTGAGAAACGTGGACGTGCCTTTGAGCAAACCACCAGTAAGCGAATCGAAGGCCATCCTGATTTTTTGGAATTCATTTTTTTCAGCGACGAACAAAATTCTACCTTAGTGGTCAGGCCCACAAGTGCGGCGAAAGTGACTGTTTGGTGCGCGTTGGGTAGTGATGGCATTATGGGGTCCTGCTGGTTCGAGGATGCTGATGGACGTCCTGTTACTGTGAACACATAGCGATACATTGAATTAACAAGAAAATTCATCCCGGCACTGAGGCGGCAACGAGAATGGACATTCATGCTTTGATTTATAAGCAGGATAGAGCAACACCGCCTAGCTAGCGCAATGCTTCACCCGAGTACCTCCATCGTTACTTCCAGGTCGTACGGACCAACCGTGGCCTGCACATTCTCCAAATCTATCGCCCGTTGGATTATTTTATGTGGGGATACCTGTAAGACAGGTTTTACACTAACCTAAGCTATTGATGCGGTCAAGAATATAGCATTCCAACCGAGATCGGAACTGAGAATTCCCCATGGAGGTGGACAGGCTTGTTACCAACTTCAAAGTGTGAGTAGCCACAATGATTCAGCACTAAGGAGATTGCGTCGAGCACATTATAAACTATTGAGCTGTGCTCGCAAAATGGTGGTGCTCGAGGAAAAACTTCACCGCACTAGCGCATGTCTGTAAGACAGACCTACAGAAAAAATGGCAAAGTATTCCTATCAATACAAAAGGCTAATTCATCAAAATTGGATACGTCTTTTTTGGACCACCCTGTAGTATACTTAGAAGATCCGGTGTCCGCATGAGGTAAACGGAAAAAAACAAGAAACGCAAGAAAGATAGGGAAATTTTGAACTCACCAGCAGGGCATTTTGAACTCACCAGCAGGGCTTTAAAATTAACATTGCTCCCGAGACTAAATGAGTACTTCTATAATAATCCAATAGCCGCATTATGAGCTTATTTTCCGCATTACAGCTATTTTCTGCAACTTGTATCTTGAGATGCAGGCGCATCATTTTGGTTCGTACCTACTTTCGATTTAATGGAACTTGTTAACTTGCTGGTCGGACAATCTAAACAACGGTAAATCAAATCGTTGCTTTGCACGATGATTTCGCATGAGATTGTGCCAACAGTATACCGGTACTGCAGAGGTGCCCTGTAAAAGGCGGAGCTCCGTAAATAGCGGAGCTTGGTTGCGGAGGTTTGATGACGTAACCGGAGTCACTAAAACCGATATTTTGCGTTGAGCAATGAGAACTAAACGGTAGTAAAAATAATTTTACTGCAAAAGGTGATATTACACTACGGTCAAAAAAGTCTATTTTCAAGCATAATTTTTGGTCATCTGAGTTTCACAACGGTTCGTGGACAAAAAAAAGGTTAACAGTTGTGAATGTACAAAATGTTTAAACATCGCAAACTTTCATGCATTCTATGTTTGGGGGAAACGCATATTAAGTTGCAATGATACAACATTTTCCTTACTTTTTATCTTTTTTTTGCCTTTTTTTTCACTTACGTCATCAAACATCCGCAACCAACCTCCGCTAGTTACGGAGCTCCGCCTTTTACAAGACACCTACCACAGAAACTTATCAGTCAGTCCTGGGAATTTAAGCGACATGTCAAGATTCTTACACAATTCATGTAAAGCACAACTTGTACTTATAAATGACGTGTGCAGTCACATTTCTGTGATCTGCTTTTAACTAAAATCCTACATACCAAGAGCGGGCAATTTTCACACGGAACTCCGGGTTTTGCTACTTACCTGAAATGAAAAAGCTGTTGACCGAATTCGGAGGGACTGTCATAGGTGTCGTTGCAGACGACGTTTGTTCATGATGGTGTGCTTGGGAGTGGCAGCTTTGCTGTTCGTCTGGCGTTATTATATTGACAGGATAGGGCGCTGTATCAAGAGTGGGCAGGCCATTGCGTAGTGCAGTAGCGTGACTTCGAGATGTTCTCATTGAGATCGTTGATATTTCTGGACACTCCGAAATTTCAACTACGCTCTCCGCTGGCTATTTGAAGAAAAGAAAAGCTAAAATAATGCTATCCCTAAACTTCCGTGCAAGGTAATTAGCCAGGAAAACAGTTTATGCTGTCGTCGAAAACATTGGAGTTTTACTTCCGGACACTAACAGTGATAAAGTAATAAATACGTAGTAGCTGACATTTTCGCAGAATTCTTACGATTCTCTGCGTTGTGGCTGGATTTGGTGAATTACATGTAGGTTTCCTGTGACGAAAAACTTCAGGTTTTTCTGCACGAAGCTGCGCTTTCGGATTTTTTCCTTCCTCCTCAGATCTACTTTTCTGATACGTGAAACTGGATTGGTGTTCATCGCAAGAAACTGCAAATAAAACGTCAATGTTCCAACTCGTTGCGACACTGTGGCCTTGTCTTATATCTCAGAACACATGATGATGGACAGGGCCGTGGCTGAGGTTTCGGTTTAGGGGAAACCCAAACATCACTCGGGAATTGCAATCTACCAGGGATGTACGGATCGCAGATTTTCAAAATCCATATCCGAAATAATTCTATATCCAATACTTAACCGAATCCAAAAAAAATTTCCCAACTCGATCCGGTCCAAAATCCGAATCATACTTAGCAATCTTGCATTCCGTGAAATAATTCAGGCTGTAACGAATTGAAAACAAGGCGACTACGGAAAAATGTGGAACTACCACACGGTTACAAATGCCGCTACTGCAGAAATTCAGCAAGATTCGATCCGGATCCGATCCAAAGCCAAAAATCAATATCCATAATACCATCCGAAACGCAAAAATCTGCAAAATCCTGATCCGAAATTTGGATAGTCCGATCCGTGTACACCTCTGCAATCTGCAACTCCAGCAGTAGCGTCGCCAGCACAAAAATTTGTGGGGGCCAAATGTTCAACTTTAGGCAAAAACACTATTTTGTTTGGGATACCGCTTCTTCAAAGCACAAAATGACTATATATTCCAAACCCCTTTGCCCCCCCTGGCTACGCCTATGAACTCCAGCGGTGTGCACAAACATTGCGAGCAGAACGTTGCCGCAAATAACGCGAATTGAACAAAGGAGGCCCGGTATATTGCACAGACGGCGCTGAACAGCATTTGTTTACACTTAAAACTTATTGAACCTTGAAGGCTCGCAGCATTACACAATTTTTGGTTGCTGTTCAAATGTCATTGCCAGCGAGTGAACAAAGGGCAAAATGCCAACGTGGAACTGACTTTCATTCATTCAGAAAGCTGTGGCAAGTCCAACGCACGCGAAGAAAATTTGCTTCATATACAACTGCGCTTTTCCAACGTGGAGCGAACTTTGTTTCTCTATGGTGTGAACAAAAACTTTATTTCCAATAGGGCCGTGTAAGCAGACGTCTTCTTTCCGAATTTGCAGATACATGTGACACCATTGGCACTAACACCGCAGATTCTTATAACTTTCCCGAAAAATCGGGATTGGAAGAATTTTTAGACGACATTAAAAGGAAATGTAATTTGTTTGCTTTGGAACGTAAATGATTGAAAAGTTCATTTTACATCGTCACAAACGCCTAACAATCCAGCGCGACGTAGATTAGTAACATCGATGTGTTGCCACCGCAAACAAATCCACGCGATTCGCATCAACTCTAAAAAGAACAGATTTTTCTGAAGAAACGCTTCACTGAGTCACGATTCAAATCTCAAAAGTCAGGAAGTAATGATTTTATCAAACAATCAAGATCTGACTTAACCACCTCTGATTTAGAGAGACCACGAGCCTTGTTCAGTTCATACCGGTGTACATTCATCTTGAGTTCAAAATATTTCGATTGCAAGCCATAGCATCAGGGCTGCAAGGGCATTATTGTCGAAATCCAGCTATACTTCAGTTGAAATATTGTAACGGAACAGGCGTGCGGTGGCCAACTGGGCAATTTACCAGCTATCAGAAAGATGCCGGTGGTTTTACTTAGCTCTGAAAAAATTGTGGGTGCAAGGTTCTCTTCATAGAGGTATGAGTGTTTTGCAAGTTTTTGCGAGTTATAAAATCATTTACGACTATAATGATTTTAACTTGCTGCAACACCTATGCGCAAGTTATCGTGGAATAAAATACTTCCCAAAACCGTTTTTGAACAGGATAGCGCTTAAATTGCTTAATAAATTGCGCAATGGATAAGCGCGAAAGAAAACAGTGCGAGATATGTTTATAAAATAATTATGATAGTAAATGCAGAGTCTTAAGTGATCAGACGGTTTCTGTATCGAGCTTTGTGGCCTCAGTGGGACACGGAATGAAGCCACAACAAAAACGTGTTTCTATAGCTACCTCTTGTGAGGTGCGTCCTTAACTACCACTAAGTTTTCCTTCACTGCCCCTAGTGATGGAGACTTCGAAAAAAGTAACACACAAAGAATAAGTTTAACAAAAGTTTAGGTGAAATCGATAAAGTCAATCAGCGGAAGACAGAACACTTCAATCGTTTTGAGTCGACCAAAAGGCTAAAGTTTGTCTGTTACAATTTTTATGGTCTGTTAATATAGGGATTGCGGTTGTTTTTTCTTTGGTCTTTCCCTGGAATGACCTTGGTCAACCCTTTTTTCAAAATTAACGCAGTCAGATACTCACAAGTCCGGGTAACAGAGATGGAAGGATTTGCTCGCTTTTTATCGCAGCAAGCTGCTTCAGACCGGGAGTTGATGGGCTGTATCCGGAAATGCTGATGAGCGTTGGAAGGAAGAAATGCGGACGGAGGAATCGACTCGTAAAATGAATCGCCATACATATTTCTAACGTAACTTCGTCTTGGCCGACGTTTCAACTTTCGACGATGTGAACGGCATGGTGCGCAAGAAAGAGAACTCATTTTGGAACCCATGACCGGCAGCTTATTGTTGTAAAGAAACTTAAAACGTTGTCACAAACCCCTAAAACGTTTATCAACACAGCAATTTTAGCAGTTAAAATACGCTACGCCGCGCTGTAGATTTTTCAAAAAACAAACTAGAGGTCATTGTTCTTCGTTCGCAGATTTTTTGCTCCGTGTTAAAAATGGGAGTATAATCTGCGAATTACGACAAAAACATATGCATTTTGTTTGCTCCACTACATATTATGTTATTAGAAACTGATCCATGCAAATATATTGGCAACCTGCAAGTAAAAGATTACATAACTGACTATAAAACAGAACCTGTGGTGAAAGATGAAGTCCCCTAATTCCTAAATCGCTCCCTGATGCAAATTTTTTATCTTCTAAATTTTATGTTGATGTCCAATTTAATAAATGCGAGAAGCGTCGTATACAATTAAGATAAAGGTCAACAAAAAAACTTTTAGCCTGTCAGCACGCTTCTGAGGAATAAGATAAAGGTCATAAAGAAATAACTAGTCTCAGGTTAAAAATATCGGTTGAAGATTGATTTACAATTACTTATTCCTTAAGCAGAAACTTTTACATCCAAAAACTAGTCACCTGAAACAGTGGTTTTCAACCTTTTTTATGCAGCAACCCATTTTGCAACTCAATTTAACAAACCTAACGACCCCCTAAAGAAAATTTCCAGTCAGGCATATGAAAAGCAGTTGTGTTTGCGCAATAGACAATCACAATGACTAAAAAAAACGTACGATATCACTATGTCGGACAAAGTCTCATTTCTTAAATTCATGCACATAGCAGCATCACTGAGCGATCCCGTGCCGTATCCAAATCACTCCACAGCACAACTCACTGAAAACTAGAATAACCCCAAAGTTAGCATGTCTAATTTACAAACACAAAACATTCTTTCGTCAAAGTTATTCGTCCGTTGCCAAATGCAATAGTACTGTAATGGCCATAATTACGCTCAAAACTTTGTAATGGTCATAATCACACTTAAAACAATTTTGAATGAAAAAGCAGGCTATCATTTTTGCCAGCCGATCATAGTATATTGGTTACGACAAAAACTGGTTCCATATACGAAATATAAAACCAAGAAGTAGTTATGAATATTTTATCACAAGCTCTCGCAACCCCTAGAAAAAAGGCAAACGACCCCCAGGTTTAAAACTACTGTCCTAGAACCACACTTTTTGTTGCCCTACCGCAATCGGATACTATACTTACTTCGCTTCTGCACTTGATGTGGGAGGCAATTAAAGCAACGTTGACTTTTACAAGTTGTATTTGCAATCAAATACATCCTGGAAAGTTCCTTTTTCTCAGCACATGATTTAAACGTTGCATTGTAGCAGCAGTGGTAGAAATTACAATTTGCCACAAACGTGTTATAACTGGTGTGTCGCTTGAAAGTGCTTTCATTTCCGTGCGTTTTTGAATCAAGAAACCTCGAAAACAAAAAAGTTTTTGTTATTTGAGTGAAGAGCTGAGCTGTGCGTAATTAATAAGATTGAAGCGCTCCCACTCCTGCTTGCTGCTTGCGTTTCGAGAAAATTTCGACAAGTCAGGGTCTCGTCGGCTGCAATCAGGCAATTTTTTTGACTACCAAACCATTCAGAGCAGCAGCAATCATTTAACTTTGCGCCATAACGATTTCGTCATCAAAAATAGCGGCAAAAACAGACGGGCGCAATCAGCTTCAATTGGTCACCAGTCGTCCTCTGTAGCAACGACTGTCACCGAGTATGGTACAGGGTTGCACAAAGCTCTTGCATCATATGAATGACTTAAAGCATTTTGCACTGCCCCACAGCAATTTCCTTACGTTTAAAAGTATGCGACGTTCGTTGTTTTATACGCTTAGCTGGAAGGGAAAACTTGGCATGTGTAGTACTGTCTATAGAGCTTAATCAAAAAATCAAGGGAAATCAATTTCCTATTGACGGTATTACTGAGGGTTGACGATATTGCGTGGGCACTGAGAAACCTTAGCTGACTGATGCAATCCCTATTACATGCATTCGCAAACCGACAAGCAGCCAATTATTCTGCTGTAGCTTTCTGATGGAAATTCAGGGCAACAATATGCAGGATATTCTAAAAAATGCGTTGACATTATGTAATCTATTAGAATGAATTCTTTCTCGAACGATCTTTGATGCCATAAGTCTACGTAGACAGAACCTACAACATTTCAAGGCTAAAATTTTTTGGAACACCCTGTATAGACTTTCGCAACATTGTACAGGTATACTGCACAAACTTCCTTTCCTACAGTCTGTTGCATAAATGTTGCGAAATCGTATCGAGTTGGAGTTGCTGGCAGTCATTGCAATCTTGCTAACCACTGTGTGGAAACATGTGTCTTGAACTGGTAAGACTCAGCAACTGGGATACAGTGGCCTTCTGTGATCTTAACTAAGTCTCAGAGCAACCTAACCACAATAAATTCCTGGTTTAACGATTGCGAGAGATCTCCAAGATAGTCACAATGCAGGAGTTTAAGCTGGCTTTAACAATAGCCATATGTTTCGGTGAAAATCAAGAGCAACAATGGACAAATGTGGGCCAGCTAATCGCTCACTGCGCGTCAGGGAGACGCCGCAAGGGCACAACGAACAATCAAGAAGTTTGCCGAAATGTGGCGTGGGGAATAATCAACGCTTGGTTTCAAAACCTTGACCATTTCGAGGTAACATGACCCTTTTTCGGTGACCAACTCGTGATGGCCTGGTGATAAGTGCGTCCGCTTCTGTGCTGGGAGGTCTGGAGTTCGACTCTCGACCGGGTCTTACCAAGACTTTGCAATTTGGTACTGTGACTAGCAAAAAGCAAGAAAACGAGTAAAATGTTATCAGTCAATCACGTCGCTAAAAGACCGCTGTTATAAAGCAACATCAAAACACTATCTCCAAAAAAATCTCTTCGGTGTCCATTTAACGCACATGACCAGCCCGTGGCATGTGTTTCCGTCTGCTGATGCTGATAGGTAGAGTTCGACTATTTACCGCGTCCCACCAAGTGGTTTTCTACAATTTCTGTTATTATTTTTAGGTCAACATGTTTGATGAGCAGAAACAAACGTAGTTGGTAACGATTTTTTTGTTTTTTGTAAGTTTCCACTGCCCTCAACTCATTTACTGAACCCCTGCCGCTACTTCGCCGTTCCTGTCTGTTCTGCCCCCCAGTAGTTGTACATATAACAGCAACATAATAAAAAACGACTGTTTTCTTGCGTACTTTATGCTCATTCTCATTTCTTGTGTAGTTTAGCAAGTTACCAACTGTCAACCCGCCATCCCAGCCGCATATCTTCTCCGCTCTTCGAGACATTCGCGCAGCCTGATGTTTTTGCAGTTGTTAACTGCACTGTCGTAGCGTTGAGTGTGTTTTACTCCACTGTTTTAATGCGCAGCCGTATATTTTCCAATTGTGGACTGCGCTGACGTAGCACTGTGTGTTCTACTCTCCTGTTTTAACGCGCTGCCAGATGTTTTTGCATTTTTTAATTGCTCTGTCCTAGCGTTGAGTGCTGTGTTTTGCTCCGGTCTCGAAACGTGGAGCGCAGATGATTTATTTTCATTACAGTGTCACATTGTACAACAACGGGTAAGAAGAGTGCGTGTAGAACAATATGCATGTTGTGTCAACCAGAGTTGTAAACGGGCCTCATTTTCAAGCCCGAACCCGTCCCGAGTCCGACATTTTTTTGAAGCCCGATTTAGGCCCGGTGTCAAGCGAAATTTTTGACTTGCGAAATTTCTGACTTCACGCCATGTGCGCATGCACATAGTATTATTCTACATATCGAATATGCTGACAAAACTGGCGATTAGGGCTTAGGGTTTCGGCAAATGTAACGGTTTAGATCTGGGCTAGAAAAAGAAATATAATTTCGGTCTAACACAGGATTTTTTTAAGGAAAATATTAGGAACCCAGTTTGGATTTGTAGGGACCCGATTTCTCTGATTATAGGGACCCGATGTTCTCTGATTTTGGGGACCCGATGATAATTTTCTCTGATTCTAGGGACCCGAATCGGGTTCCTAAAACGCCTTAAAAAAAGCCCTGGTCTAACAATAAGTCCAATATTTTTCAGTGGTTATAGTTATTCCCGTACTGTAGCTTGGTGTGGGTATCTGACATCTAACCAAAAAGTTTTAATTTACATAACACACATTAAAAAATAATCGCCAAATTTCATTTCTTTACTCTGAGAAGCAAAACAACAGTCAAACAATAATAGGTCAGAGATCAGAAATTTCGCTTGACACCGGAATCCAACTTTACCGAGTGAGTCAAGATATGCGCAACTGCGGGCTGCCAAAAAACGTAGTGTACGGGTGTAGCTGCAGGTACATGGTTTCATCGCACCCAAAATAGCAATCACCTTGACCAAAACATTGGCTTAAACAAGCACAAACCTAGCTTGTTAGTCAACGATAATACTGCGGAATGTATGTTTGTCAAAAAAAAAAAGAAACTATCACGATACTACATCCACGATGGCGATATAGGCATAAAAGAAACTATCTAGGATAGCGCTATAGGCATGAAAAGCCGGTTTGTAGGCCATCGTTTCTTAAAACAAGTCAATAATCGCGTGATTGATCTTTTCGAAGCACGCCATCGCGTGCTAATTTCCTCACCGATGTCGCCTTCTCAAAAAGAGCGTCAGAATAACCCGGGCAGAGAACAAAAGAACGCAGTTGTTGAGGCGCTTCACTTCGCGCGGAAGTAATCGGCCAAAGGAAGCTCTATAACAGCGATTTGGTTACACTGTTTAACCTTAATTATTTCGGTTTGTATAACCTCATTGTATTTTGGAACACTGTATCTCAATGCGGTCAAGGGTTAACATCTAACAGTTGTTCCAACGACAATTATCATCTTGTGCACAACTAACTGCGAAGACTTAATCGACCTATCTCAGCTATGACCTCTCAACGAATACATCTAGCACAATAACATCATTTGTATTAATGTTTTATTGTCAGAGGGTTAAGCAATAAGCGAAATTAATTACAATTACCATTTCATAATTTTATCTGACAGAGTTTCGCCTTTTAGTTTTATTGTAAAGAGTTCTCTTTCTCATTCCATTTGAATAAGTTCACCAAAGGTTGTTAGTTTTTGTTTAAGTCTTACCTGTGTAATTTCTATGAATCAATGTGGCTACAAGAAGCAAGAAAACGTCGCGAGATGATCTGGAAAGTATTGCTGAAAAGCTTGCAGACATGATGGACAGCAACAGCAAGTCCACAGAATCTTCACTACAAGAACTGGTGAAAGAGATTCGTGAACTACGCAAAAGCCAAGAATTTCT
>JGI24022J15233_10002824_pt1 | contig 16654 bp, 7 predicted proteins | sample Ectturendosymbi2_FD_15233 | JGI IMG/M metagenome (IMG submission 15233)
CTTGGAGCGGAGGACCCGGAACAATTGCCCTCGTTTCCCCCCCTTTATCCGGCCCTGATCCTATATCAATATTTTAGGAATTACATTGAACGCTATCGTCTTTCGACGAGAATACACGGTAAAGTGATTTGCATAGGTAACTATCAACTCCACCCCAGACGGGAATGTGGTGCAAAGATGTTGATAAACTCGCTGCTGTTTCCGTTACTTTTGGCAAAAGTAGCGGTGCTGCCGTTTTCCCACTTCTGATCGCAACCTCATCTCACTATTCAAAGAACTTTTCGTCCCAAACGCTTCGAACCGCAAATTTCCTGTCAGCTGGTCAGAACAAATCTAACTCGTGTTCGTTTATAGTGTATTTTACATAAGTAATGAAGCTTTTTTGCGATCACAGCGTCACAACAAAATGTCATCGCACAGCTCCTTTTTGACGAACCGTTTCAAATAAAAGTATAACGCTACGAACCTTACGATTCTCAAGAGACCATTGCAGTAGGCGTGGTGACTCATAATTCTACCCAGTCAAATGAAATGCCCCGATGTGATTCTCATGGGCATGAACCAGCTGGCAGCTGCCTCAGTAACAAAGCATGGCAGAGCCTTCAGCTAGGCAAGAAAATCACTTAATTCATTCTTAATTCTCACAACACAGTCGGCTGTTAGTTTGAGATAAGACAATTTACGAAAGAAGCGAATGTAAACGAAAGAGGTGTTTCGCTAAGGACGCTAAATGCGGGAACAGTGGATATGAATGCGAACGAGGTTGCTTATGTAAAAGAGCGACGCATGATACGAGTTGCAAACACAAAAAATGGATGTCAGCCTGAACAGTGACAAGGCCAGGTAACAAAAACATCATTTATGGTCAGCTGACTTTGATGACCTCCGGGTCTTTTCGTTGGCCATGCAAAATAAACAAGCATTGTCTGTCTGTCTTACCCTTTGGGTCTCATATTTGAGGCGTAACATTTGTTTATTCTATTTGGCGCAGACAAAATATTCGATTTACTGGAAAGAAAAGTTTCATCTAATAAGCAATGGTTCAAAATGAGGGGATGCTGATTCTCAAACGCAAAAACAACTGTTACACAACGTTCCGTGAATTGGCATCACTGATAATTTTGTTCTTAGCACCACGTCGTCGTGCAATTGCACTTGGCAACAAAGCATAAGTACTGACAACGCAAAGTCGTATAAAACGTAAAAATACTGCATCATTGACAGCGATGATCAAAGGTACCAGAAACATAAATGTCTGACGGAGATAGTGAATTGAGCAGCAAATACAACGCGTGAATATCCGAGAGAAAAGCGAAACTGTACAGAAGAGGGAAATGACTGCGCATAAGACAATTCAGGTAACGCTTCAAGCACGTATCGTACACGATTTTTTTTGCAAACAAACAATATAGGCAAAAGTTTACAGTGACAAACAGGTACTGGGGAAACAGCACTGACTTCTTGCCTTTCAACGGGCAGGCTTGAGAAACCAGTCGTCTCAAAGTCAACTTGATCTCTAATGAGCAAAGTTTCAAGCATTTGATGAACTGCTGACAGCCCTGAAAAATGCAATGAACGCAAGTTGAGGAACTAAAGTTTTTAAGCTAATTGCGCTGCACAAGAGATAGTTTCAAACGACTGAGCACTCAAAAATACTGACTGCCATTTTGTTTTTTGCACACAAATAATTCTAAAGCAGACGTCTTCAAATAAAAACGAGCGGAGCCTGAACCGTTCCGAATTCACGTTAGCAGAACCCACAATGTAGGTTCAACTGTATCGAAAAGATGCAAGCAAACCGATGGCACTTGATAGGTACCTCCGATTTATACGCTTGCATGACGTTGGAATGGGTCCGCGGTGGTGACACTCAACCCCTACAAAAGTGCAAAAATCCGTTTACCATGTTCGATATGAAGCAGACCATGCTTCTATTGATTGTGAGAGCAACTTGTGTTTGACGCGTCAATATCGTTTTAACGGACCTTATTCACATGAATTCTGATTCTGCGTTGGCAATTTCCCCACTATTTCCACTCACTCACAGTCATTATTTTTTGTTTCTCTTTAGTCAAAAGTTGGTACACCAAAAATGACCGATGACCAAAAATTACTGAAGCAAGCGGTCTCTGTTCTTCACAGTCCACACTCGCACTGAATCTGTCAACACGTCCTGCATTCCACAGGAAGCGTGTCTCAATCCCAGAGGTGGAACAAATTTCATAGTGGATACGCGAAATCTTTGCTGGACCCCAGCAGATTACGAAGAGAGCCAAACCAGCATAAGCTCAAGGTACACTATACACCGAAAGTTTGTATAACGTTCGCCAAAAATCAAGGCCATATTTATTCTCCGCTGAAAACTACAGCATGCCGGCGGCTGCAGGACGGCACCATTACGAGACAAACAGACTTTGCAGTCAGTATCAGCGCTTCGATCGACTCTTCCAACATTTGCAAGTGGTGTGTTTGAGATCACAATATTTCATCATAAGATCAACAAGTTGTGCTAATCATTGAACAAAGCAAGAAGTTGCAAGGGCGGGATTAGAAGCACACAGAAGATAACGGGTCGAAAAGCAAAACCAAGACATATGGATGGATTTATGCGGGAACGCATAACATCGCTAGACAGAAACCAATGACTAATAAATAAAACCAATCATTTTTGGGTTCAACAGTCCTAGTCTATGACGCAAATCCATAAATACTGCAAATAGAAAAACGTGCGGTTTCAAATTGAGAAATGCTGTTACTTTACCTGTTACATGCAATAAAAGATTGCAGGCGAGCAAAGTGATTTCGATGAGGACGGCAATACATTTGCAATTTCCGAAAATCTTGAAAAATTTAATAATCTTGGCCCAATCATTTCACGATTTTGGGAGAACAACTACCGCTTAGACCCGACCTATCAGTGCGTGAAAGTACTACTTGAAAAAACTCCAAATAATCAACACATACCGCTCGATATAGAAAATGAAAAGAATTAGACTTACCCAACCAGGGGTTGCAAGTGAGGCGAACCGATACTAGAGCTAGGTTTTCGTTTAGTTGAAGACTCAAAGCCACTAACGAAGTCAACTGCATGAAAAATGGTAGAAATCAGGTTGTTTATGTGCAACACATGGCTACCGGCACAGCCAAAAGAAAAGCATTTCGAAAAATGTAGAGACACCAAAAACGCATTCCTTTGCCACGAATATAATCAAGGACGTCGAAGACCAGAGGGGCAGGTCGAGTTTTGACGATACCAATTGTTACAAACAGGCCCGTTGCTAGATTATAAGGTTTGGGGAGGATATATTTTTAGGGGTGGCAAGATTGTTTTTATTTATATGTTTAAAATAAAATTTTCTGGGCACAACGAAATTTGGGGGGCACTGCTCCCGAATGCCCCCCGTGGCTACGGGCATCGTTATGAACGAAGTGGTTAAGATCTGTGAGTCATTTTCTGAGTTACAGTGTGTATTGTTACGTTTTTTCGTATTTCTACGCCACATTTTCACGCCCAAATATTTTGATTGTTTAAGTTTTCAATGAAGAAATGTAGGTATATGAAGATGATCCTCGTTCTTAACGTTCTGACACAATTTTGAGCTAAAAAATGGACAAAACAACTCTCCGTTCTTGAGTTTGGTATTAGTAGAATATAAATATACCACTGTTGCTGATTATAAAAAATTACTTCCATCTTCATTACCCCTTTCAAATAGGCGGGGTTGGCAATAACTCCAACATTGGGCATTCCTGAGCATCATCCAAAATGTTTCTGTAAGTTTCATAGACCCCCTTTTGCTCATTGTTTAACTATCTTGTCAATCCCAAAATGCATCTAGGCAACACTCATGGCAAGGAATGAAGAAAGCTGAGGTTTGTTCTCCCCCCCAGACGCTTTTCACAAAAAAGAAGATCACACTGTTCCATATGACATCACCACTGTTGCATAGTCACAATGGTTAATTTGCTATCAAAAACGAACAAACAAAAATTATACTTAAGTAGACATAGTAATCAACAAGACTTCCACAACACTTAAACCAAGACCTTACATTTGTCTTCTTCGTCTCTCAGCACACCAATGACATAACATGAAATGCTGAAACCAAATACCTGAAAAAAGAACCAGGTTGCAGTCAGACATTATGAACATCGCTGCACCACTGCAAACATTTTGTTTCTGTTATTTCCACTTTTCACTCAGAGCATTGAAAGCTTCTAAACCTTTTCAAAATTCTTATTTTCTTAGGCGGTGTTTTTCAACCGGGGTTCCACGGAACCTCAGGGTTCTGCTGGTGGCTGCCAAGGGTTCCGCAGAAACAGACCAAAATTGCCTGGATGAAATTCGCAACCACAGTTCTAAGCGGTTTTAGCAATACCAATGTTTCACCATATCCTTGCTACTATGAATCGCATTGAAAACTCTGCTTATCAACTGCTTTGACTTAATGCTCCCTTGGTGCTACGGAACCTTTTACCATAGGGATCTATGAGTAATGCAAACATTTGCAGAAGGTTCTGCTGCAGCAAAAAAGTTGAAAAACGCTGTTCTAAGGTCTATCACCAGCAAGTATTAAATAGTAAAGTTTTTCAGCAAAGCACAAAATTTTCTGAAATCATAAAAGGCAGCCACAGAAGAAGGAACCTCCAAATTGGTCTTATTTTGAAACTCTGATCACATAATTTATGACAGTATTTTTGGAAATTATTCTTTCAATGATTCACCATCCTCACATTAATTTTGAAAGAGTAGGCACAAAGCTTTCGACTTGCTGAGGCGTACATTTTTAAATCAAAGTTTTGAATGTAATAAATCACAGCAGCAGATATCAAAGCAACATCCAATACACATAAATGAAAAAACTCTGATACACATCAGGTCTGGATCAACTACAACAAAGCTAAGCTAAAAAGGTGCGCTCATTGCATTTTGACAGTGAAAAACATTAAAACAATGCATACCAGTTTAATACTTACTGAAAGCAGCATTTGCACAGACGACAATCCTATTTCAAAATACTCATAATCAAATATGCAGTACCATGGTGTGACCATGGTGGCTTCAGTTGGTACAGTGACAGTGGCATTGAAGCAATGGACTCTGAACCACGAGAAGGAATCTGTCAGGCCAAGGTTTAAAGCTATCATATGTTTGTTCTGCAAAACAAAGATTAGAAGAGCTGTCAACATCCAACTGTGGTACCAGTTCATACTTCACATTTAACAAATTTACATTTCTATATGTCTCATAGTTTACAACTAAATAATTGCAAAGAACAATCCTTACCAAGACTGGTATCAGAAGCAAAGCAGCTGTTTGATCTAATAATATCTGTATGAGAATGAAGCCGGACTCCAGATAGCATGCACAAGCACAAACAACCTAAGGACATCAGCATGCTTTTTTGTACAGTTTTGAAATGATGAGAAATTACCGTAACACTGCTGTGATATCTTGGACTTCCAACCATCAGACACAGGTTGCTTTATGTTCATGCAAGTTGACTGTGGGAAGTTTTAAATATTTGCTGCTTAGTTAATTCAGCAGTCACAGTTAATACAGTTTGCAAAGATGTTACTATCACCAAGTAAGAAAGAGCTATCTTTCATGTATGCAACCTGTAGTATTGTCAATTTTATTTCTTATTGAACTTATTATAGGAGTAAACTTTGAAACGTAATAATAGGTTTGTAATTGGCTGCACTAAAACCTATGAGCTACAACAAGAAATTCTATAATTAAAATGTCATTATTCTGTTAATGGATAGAGACAACCAGTAAGATTCAACAAATGAGGGATTTAACATGTTCACTGCTGGTGTACGAATATATCATACCTAAAAATCACGCCTTGAGCTGCTAATTTTGCACCACTTCAAAACTCCATAACTCGCCAGTCGATTGTGCTAGAGAGTTATTCAAAATCTCAAGACTTGGCAAGTCTTTAAGTCTGCAATAAAAAAAAATTTGTCTTGTGTTTCATTTTTTTGCGAGTGACGTCATAAGCGAGGTAGATTTTTGGCCATTTTGGCTCATGTTACCTGGCCTAGGGCCCAACTGCTACATGGAAGTATTTTTCTTAAGTTTTATTGGAAATTAGGCTAAAATCTGAGTATTTTGAGCCTTTGATCAACTTTCTAGGGTTCCGATTCAAAGGCTATGGTCTAAAAATAAACAATTAAGTAATCTAATTAGATAATTAATTTGTTGCTTTCAGATAATAACTTTTGAACCTGAAACCCCAGCAAGTTATCCAAAGTCTCAAAAGAGTTAGATTTTACCCCAGTTTCCAACGAAAACTTGAGCAAAATAATAACATCTAGCGGAGGGGTTCACAACTGGTGGGTCGCAACCCCAAGTGGTATGGAGAGAAGTGGCTGTGGGGCCACAAACAGCAATCTCAATAGTTTGCTGAAGTCTCAGATTTTTAAAACTGCGCATATCAACATTTTGCGTTATTTCAGCAAAAGTGAAACAGGGTCAGATCTTTGTGAAGTTGACATTAATTATTGTAATTCCTATCTGGTTTCTTCCATACAGTTTCAATTGACCTTGGTATGGAAACATGCAAGCACCAGAAATAGAAAGTTCTCTGCCTAGTGATGATGACATTATGACAGCTATGTTCCCTCAGATGCGCAACTGTGAGGTATACCACCAGACCATTTCAGCAGCGCAATCTCATTCTCGCGTACTTGCAGCATTCCAAATTTAATATCTTATATATATCACAAAGCCCTTTTTATCACTTGAAACACTATACTCGTTGAGTGTCTACATGGTTGCACAATTGCACATGAACTGAAACAAACATTTGTGCAGTGTAAAATTTTCTTCGAGGAACACTGTATGTCAGCCTTGTGAACATCTGACCTACTGTGAATACTTGCCAGCTGAAATTCCAACAAAGCAAAACCGAACTTTTATTGTTATTGTTCTGTATTGCATTTGTTCTTTTTTATTCATTATGATTTGAGCTCGTGATTCCAGCACAAAGTAGGGTATAGTTGACAGATGCCTGGATCTTAACAGCAGGCCTAACAAGTGATACTGATGCATAAAAGTAACTTTCTAACATGGTGTAATTTGCAGTCAATACGCATCAAACAAACTGTTGCATCCTAAAGATATTGCTCTTGCATTTCCTACAATCAAAACTCAACGTAACGATTGTGCATTCACTTTCTGAATGGAATGGATATTTTATTCATGTCTGAGTATATTTGCAATAGTGAAATTATTCTTCAGCACGTGACTGGTTCTCTGAAAACTCTCTCACGCAGTTTTGGTGTTCAACCCAGTAATCATATTCAGGCCTAACTACGCTCAACATTTCTTGTCTGCTTCCATCCATTTCCACCTACATCTGTGAGCAAGGTGGATATTAGGGGAGGTGAACGGAAGAGAGTCACTTTGTGAGTTTCACACTTAGTTTCTGTCTGTTTTTTTCAAACACAGACCAATCTTTTTTATGACCAAAAAAAGTAAGTAAATTCGGTCATAATCTCCAAACAGGCAGACTAGTGAATATTTTAGCAAGTTTTAATGCTACCAGTATTGCGGTATTATAAGACAAATGAACGAAAGATCTCAGCTTCAGTTAAAAAACTTATGAACCACTCTAGAGCCAAATTGAATAAGATCTGAAGCAAGTCATGTTTTTCAAAACAAAGCAACAATCAAGCAGATTAAGGTGGTACTTCTGGCGATTTACTTTTATTATTTAGCTGACATTTCAATAACAACCAACAAGTAAAGCAACCATCCTGTGCAAACATGCTGAGAAGGGACCATAAACAACTGTTTTGGGGCACCTTTCTTTTAGAGAGTTTCAGGCTCCTAAATTTTAATATCCACCCCTGTCTGTGAGGCTGGATTTTCAACCCTTGTGCACATTAAACAAAAGTCAAGGAATAGACTGCGCGTTGAGAATGACATGAGATTAGTTTTCACCAACACGTCCTCAAGAATTTCAATAATATTTGCATAGGTGCAAGCTCAGTTGTCCCACTAATTAGCGTATGTGCAGTTGTTTTGCATAAGCATGTAAACACATTGAATCTAACATGTGAAATAATAGTGCATTCTTATCAGGTTGGTTGTTATTTGAACACCTTTTGAGCTGCAGGTAATGGCTAGGGCCAAGTGCTTATATACTATTTTCGAATGGGGTCGCGAGATCAAAAAGGTTGGGAACCACTGATCTAGCGGTTTCAGCCCAGGGCCAGATGAAGTGGGTCAAAAGGCCTAAAACTACTCCACTTATGGTGTCACTCACAAAAAATGCGAAACCTAAAACCAAAAAATTTTTTTTCATTGCAGACTCCAAGACTTGGTGAGTTTTTTTAGGGTTTGAACAGCTCTCTAGCACAATCAGCAGAGGAGTTATGCTGTCGCTAAGACACGTGCAAACTGCTTGTTTTAGGTTGAAATCATACTGGCCATGACAGTGTGTTTCAAATATCAATAGCAAAAAAATGAATCATGCCCATTCGCAAGCAGTCATCTGCTTACCACGCAAAAACCTGCAAGTGAATGTTACGTCATAGAGTGATTTATCAGAACAATTGCATGTTCTGATTATTATGCACTACTAGATGTAATCAGAGGGCTCCATGCCATAAGGAAGAGGACAGAGATTTTGCGTTAACCAATCAGAGACGCAGTAGCAACTTTGGTTTACGAACACTCCATGCAGAACAATAGCATAGCAACTTTTGTGAGCACATATTGCTGATGTAAATCAGTGGAATTTTACAGCATACAATACATCAGCAAAATTGGCCAATGTATACTGATATGTCCATCAGTAATGGAGTTTCAAAACCCATTTGTGTAAGTGTCAGTATAGAAAGGTTTCAGGTTTCTTTTCAGTCTCAGTCTCAAAGACAGGTCTCAGTCACAAGCCTATTGCCTCAAGTCTTTGAATACTGCAAGAATACGGTTTGGTGAAACTTCTGTAGTTTAACATGCTTTTTGTCTGCTTTGCAGACAAGAAACAATGAAAGCGGGTGCAAAAATGCCAGAAATTGTAAAAAATTTCAACTTCCAAGTGGTAATGACATTTTTTGGATAAGTTTTTAAAAAATCTTGATATAATCCACAAATTTTCAAGTCTTGAGTCTCAGTTTCAGATTTTTTGACTAAGTCTCAGTTTCGAAGTTTTTACCAGATATCAGTCTCGAAGTTTAGGTCTTGATTACATCTTTGCTGATGCATCAGTCAAGCTCTAACTGAAATTACAATGATATCTAGGTACCATTAGTGCTTTTGTTTGATAAGTAATAGACAAGCAACTTGTTCACAGACAACTTGGACTCACTGCAATACCATAACTGCAAACAAAAATAAAGCCAGAAGTTTAAGCTACATGCAACTCACTACATCCAGCACTCCAATACCAAAGTAGAAAAATATGATGAAGATATTCCATCCCATCCAAATCAGTGTCCATGTTGAATACTAAATCACAAAAAGAAGATAAATTTTAAAGCAGTGTTATCTGCTGTGTACTGCTTAAAAGGCAGATAATGACAAACCATGGAGTAACACAAAAAAACTTTTAAAAATGTACTAGCACAGCTCTTACATACCATAGCCACTAATCTTGGCTTATTCCTGCATGTTCCAAACAATCCAATTGTAACAGCAATGATCTGACAAAAGTTGGCCACAATTGCAGTCCACTGAAACCCAAGGAAATCAAAAGTTTGGCGAAAGGAAATGGTTATCTGAAATAATAACATACTTATAGACTATGCAGGTAAGGCCAGTGTAAATAAGTATTCCCATGGAATGCAAAAGCTGAATGGAAAAGATAAGTGACATTCACACAAATTATTTTTCACTGCATAGCAGTCACACAATATACTGGAATATACTTAATGTAAGATCAGAAAGCAAAACATATAACACTCAACAACATCATTTTGATCTTTGTGATATCATCAGTGCAGAACATATTTTGTATGTTTTTTTGCTTTGATATGTATATAGATATATGCGTATGATAGAACATGTGGATTTTTGAAGAATCAGCTGCTTTAGAGTGCTCAGCAATAGAGCTTTTTACATATAGAGTTGTGAGCCGTGATCAAGCCAGCCTTATGTTGATTTTTGGTTTCATGTACAGTATATATGCAATTGCCAGGTGCATTGATAATTGGAAAATAATTATGCATGATGCATAAGAGCAAAGTAAGTTTGAATGAAAGTTCAGCTGAATTCTTGTTGCTGTACACGAAGAAACAAAGCGCAAAAAAGATATAGTATAACAAACTCTTCAAAATTAAAAATTACTACTTATTAGATGGCCACCCTCTACACATTAAGTAAAAAAAATCATAAAAATCTGATTTAAATCAAAAAAATCAGATGTAAATTTTTTAAATCAGATTTATTTCATTTTTTTAACACTTTGGCATCCGGCTGAAAAAAGCTGCCATCGGTTGAGAGACGGTGTACAATATATTTGCACTTCACTTTTCCAAAGCCAACTGTTGAGAGCCGGGCCCTATGGTTTCCTCTGCAAGGTACGAATATCTCGGTACTAAGTCTCTAGCAATCAGAAAAAGGCATTTGTCATGTGATTCAGCGTTTGGTGTGGTCAGGAGAGCATTTCTAAAACCCTAAAACTTTTCAGGCAAAAAAATAAAAAACCCTAAAACTTTTCAAGCAAATCAACTTTTTTAGTTACTCTATTTTTTATCATATGTCCTCTGCTAGGCGTGGGCTAGCCATTATGTTCAAACTAATAGCCTATGGCGCAATCACTTATTGCGTACCAGGCAACCACTCTTTTTGTCCTTGGTTGTTTCCCACGAAAATTTCCACAAATGTTGTGCATACTTACAGGCATCAGCCCTGAAAATTTCAGGAATATCGAGCCAGAACTTTTCGAGTTATACAATTTTTTATCAATTGTTATGTGCTAGGCATTTAAGTTACATGATTTCTATCAAGCGTCATGTGCTCGGCGCAGGCTACGCCATTTTGTTCAAGCTAGTACGGAGCAATCACTTGGTGCATACCAGGTAGCTACCTTTTATGTGCTTGGTCGTTTCCAACAAAAATTTTCACAAATGTTGTGCATACCTACATGCATCATCCCTGACAATTTCAGGTAAATCGAACCAGAACTTTTGGAGTTGCGCAATTTTTTGTCAAACGTCATGTGGTAGGTCATTTTTTCAAATATTTAGTTGGTGGCTAGAACGCGACAACTATTTTGTACATGGTGCTTTGTAGGAAAAATTTACTTTTTGGGTAAAGTTTGTTATTTTTTCAAGGCCAGTTACTGCTCAGTGAAATTTTGGGCGATGCACAAAAAGGTTGCTATGGGCTGATTTCAAATTGCCTGTTTGCCGAAGCCATTTGTGAACACATGCCATTGCAATAGTTTCTTCTAGAGTTGGTAAACATTATGTAAAAGTTTCCTATTTGGTTTGGTGGAAGACAAATATTTTTCTCAAAGGCAAGTAACTTTTTCAGCCACGTGTTCCAAGGTTTTCTGACGGCACAAATTTTCCAATCATGTGTCCTTTTTTTGCGACGGTACCAAAATTTTCCAGTCACATGTTTTGCAGTTCTTTTTTTTCCGACGGCACCAACATTTTCCAGCCACGTGTTCTGCAGTTGTTTTTTCCGACAGCACCAAAATTTTCCAGTCACGTGTTTTGCAGTTCTTTTTTTCGACGGCACCAACATTTTCCAGCCACGTGTTCTGCAGTTGTTTTTTCCGACAGCACCAAAATTTTCCAGTCACGTGTTTTGCAGTTCTTTTTTTCTGACAGCACCAAAATTTTCGTACATGCATCATCCCTGAAATTTTCGTACATGCATCAGCTTTGTGTTCTGCAGTTGTTTTTTTCTGTCGGCACCAAAATTTTCCAGTCACGTGTTCTGCACGTCTTTTTTCCGATGGCACCAAAATTTTCCAGTCACTTGTTCTGCAGTTCTTTTTTTCCGACGGAACAAATTTTCCAGTCATGTGTTCTGTAGCTCTTTTTTTCCGATGGCACCAAAGTTGCAGCCACACTGGGGGGGATTCAAGCTATCTTATTTCAACCACATGTGACGTGGTTCTTTTTTCTGCAGCGTTGTGTTCAGCGGTTCTTCAAAAACATTCATTCCTGGCGGATTCCAAATATCATGCAATTGCAATGTGCATAAATAATAATTAGCCACGACGTTTCTTACAGAGTTACAACGTATGCTGATGTTATTTTCATGGACGATGATTCTGACCTGAGTGACTTCAAGCTTAGTGATGATCCCAGCCGGTCAGATTCCGCAGGTGATTCCAACGATGATGCACCAACCAGGTTGGGCTTACCCTGCTGGAACATTGACGTGCACCACAACATGTCGAAGAGTCTCAAGGAGGCGGTAACATCATTCCTTACGTCAAAGAATATGTCTCGTTGGCATACTCTGTACATGGACAACTTCTATAACAGTGTACATGGCTATGGAGGAGGTCAGCAAACCCACATGCATTGTTGATTACAACAAGCATATGTCAGGTGTGGATGGGCTGGATCAGATGATTTCGTGCTACCCCAAGCAAAGGTGGGTGGCCATGCTGACATGATTGACAGTGTGCTTGCGCTATGGTGCATAACTTCGTACATACTTGTTTGTTTGAAGCGTAAATTTTTATAAAAATGGTAACAGCCTAAGCAAGCATGTCCTGGAAATTCTAGCGAAATTGAGCCTAAATTTTCTGAGTTGTTTACCTTTGCGCCAAGCACCTAAATGCGCGTGTGTCGCATTTCTTCGCAAACGTCCTAGCCTATCGACGATCAGCTGATGGAAACCGCTGTAGCTTTTTTTCTGCTTGTTTGCTGCACCTGAAACCAAAGACGATGCTGCTACAAGGTGATAACAACATCTTCTGTGTTTTTCATATTTTTCCTGAAACTAGAATAGAAGCGGTGCTGCTTTGTTTCAACAGTTGCGAGCAGACAAGCAAACGTGGGTGGCCATGCTGATTTGATTGACAGTGTGCTTGTGCTGCAGCGCGTAACTTGCGTACTTGTTTGTTTGAAGCGTAAATTTTTATAAAAATGGTAACAGCCTAAGCAAGCACGTCCTGGAAATTCTAGCAAAATTGAGCCTAACTTTTCTGAGTTGTTTACCTTTGTGCTAAGCATCTAGATGCCCGTGCGTTGCATGTCTTCGCAACAGTCCTAGCCTATCGGCGACCAGCTGACGGAAACCGCTATAGTTTTTTTCTGCTTGTTTGCTGTACCTGAAACTAAAGACGATGCTTCTACAAGGTGATAACAACATCTTCTGTGCTTTTCAGATTTTTCCTGAAACTAGAACAGAAGTGGTGCTGTTTTGTTTCAGCAGTCAAGAGCTGACAACTGTCCTCTGTTCGGGCGATGTCTAAATACATTTGTGTTTCGGTTGTTTTCGCGTACTGGACTTTGTCCAAATACGTTTCGTTTGCAGTGTGTGCAGCAAAAATATACTGAATCTTGAAATTCATGAACGAAGTGCTGTTGCAAAATTTATGCGAATCGAGCCTAGGCATAGCGATTGTTAGAGCCTCGGAGCGCACATGCGATTGCGTACTTAGTCGAAAAGCAGAAAATCCTTCCTAGTCTGAGGTGTTACATAAATAGTTGTAACTTTTTTACCTCTGAAAATTATTACTCGAAACTTCACAGGATGCTTGAAAATAGGTCTAGCAACATATTCTGTGAGTTTGGAATTTTTGCAATGCTTTGAATAAACGCAATGAACCTTCAAAGTAAAAAAACAACAAATCCACCACAGTTTTCACCCAAAACACCCATCTAAACAAGGTGTAAACTTTTTTTGGTTTTGTTCATCAGAAACTAGACGATCTGCCGAACATTTCATATGTAGGAAGTTTTTTCTAGCGTGCATGGTTTTCCCAGCACAGCACAGCCTTTTCAAACAGCACGTTGCTGGTTCAAGCGTCACGCACAAAACCATACCAGCAGTATAGCGATAGAGCCAAGTACGAATATATCGTACGTCGGCTCTCAAAGTGTTAACCATGATTTTTATCAACCCTACACTGGTAGCCACTACCAAACCTGAATCATAAACCTTAACACTCACCCCTAAACTTTTAAGACAGTGACTAGATAGCTGGCAACGGCTATGCAGGGTCAAGTGCTAGGTGGCCAGCACCGGCTACACAGGGTGAACTACTAGGTAGTCAGCAATATAAAAACCAAAACCTTAGCAAAGTGTAGAGTGAGATCACCTACCTGCAGCGAATGGCATTACACACACAACAGAGCTGAAAGTGAAACTGAAATCTACCTTGCCTCTGACTATGGCTACACAAGCTGAGTTGTGCAGTTGTGACACTAATGATTTATAGTCACATGACTAAGGGCATAGTTGTGTATTAGTTGCAGTTAAGGCTCAGGATTGCATAGTTTTAATGCATTGAAAGTTGGTTAATATAGAAATGTTAACTTTTCATTTAAAAAGCAATAAAATCAACTGAAATATAATAAAATGCAATAATTGGGAGCTATATTAGTGTAGTTCAATCGACTAAAGAAAATTGAACATGCTAACCTATGCAACTGTAAACCTGTATTAAACCTTATTTACACAGAACTCATAACACATAAACCTAAAACCGTGAACTTAAAACTCTAAACATAAAACCCTAAACCTGCACACCCTAAACCTAAAACAGTAAACCTAAACCTGAAACAAAAGCAAAAACCCTAACTACAGCTAAATCTTGAAAGGTAAAAGTGTAAATCAATGCTTGTTGAAATGAACTGAAGATGAGCAAGGAGTTGCTAGGTGTAATCCTTTGTTTTGTCAAATAATTGTGCATACAGCTTTTTACGGCAAATCCTTGAAGCATGAAAACAAAAGAAAAGGTTACACATGGCCACTCCTGGTTCATCATGATCAGTGGAAGATGCTAAAATTCTTAACCTAGCACTGCAATCCGTGCACACTCATAAAGAATACCTGAAACTCGAGCATAGTTCAAACACGACCTCCAAGACCATAACTCTACTACTGTATGTTAACCCTACTATGATATAAAGTCTGAACCTGCTTTCTTTTTATGGTGACTAATCCTAACCATGCACTAAATCATGTGGGTGCCAGCTACCTAGACACTTCCAACTTTCAAACCTAAATCCTAAACCAAACCACTTAAACCTAAAGCACAAGCGTAAACCTAAACAAACTGTGAATGTGAAGACAACAGTTGGAATACTTTGAAAAAAATAAATAAAAAAGTGGTCCCATGAATTGAAACATGCAACCATAACTACCAAAACGAAAGTTGCCAAGGTGACTGAGAGCTGAACCAAAAACCATTGACACAGCATACGTAAACGCTTCCGCTGCATGCGGCTTGAGTGGCAAACTCAATGTTTTATTCAAACCGTGTCATGCGAGGCAGTTCCATAGCTACTTCCTTTTGTAACTAAATGACTTAAAAAAACAAAGTCAATTCAGCCAGGATGTCCAAAAATATACATTTAATGAATACTGTTACAATGAGTTATAATTAGGGCAACCAAAAGTCGATAAAGTCAAAATTTTTCTGCCGTTTCTAAAGTTTATGAAATGTCCACAAACCAAATTTCACACTCATACCATGAGGGAATCTAAGTTATTAGGCCAAAAAAAGTGAAAATTTGTCATTAGGTCAAAAATTTCTTTTTTTCTCTTTATCGATATTTTACTGAAACTACAACAACCAATATTGATATGCTTTTGCAAGTTTCATTGCAATTTTATAGGCTAATAATAATGGTTTTGTTGCGATTTCTGACGTAATATTGTTGTTTTGCCCACTACTGGACGATTTAATATTATGTATGATAGGTGTGGTAGGCGAGAAATGTGGTCTTACACCACTTGTTCTAGTAAATGCCCAATCCATTATGCATATAATGTTTCAGCTTTATGATGTTCTCAGGCTTGACTCTACTGTAGTTATACTTATCAATATATCATGATCATCCCCAAAATTAAACCACCAAAATTTTTAGAAATTCCAAGGATAGAGTGCATGAATATGCTTCTGGGTTAACCTCAACATCTAAGGCTGAATTATCTTGCAGTTGTAAATGCAGAAAATTTATAGGTCAAAATAAAGTCAAAATTTGTAAATTATAAAGTCAAAATTTTAAATTTTTAAGTAAAAAAATTGGTTGCCCCAGTTATAATGCAACTGTGAGACAAATGACTAAAGTGTCTCAGTGACCAACATGTCTTGACTAAAAAATGACAGAAATGTCTCAGCGAAACAATACAGCCAGTACTGTAGCTACTTTCATATAAAGAATGCTATGATGCTGCATTGGTGACAACACAATGACAATCAATGGCAGCATCTCTTGCATATAACCTTAAATTTGCACCTACACATCACTTACTGCTGAGGAAGCTGGATAGGTCATATTCATTGTAAGCAAGCCCGTACCTACGGGAGGGGATTCGAAGGCAGTTCCCCCGAAATTTCTTTTGATCCCCCCCAAAATTTCTTGTCCCCAGAAAAATTTGTTTTAAAAATACACAGTAATTAAGGGTCATTCCATGCTTAATTGAACAGAAAAATTAAAAATGTTCACCCACCCTCTCAGATTTTGATGAAAGTGGGCTCATTTGAAAGAGCTTCAAAAA
>JGI24022J15233_10002827_pt1 | contig 16647 bp, 6 predicted proteins | sample Ectturendosymbi2_FD_15233 | JGI IMG/M metagenome (IMG submission 15233)
GGGATTTGCATATATTTTTTTTTCCATTTTACAATTTTTTGATATGCCGAATCAAGACTTTTTCTGATTTTCTTTAAGTCTTTCATCTTGCCCCATGTGATAGGCATTTCTCTTTTGGTAGTTTCCTTATTTTGCTCCTTGCAGCTATCGCATAGCCATTGCAACACGTTATGTCTATAATAGTCGTCACGAAATATCTCACATTGTCCACTCGACATTCCGAGACATATACAGTAGTACCATTTTGTGCACTCTCCATCACAAAACAGGGCCTCCTCCTTGTTGAGGACAATTTCCTGACACACTCCACATTTATTCATCCTGGATGCCCCAGCGGCTCTAGCGGCCTTTCAGACAAGTAGCTTTAGCTAATCTACATTATAATAAGCCTACAATATTTCTGAAACTTATTCAAATAGAATGTCATGAGTCAATGTTTGTTCTCAAGTGTTCCTGCCCTGTCGTTCATATGTGAACTTAATGATGGTTTTGAGCATGTGGTTAACTCATTATGATCATCAACTTAATGCAGTTCATGACTTTAATCCTTTGTTCATATATTTGGAGCACAAGATCAAGAGAATTCTAGCCTTGTCATTGAATTGGAAAGTTAATTTCAAATTGTTTAACCCAGAAATGGGTCAGAATTGAAGCATGTATCTGTATAATAGTGTTTATTGTATGGTTCTAAGTTTTATTAGAACAAGTAAAACAAGGGGTTGTAACAGGTAATTTTAAGTCTACATCAGAAATTGCTGTTTTAGGGTAAACTTGTTTCTTTGGCAAAACCACATTTTTTTGGCAAAAAACGTACTGCCTTCCGAATAATTTGAGACACCTATGAACATGGAAATTACCATAGTTAAAACATTTTGTGATTTTGGCCATAATTTCTTAAAAAAACAGCCATTTTGGCCTTTTTTTGTCAGGATTTTAGCCATAAGCTACGAAAAAATCTGGCAACCCTGAGCTAGAAATACATGCAGCATTTAATTTTTTTGAATTTAGGCCTAAGGTCATTCCATGCTTAATTTGAAACTGCATGTGACCATATGTCATAAAACCTTTTTATTTGTACTTTTTCTAAAAGAGTATAAAAATGATGAAATTAAAAAAAATATTTCGAAATTGCTTAAATGTTTCTCAAGTTTTATGATGTGAAATATTAGCCACTAGAGAGAGATTTCCCCCCCGCTTTTTAGAAAATTGGTTGCCACATAAATACTAGGGCAGCTGAATGCATCAAAATTGGTACCAGGGTTTTTTTAAGTCTGGGAATCCATTTGTGAAGTCAAAAATACCCAAAAATGAGTCCTTCAGGGTGTAAATTCATCTTGAAAAAAATTTCTTCCACACACTTTGGCAGCAAATATGGGGATGTTGGTGAACGGCTGCAAATAAATTTTTTTGCCTGTACTGCAGTATACAGCATATACTTTGCCAAAATGATGATTTTTTTTATTTACTTTTACTTCCAGACAGTGTTTTTAACCTTAGCTAAAGTATATGTTTAACCACACAAAAAAATGTCTTGTGTAAGCTCTGACATTGCTGATTTTGTCCAGCTGACATTAACACATCACACTCCACATTCAATCATCATATTCACTAACTGTGACATAATAAGTGCTCTCTCCTTTTCTCCCTTAATTTTTGTTATGTCTGATGACATTAGGGTTGTTTGTAGTCAACTGTTTTCTGAAGAGTGTATTCGTTTTTGCAATGGAAGTTAAAAATGTTTTTGGTGAGCCATAGTTTTTTGTTAAAGGAGTGTTGTTCTTTTCTGGATGCGTAATGATATGGTGCATGCTTATTAAATTGGAAGTGACTGCAGATACGCCTGTCCTGATAAAAGGGTCAGTTTGTCATTCAAACGGTGTGGTTCTCGTGGTGTAGTGGTTAGATGTTACGGCTGCTATGCTAATGGTTTTAGGTTCGACTCTCACCTTCCCGACTTTCGTTTTGTTTTTTTTTCTTTACTTTTTTTCAGGCGTAGGTGTTACGTTTAGGGATTAGTGTTAGGTTTGGGATAGGATAGCGATAGGTTAGGTTAGGTTAGCTTACCTTAGGGTTAGTATTATTAGGTTAGGATTAGGGTTAGGTTAGGGCTAGGATTAGGGTTAAGGTTAGGTTTAAGGTTTATCTTTCACGTTTACTTCGTTTCTACCAAGCCTACTCATGTGTAACTGTTACGTCACAGGTAGCGTATTCATAAGTTTTCAAATTTCAAGATCCACAGGCGTATCTATAGCCACTGCCTATTAAATTAAGAGTATCATTAAATACTTTAACAAATTCATTGCTGAGTGTGTTAACTTCACCAGCTTCAGGATTGAGGTTGTTTAGATTGTGACTGAGATCTGTTAAAGAAGTATTTGGGTCGAAATGGTTCATGCATCTGAATTTAGGTTTAAATTTCTGGTGAGTTGGATGGTGTAGATTAAAATTTGCAAAAACTGGTAAATGATATTGAAATATCAAAAATAGTAATTCCAGCATTAATTATTCTGTTTTCATCACAGATATTTGTATAGGCTATATATGATCTAGTAAAGAATGTGTACAGTTTTTGCTGAATCTTGTTGGTTTGTTGATACCACAGCTGGCAAGGCTATCAAGAGTTTGTCACATTAGATTGTTCATGATACTTGAGGTGATTAGTGCTAAAATCTCCCCCATTCAGATATTCACAATTATTGTTTTGGAGATGGGTGACAAGTTTAATAAATTCATCCTGGAAGGGTGGAAATGCATGTGTTGAATGGCGATAGGTAATACCAAAGGCTTGCCAAATGAGGTTGGAGTTTCAATAAAGAGGCTTTCACAGCCTACACTGTGGAGATTTAGGTCATTTCTGAGTTGGTAAGTTAGTTTGGAGTTATTTAATGTAAAGACCAACCCCACCTATTGGTTTGTGAGGGATTATAAACAAAGTTGAAGCCAGGGATGTTAATATTTACAATGAAGTTGGTTTTCAACTTGGTTTCTGATATGACTGTAAAAGTAGAATTTACTTCAGTCATTAGGATAGAAAAAGTCATCTAGTTACCAGGCTTCATACATTAAAATGAAATTATGATAGATTTTCCAGCTATTTACATGATTCATTTTGCCAGTGTTGCTTAAAGTTGAAAACTTAGTTTGATAATCTTGAGGTGATAAGTCACATGAAAAAGTTACAATAAATATTAGACAAATCAAAATTATTAATTAAAAGGAGGTTGTAAAGCTCTGTGTTGGTCAAATTAGAAAATGGTATGTATAGTAGAAGAAATACAAGCAAAACAAATAAATGATGCTGGTAAAGGCTGTTGCTTGTTGGAGTAGCATAGGGAATTATTAAATGATTAGGTATACTTATGGCATGATGAACGCTGAGTACAATGCAAACAATTGACATGTTGCACGTTTTGCACATAGCCATGATTATTGATTAAGTGGATTATTAAATTAAGTATGACACACCAAGCAAATGAAAGGACAATAATAGACCACTCACCATGTACCAAAAGGAGGAAACAGGTATTTCATTGACAGTGAGTTTTCAAACAGATTAGGCAAATGCCGAAGTTCCATTAAGATTTTCAGTAGTGATTGCACAGGCTTTCAGATCTGTTCAAGGTCTTTTTCACTTCGGATAGTAATGACTTCACTGTCATTGCTTTGTATAAGGAGGATTTCTCAACCTTTTTTCTCCTGTTTACCCCTTGCCAGCTTCCTAACATAAAAATTTACCCACTGTGTTTTTGTTTACTCACTAGCGCTGTATAAAAATGTACAACAGCATCATTAAATTTACTCCCAAGATAGGTAAAATTTATTCCCAGGGGGTAAATTTATTCCCATTTGAGAACCCCTGGTCTAAGGTGAATTCTTGTATTGTTGGTCCAGATGTATTTCCAACCAATTCTTTTTCTTTTGTCATTAGCCAAGTAAAACAGTTGTTTATTTCTTTTGGTAAGGTTTTCATTGATGAAAACACGTTGGGTGGTAGGTTTTCCAGCAATAGCATTTTTTAGTTTCTTCCTTTCTTTATAAATATTGTTTCTGGTTTTTCTAGAGATAAATCTGACAATGATGTTGGGCGTTTTTTTTGATGCGCCTAGTCTGTGAATGACATCACTATCTTGATGTGATATATTTTCATCAATTTTTTTGAGCACTGTCAAGACTTTGTTTTCAACTTCAGCATTGCTTTCATCATCACTCATGTGTTCCATGAATTTCCAATTTTGTCTCTTGCCATACTGTTCCATATCATTGAAATCAGAGTCGATAGATGATTTTTTTCTTCTAGTGGCTTTTTTTTCTCGTAGAGTCGAATGCACCAACGCGGATCAGACGGAGGTTTAGCTCAGCGGCGAATCAATGAAGGATCAAGGGGATTTTCGTATGCACCAACCTACTTTGCGGATCAACAGCCAGTTTTGAGCGCTTGTTGAATCTATGATTTTAAACCAGGCAAGGGGTAGGTTTAAGACAGGATCAAGGCATGGAGTCTATTCAGAAATACAACAAAGTGACAACACTGAACAATTATTTCGGTGCAAAAAATTGACTGCTGTGAAAATAAAAGCTTTTGGCTCCCTTTTATCTTCTTGATTTGAAATCAAGTTTATCAACAGCACACTTGTGTGGCTGGACAAGTGAACTGTAGTCTACTGACTAGAGAACCAGTGTAGCCGGTAGTTCCCCGTGTCACATAAGAAGCTTGGACAGTACATCAGTATCTCCTGGAGTAATTGGTGTAACTGTGATTGACCCCAGGACCATGGTTGTGAAACCAGAACCAAAATTTCAACCTCCGGCTCTGGCATTTATACCTGCAAGTGAGAGCGCGTGTCCCTCCCAGGATGTTTCATGCCTGTCCCTGAGCATTGTTCCCAATGCTGAAGTTAGTCTTGAGATACATTCTGCTGCTAGTTTAGAATGAATAAGAAGTTGGTACTGCGCATAGAAAGGTGATGCGTTTCACTGAAGAGATTCTACTTGGATATTAGGTCTAGGCCTACATCACACTGATCGGCATGAGAAGTTGCTTGTGAATACAATACCGAAAAGTGGTCATGAGAAATTGGTAAAATTCAAACAAAATTTCAATTGTGGCTCATGCATAACAAACATGTTTAGGTTATAATAGTTGATCAAACACCAAGGTGTACAAGAGTTTACAAGCATTTGTGCAAAAAAATCAGACCTGGGCACTGCTGACAAGTATATATGACTAATTTCTTTCCAAAATGGTACCCAGGGAAGCTATACTTGGTGGTGGTGCACAACCAAGAAATCAAAACAGAAACACCTTTTTGTATTTATGTAGCAGTTGTAACAATAAATTAGGCTAGTCATAGGATGCACACAGCCACACCCTTCTTATGCTGCCTTGAAACAGTGCTGTCTTTTCAACCTTGATTATCACTGTTTTCCAACAGATATTAGATGGCAGTATTCAAAGAATAATGATTGCAAATTGTAAACTTTCTCATAACTTTATTGCATCTGAAAAAGAACTGTTCCTTATTATATTTCAGTAATTTAAATCAATGGTTGAATGTAAACAAACTGATGCTAAATCTGTATGCACATTGCTTTTTGGTTTGGGCCTTCATATTTTTCCACATTGACTTTAACTGATCATCATTTCAAGGGACATGAGTAGCCTGAGAATTAAAACATTAGTTAAGTCCTTCCAATCAGTTTGGATATCGCACACTGATTTAGCATCAGTTTGTTTACATTCAATTACTGATTTAATTTCTCGAACAGTTCTTTTTCAGATGCAATAAAGTTGTGAGAACATTTACAATTTGCAGTCATTTTTGTTTGAATATTGCTGTCTAATATCTGTTGAAAAACAGTGATAATCAGGTTTGAAAAGACAGCACTGTTTTAAGGCAGCATAACAAGTGTGTGCAACCTGAGAATAGCCTAGTTTATTGTTACAACTGCTACACAAATACAAAAGGGTGTTTCTGTTTTGATTATTAATTTCTTATTTGTGCACCACCACCAAGTATAGCTTCCTTAGGCACCATTTTGGAAAGAAATTAGCCATATATATATCAGTCTGTAGTTCCCAGGGCCGCAGGTCTTACTTTTGGTGCACAATTGCTTGTAAACTCTTGTACAGCTGAGCTTGGTGTTTGTTGAGCAATCAAAACCTTAACTTTTCTGTTATGCAAGGGCCACCATTGAAATTTTGTTTACATTGTTGCATAACCACTTTTCAATATTGCATTCACAAACAACTTCTCATGCTGATCAGTCTGATGTAGGCCTAGACCTAAGCTATTATCCGAGTAGGAATGCTCTTCAGTGAAGCGTATCACCATTCTATGCACACTACCAACTTATTCAGTCTAAACCAACAGCAGAATGTATCTCAAGACTAATTTCTGCATTGGCAACGATGATCATGCAAAATCTGGCACTCCAAACAATGTGACAGCTGAATTTTCACCCAAAGATCATCCAAAAACGTTGACCATTGCTCAGCAAAATTTTCGTTGCTAGGGTTCAGCATTGGATCAACTGATTCATGAACGAAAATCATTGGTGCATGCGAACTGTGATCGGCGGACAAGATCAGTCATCGCCTGATCAAGTGAACTGCAATTTGATCTGAACCGGCACTCAACTGAGCGGTGTTGGTGCATTCAACCCTTCGAGAACAATTTTCTTCCCTAAGCCTTTTGATTTCTTTGTGAAGAAGTTCAACATCACTGAAGACTGTTTTGAGGGTGCTTGCTAGATCACTCATTTGTTTTGGTTGTGTTTCAAAGCTGGACATCTTTGCATCAAGTGAACTTAGTTTTTCCAGCACTTCCTCAAAGTAACCAACTGGTTTTTGTGATGTGAGTGGTGGCCAAGCTTCAACATTTACAGTAGTCTCAGTTGCTTGATTTTTTCCATTGTTGGGAGTTGCTGGATTATTTTCACACTTGCCCTGCTTTTTGGTGTTCTCATTTTTGTTGTAGCCCATCTTTCAATCCAGATAAGTCAGTGCAGCACAGTGGTTTTAAGTTTTGGACAGAGTGGGTGTTTTGAAGGTGTTATTGCGTATTTGGCTGTTTTAGAGGTGTCATTGTATATTTATCATGTATTTGGCTTTTGGTGCTATTTGGATTTTTCAAGGGTTGATCTGGCCTTTTTTGCTTATGACTACCTGGCAACCCTGGTCAGGGTTGCCAGTTAGGCTCTTGTAGAGGCCAAATTTGTAATTTTTGGCCTGTTTTCAACTCGTTTGGCTTTAAATATTTGAATGAAGCTTTATTTTTGGCTTAATTTTGAATTTTGAGTACTCGTTTGGCTTTGAATCGTTTATTTTTTTTCATTTTTGGATATTTATTTTTTGGCGAATTAGATTATTTATGTCGATTTGAAAGGTTTTAAGATGAATTTGGCAGATTTCTAGACACTATTTCTGGAGACAGAATGATAAATTTTCATTGGAAACTCTGCATGAGAATCTGCAATTTTTTGTTTTACTGTTTCAAGCTTATAGGTTTGCAGTTTCAGGTGGGCCTACTCTTCAGCAAAACCAAAAGTTTCGATAAGTTCATTAATGGAGTCAGCTTTATTCTTTTTACCGTATTTTCGGGACCATAAGGCGCACCGGATTATAAGTCACGGTATCAAAAATTGAATGCTAGCTGTTTTTTTTCTCATATATAAGGCGCACCGGATGATAAGGTGCATTAAATGAAGCAAAACTTAGATAAGTCAAACTGTATTTAGCTCTTTCACAATAACTCCCGAGTGCTGGAGTCATCACTGGGAGTTTAATCTGTCATTACATAAAAGGGAGTTAATCTGTCACACATGCCTAATCCACTAGACACGAATAGAATAAAATAAAAGTTGTGCGCTTGTTTGATTCGATGTTCGCCAATGTAGTCAGGGGCCCCGCAGAGTAACACCTTGTGTCGTATGTGCTGGCTATTCTCGGACGCTGCTCATTACAATTGTTGTTTATTACGCAACACGATGGTCTGTTTGCCAAATAATTGTAATTAGCAATTAAATAAATAGTCCCGTTTACCACTTACAACTGGTTCAAGATGAGAAAGCACAACCAAATTCATATATTAGACGCACCGCATTATAAGGTGCACTTCCGATTTTTGAGAAAATTGAAGGATTTTAAGTGCGCCTGATGGTCCGAAAAATACGGTACATATAAAATATGGAAGTGACTGCAGATATGCCCGGCTTGGCGCAATTCAAATAAAAGGGTCAGTTTGTCATTCAAACAGCGTGGGTCTCGTGGTGTAGCGGTTATGTGTCGCGGCTGCTATGCCAATGGTTTTCGGTTCGACTCTCACCTTGCCAACTATTTTTTTTGTTTACTTTTTTTCAGGCTTACGGGTTACTTTTAGGTTAGCATTAAGTTAGGGTTAGGTTAGCATTAGCTTAGTGTTAGGTTAGGGATAGGTTAGTGTTAGGTTAGGGCAATGGTTAGGTTTAGAGTTTATCTTTTACGTTTACTTTGTTTCTGCCAAGCCTATTGCACTCTCATCATGCGTTACTGTTACGTCACAGGTAGCATATGAATAAGTTTTCAAATTTCAGGATCCACAGGCGTATCTATAGCCACTGCCATGAAATATATAAATACTGCCTTTCAAAAGCGCATTTGGCTGTTTTGAAGGTGTTGTGTATTCATCGTGTATTTGGCTTTCGATGCTATTTGGCTTATTTTAAGGGTTGATCTGGCCTTTTTTGCTCACGACTACCTGGCAAGCCCTGGCTGTATCTGCTCTGCAACTTGAGCAGGACTACTATTACTAACCTTGCAAAATGCTACAAGAAGAAAGCTTTTCAGACTTATTTGCATAGATGTGATATAAGTGATTGTTTTTGTTTTCAGACAAAGATGGATGCTTTTAAGACAGTTGTTTTCATTGGGTGAACTTGTGAAAACTACTGTACATGCACTGGGCAAGTTTTCAAATTTCTTGACATTATCATGTTAACATTCAAAGTGTTTGGCTATGGTGGTGTAGTGCAGGATGTCATTGTTCATTGTTTTGTTATTCTAGAAATGACTTGTAGAATTGATTTTTAACATAATTCAATGTGTTGTAGTGATGCGAATGTAATCATAAAGCAGTTAGTTTGGCTAAGCTACTGTACATTTGACTGAAAATTCCTTGAGTTCTTTATGTTAAAGTCTCAATGGGTGATATTGTAGCTGAAAACTTTGCCAATTCAACATCCAGAGAATATCTTTCTACTGGTGAGTGCTTCCTGTTGGTTTTCACTTTGAATCAAGATTGTGGGATATTGTGGAAAATGATTTAGCAATGTTACTGTTGTAGATAAGATAGGTTAGATCTCTCAGTGGTATTAAAATTTGTATTGTATTACAGCAACAATCATTCAAGGTTCTAAATTTTAGTCATGTGAATAGAATGCCTAAGTGGTTGGCAAGGTAGGTCCTATTTAGGTGTACATACAGGAAACGATTTAAGAGTCTGACAAAGAACCAAGTGGCATATATCTGACCCAACTTAGTTGCACCTTGGTGTGGAACCTGACAAACTAGTAGAGGTCAAACCGTGTGGTGTTTTGATACATTGGGGAATTGTCTCTACCACCCACCCAGTGGCGTATCTAGCCTGGAAAAATTGGTCTGTTGTGTAAGGGCAGCTTTTGATATCACTTTTCAGCTTAAAACTACTGGGGTACATTTTCTGTTAAGACAGAAATCAACTGATTAATTTTGCAATGTTTCTAAAGTATCATATGGGCAAAATTCTGCCGATTGCACTATATCATCAATATTTCAATTTGTCCACAAAAGCCACTATGCTTGTTTTCTGCACTGAGTGTTCAGAAACCTAAGAACTTTGCTACTTCACCTCTGATTGATTAACTCATTCCCTGTACTGTTCCTTGTGATGCACCGCCTTCTGACTGCATCTAATGCACGCAATATTCATACCACTCTGCAATCGTCCCACTAAAGTGCTTTTAAGTTTATGACGTAACATTAGCTCACAGGTTTTTATATGGTAAGCAGATGAATGCCTGCAAACAAATCTTGGAAACCTATGTGTCATGATGATTAATTATCTTTGCAACCCACATTTGCACAGAATTCAAATCACACCCTGGAGGTGTTATCCTTCAACTGTGGCTTTGAGTGGTGCAAGATATTGGCGTTGCTTATCGGCAATGAAAAATAAACACATTGGTATTGGTCCAAAAAAGCCTTATCAATCAAGTTCTACCTAAACCCTAATCAAATGTAGCTAGTAGGGCTAGCAGCATGGGAGTGATTGAGGTGATAACCCCCCTAAAGCATATGTGATATGAGGCCATTTTGTTGTACATTGTTTTGTTTACGGCAGTGCTGTGAAGTACACTTCATCCAGACAATTTTTAGCTGAGCGCCAAATTGGAAAATGTTGTTGAAAACATGTAGGCTAAAAAAAACAAGTAGGCTCATCTCCGATGGGTTTCGTGCATAAATTTGTTGCCATGCTCTGACAACTAATTTATGTATGAAATCTGTCAGAGATAAGTATTTAGAAAGTTATGCAAAATGTAAATGTAATCTGCTACAAGGTATACCTACCTCTACCAACTATGTACAGCCACAACCATATGGCGGTGCAATGCTCATAAGATTAACATGTTTGCAGCCGGTATACGATGTATTGTATTTGGAAATCAGCCTAAAATCAAGTAGTTTTCATGTGTCTTAGCAACGGCATAACTCCTCAGCCGATTGCGCTAGAGAGCTGTTCAAGCCCTCAAAAGACTCGGCAAGTCTTGGAGTCGGCAATGTCGGCAATGATAAAAAAATTTTTATTTTGGGTTTCAAGTTTTTTTGTGGGTGGCGTCATAAGTGAGGTAGGTTTTTGGCCATTTGGCTCATGTTACCTGGCTGAGGGCCCAACCACTAGATGGAAGTATTTTGCTGAGGTTTCATTGGAAACTAGGCTAAAATCCAAGGCTTTTGAGCTCTTGATCAACTTTCTAGCATTTCTGGTTCAAAAGTTATGGCCTAAAATGGCAAATTAATTAATTATATCCAATTAGTGGATTAACTTATATCTAATTAGTGGACAACTTTTGTTGTTTTTAGGTCATAACTTTTGAACCCCAAACCTTAGCAAGTTATCCAAAGTATCAAAAGGCTCAAGATTTTAGCCTGGTTTCCAAAAAAACTTGAGCGAAATAACAACATCTAGCAGTTTGGGCTTAGGCCCAGATATAGTAGGCCAAAATAGCCTAAAACAACTCCACTTATGACGTCACTCACAAAAAATTCAAAACCAAAAAATTTTTTTTTCAGACTTGAAGACTTTGCTTAATCTTATGAGGGTTTAAACAGCTCTCTAGCACAATCTGCTGAGGAGTTATGCCATTGCTAAGACACATGGCTTATGCTTGATTTATGCCTGATTTCAGCTGAAATCGCCCAGAAGCTAAGGTATTAAGAACTGCAGAGTCTTTACGGCTGGTAACTGGTCATATGCAGATGGCTGGTAATAACGAACAAGTTATGACAAAGGTTGGTAAGGATCCGGGGGTTCCGAACTAGACTCCTGCAGGAATCTACATTTTTTTGGGATCCGGAGTCAAAAATGTATGAAAAGGTAGACCCAGGGTTCTTAACTCTTTGACGTCCACTAAGTTTTGGGGATTTTCGGAAAAAAACGCTTTTTTCAGAAAAAAAAATGCCTAAACGCACGTGGCTTTGCGCGGGAATTTCTCTGGTCCGGTATGCTCTATAGACCCGGCAAAAGTCTCAAAAGACGTGGCAAGTCTTCTAGTCTGCACTCGGAAAAAAATTTTTTGGTTGGGGTTCTGGATTTTTTATGTGTGACATCATAAGTAAAGTAGTTTTTCGGCCATTTTGGTTCATGTTACCTGGCCTTGGGCCCAACTGCTAAATGGAAGTATTTCGTTGAAGTTTTCATTGGAAACTAGGCTCGAGTCCGAGTCTTTTGAGCCTTTGATCGACTTTCTAGTGTTTTTGGTTCAATAGTCATGATCTAAAGTAAACAAACTAATTAATTATCTAATTAACTAATTAGATACTTTGTGCACTTCGGATCATAACTTTTGAAGCCGAAACCCCAGCAGGTCATCCAAAGTATCAAAGACTCGGATTGTAGCCTAGTTTCCAATAAAAACTTTAGTGAAATACTGCCATCTAACGGTTTGGGCCCAGGGCTAGGTGAAGTGGGCCAAGGTGGCCTAAAAGTCCTCCACTTATAATGTCACTCACAAAATATCCGAAACACAAAACCAAAAATTTTTTTCGAGCGCAAACTAGAAGACTTGCTGCATCTTTTGAGACACTGAACAGCTCTCTACTGCTTTTGGTGTCAGAGTTACGCGTTCGCAAAGCCACGTGCGATCCAGTTGTTCTGGTGCAAAAATCCCCAAAAGTGGCCAGATGCGAAAGCTGAAAGTCAACTAAAATAATAAATCCTGTCCTGAGCACAAATACCTTGTAGTGACATTGGACAGGTCACTCATGTATTGCTGACACCTTGAGTCACTTTGCAAGAAGCTAACGTCATGCGTCGTGCTCTTGAGGTGGCTTGCTGGCTCTGGATGGAATGCTGGAGCAACAATGCTGCTAATAGCCACCTTTGCCCTGGTGCATTCAATTGCAGAACACTGCGCTCCTGTCTGGTGTTGCAGTGCTCGCACCAACTTTACTGACCCCGCCATCAGCGATGCCTTGTGAATTTTGGCTTAATTTTTGTGTCCTACACCAGCGGACAAACCTTCCCATCCTTGAAGGCATTCAACTTGCTGAGCTTCATTGCAATGGAGCCACACTGTCTCTAGCACGCTGTGCTATGGAGCCTGGATGCCTTCTCCACTCAGCGCTCACATGNCCATAGAGTGCAAATGCATGGCACCTCAAATCAAGACACCTGTTTGTACTTGCTGCACAATTACAAATCAATTTATCTGATGACAACAATATACGTGCAGCACTAGGCAGATCACCAATGGAGAGTGGAGTGACAACCCCACAAGACTCCGTACTTTCATCCCTGACACCACCACCCACCCTCCTGGAATGACCCTCCCAAGAAAAGCCTGGGTCTGGTTTAACCACTTCTGCACCAGTGCCAGACGTTTCCACTCCTGCTTGTACAAATCGGGTATGGTATCCACTGCCGCCTGTGAGTGTGACGCATAAGAAAAACTGCTGACCATGTTGTCCTCCAATGTCCAATCCATCAGCTTCCCCACAGACTGCATGGCCTGATGGTTCTGGACTATGAGACAATTGAGTGGCTGCTACACCTGTCCCAAGGTCTAGTGCAGCCAAGCAGTGGTTATAAAGAACTAGCTCAAAATAAGAGGAAGCTTACTCGACCAAGTTTCAACAGAATAGGTTGTTGGTGGTAGAAGGATTCTAGCAGATGTCAAGATCACAAGTATGGTTTTGGCCAGAAATTAGTGACTTCTGGAAGGAAATAAAATTTGTTTCAAGTCACTTTTTATAGTTCAACTAGGTGTCTGGTTCATGAAATATTGCTGGCAACTGACTTTAAGTTAACTGATAAACTTCAAATGAGCATATAATATCGCTTAACACCTTTGTTGCCGGCTTGTTTCAGCCTAAATCAAGCAGTTTGCACATGTCTCGGCAACTGCATAACTCCTCCACGAATTGTGCTAGAGAGCTGTTCAAACCTTGAAAAGACGCAGCAAGTCTTGGAGTCTGCAATGAAAAATTTTTTTTTGCTTTTGCGTTTTGGATTCTTTGTGAGTGACATAAGTGGAGTACATTTAGGCGTTTTTGGCCCACTTTATCTGACCCTAGGCCCAAAGCACTAGATGGTAGTAGTTCACTCAAGCTGTTTTGGAAACTAGGCTAAAATCTGAGTCTTTGATGCTTAGGATGACTTGCTTCGGGTTCAAAAGTTATGACCTAAAAACAACAAAATAAGTAATAAATCTACTAATTAATTAATTTCTTGTTCTTAGGCCATAATTTTTGGACTAGCAATACTAGAAAGTCGATCAAAGGCTCAAAAGACTCGGATTCTAACCTAGTTTCCAATGAAAACATGAGCGAAATAATTCCGGTCTAACGGTTGGGCCTTACACCAGGTAACATGAGCCAAAACGGCTAAAAACCTACCTCACTTATGACATCACTAACAAAAAAACCAAAACCAGAAATTTTTTGTATTGCAGATTCGAAGACTTGCTGAGTCTTTTGAGGGTTTGAACAGCTCTCTAGCACATTTGACTAGGGAGTTGGTAAATGGCGCTAAATTAGCAGCTAAATGATATTTGTGCACCAGCAGCAAAGGTTTTCATGGAAATATCGCATGATCTCAGTGTCTTGCAGTTTGTCTTAAAAATTATTCATACATGAAAAATGAACAATGCAAAGAGCAGTGTGTAATACCCATAAACATTTCACAAATTTCAGAGGTCATTAACTAGGTTGAATGTTGCAAGATAGAACATTTTGTTGATAACCAATTCCCTGTGACAGCGAAAATAGATACAACCACTGTTTTATAAGACAACAGTTTTTTTCTTTTTATAAACTACCTGAGTGAACCATCACCATGTTCAGGGTTCCCACGCAGTATTAAAGATATTGAAAAGCATTGAATTGTGAAATTGGTTTTCAATATCTTGAAAAAGTATTGAATTTGGTCAAAATACACATAAAATATTGAAAGAGTATATGGAAATTCCAATTTCAGCCATTTGTTTATTAAAATTTTGTTCTTTTCTACTGATGACAATTCTACAGATGTTTTTTGCATTGTATCCATGAGCAAAGTTTTCAAAAAATGAAGCTAAATGATGGTGTTAAAGTTTTTCAATTTAGTATTGAAAAGATATTGAAATGGTATGGAAAATGGTGTTTGAAAATGTGTGGGAACCCCTAACGTAGTAAAGTCTACAAAAAAAAGTAATACCATTAATTGTGATGTAAAAATCCCTCCAATTTTGCATCAGATTCTAACAAATATTAGGAAAATTGCATATTGCAATCACCAGTCTAAGTCAGTGGGAAGGTGGTTTGTTTTATGAAAAAGATGAATTATGTGATGTTGGGAGTCAAAGAAACATGATCAATGATGACAATTTCTATTGCTATTAACATAATCTCAACTCAGATTGAGGAGTTACTGACTATATGGTGTTCTTTGCCCATATATTTCAAACAGTGTGTGGAGAAAAATATTTCAGATAAATGAGGGAACAGCTAATGTGCCATTATCGATTGCTTTGATTTGAGTAAATGCGTAATTGGTAGAATATTTGCTTTCCAATTACGGAAATTATTGTGCATCAGCCATCACTATCCACTTTACAAAGACACTTTTGTTAAGCAACCACCTTGTATGTGTTTGAAATTCAAGAACTTCTAGTTGGAATAGATATTACGCAAACATGCAGGCTTGTATTTATTCCATCTTTTTTGTTTTTAGCATGTGGTTGTACTGTCATTTATAGTACATGGTGTTGAGCTTAAATCACAGGCTATCCTTTACAGTTTTGATAGATTTATGAACAGTTCAAAGCATGGATTGTTGCTCACATACAGTATTCAAATTTTATTTACTACAAGTGATGACTGGTAAAGGCAGTGCATGTGTTTGTTCTACCAGTGTTTGGGATTAAGTTCTGTTAACAGTGAAAAAAGTTGTTTTTCATATTGGTATGCACAACTTCACAAGTATCACTGTATTTATTTTTTTACACTTGTCTTATTTATGCACAGGGAAGTGGTGTATTATCAAATTTCCCAGTTTACAAAAAAAGGTTGTCACCGGAGATGCTAAAGTGTAATCCCCCTGGGCCATTGCCTGCTTTGTTGCTGAACAAGGTTATAGCCAGGAAGGATATTTTAACATAAATTTAAGTAATTTCGTAGTTCATCAGAGTAGACTTCAAGCAAGGATGTCACAGTATTTTTACTTACTCAAATACTCAGGATGTCACTTGATGGTTTCTGAGCTGAAGGTGTAGCTATGGTTCCTGAGGTGAAGGTGTACTTACTCAAATACTCAGGATGTCACTTGATGGTTTCTGAGGTGAAGGTGTAGCTATCATCCAAAAACAGTGACCAATCATTCAAAAGGCCATTTCTATATATTGAATACTTTTGTATTTGAATCTATATACTGATATATATTGAATAATGTAAAGTGGTATACAAGAGTGTATGCATAATACTTTTGAGATCAAAAGTGACATGCAAGAGTCTTACAATGAGTGTAAGAACTCACATCAGAGAACTCACATCAGATTTAACTTATATAAGTAGTTACCCATACTGTATCTGTTGCAACCACTGCCTGGGGAGATGGGTGAAGGGATTTCAATCAAATTATCACATAAAAAAACAGAAAATAAAAATCACCTCGACACCAAAAAGGCCAGCTTGTCTCGGCAGCTACTATTTGTTATCAAGCACTGATTGACTTCTTACCATTTTTCAGTTCATGTTGCATGTCAGCTACAAAACATGCTCACTACCTTTCTCTTCCACTTTTCATGTGCCTTCCCATATTTCTGAGCAATCTAGTCAAGCCCCAGGTTCTTGAACTGAGCTATGAATTTAAGGGTTTTGTGAAGGATTAATATCTAAATTAAAGTGGAGGGGCCTACATTTGAACATAATTTTTTTTT
>JGI24022J15233_10002828_pt1 | contig 16645 bp, 9 predicted proteins | sample Ectturendosymbi2_FD_15233 | JGI IMG/M metagenome (IMG submission 15233)
CAGCTGATCAGGCCCGTAACCAGGGGGGCCGCAGGGGAGGCGAAGCCCCCGCCAGAAAAATTTTCGCCCCCCTGGAAAAATATGCTGGACATAGTTTGAAAGTATTGGACATAGTTTACAAAATTTGGGCCACTCTCAGAAAACTCTTCGCCCTCCCTGGTGTCCCAAGCTGGTTACGGGCCTGTGGCTGATGCTACAGACAAAAGTAATACTGTATTTGTAGCTTGGTAGGGTTAACAGAGAAGAATTTTTGCGATGGTATTGAAATGAAGTTTACATCACCATCAGGTGACATACAGCAAGCTGGTGGGCCAGAAACAGCTGCGAAAAGCGTTACTCCTTGTTTTACTTTCGGTTAGTGATTACAAGCACTTGATACAAGTTTGTATTTCATTATCCCCATCTTGCACACGGAGCTTAAACATCAGGTAATGCCAGCCATGACATGAATTCTCTAGCATTTACAATGCTATATGCACACAGGCGCGTAACTGAAGCGCCTCCCTAGATAATTTTTCGCCCCCACCCCCTGGAAAAATGTGTTGAACATATTTTAAAACTATTGGACATAGTTTAAAACATTTGTCCTCCTCTCAGAAAACTCTTCGCTATCAAATTTTTAGCAAAAAGGTTGTTTTCTTAGTTTCGAGTGGAAAAAATAAAATTTTATCATTTTTGCCCCCCCCTTAGAAAAATACTTCGCTTCACTTGAAAAAAACTACTATTGCCCGCCCTGGATAACATTTTCCGACCCTCGTGTACATAACGTTTGATTAATCATGGACAATCGGTAAAACATAATGATTTGATCAGGTTCGACTAAAGGCTGATGTAATAGGTTCCGTAAGCAGTGTCGTTGACTTGCACTGCTTTGGCTTACGCATCAAAACCTTGATTATCCTGAAAATTTTTGGTACAACGTTCGGAATCGGGGGGCCATTCCCCCCCTGGTTACGCGCCTGCTACTGGACAACATCCTTGTATTTAAATTTGACAAAGCACCGCGTTGTGGATTTTCTGCGATAAGTACGTCTTTTCTCAGTTCAACATTAAAACTGTTCTGGTGAGACAAGAAAATCTATTTCAGTCAAACTTCGGGTGATTACTGCCATTTGGTTTTGCGCCAAACAGGTCATTGCTTTTTACTGCGAGGTTAGTGAACTTGCGCCGGAACAAAAATATCTCGCACCGCCAGCTCTTATCGCATCACAGCAAAGGTCAATGAACGTTCTTTGACGAACCTTAGAGCAAGGACAGTGGCGTGGTTGTTTGAAAAACGCGAGCGAAGTGTGAAGCAAACTACAGGCACAAAACAGTGCTTCGAGAACTGCGTGATGGTTTTCTTCGCCAGCGCGATCTGTTTTTCTGCGACATTTAAAACTTCCACAAAAAATGGCTCGAAGAACACCGAGCGAACGCAAAGAGCTTCACCTCGACATCCGTGTGTGCTTTGGCAATCACGCTCACTGAACCGTGACGCAAAGCTCCCGAAGTGTTCCAAACCATGACCAGCGTTTTCCCGTGTCCGTCCCTGGCGTGAAGACGACAACGTTAAAAGTGACAATAAATTTGGGTAATACTGAAAAAAAAATACATCTACGCAAACCATTTATCAACAGTTTTGCCACGAAACCTGAACTACACGCCAAGCAAATTTTAAGCATGTCATATGTTTTTGTGTCCATGAAGGTTTAGTTAGAGCTTGCAGCGCACAGGAGGATTGTTTGAGAAAATGTCTGCTTACTTGCCAACACCAACCAGTACAGCACCAGTTGCAGAGAAAGCGAGTATGCTTGTGCCGGTGGAGTGCTGGCTCCTCACAATAGCCGCGCACTTCTGGGTTTCGAACTTCCAGATTCGGACCACGCCCCCGGCCCCACCCTGAGCCGAAGCTAAAATGCACGGCGAGCCTGGATGGTATATAAAAAAAAGGTTTACTTGCGACGCAATGGCGGAACAGTCACACGCTGCCTTGACTGCACGAGGTCGGCTGGCTACGAATTAAAATTTTTTAAACCGTGCTCCCTTCCGGTTGGTTAAACCTGGGTTTGAAATTAACCACACACAATAGCAACAGGAGATAACAAAGGGTGAAAGCGAAAAAGCACAAGCAATTTGTAACGTCACACAAGCAGTTTGTAACGTCACACAAGCAATTTGTAACGTCACACAAGCAGTTTGTAACGTCACACAAGCAGTTTGTAACGTCACACAAGCAGTTTGTAACGTCACACAAGCAATTTGTAACGTCACACAAGCAGTTTGTAACGTCACACAAGCAATTTGTAACGTCACACAAGCAGTTTGTTGCTGTGAACAACCTTTCGATGAGATTCAGTTTAAGACTTGGGTTTATTGTCCTTCACAAGCCCTGCGAGGAAGGGCCGGAGCCACAAGGGTGAATTCGGGGGCAGTTTCCCTAAAAACCTTTTTTCTTCCCCCTTTAATTTTTTGCCCAGAAAAATTTGTTCTACCATACACTTTTGAAAATGTTGACCCCCTAACAATGTATTCTGCCCCCCAAACCTAAACCCTGGCCTGCTGTGAGCGGCACATATTACACATGCTTGGTTTTGTTGTGCGGTACACCGAAAGCATCTGACTGCGCAGCAAAGAAGGGTTTCCGCAATCGCGGAACGCTGGCGCAGATAAACCGTCGTTTTGCGAAAGGATTTTTTGCAGATTGAAAAATTTTTAGGGTCTTTTGAGATCCTCTGCGAGGATCACGGAAATTTGCAAAAAGAACCAGCATGCAGTTGTGAATTGCTTCCGAAAGATTGTGCCAGCACCTCCGCATCCAAACTAGTAACCGACCAGACCGAAACCGATGTTTGAACCACATTTCGGAAAACTCGACCTTTTTTCTCAAAAGCAAGGCCTACGTCTTTGAAAATCAACATGGGCTTCAAAGCAGCAAACAAAAACCTAACGACAGTCTACAATGGTCAACAACCGTATATCAACAAGTGACCAGCAGTTGTCAACAACACTCTCACCTGTATGGTTGTTGACAGCAATGGCCGTCACATTGTCGGTGTGCCCGACGAAGAAGTGCTGATTGCCGTTAGCGGTTTCCATGGCAACGACGATCGCGTGCGCAGCGTAGATGACAATGTCGTTACCTCCACTACGGGAAGAGCCAGGATGCCAGACCATAATATGCCTGAAGGCAAAGACATATCACAGGCCGGGAGTCTTCGACCTTTTCGCGAGGGCCACAAACCCGAAGCAGCGGGGGTGGAGGGTCGCTTTCAAGCAAGGACGCCAAATTCCGAATAAACGCGAAAATAAGATCAAAAGTGTACTTATTTAAATACTTTTTAAAATTCATAGTCTCTCGTTGAGAGCTGATACAAAAATTTTAAATATGCTTAAATCAAAACAAAAATTAGTGCAGAAAATATTTTTCCTTTCAACAAATAGAATAAATCAACAATCAAGTTATAACACATTTCTATCAGGGACCAAAATCATTAAAAAGCGCAAAACGTTTTAATCATTGACCTTGACCAATCACCGGTGCCCTGGTCCGCATGGGGGCCCGATACATTTGTCATGTGCTGTAAGTGCAATATTGGCAACTAGGAATTGACAGATGCAAAAAAGTAGTCAAATGTTAAACACACACAAAAAGCATCAGGGTTGATCTGTTTTTCTTTTGCGGGTGAGTGTGCAATTTTTTTCGAACACGGGAAAAACATTAAAAAAAACGGCAAATAACCATACTGTTAACAACATACAGCTAACACACCGCGGACTACCTGTATGACCGAAAATCCGGATATGGCTGAGAACCACTTCCTAATCCAATTATCCGTCTGAGCCTCAGAATCGGGTCCGGTTGCAAAGTGCTTTCGTCGCTCTCCGCTTCTACGCGAGACGCCTCCCCGATCAAAGCGGAGCGAGGAAGACGAGACGTTATTTCCCGTTCCTTGCCTGTTGACACGACAACAGCCGCTAAACTTGCAGCCAACAACGCATCAAAACGCAGTGAAAAACCTCGTTTCATCATCGCACCATATTTTCTGCAGCAGACCGTTGCCCCTTCGAAGATTTTTGCACTGCGCTTAAATACTTCTGTAAGACTTGTGAAGATTTCTCCACCACACTGCACAAGACCTCTCTCAAGTTGCTGGCCGTTAGGGAAGTTGGAAAATTGGCTTTTCTTGGCACCGATATACGAACTGCTGCAGAGCAAACAATTGTCTGCTTGGACGCGAAAGGGTTGTGGAAACCCGGGCACAGCTTACTTTTAACTGGGCTTACACTTTTTGGTCATGTCCAGCTCCTTGCAGAACTGGGCAAAACGCGAGAGATACCGGTTGCGACCCAGCACTCCTTGAGTCCTGCGCAACTGCGCTGATGATCCAGCAGACTGCAACCCATTCAAAAACGTAACCCTATTGAATTACTAAAAATTCGTCCATCAACTTTAAACCATTATGGAAAATTATGAAACTTTCGAGGGGTGCCCGACGAGACAACCTGTTTAACAGGTTGTATCAGTGTCCCAGCTCTTCAAATTTAATTTGTATGAAATTTTCCAGTGTTTGCGCCAATAAACTCAATCACGGACATGGCGAACGGTACAGCAATCAATTGACGTGTCGTTCACGAACGCGGCTTTCCAACCGCGCAGACGTCTCCTAGTCAGTGCACAGGTCGCACAGCAAGCATCCTCCTCACCGTTTCTCGTGATTGTGCTTTTCTGAGTGGTGAGATTCGTAGAGACGACTGTCGAAGCTTCGTTGTTGGCCGAGGCGAAGTGCCTGTGGACGATGACCTCTTGACCGGGGTCAGTTTTGCCGGCGAACACGTGGACGTCTCCGGCCGTGGTCTCCAGCACGGACGTGTTGGGATCGGAACAGCTGCGTGGATGAGACGCGGTTGCGGGAAAGCACGCTTCCATCGCACGACAACGCTCAAACGTGAATGCAACGGGATCACAAGCCTTGCGCATCGAGCTCTACTTTCAGGTTCGCTCTTATGAAGAAGAGGTGGACTACAACGAGCGGACATCAGAAATAGATAGTACGGTAATGACAGTTGGAGTAACGGCTGCAACAACATCACTTTAAATACACCAGAGTGGAAATCCCGAACCTGTGCCGTGGTCTGAGCAATGTTAATCGAGAATGAAATCCGACAGCACATATTTGATTGTGGGCAAATAGTAAAAACAAGTTTATCTTCAAATATCTTTTCTCGGCCAATGACATCACAAGATTTTCCAGAACATTTAGATCGTCACGTTAAGAGCTATAGACCGGGAGCGCAGAGGGTCCAAGTTAGCTGGAAAGGTAACCAATTTCTAATGGTATCACGTCATCTAGTGTGGCTTCCTGTGCAAGGAACTGTTGGTCTACCGTGTCACACCTGGTGGCTGTGGTAATGGGGGTGATTAACGGTACCCCCAAAATTGGGCTAGTTCAGCTGGAAAGGTAACCACTTGAAACCTGTTGCAAAATGCCCAGCATTTTGGGGCCCCCCACCACCTAAAATGTCTGTCATTGGTCGTTTATTATTCCTGGGATTATGCTGGACATTTTGCAACAGGTTTCAAGTGGTTACCTTTCCAGCTGAACTAGCTCAATTTTGGGGATACCGTTAGTCCCCCCCCCATTACCACACCCACCAGGTGTGACACGGTAGACAACCGGTTCCTTGCACAGGAAGCCATACTAGATGACGTGGTACCATTAGAAATTGGTTACCTTTCCAGCTAACTTGGACCCTCTGGGCTCCCGCTCTACTAGAATGGGGCAATTTACTACTGAGTGGACGCCAATAATATGCGTATGGTAAGACGCCAGTTCTTTAATCTCGTCAAGTGATGAAATTACACTGAGGTTGAACTTCACACCAGCCCCGTTACAACACACCCGGATAAGGTTTTCAGCAAAATCAAGTTAACTTCTGAAAAAAAGAAAGTAAGTCGTTAGAAAAACTCAAATGGAGGCCTAAAGTTCGAAACAAGAAAACCGTGCAATTCTTGTAAAGTTATATCACTAACAACAAAGCAAAAAAACTTGCGGGAAATTATTATCGATCAGAGTACCTTGCTCGCGTTGTATCGAAAAGCGACACGCCGACGGGCGGGAGGTCTTTGGTGACTTGTAGTTTCGACTTCGGCTTTTCAGGAACAGTGGTAGTTACAGCCATGTTGGCTTGAGCAGAGGAGAATATACCAGTCTTCTTGCTAACGTCAACAGTTCGTGCCTTAAGGGACAAAATACGAAAAAGTAATAAGTGAAACGGCTTCTATAAGAAATAGTAAGTTAAGATTTCGGCTAAGGACAGTTGCAGTTAGTTAAAAATGCTTTATATGCAAGGATGTGAAATGCTGTCGTAACCACTGATGCGCAAACAAACTGCAAATGCACTCATGCGTGCTTGCTCTGCGTCAAATCAAAAAACATTCGCGAGATCACGACAAGCCTGTGTGCTTGCTGTGACAGTACCTTGCCCCTCTTTGGGCTACGGATGGTTCCAAGGCGGGAATGGGGCCGGCTGGCCAGGACTGGGCTTGTGTTTTCTTCATCGTCGCGTTGGATCGAATCGAAAGGGAGCAGGGGCGTAGCTCGGGGGGAGGACGACATTTGTTTGGGAAGGGGGAAGCGTACGATGTCGTACAGGTCATCCCATTCCTTGAAAAACACAAGGAAGCTTGTAGCAAACGTAAGCCACCACCGTACACTGCCACCACTGCATACTTTCCGCCCTCAGTTACGACCAACGCAAAAGCTGACGAACGGCATGGCATCGAAAGGTGGTGTTCGGGCCTGCTGGTTACTGATACGACACCGCCCAGCATTTATTCAACCAAGCAAGTAGCCGTTAAAAAGCAAAGACCAATTGTTACATTGTTTGGGGTGACATAAGAGCACGACCAACTGACTGCGATCACAAGCTCTTCAACAAACGTTTTTTTGCTGTTGGTGCAGTTGGATTAAAACCTGCTTCCGTATGAAACAGACAAAAATGCTTACTATTCCAGCGCCCTTAATATGAAACTATTGCTTGTAAGAAAATTTAAAAAATTTTAAGCAACCTGCCGCGACTATTTTTGGCGACGCGGTTGATTGTTACGAAAAGGGGTTCTCTACTGCAGTGCCTGTCGCAGCTCCATTTCACGAGAAGACATCGATTCAAGCTGAGACTAATTCTTAACTAAATCATGTGCATATGGAACGTGTGCAGTCCGCAACTTTTTGGTAATATCAAACACGTCCGAACTTCCGTCACCATCTGCTCCACAAGCAGAAAGATTGCACTGAATGAAAACCCATAAATAAAGCGCCCACCTTTCCTTTTGGCAGAAAGAAACCCATTTCCCGGGGTAGAGGGGCGAAGTTTTCGTCGACCGACCTGATGCCGAGCTCCCTGGCTTGTCTGACGGAGAGGCGAGGATCGTATGAAATGTCAGAGGTGAAACAATTCTTCACGAGCATGTTCGAGCACAAGCGAATGCTCTTCAGGTGCGAGTACTTCCTGATGAAAAGAAAAACGTGAACGTGGAAATGTAAATAGCGTCACCGTCAGTTCACGCGAACTGTGTTAGTCCGTGAATCGTTGTGGGCATTAGTCCACGAAGTTGAGTCACTCGATAAATCTTTGATTGCAGGCAATGAACCATTGGACAGCTGTTTATTTTATTAAGAGCAATAGAGAACAGTTTCACCGTTCTATCGCGGCGTATTGGATGGAAGAAAACAGCCTGGTCGTATCAGATGTTGGGTTGCTCACTTGTTGATGTAGATCGACAAAATATACTGTAAGTCGAGCACGAGCATCGTCCATCTTTGAGACAAGGGCGCTGGTCCAACGAAGTCCGACCGGGCACCTACGGACGTGAAGTGTTCCACACTTCCTGTGCAGAGTTAAGTGCAACGTATCAAATGATTTGGTTACCCGCATGCAAGTACGAATGTGTGAACACATCGTGCTTACGACAATGTTCAATGTGTACTTCCAACCAGGAGTCGAGTGATAAAGCTGTTGTTAAACTAGTTTGCTGTTTTTCCGAATATTTAGATATTTATCTTGTAACGGTTGATATTAACAAGTGATGCCACCTGAAAACCAAAATCTTTACTTAAGGACACGATCTTGTTGAAAAAAGTGCCAAAGGTTGAACTGATTTTGGAACGCTTTGTGAACGTAAGCCCAATATAAAGTGAAGTTTATAGGAAGTTACAAAAACGTCGTTGAAAATAATAATAGTTACCTTTTGACTCAACCATAACATTGGTGAACACTGCAAAATCACCCAACAGATCAGTTGTTATCACTTCTACCCGATCTCATTTTATATTTTCTAGAACAATGTTAGGATTTTGAAAAGTTCACCACTATTTTCGAGCTGAATGGCACAACGGCGTTGAATCCATATTTGCAACCTGTCAAAACGTCAGCGCACCTTGCCACGACTACACCTGCTATGGGTTTGACTCTGTGATAGCTGTTCAGCATTAAGTAACATTTCCACTAAACTTGCTTGCAAACAATCTTGCAACAAAATTGGTAAGAGAAAGAATTAAAAATTTTAGTAAAGCATCTCGTCATAAATGTCCTCTTATTAAACAGCGAATTCATTCGCGAAACTTTTCAGAACCAATGAAGTAACAGGCGCGAGTTTACTAAATATGTGGTTCGATGTAAGCAGGTTTTGGGGTAAATTTCCAAATATCATAAGGCCAAGCGTTGCTTCATGCTGCGGCAGACACGTGTGCTTCAAAATAGCTGTTTTTCTTTTGCTAAATGATAAAAGTTTGCCGATATTGCTGCAGTCAGTTGCTAACGGTTCGTGCTATTGTTGACAATGAAATCGTGACAACCTCAATAAAAATAGGTTTCATAAACCTAATTTACAATAAAAAATCAAAAGGGTAAAATACCATTGTAACATCACAACAATAGCATAAGTGCATCACAGACGCAGGGCGTTTTTCTGATTTGCATCGTTTTTTTCTGCTAGGCACCAAAAAGGAACAAGTAAGTCAGTCCGCAGTCAACTAATACATACAAGTGTTGCTATAGCTCACGTACAAATGTGTCGCAGGTCTGTGTACATTCGCAAAGCGGAAAAAGTCAAGTATAGAAACGCAATTACCTTTTGCGGCTTGACAAGCAAAAGGGAACTGGAGCCAGGTTGAAGACGACTTGAATTCTTTGAAAAGGTTAGAGAAAGATATTCTGACAACCAGACCGTCCTCAGTTACGGCGTCAATGTGCACCACGAAGTATTTGGTTGGAATAGGCTGTGAAAGAAAGCAAAAAAGATTGGTTCAGTCAAATGTAAGCAACGGCCGGTGCTGATGAGAAGTATCGGCAAAACGTGGCACTGCGTACTGATAGCGTACTGCCCGAGGTCTTCATGTATTCCTGCACTGGAAAAGAGTAATTAAGAAGTTCGTCATCGGACTGAAAGTGTGGTGTGAACTTGTGCTATTTGTTCAACGCTGCAGGCAGAACTTGCGCGAAAAGTGACATAACACTCAGGTTTGCCAAAGCGAGAATGTAATAAAAATAGGATGCGGTAAGCCAGTAAGAGCTTGTTAGAAGTATTTCGTTTTTGGAATCACGATTCCTGTTAGACCCAAGTGTTTTTCACATTTGTCGAAAGCATAAGACGCTTTCTTCCATAACGCCTATTCCCAAACTGACAGGAAGTTGAGTAACATACGCCATTTTCAATATCTACCTCTAAAAGGTACAGCTCACAAAAAATCTATGAAGCACGTAAGCTCGCGGTACTTGCAGTAAAACGTTTTCAACAAAACTTGACCCAACAAGTGAGCAAAACAAGATGTGCGAGTTATTTCAAACATCAAGCTTGTGACCGCTGACCCCCAACACGTAATGATATACCAGCTGTGGCTGCACCCTGTTTTGCTGATGAGGCTATGAAGGATCTATCCATTATTCTACTGTATAAGATTCTCCGGGCCAAAAAAACTAATTTGTGCATTACCACAAAAATGCTACCTTAAATAGAAGATACAGATATCTGCCAGTGAGTCCAAGCGATTGCGAGGTGGTCCTTGGAAATTGTATGTAATTTCCAGCCGGAATTGAACCTGAAAGCAAGTAATAAGAGAGTATTACAACAAGAATTGTCCCAGAAACTCAGTTAACTTTATGTCTGTCACTGGTATGTTTTTGCCAAGGCACACGACGGCAACGTTATTTGTAGAAAAAGCAATTTGGTTTGTTTCTTCAATTATGGAAAAAATAAACTAATAACGCTTTCGTTTTGTCGATCAAAATATTACTTTACTCCGTGAACTATCAACACGCGACGTTGTGCAGTCTTTGAATACCAGAAAATACAACGTGACAGAGCAACTTGTCTCTAAAAGTTTTTTTTGCCTTATTACAACCTTGCTTACAAATCCTTATCGCGTTTACCTGCATCCAATAATCACACTTTTGGCGTTTTTTTATTAAGTCCGCATATTTATATCTGCATGCTGTTCTTACAGCTGACATGCGTATTACGTTGTTTATATATGTAACTGTACCCCGGTATTCCACACGCTTCCGGAGCATAACTCTTATGTTTCCGTCTACTGCCGTGTATCTTCAAAGTGAAAAAACTCTTGTCCTGCTGGCCATCGCTTTAGAAAAATTGAGTATTTTAGTTTTGAAACACTGTTTAGAAACTGTGGTGCATCTATAATCTTGATTAAAAACTTTTTCCGATTAATTCTTCTAAATAACCACCAACGCCACAATTTTAGAAAATTTATTATACTTTCGCCGTCCCTTCACGCAGAATCGATTTGCTGTCGCCTGCAATCCATTGATGCGCTGCGATAAAGAATCAGCGCACAAGCTGCAGTACACTACCTATTATTTTGTACACAGTGCATTTCAAAAGTTTGTCCATCACTGATGTTACATCTCCTTCCTTGGTGGACTTTTTCCAGTCGTTCACACGGAACTGTTTGAAGATGTTCACAAATGGATGTTGCCATACTGAAAAAGATGAAAAACGTAAATTTTTCACCAACCCATGCGAAGATAAACTTGTTTTTTTTCGCTGAGACATTTCGGTGATCTGTCCCATTAACAGTATTAAATCTCGTTGAAACCGTATTCACTAGCCTACTTTTCGGATATTATGAACAAATTGACTTACTTTTTTTCAGTCATTTAAAAAAATTCTGTCTGACTGAAAAAAAACAGAACCAAAGGCATAAGCAATAGCTTGCTTCTAGGTTGAAAACGGAAATGTAGGTGAAAAAACAAAGTTCGTCCAAAACGGTCAATTATTCTGGCAGCAGCAAACATATTTGATTCGACAAAAATTTTGAAGCATACCTGAAGCTACAACTCAAACAATTTTTATGTCAAGGCTTTAAAAAACAGATACTCACATAAGCGATCTGTGGTGTTGTTAGAAGACATCTATACTGCATTTGATGAGTGTGAAATTATAAAAAAGAAAATCAACTTAATGACAGCATACCTATCCTACAGTACATTACAATCAAAATAATAAATGTTACAATGCGCTGCATAAGTTCAAATGCAATCACATTTACCACATCAGAAACAAAGGCAAAACCAATGTGCACATGACATATTCACAAGTCCATGATGCAGAATCGAATAGAACAATGCACTAAAAATAAACACATAAAAAAGCAGTATAAACAGCATCAAAAACCACACCAATATCATTTTTAGGGTAAGATTTTAAGCATTACTCTTATGACATTTACAGCCCTATAAATTTAACTTTTAATCCAACCACTTATACATTATTAGACTAATGAAGACATACAGACACTATGAAAATGCAACATAAAGTTCACTGCCAACAACATACATTTTACATTGTATTAGATTCATCATCATGGATATCTAACCTAGCAATGCAAGTGTTATTGTATGAATGATCATAATTCCAAATATACGCACAGCACAATCACAAACACTGGTATACAAGACTGGCAGTAGGCTTTCAAGAAGCATGCTTGAGAACAGTATCAAATGTGACAGGGCTTGAAAATAAACATGCAAATGCTCCAAGTGTGATTTACATATTACTTAAACAACGCTCATGACTTTTTGTTTTCGCCCAGGCAATTAGCAGTTTTAGTTTAGAATTCATTCTATTACAAGTACTCAAGTCTTTGTACAACTTTCTCATACTCGGTTAAGCACTTTTCAAATTCCTTTTGCAAAATACTTTGTTGTTCTTCAGCTGATGGGCAAAGTCCAGGTGGCAGGAATTTGGCTTTTCGGTGTATCGAGTCATTTTTCATAGGAGCATAAAGTCTTTGCTTAACACACAAGCGGTACTCTTTGAATTCTTTTTCATCATTCTTGTTTGTATTTTTCAGTCGCAGTATTTCATAAACTCTTCGAGCTTGTCTCTTGTTGATTTTAAAGCGTTTCTGAGCAGCTTGAGCCATATCTTTTGAAAAAGGCTTTTTGAGTGACACATCAGAAAACTCTGGCAAACCAGCACAATTCTTGGAATCAAGAAAGTCTCGCACACGTTGAAAATTATCTGATGGGTCTTCTGCTGTTATATCTACCACATTCACATCACTAACATAATGCCGATAAATGGCAGAGAGGAGGTTAGTACAATGACCTTGTTTCTGATATGGTGGTAAAATTAGAACTTGGCTAACCCGAGGACGACATTTGTCAGGATAGGCATAAAACCTATAGCATGTTGCATAACCTACAAACAAGTAGAAGGAAGCACCTCCAACATTTACTTTTTCAAATACAGTAAAGAAATCCCACTTGTCATCATCTACATCTATGAAAGAAGCAGCATCAATAAACCAAAGTATAAAACTTTCCATTTTTTCATGATATTCCTGATATCCTGGGCAAGTTACATCAGGCTTGTAAATTTCATATGTTTTCTGACCACCACCACTTTCTTTTGAGTATGATGAAATCAAGACACCATGTGGATGGAAGTCAGCTTTCTTCAGTAACAGTGATGAAAACTGATCAATGTTGGTAAAAAAAGTTTTTGGAAGCACATCCTTCAGCCGAGGCAAAATATCATCAGGTTCAACCCCTTCAGCTAGTTCTGGGTCAATCTTGTCTGTGTAGGAAACCTTAACACAAACGTCCAGTGAACCAGCAAGATATGCCAACACAACTTTCAAGCCCTTGTATCCAAACAGTTGCTCCCGCTCTCCAAAGATTTGATGAGACATATCTGGATGGAAAAAACCTTTATCAGAAGTAAGGTCATCTTCATCTTTAATCAACTTGAATTTGACCGCTTCATTAGCACAACAAACATACTGCGATATTTTAGACTGAAGATCTTGCATGTCAATGTTGCATACAGTTGGAATGGTACTGGGCTTCAGACCTTTGAGAGTTTTGCAGAAATAAAGCAACTAGCACTCCCTGTGGCACATCACAAGTAGCTACAAAAACATAAAAAATATAACTAACGAAAAATTCACAAGCATCTGTAAGGTAGTTGTATCTGAATCTACATGAAGATTTTAGCAACATACATCAGCTTAACCCCTTTGGAGCTGGGCGTTTTTGCTTTAAGTCTTTGTAACTCCATAACTCGCCAGTCAATTGTTCTAAAGAGCTGTTCAAACCCTGAGAAGAGTCAGCAAGTCTTTTAGCTTGCAATGAAAAAAAAATTTTAGTTTTGGGTTTTTGTGGGTGACATCAAAAGTGAGGTAGCTTTAAGCCATTTTGGCCAAGTTTATCGGGTCCTGGACTCCAACTGCAAGAGGGAGTATTTTGCTAAGTTTTTAGTGGAAACTAGGCTAAAATCTGAGTCTTTTGAGTCTTTGATTGCCTTTCTAAGGTGTCTGGTTGAGTAAAATGACCTGAATTTGTGTAAAATATCTAAAAACATTATTTTATCCAAATTTCGGGTATTTTACCCTAACTTTTGCATCAGAAACCCTACAAAGACAATCAAAGGCTCAAGAGACTCAGATTTTAGCCTAGTTTCCACTAAAAATTGAGCGAAATATGTCCCTTTTGTGGTTGGAGCCCAGGGCCTAACAACCCTAGTTAAAAAGGCCTGAAGCTAGCCCACTTTTGACGTCACCCACAACAAAAGTGAAACCCAAAACTTAAATTATTTTTTTCATTGCAAACTAAAAGACTTGCCAAGTCTTTTGAGGGTTTGAACAGCTCTCTAGCACAACTGACTGACAAGTCATGGAGTTGCAAAGCGATGCAAAAGTAGTGACTCAATACATGATTTCACAGTACGAGTATCTCGTACACTGGCAGCGAATGTGTTGATGTGTCTATGCTAACATTTCAGCATACTTACTTATAACCTATGAAGTATGTAAAGAACAACTCACATTTTAGCTTTGAATGAAAGACAGATAAATTCCTAATGAAGCATCACAGAAACCACATGTCATGCTATCATGTGCAATGTAGCCATTACAGTGAGAGCAACTGCACAGTTGCAGTAAGTCCACTTAACAATTTTGATTGCATACTTAAATTTTGAAAAGTGTCCATGTAGTTTCCTAAGCAATTATCCAAATAGTTGATTATACCAAAAAACACTTATAATAAACATGCATGCAAATCAGAACTCATAACATGCACCACTACGCTTGTCAATCCATCTTCACCTCAATTTACTGTGTCACTTGATTGCGATTGCGCGCAACTCTGCTAAGCAAATCTCTAACAATATCTGTTACATTTAGACATCATCACACAGAAGCATAACACATATTGGAAGAGAATGAGGGATTTTTAAGATTACAATACCTCTTATATTCAGCAATTCTTCTGCAGCTACTTTTGTATTTGGCAGCTTCAACATGAAACATTCTTAAACCTCTTATATTTGGCATTTTGGCTCAGCTACTTTTTTCCACTGAGCAGTTTTGACATGTTGCTTTAAAAAACCTTGTGTTTGCAATTTATATTCAGCTAATTCTCATATTTGACAATTTTGATGTACTGTACAACTATACAATTAGCAATAGCCTACATCTTACATTTAGCATTTCTTCTTAGCCTAACTGTAATACCTCTTATATTTGGCAGTTTTGACATGCTACATAGCTTCACCTCCTATCAATATCTTAACAAGCCTATTTCGTTTATGTTTCACTGCTTCATGCAACAATGGTAACTTTCATATTTGGCGTCGCCAGCGACTAACTTCAGGCTACTTGAAAATCCATGAATTTGTCATGCAAACACATTTGTTTCAGTATTCCCACATAGTTTCAAGACAGTGTCTATTTTGCCATCAGCAGCAAAAGCACTGCTGGGGCTATTTTGCCATTAGCCAAACCTGATGGTTGAAGGTAGTGTCTAAATGACCGTATCCAGTTTCGAAGGACTAAAAAACCATATACTTATCCGGTTTTGTGACAGATATAAAACTGAATTGGAAATGTTCACACCATCGTCAATATGGTCAAGTGGGAAAAGACTTGTGCTGCTGGGTTGCCAGTTTCACACCATGGTTACATTGTTTTTTTTTTATAGTGCATAAGCGATTCTCCCACAAGATTGTGTAGGGTCTGAGGTTACAGGATTTCACAGAGATCCCTACTTGTTGAGGGGTCAACCTAGTTGCTGCAGGGGCGCAGGTCAATCTCCCAACTTTAAGCAGCCTGACGTCTTGAACTTGCCAAGCTGAAGCAAGGCAAATTAAAAGGCTCTCACCACTTTGTGCACTAATAACTTGGCAGTAGTACTCTAAGTTGACTGCTTCTTTTGATTATATTCAGATATACAACAAAAACCCCAATACACTTGAGCATGAAGTCAGAAACACATAACGTTAAAATGGTTCAATGTAGAATCAGAATAGAATAACGATGAACAAAAGCATTGAGCATTCGCATACGCCACAGGAAACAGCGACCGACTGCAGTTATGTAGGCTTGCAGGCTATCATGTCGACAGTCAGACTGTTCGCAAACAAGTACATCAATTGTATGTTGAAACTTTGGAACCCATTATTGTTGTACATTCTTAAAAGCTTTCAAAAAGTAGACATGGGTTTAGATTTCAGGTTAGAGTTTTGGATTAGGGTTAGGATTGACGTTTAGGGTTATGGTTTAGTGCAAAGGTTCCCAACCTGGGATACATGTACACCTAGGGGTACATTTGCCTGTCTGAAGGGGTGAATTTGAGGTTGACAATAGAAGATTAATATATATTTGCATATCTTTTATTTCCAAATATTTATACATAGATCAGTGAATATTACTTTCAAAAACCATTATATGCTAATTGTTAAATATATCTATGCTTAATCATGATAAATATATTTTGTCATATAAATTTTAGGGGTACGTGTTCATCTGTTGAAATGCTGAAACGGTACATGCTCATCTGTCGGCATGCTGAAGGGGTACATGCTCATCTGTTGGAATGCTGAAGGTTACAAGGTCAGACAAAGGCTGGGAACCCCTGGTTTGGTGTTAGTGTTTAACACTTTGAGAGCCAGGGTACGATATATTCGTACTTTGATTTCGGCCTAAAACCAGCAATTTCAGTTGCCTTACCAACACCCTAGCTCCTCCGCCGATTGCGCTAGAAAGCTGTTTAATGGCTCAAACGGATCGGCCAGCCTAGTAGATTACACTCGAAAAAAATTTTTTGGTTGGGGAGTGCGGATTTTTTGTGAGTGACGTCA
>JGI24022J15233_10002829_pt1 | contig 16643 bp, 5 predicted proteins | sample Ectturendosymbi2_FD_15233 | JGI IMG/M metagenome (IMG submission 15233)
GTTAATTTTAATAAATTAAAAGAGCCAAAACAGAACTAAACATCATAATTGTGATTATAAAATTTTGTTTGGTGTTCCCCAAAATTTTTTTATTGCAAGTGGTCCGTGATGCAAAAAAGGTTGAAAAACACTGGTCTAAGGTGATACAATAAAAGTTCATGGTCTACACAATCTTTGTTAAAAACAAGAATAAATCAAAAATTTCGTTCGCCATTACAAAATCCAGAATCGCGTGTTTCTTTAAATACTTCCAGAAAAAACTTTTTTCAAGGTATGCATGAAAATACTTGGCGTCTGGCAAAAATGTTACCAAATGTATGAAAGAAACTCTAACCGGAGAAACAAAACTTCTATCGTCTATTTTTGGCTTCAACTGTGCAAACCGCATCGCTTCATTTATAGAACCGCCGTATCATGCAAGAAAGTTATCTTTCTTATTAAACTTTTCTAGAAACTCACTGTGTCCATGTGTCCAGATTCTGAAGTGTATTGAATTCCAAGAAGGATACGTAGTAGCTTTGGCAAGTAATCCTTGATAAACGATTGATAAAGTACTGTGTCCAACATACTCGAACTAAATACTTTGCCGGATGCAAAGGCTTCTCGGAACAAGAACGGTATGCTGCAGGATATTTCTTTTTCTCGCTCCTAAAAGCCGTTTGAAATTCCATGAATATTTTGAAGATGAAGATTTTCATTTCCGCTTGATTACTAACGCAGGAACTTTGCAAAACTAAAAGTCAGTTCATGAAAACTGCTTAACTACTTTAAATTCATTCGAATGCTGCAAAGTACAGCTTGCTTTAAAGTTGTTATGCCGAAAGCAGCGTTTACACAATGATGTTTTCTTTAAATGTGTATCTGTGTAGGATTGACTCTATAAACTTCAGAATCTGCAACATTTAGGTTTTCTAAGGTGAAGACGAAAATTCAGGAAGCAGTTCAACAAGTCACCGCAACGAAAATCACTGCTGTATTGTCATGGCAGATTGCGCGGATTCTTAAACTCTTTTGCTAAAGTTAAAAGATAAGTTTTCTGCTTTAATTTTGAACGAAGATCAAGCATGCAAAGTAACAATTGCACACATTTCAAATTTCGCCTTCTGTGAAAAGCTATCTTCAATATCGAGGGCAAATAAAATTACTTTTTCAAATAAAGCGCTAAAAACTCAAAACGTAAAAAGTACAGTTTTATGCGTTGTTGTACTTTCTTGTGTAGGAAACAATAACAAAATTCAAAGAGTTTCATTTACTCAGAAAAATTGCTGCAAATTATGCATCGTTCTGGTCAATCTGAAACACGGTTGCAGTTTGTGTGGCGATTGCTCAAATTTTTGAGAAACTCATGCCACTGGAGCCGTGTTGCAATGAACACCAACAAAGGCATCAACTAACGCCTTCAACGAAAAGCAAAGTTCTCCGTTTACTAGAGCAATTAGTTTTGCATATTACGTCTATGCCTCAAAACAGGCTAATTTTGTAAAGCCTTAAAAATGCACCGTGCAACAGTACCAAGATTTATGAAACACACAATTGGCCGTTTTAAAAGTAAAAGTCATATCACAGATTGTATGATCCTAACGCTGCGTTCTACTAGGACAGGGTCTTCAAGCTTTTTTGTCCAATGGCCACATAACCTATAGAACAGTTCAAGGGCGCAGTCACATCTTACATGATGTGATTGCTTCGAGATATGTTGCATTCTACAAAATCAACAAGTTTTTCGTAAATATATTATTTTTCGTTATTGGCCACGTCATTGCGGCCGGATGAACTAGCTTTGCAGGCCGTAGTTTGGAGACCCATGTGCTAGGGAACAATTTCTGACAAAAAATCGTTATCGTTACAAACTAGGCTTTGCACAGACTTCACGAGTTATTACACCAGTTTGGCTTCGTTGAATCGGGTTCCGCTACATTTTTACTATTGTTTGCCGATGGCCATTTTATTATGTTGGAGAATGAGTAGGCTAATCTAGGCAAAACAATCTATATCAGAAAAGTCCAACAAAGATCTCGCAATAAAATTCTTCACTTCTCAAAGTATTTGTCACTGAAAACAATTATTCTTTATTACTTCATTTATAGAGATGTGTGCAGTCATACTGGTCGAAACAGAAATATATATGGTGTCAGGATTTTTTTAAGGAAAATGTTAGGTACCCGGTATGGACTTGTAGGGATCCGATTTCTCTGATTCTCGGGACTCGATTTTCTCGGATTCTAGGGGTCAATTGATAATTTTTGCTGATTCTATCAACCCGATTTTCCATTCTAGGGACCCGAATCGGGTCCCTAAAACACTTTAAAAAACCCCGATGGCGTATATCTCAAATTCGGTTGTCATTCCTCTTTTGTAGACAACTTCATTTTCCAGGTTTAATAAAACATATGAACAAAGTTACTACATCCAGTTTGAAAAAGAATTGTTTTTAAAACTACAGTAAAGAATCGATCACCTTTTACTGGTTCTGTATGTGCAAGTGCAAGGGTATTGCCTCATAAACGTTCTAAATGATTACTGGTTTGTTTCTAACTACTACGTTCATTTCTGCTAACTACAGTACTTCACAGGAATATTTACTTATTGCTGCTTTCATGACACTGACACCAGAATTTTGTTTAGTTCTTTATAAGAAGTTATGCTGTTCAAGAAGCCTTTCACACATAGTTTAACATCCTGAACTCTTACCTTTCGATACTCACGAGCGTCGACAGACGCGTTACAGGCCTCGAAATGCATGAATCGAATGTTTGATGCGTGCGTCAGTTCCAAGCACATGCGCACGTGTGGGAATAACCGAAAAAGTGTTTGCGTTGCGACAACTTGCCTGCATTCAAAAAGCATGAATTTAAATGCCACTGTTTTAGTTGCATCATTGAAGACAAGCTACCTACTAACTTTTGCGTTAATAACATTCAGTAACCAAAACTGCACTTTGCTTGGACAGCTCTGCAGATAACGTTTAAGAAATTTATTAATCAGTCATTAAAGGTGCTTGTATCAGTGCGGGCAATTTACTATTAGCTTGCAATTAAAGTATCATGACGTCCGCTTCCAATCACTTTTCCAGGCTGACGTCAAATTATATAGTTTTGTAGATTGCAGTCGAAAAAGGGATTTAACGACATCATTTTTGCGGCAAACCAGAAAAAAAATTTTGGCGATCAACACACGCTTTTCATCATTTTTAAAATGAAAAAAAAAACGGTTTTGTCAGGCACTTTTCAGTTTTTTGACTCCTAAACACTCCCAGATTTATGTGCTATTTATCAAATCACTGAAAAAAGAGACGGCTCCTTATTTATTCTTAGAATGAACACAACTTAAGAAAACTGTTTAAATGCAGGGAACATTTCGAATTCATGCATAAAAATGAATATTTCCTGTTAATATCTAGTATAGTAACATGAAAGAAATTAAAGCACAAATGCGTTTTTGTAAACGTTAAAATTATTCTGAGAAACTAATCGCTAATCAAGTCTTTTAAGGACACTTGAATAACAAAGCAAATGGAAACGTTTTCCTAATTTCACCAGCATTTTTCAACAGGTTTTATGTTGTTTTTCCCTCAAAATTTTAACTTTTTCAATCTTTGATATGAACGAAGAGTTATAAATTAAGTACTTAGGAATCTGTTCGTGATTTTAACTTTTATCCTTATTCACTTAGGTACATAAATCATTAACTATCTCGAACCTGTTTCAAAAATTACTTTGAACACGCAAAATGCTTGAAAAATTTTTAATGCATTCCACTTAAAAAGACCAAGATACGTGGGCTTAAAACATAAAATTTTGTTTTTACATTGCGTTTGTACTGCAGGTTATGTAAAATTAATGTTCGGGAGAACATATAAATTTTAAATGAAAATGTTCTTCATAGTACAGTAAGGCGTTTATCCGAGAGTGTTGAGAAAATTTTAGTATGAAATATGAATTAGGAGAACATTTATGAAAGCACTGCTGTAATTAAAAATGGCACGCATTTTCATTGCAAAACTCATTGTCTTACTGCGAATCCGCCATGTACTCTTCGTCAGCGCAGACAGAAGTCTCCCGATCTATGATGATAACTGACTGAGCGTGAGTTATTCCGGCGCGAAGTACACCGTCCATTCTGAGCAGAAATGTAAACATGCGCTGTAATTTTTTGACGTAAACTAATTCTTCCAGTAATAGTCAACTTGTAACACACCATAGACACAAAATGGTTTTGCTTAGAAAACCAAAGCATTTTGATTTTGAATTACATTTTGTATGACAAAGACGCGATATACAGTACGTAGGCAATGTTGAAATTTGCTTACAGAATACATGTTAGTAAGAACAACGACTGAAATAGATGCCTGATGCAGTCTTAAAATTAAAGGATTTAGAAAATACACGTTCTAATAACATCGTGATACGTATAGACGTTAGAGTGAAATAGCCTCGATTATGTACAAACACAGGGTTTCTTCGGATGCTATCTATTCATGCAGTGAAGTTCATTATAACTCATTACAAGTCACAACAGTCTCCCCGCCTGAAAATACATGTGCGCTGGTTGTTGGCTCAGGCTAAGTGGCATCCTGCATGCAACGAACTATGTTTAATGTCGCGAAACAAATAGCAGGCGTTGCGGTCAAGTGCAGTACTTTTCTGATCATTTATGTGGTTTGTGCTAAATAACTAATGCATAAGTGAACTTAAGCCTAAATTCAATAAGTCTTAAGGCGGATTCAATCGTGTTGTAGGCAAACTTTATAGACAAATGCTGATTTAATATTTTCTTGTAAAAGGCAAACGCAGACTTAATCCTGTGCTATATATACAGGTAAATAGTGTTGTAGACTAACGCAGATTTTCATCTTGTTATAGGGTAGGAAAACATAAACAGTGTACATGGTCTGTGGTAGATTCTTGCCTGCTGCTAGAAAACGAATGACATACGCCGAAGATGATTCAACAGTAAAGCATCTATAAGATGATTGAAAATTAATTGCATCGAAGACATAGCCGTGCAAACATATTGGTAATCTAGAAACATTTCAGGCATTTCATTGAAATTAAACGGCTTCTTAAGTGCTGAAGCAGGGAAACTAGCATTGTGCAAGCAAACACATCTTTAAAACTGGTTGTGGCTTACTGCGTGACAGTTACTGCATGCCACTGCGAACCTGAAAACATGAAACTGCATTCTGCTGCGTACAAGAAAAATCTTAAGCACCAGATATGCATAGCAATAGTTTGGGGTATGCAGGTAGTGTTTATTGACATCGTTAGAAAAATTTGGCGTACTCCGCGAAGAGTTAATACAGAGACAAGTTGTGCATTAATCAAACCACTGATAGATCGACCGCAGATCTGTACAAGAAGAGACAGTGCAGGATTGTAACTTTCGATGTATGCCAACATATTATAAAACACAACGACCACACATGACGACGCAGATTGTCCTTGTGAATAGCGCATGCAACTTACGAAAATCGTCTACAGTTTGCCATTCGTTTACAGCACATGCGCCCAATGCTACAAAGCAAACAGACAAGGTCATCAACCAATGTTAGTTTTTCAATGTATTTCGATGCCACATATAAAGTACCTACTGTTAAATTAGTGCTGTTGTAAAATTATCTTGTGATGATGGAATGAATGGAGCTTCAAGATTATGCACGCCAAATAACAGTATTGAAGTAGAACAATCGAAATTGTTCTTTCGTTTCAACGGGGCGATCAACTGTATAAATTCTATGCATTTAATTTGACCTATGGTGGTCAGTGGCGTAGCCAGACCAAAATTTTGTGAGAGGCCAAAAAATAGGGGGGACCAAAATGCTTGATTTTAGGCGAGCAACAGTATTTTTGTTTGTGACGCCGAATCTCAAAACACAAAATGACTAGATATGCTAAAAATTTGGGGTGGGCACGTCCCCCTGCCCCCCCTGTCTACGCCTATGATACTGGTTATTAGTATTGGGCTAAATAGGCAAGTTTGTTTAGAGTAGATAATCGAAACGTTTGCCACTACGCCAGCAAAACTTACAAATTTTCTGTTAATCCACCGAGCATGTAGTAAACCATTGGAAAACAGCTGATAGCATGCAGGAAGGCGTTATGCGGGGAGTGTTCCAGCAGCAGCACCACAGGATATAGTGTATCGAAAGGTCTGTAAAACGGCATGGGAGGTTTTGGGTGTAAAGAGTAAACAACCAGTCTGGAGTCTGAAAATGGTTTTCAGTGTATTCAAAGGCTAAAAAACAATAACAGCTACAGAGAAAACATCAAATCTTCTCAGAAAGCGATGACAAGCCACAACATTAAGTTAAAGCTGGAAACGCTAGTTAACAGAGAACATTTTCATCTGCAAAAGACTTAATTCTTTTACATACGTGGATTATAACCTCACCGGTAATGAGCACGCAATGGTATCAAAGCGTTGAACAGACTACGCGCCGCAAACTCAGCTGATATTATGATATGCGGATTTGGCCAACGGTATTCTGATGCTGACGTATGGCGACAGTGTTCACAACTCTGCAAAGGGTTTTTACATTAATATGGATGTCAATCTGAATGAAGTCTACTGTGATTCATTTTATTTAACATACTCTGTCCAATCTCATGCAGCAGAGGCGAGCTCTTTCTTGGAGTATGTGGCACATGATTGGAGTGTGATGCCCAACGTATGGGGAAGCTGGAGGAAAATCTATAGTTGTGCTGCGAAAAACAGTCATTGTCAGTTCTCCTGAACACTTCATTTGATTTCATCATATCTACCTGAAATGAAGTAACTAGTGTCCACACAGGTGAAGGGTTTCAATCTATCACCAAATTTTAACAAGAAATCGATTTCACGTAAGACTATGCATCTTCAGTCCTACAAACTTATACATATATAATTCTATGTACTGTCTTTAAACAACACCTTTGCATTGTAGTGGATGTCTCATCCGGCAAGCGAGGGTTTCTGGGGCCATCACCTTCTGATTCAGGATTCAAAAATTCTTGATATTTGCGATATTCAACTGATGCAACATCTGCTGCTTTGCATACTGAAAAGGATGAAGCATTGACTGCATCATCTATTTATAGCAGAGGTGCAGTGAATAAATGTTAAGTTATTAATCTTAACTTGACGCGAGTGCAGCGTGCAAAACGTCAGACTGTTGCAAAATTCTTAAGCTAAACCTTAAGAATTTTGGTGACCTATTCTTGTGCCAAATCAACACGATAAAATTTCAAGAGATGTTCTTAAAACTTTTGAAGAGGTCCTCGGCTCTTTTATGTTGTTGTTCTAGTGTTTTCTATAATGCCCATCGACAGAACTTTAAAATCGAAATGCTATCGGTGCGTAACGTGAACCTGTGCGCCGTAGAGGCATTAATCAAAAAAGAATTCCTTACATCTCACCTCACATATGCAAACAAAGTGGTGTTAAACATCTACCTTTCTTTTGATCTAAGAGACATGATCATCATCATGTGCTGCGTTCGTGAGTACAGAAGGTAAAATAAGATTCGGAGGGCTTACAATAAGTTTGTCAAAAAGTGCATCCTCATTCTGAAGGTGCCATCGCAATTAGGCTATTCATTCATTTATGCTTCACAAAAATAGCCACCGAATGTAAAACTCGTGGTCATTTTTAGTACTGCAAAGAAACAAACGACTGCATGCAAAATCATATTTTGCAAAGCACCTGAAATTATTGTGGAGAGTTTTAGTCTCCAAAAATATATCTATTCATTACTCTCAAGTTTTTCAAGAATCTAACAGTTTTCCTTTTTGCGATTTAGCTAAGTTTACCGTAAGTGCCAGTATGATGGGTACAGAGTACAGACCCAGTTTTTTATTCGATTTCCTGGTGGTCGCTTGATTGTCCCAGAAAAATAGACTGGCTGCAGTCAGCATGAAAAAGTAAACGTTACTGAAATTACGGGGATCTTTTTAGGCTCTTTACGTCATTTGTAGCAACGTTCTCAGTAAAATGAGAGTTTTCATACTCGGTTGTAAAGGGAAACGCACGTAATTTACGATTGCAGCAATTTCAAAACTTCACTACCTAACACCTTCCCCTGTTTGAAAAAGCAAAATACAGTATGATCACCTTAGTCGTAATTGTTTTGTCGTAGCCTTTGCGAGTCCCCAAATGAAGTTCCGGACAGGGAACGTTAACCCTTATCACCCCTTTCATCCTTGCTCACCACCAGGGGCGTAACGAGGGGGGCAAGGGAGGCGCAATTCCCCGGGCGCCGAATCACTATCAGGGTGCCGAATGAGTGCGGGGGGCGCCGAAAAGTCCCAACAATGTCACAAGTACTTTTTTCAATAAAGTAAATTTGCTTCCGAAAGACCTCTAGTTTGAACATGGGTACGCCAAATTTGCTTCTTTCCCCGGGCACCATGTAACCTCGTTACGCCCCTGCTCACCACCACATCACTTCACTCTCAAAAGTGACCTACTAAAGTGTAACTGTAAAAGTTAGCTCATTTTCATCTTACGTCACTGTTTCTCAATCTGTGGGCCATAGCGTAGCTTTCGAATGGGCCACCGAAGTAGGACTAAAAGTGGTTGGAACACAGTTATCTAGACATCTAATCACTACAGAAGGGGTCACATTGATTGTGTTAACAGCAAGATTCTCACTGAATTGCATACAGGAATACATTCGCTACTTCAAAAGAATAATGTGTGTTTGTTTATGTGCTCTAAAGCATTGCCGATGCTAACAAGGTAGTGGGCCACGTAATGGTTTACGAAAAGGTATCTGGGCCATGTAAGTAAAAAGGTTGAGAAGCACTGCCTTAAATCATACTGTCATAGTTTCCGTATTTCAAAATCTCAGTATGTGTTTTGCACTAAATGTTTCGCAAGACATCAAGGCTTGACGAAAGCGGCTTTGAGAGTAAACAAATTCTACTTGAACTGCAAGCAAGAGGGTTCAAATAGCAAGAACAGAAAAAGTACATCCGTTTACCACTTTTTTGATGCTGTTAAAATATTTAAGGTAATATTTTGTTTTACCATCAAAGTTTCGAACTTGCAGGAAACAAACTTGTCCAGTAGTTCATGTTGTCTAAATAGGTTTCGTTTGTATTACTGTAGTTGCGGTTTTCTTATTGTATTTTAAGCATCAGATTATGGACAGTTCTGATGTCCCAATCTACTACTGCCATGCCCGTGCAAAGACTCTTCAGGAATATCGAATTGGGTAGCTTCACTTCCTATATAAAGCAGTTTGTTAGAACCCCCTGTCAGCCACATTCTCCCAGCTCCAGTTGAATTCGGGTTACCAAAATAGGTGAATAGGTTAAATCGTATTAAAATTCGATAACCATCATGCTTTTGTAAAACAATTAAAGTAAAAATAAGATTTGGCATACAAACTAAAACCTTAATCTTACATCACTAAATGCAAAATCTGAGAACTCATTGTAACGCTGTAACTTCAAAATTTCGAAAAACCAAATCAAACAATGGACGAATATGGCTCAATTTGGTTCTGGTAAAAATACATCAGAGAATTTATTTGAAAAAAAATTAGTGGGGAAGGATTGGAACTACTGAGGCAATGCGCTGACGATCAAAACAACCTCTACATTATAACTCTTAGCAACCTATAATGCAGATAATTAAACTATTTCTACAAAAAGCACCACGTCCACCGACAACGTTTTTTTAATAAATCCGATATTTACTTCAGAGCATTCGCGTAATTGAGGAGCACTTTTAAGCTTTTGCAACCCGAACGGCCGTCACACTCCTTCAAACAGTGTCCCTCGTCCTTTATTCGTTACTTTTTATCACTGTCCATATTAAAAATGTAGTAAATGATCTCAGATGTCTTTTTGGGACTACCTCCGAAAGTCTAGACCTGCCTCAAACCTAAAACTATTGCTGGCATATGAAAGTGTAAAACCAACAAGAGGAACATAAGTAAAACCGTTAACACTGTCAAATTCTGCACGCAGAACAGTCACCTACAAGGTAGCAAGTGTTAAGTGTTTAAGCAACAGTGGAAAATCATTATTCACGTTTGCAAAATGGATTTTTAAGAACGGGATTGCGATAGGTTCTCATTATCATAAAATAGTTCTCTTCTTACGACATTCAATAAAACAACGCGAAAGTTCCAAAATACTAGGATATCAAAAACATGAGTTCCACTTAGAGAAAGAGCATCGGCCCTTTGTCAGTTGAACCACGCAAAATTTTCTGCATAAACCACTGAGTGAAAGCGAAAGAGGGATACCTGACTCAGATTTGGAAGCTGTTTCTTCAGAGCTGCTTTCATCCATTATAAGAGCATCTTCTTCCCCAGTCAGGCACAAGTAAAACAGTACATCTTCTTTTTCGATCGTGAACTCATTGCCAGGATTAACGCGGATCTCTCCGGCTCTTTCGACACCGAATAGCGTAGCCCCATACCTGCAGGCAAATATATTCAGAACAGAAGGCTTTCTTAAATGACCTTCCGAACTTAAAATGAACAAAGTTCAGTTTCATGTATGCCCCCTTTTTGTTCACCTTTCGGGAGGGTCGCGAGTGGTCTGCGTCCATCTCCGCTTCTTGCACCGGGGGCCACACCCAGGGCCGGATTAGGGGGGCAACGGGTGAAATTTATCTTTTAAAATAAACTGCTCGTTTGAAAATGTTTTGTGATTCAGAAGCGATGCAAGAATACAACTCTATATTATATTCGTATGTTGCATTAAGTATCAGGGTCCCCAAACAGCAACTGATTTCTCTACACGTTTGACTGTCTGCACTTGTAGTAATCGCTACTGAATAGCGTATAAGTGTTTTCGGTTTTGTTCAATGCAAATGTATTTGATTTTGCTGGTAACTTCTTTCTGATAATCGCTACTTTGGCGTGGGTATGACTCTCTACTCGTACATCATGCCTACTGCACAAATGTCACGAAAATGTTACTATTTGCGTGCTGAAGCTAATGTGTTGCTGACTGCTGTTTAGTATCAACCAATGTTGCCATTCGAGTCACTCTCGTTAACATCAGATTGCTGCCTTTTTCAACATCAGATAACATCAAATTTTTACACTACAGTTTCATATAAGCTAAATGCTCCTATTAACAAACCTAACAAAGCGCAATTACCCTGGCTGAATCCGAAACAGAGCGAAATAATGGAGAGGTCATTTATAATTTACGTAAAATGTCAGTCTCAACGCAGCGGATAGAGCTTCTTTCGTTTGAAACGATAACCAAACACACATTAGGGTGAGAAATTGATGAAAGGAACTTGAAAATCATGAATCTAACTTATTTTCGTCCAAAAATGAGAGGAAATGTTAAAAACGAAAACAACAACCCAGTCAATATCAGATTTGTCGAAAAGCATCAGACATTTGTCTGCGAACGTCACATCTGATGTCATGTTAAGTTAATATATCAGAAGTGGCAACACTGGTATCCGGGGTTTTTTTAAGACGTTTTATGAGTTCAAAACGGACCCATAAATTTCCTGTGCGGATCCATAGTATTGGTACTTCCACATTAAGTCTGGACAACCACGAAAGGTTTTAGCTGAGTTGAATTGTTGCTTCAATTTACGTTCAAAACCAATTCTACTCACACCAAATAAGTGTAGTGCAGACAGTATACTCACCTATTTATCATAATCATCTCTGAAATCCCACGCAAAGCAACAATTAATAATTTGACAGATTTTACGAGATAAACAATTACTTTACGGAATTTTTTTTTAAAGAAAATGTTTGGTACCCAGTATGAATCTGTACGGACCGAATTTCTCTGATTCTAAGGACCCGATTTTTTCTGATTTTAGGGACCCATTGATAATTTTCTCTGATTCTAGGGACTCCATTTTCAATTCTATGGACATGAATCGGGTCCCTAAAACACATTAAAAAAACTGACGTTACGTTATAATTAACGCTTTGAATGCCACTGAGACTGGTGCTTTTAGAAAGCCACGTCTTTTCCACGGTGTCAAAGGTTTTCCGCAAGCCAAGCCTTTTCCAGATTTTATACATTTACTTTCTTGTGTGTGTATTTTCAGAAGATAATGTTGCAGCAAAAACATAGAAATAGCCATCCAAGAAGAAAGCAGTATTTTTGTAGTAAGCCTAAACAAAAATTTCTTGCTGTAAGCCAGCCAGAAAGCACAAACCCCAGCAGCAGTGAATGCAAATGTTCTTTCCATTCGGTTGTGCAGGAAGTACAGCATTCAACTGTTAGAATCTCAAAAGCATCGTCAGTTTCAGCTAACAGTCCGTCACAAGTATTTAACAATCAGACGTTTCAATCATGGATTAAGCTGAAACGTTTTGATGAATCCCTACAAATGAATGTGCTCATTCTGCATGCTGACGGGTGCATAATATGTTTGCTATGCTCAAAGCATCCAGCAGTTACCACCGGCCGAGGAAAACTGGTAATATTTACACTTCCGAGCATGCCAGACCTCAACGCCCATACCGCCTGGATAATCATCTCAGCTCTGATTACCTCCAAAAAGTCAATAGCCTGGAAAAAAACTCAACGCATTTCACTGTTTCATGCTATTCATCAGGATCGCATTTCAGATAAAGTTAACACAGTAGCTGAGCGCATACATCCGCTTTATTGGGTTTTGAAAGAAGAGATAGCGAATCGAAAAATAGCTTCCTTGCAAACCTTGATGGACCGCATTCGCCATAATGATCGGTTTTGCGACCTCGACCATGACAGTTCTGGGGCAGTAACTCAGTTTATTTTGCTGACCTTGGAACATTTGAGTAATCGCATTGTTTCTGATGTCAAGCAGAGCCCGGCTAGTGTGGTCGAAGAGACAACCAAATACTGCTGCAATGTGCTGTCCATTCCACTTCCTACAACCTGGCCAGAGCGAAGATTTTCAACTCTGTGCGGTGTTAAAACCAAAAAAACGAAACCGGCTTTTTAATATAACTCTGAATGCTCTCATAATAATTTCAATGACCGGTCCAGGAAGTCTTTAATAGAGAGGCTTTACGTTTCTGCAGTGGGGCTTGACATTCTGAAAATTGACAAAAACTCCACTGATTTATAGTATTTCATATTTCAATTTGGGGGCATGGAAGCTTTGTTTGGGGGGCTAACCGCACCAAGACCTCCCATTGCGACGAGTCTGGGATCAGAGCAATTCAACGATGAGGGCACACTTGAGATTGCTCTTGAAATTTGTCACTGAAATAGATAAAAGCAAATAATAAACGCAGAGAAACACAGCGAGCACTAAAGACCCCAGAATCTGCAGATGACGAGTAAGAAACCGATGCTTTCACTGATGAACAACAGCTGTTTATGAAGTTGAATTTGAAAAATTTTTGTTGAAATTTTTGCAAATACAGTAGTACTAATTGTGCACTGTGACTACCATTATTGTAATAAACAATACGTTTAGGAATTATTTCATACATGTTGCTAAAAATAGCGGCCTCATAAAATTTCTTGGTGTTCCCTTAAACCAAACCTTTAAAAAAACCCTGCTGGTATCAAGGATCCCGAACTTCTGGTGCAGTTTCAAGGTAGCCACAGGCGAACTGCATCTTTGTTTCGTCATATAAGTGTAACGTGTGGTGGAAACGCACTTTTCTTCCGATGGTTACTATCATTGTGTTACATCATAAACATATGAATCTGTTCATGCCATTTACGCCACATGTTATTGCGTAGTCCGTCAGAAAAGGTTTTAATCAGTCGATTCGTAGAACGAAAGAGCAGAAAACGAGAATTCAGTGATTAGCTAGCGCCATGCCGAAACCTGTAATGCCATCAGGAGCTATAAAAAGCGCAAAGTTTCTAAGAAAAAGTGCAAGGATCTAGCAATGATAGCTAAAACGCCGCGACTGAATCGCTTTTTCCAGCAAAACTTTCAAGCAGCAACATTAAAGCAGTGGCGTTAACCAGAGCACGGAGCATCTGAAAATGAAGGTGAAAATCAAGACATTAGCTTGGAAACAACTCTCACACTCAGCCTGGCTGGCCATATTGACATGTTCTCTTTCCGGTGTTTTTGTTTGTTATCTCTGGTTTCTGCTTATTGTTCGGGTGAATGTTGTTTCTTGCCGAGTCATTGTCTAGAGCGGCTTAGCCGGTCTACTGAATACAGTAATCATTCAAACGTTTAACTAGTTTCATACTTGTAACATTTCACCTAAGATCTGTTAGCTTAAACGCTAATTAGCCAAATCGCTTATCCTTCAAACACAGAGGCAACAGCAGTTTTCTGAGGCAATGTTTGTATCGTAAATACGTTTTCGTAAGGCTGTACCTCAGTTGTGTCATTTGTTTGCAAGGACAACTGTTTTCATGGAGTTGAAAAATTGTGTAGATTGTCATAACGGCTCCATATTCGTTTTAACAACGACTGGTTGTTTTTTTCGTTTTAGTTTTATATGAGACCTGTTTTTGCAGAGCTATCTATTGCTTAAACTGCTTATACAACGTTTCTGATGTGAGTTCAACGCGGCTTGCAAAAACTCGCGCAACTCAGATTAAAAGCCTTCTCCGTCTTGTGCCGAAAATCTTCTGACCGTGTTTATTTATGCTTTATCTGAAACGTTTGCATGTTCAATGTTCAGCAAATATATAGTCCGAAAAGTAATATGACGTAGGCGATAATTACGCCGTATGCACTTGCAAAAATGTATAACACGAAAATTGCTTTTTGTAAAATTTCGGTAAACTCTTCAAATTCTAGGAAAAATCAGACAGAAGTCCGTTCTGTTTTTGTATTTTTTCGGCAATTTTTCTTGAAACCTCAAATGAGTTAAAAACTTTCCATGTCCAACTTCAAGAAAATTTGGACAGAACCCATATAAGCGCGAAGCGATGTTCGCACGTTAAGTCCTTATCACCCGGAAAATGTGAAAAAATTCGGTCCTGATCTTGCATTTTTTACGTTTCTCTGCGGATGGTTTTCCAATCCCTAGTCGTGATCCTTCCAGTGAAAGAGAATAATCACCAAAGACGACAAAAATAGAATCAAAAGCACTTTTTACCAATCGCGAAGATTATAAGTTGTGTTGCCTTGTGGTCTATAGCCGTTTCAGAAGATTAATTTTTACATATTCGCACTGATAAATGTGATACATTTTCAGAGATATTCTTATTGTGTTGAATTCACATTGAGCCGCCAGTATAAATATTATAAATAGGCCTACGCACGAACAACAGGAAAAAAAGAACGAGGGGCTAGGACACCGAAAAACCCGAAGGTTACCTTGTCAAGGTGTTACTAAACTTGTGAGAACTACGTTGGTGACTATTTCGACTATCTAACTATTGGTAGCTTATTGTGATTCATAAGTATAAATACAAGACAAATGAAAGAAGAAACGAACAACTGATATTCCAAACAACAGCAAACTGCAACAATATATCCAACCTAATATACAGTTAATCTACAAGACATGTAGCACAGGCAGTGTTTAGGCACCGATAGTGAGAAGAACAAATATCAGCAAGAAGATATGAAAGAAAAATTATGAATGAGTTATGGAAATGAAATAAACAAGTATCACATAACAGATGAGAATGATATGCCATAGTCAAATTTTTATGCATGGCCATGGGTATCAAATGATCAATATATAGTCATGGATCAATTTATGACCATCCGGCTCTAGCGCTTGGCGACAGTTTTTCCAAAATGCTTTTAGTCATTCATTACAATATTATTACACAAGCCAGCAAACCTACTTCGTTATCTTCACAAAAACTTCAAAATTACTGCATGATGTAAATTCTTACTTTGCATGCGCTTGAACAGAAGCGTTGCCGAATTTGTAACCAACGTATTCACCGAAGAACTTGCTCTCTTGAGCAAAAACACTATAGATTTCGTTTCCAGCACTTCGACCAAAATGTCTTTTCCATTCAGATTTCAAGTTGTTGCCTTCTCTGAAAACAAACGCGTTATATTTGGCATGAAATGTAGCATGAAGAGGTCTTCATTTTTCGTCACAATAACGGAAAGAGGTAGCTAAGCTTAACTCTGCAAAACAAAATCTGTGTGAGGCGATGCAGACACACTAACAAATTTTGCAAGAGTTTTGATTTCATAAATATACTCACTGTCCTTTAGATGTGTGAGCAAGTAATGTGACTAATGTAGAAATTCCTGGTATGTAGCAATTCATTGCCAATAAAATATACTTGGCTTCATCATCGCAAACAACCTGTAATCGCAAAACAGTTCTTTTTCATCATAATAAATAGTCCCTAACTATACCATTGCAGCAGCTACATAAGCTGTATCTCGTAGATGGATAGAAAATATAAGTTGCATTTTGATTTGGTTTCCCACCTCCGAAATGTTTGAATTGAATTACACATTACCAGATGAAAAAATGCATCTCAAGAAACCAAAAATGCCGTATGCGGTTCAACACTGTGATGCTGGCCAAGACGCTTGGCTCTGTGTTCTTTTATCAGTTTTATCAAAAACCCACAGAAGATGTCACCCCACTCAACAAGCCCGCAACGTAGTTGGCGCAAAATGTGCAACACATGATAACATGGGACACACTGTCGCTAGCGAAAGAAGCAAATCTAATTAGTAGGGCAAGTTTTTGCAACTTTTGCAACTTTTTTTTACAGCTTCCAACAGCTTCCTAAATACTCAAGATATATATAATTCAATGTTTTGAGCTG
>JGI24022J15233_10002833_pt1 | contig 16636 bp, 9 predicted proteins | sample Ectturendosymbi2_FD_15233 | JGI IMG/M metagenome (IMG submission 15233)
GGGAAAACCCACTTAGCGTTAAGTTTTTGTTTGGGTGAAAAACAAAATATCATTAATGTTCTTGTTGCGCACTGCAATGACGGCTTTTATGTTGCGAATTAAAAAGAAGTCACGAGACGACCAGGACCAATTAAGACTTTGAATAACAGGCCAACCGCTTCGTAGCTTCACATGACTCATGTTTGCCCTGCGGTAGAGACAGGATCGCAGGAATTGATAATGTCGAAGTGCTTAGCATTAATATATAAGCAAACCTTATTTTGAATTTATTCGGAGAGTTATTGTTGACCTGGCGAGATTAGCTTGATGTTGTCTTGCAACGAAAAGTTTTTTTTCTAGTTAAAAATGTGATATTCTATGCCCCGATAGTGTTTGTTGTACTTTACTCAGCTTGCTGTAGTTTTACACTTTCTGTTCATTAGCAAATTAACCGTGTTAATTCTACGGATGTTTTTTGCCTTTTCACCAACAGCTGAAAACAATAAACAAGACATGCAGCTCAGATTTATCCAAAGATAGTGTCTGTTTTATTCAGTATCGTGTTAACATATTGATTACAATTAGAATCTTTCAATGATACGAAGGCAGTAGACGTTTTGACACTGTTCTCGGTAAAGATTTAATAAAGCTCTGTTTCAGAGTTTCTGAAATGTCGGATGTCAAACCAATAACCAGACGGCGTATCGTGGTATTTCATGAGATCTAGGTCATAGGTCAGGCAGGTCCCTGTTTATAATTTAACTCCTCGGATTTTTCAAAATTGTAATGTGCAGTTTTTTATTTGTGAACTGTTCTTTTTTCGAGAGATTTATTAACAACTCAAGTTTACATTTATAAGTTTTTAAAATTTATTTTTACCTCAAGCGTAAAATTAAACATTTTTTTAAATGCAAACTGCCTTAGGTGTCATTACTGCGTCTGTCGACTGCGATTGAATCATGAATGATTTTTGAAAAACTAGGAACCGTTCCGTTTTGTGCACATGATTGCCGACGTTGTATTTTGAAAAGAGTTGTATTTTTTCACTTTCTAACGCACGCTTTCTTTTAGGTTCGATCGAAACCATAACTCCGCTTGATTGGTGGTAATTTTCTTACTTGCAGATGGTGTAACAATTGTTTCAAGCAAGACACAGTGCAGCAGAACATAATAGTTCGCTACTTTATTGCAATGTTGCACAGCGCATTTGCCAGATACTGATTCTCATGTGCGGTTGCCAGACGTTAACGTGTTTGAAACATTCCGTGATGTGATGTTGTCGTAATCTAATTTTCTTTCTTGCGATCGCGACGCCCGCAGCGTCTGGTTGCGATTTTCTTTTGTCTTTGTTACAATGTTACATTTGGCGAGTTACATAAAAATCCAACAGGTGTAAAGAAATTGCGCGAAATTTGACCTAGCTAAGCAACACCTGGACATACAGGAAATCGTCTCATTTTTATTTTTTTCTTCATTTACATCTTGCAGCCGGTTAAACTGCATCTGTTAAATCCTTGCTTGTTTTGAATGGATTGTTGTTTGTTGTGAATAGAATGCAGTGGAAAAAACAACAAAACGTGTCTCGGTGGGGATGTGCTGAAGAGGTTTTGACAGATTTGAAAAAAATTATTTTGTTTGTTGCAGTAGGTTTCATATAGTTGTGCAGAGATAGTTTCGGTTCCTTGAATATCAAATGTGAAAAACCCGCGCTTGTAGCAAGAAAACCATTTTAGCACGCATTGTAACTATAAAATCATAGACTTTTCGAGGCAAATCTCTTGAGATTAGTCTCGTGCAGCGCTTCATGATGAACTCTTTGAGTGGCAGACCCGCAACCAGGGGGCGAACAGGGCAATTGCCACACCATGAATTTTCGAAAACATGTTTAATTGTTAGGTACAACAGCAAGTTAAAATCATTTTGTCTCCCCGAAAAAATCAGGTGGTTGCCGCCCTGCCTTGAGTTGCTGCACGCGTTGGATTCTTCCGNGAAAACTATTGCAAAGCTTGAGCGCAGAGAGCAACTATGTTGATGTGTCAGGTTATATTTGTACCAACAAGTTGTNACAAAAATTTCAACATGACCGATTCTTCAACAGGTTATTGNATAGTGATTTTACTTGGCAATTGCTTTTGACAATGGGACTGAAACAATTTCATTTAATCTTTTGTTTACTGCTNTTTTCTGTCATGGCAAACGGTAAGCCATTGTGAATCGGACATAAGAAAGCAACTGATACCTAATTTAAATGTGTTCGAATTCATTCACTGGTTTTGATCACAATCCTAAAATGGAGTCTTCTAAAGTGAAACTCTTTTTTCGCATACAAAATTAGAATCACGCTGCTGCATATTTACATTGTGCTTCATATGTGGGTGTTCGATAGCTACCAATGTTTTTTTAAGTTTTAAGATGTGTTTACCAAGATGTTGAGCTGATTAAGTGTAAGTAGCCATAGTTTAAGATTTGCTGAAACATTAAGTGTTACTACACGCTTTAGAATCAAATCGTACGGCAGTATTTAAGTCAGGCTTAATTTTTAGTGATAATGGTATTTTCCAGAAACCGACTTAGTGTTTGAACTGAAGCACGAATTTGAGTTTGACTTTTAAAACCGGCTTCAATTCTGACGCAAATGACAACTGTAGGCCTACTCCAAAATGATATTCTGCGGTGTTCCTGATTTGAGGCTGAGGGAACGTCAAATCAAGCATGTGCTCAAGGCACGTTCTTGAATACAGCCCATACACTTTTACCAATCAAACTCAATATCACTTTGCATAGCAAATCCAGACCAACTCCACATGCAACATCACCTCAGATAGAATTTTCAAACTCTTGTAGTATAAAAGTCAGTGCACGCAGTAAAATTACCACCTACCCGTGGGGTACAAAGTGACTGTATACTGATAACGCAAAAAAAGCTTATGAAAACAGGCACGACGCCTTGTCTATTCCATTCATGTCTTTCATTTTCTGCTGTCTAAACTTAAAAAAAATACATGCCAAATGTGCTAATAATTGCAAGTAAGACTCACCACCAGTTTAATACAATGTGTCATATCACGGTGCTTTGTAAAACTTTTTTAGAGCCTGCAATTTAAGTACGCTCCCTCTCACCAGCACTAGGATGAACACAGTGATTCTGCTGCTTGTCACTGGTCGATGCACTTGCCAATCCGGCACTGCAGAAACCACAGTTCCAGGCTCACAGTTCCAGTTTGGCTGTGCTTGATTGGCAAGCCATAAACCTTCGTATACTTTGCTGTAGCGACACCAGCGCTGCAAGAGCTCACAGCAGAGGTACCCGGAGTCACAATTTCAGAATCCGACTCCGCTCCTGTTCCAAAATTTTTAAATTCGGATACGGATCCGGGTCCAAAAATTTTTCAAATTTGAGAATCCGACTCCTGTTCAAACTCCGGCTACCATCGATGCAACCGAAATTCAGCAATCTTTTACTTAGAAGTGACATTTATAAAGACCTTGAAGACTCCCGTTACCGGTGAAAATGAAATGTGACTCCGGATCTGGGTTTGGAAAAAACGCAGAATCCTTCCGGAATCGACTCCGGCCCTCCGGATGTATGGCCACCTCTGGCTCATAGCTCCACGTTTTCGTCATTTGCAGTGCTTCCCATACGAAAGCAAATAGATGTCTAATATTTAACACTGTGCAAAACGTTTTGTGCAGCGAGGACACATTGTCAACACTTCTTGTGCATGCAAAAGCAAATATCAAAATAAGACAATAATCTGACCTAAAAACACATTTAATATAGCGTGAAAATACGTGGTCATGCAGTTCCGCATTGCTTACATGCGCGTCGCCACTGTAGTATCATCGTGTGACAAAACATTGGCGCTGCGTTTACTGTATGCGGAGTTTGAACATTCTGCACCTGAGCACTGCATACAATTTCAAGCGCTTTGATTTGAGTTGTGGAGGAAGAAAAAATGCCACAAATTTCGCGATATTTTTCAAATTCACGATCGTTCCTACACAACCACTATTTATTTTTTAAACACATTTCCGGCAACAGTTGCAGGTTTTCCCAAAGCATTGTACTTTTCATTATGTTGTGCTATATATTTCATACTTAACAGACACTGTAAAGCTTCCCTTTGTAATGGGGGTTAATCTTCTTCATCTGTCTGTCGTCTGATATGTCTCCAACTTGGTGTTTATCCTATAATTATTTGCATCGTCAAACAAATGTATGTTAATTTCAGTGTTGGTTCTCTCCACACCTATGAAATTTTCGAATTGAATATCTCATCATGATAACTATGCGCACATAGGCATGCACTCATCTGTAAATATCATGTGTCTTTGTTTTTTTATCATCTGATCTCTTCTTTTCACATGACTACTAATGATACTGCAGGACTGAAAGTTGTATTGCAGGGTTGGTAGACTAGAATGAGCTCATGGTCTTTCACCAATCCTTTGTGACAAAGGAACCAATAAATGTTCATCGCTTGTGTAGAACTTTGCTTTCAAATTTTGCTATAGCTTCTGCATTAGCCTATATAAAATTTTGATTTGGCGCAACCGCTTTTTATGATGCAGTTAATTACCAAAGTTATTTGCTGGCGTTCTGTTGCTTGTGAACCAGGTAGATAACAGCATGGTGTTTGTTCAGATCTGACGAGGATTTAGCAGCTGATCCAACAAAAATGTCAAGAAATGTTTAATAAACTATACAGATCCCGTCCAAATTCTTACTGAGCAAATTTTACTTTTCTTGGCTGATCTTAAGTTGATCTGCTGATATCAATCATTATTATGTCATTTTATGTACTGCATGCTGCATTAATGGCTATTGTTTTTTCATTTAATTTTGACCTAAGGCAAAGACAACGAAGAGTTTGTTTCACAATGACAGCTGTGATGTTTTTACAGCTATTCGCTTTAATGTTGTTGGCTTAATGTTAAAAACCAAGGTCTAGACACGATTTTAGCGAAAATAAAAAAACATAAAGAATGTGATTTTTCTAGGTCAAACCAGCAGATCGTTTTTGGATCTTTTCGACAATGTTGGTTTGTTTGATCGCTTCAACTTTGGCCAACACAGAGGACGGCCAAGAACTACTGCATTACCTTCTATTCAGGGAGCTTTAACTCTACCGTCAATTGCAATTCTTCCTCCACTTGTTGGATCTAAGACTCCCAACATTACGGATGCTTTGGCGCAATGCCCATCCAAGCCGATATGTCCATCATCTGAGCAACTAAAGTAATGTCTGCTCTTCACAGCTACCAGCAGTGGCGTCGTTGTAATGGAAATTCGCTTCCCTCAACAATTTTGAACCCAAAAAATTATTTTTCATAAGAAGTTTTTTTCGATGTTTTTGATGACAGCAGTCATGACCAAAGTACAGGACATGGAGTCTTCGGCCGACGATATTTGGGTGGTTGCGATGCGCAAAGAGTAACTGATTTAGTTTTCTTTGCCCTTCATTTTGAAATTTTTTCCTAGCACGACGCCCCTGTCTACGCCATTGAAGTTTTCAAAATTAGAGATTAAAAGTTTGATGTAATTAAGTAAAACCTTCCTTTTAGAACGTTGAGCTGATTTATTTGTGTGAGTTGTTTACGACATAAGTTCGTTTTTGTCCGAGTACTGAACTGCAGGGCAATTACGTGCGAGGTGCTATTTAAAATGGTGTCAGTAAAGTAAGATATGTTTCCGGAAAAGTAAGAATATGTATTTTTCTGCTAAGTAAGTATGTTGTTTTTTTCAGTAGAAGTAAGATTTTTTTCTGTTATTTAGCTGCAACATTAACCAAACACTTGCATCATGAGACGTGCAGTAATGAGAGATATACGACGGATACACCTTTCTTTAAATAGGATGTGGCTAAGTTCTGCTTACTACGGAAACTCGGTATACCAGCTTTCGATGCAGATACAGAAGCATGTGATAAAAGAAAATGTCCCCTGAACCTTCTTTCCGCTGCCGTACTGCATTTGATGCGATGCCTTGCCAATCTTTTTTATCTGATCAAATAAATAGGAAATTATCATGGAATTGTTTGTTTTGCATGATGCGAAACATAATTTCATGTGTCAAAGGCTGGTCGCATGCGAGAGGAAATGTACCGAGAACCTTGTTTATGTTCAGCGTCCTCACGATTTCTTTGTAGTTTTTCTTAATGTGTATATGTCAAAGATCACTGTTGGTTGCACTGCTATTCGTCAGATTCAAATTGTTTTGCGTTTAAAATTCGGCACTGCACTTTTTGCGCACAGATATTACAGGCCTGACGGAACTTGCAACAATCCCCTCGATGGATTTCGTGGAGCTGTTAATCATCCATTCAAGAGGTTACTGCCAGCAGCCTATTTCGATGGAAAAGGTAAAAGTCGAAATACGCTAATCGCTCTTCTGTATTAGCGTTGGTGGTGACAATGCGGTAGATTTTCCAAGCAATGAGCATTGCCGCAGGCAGAGAAATTTGGAGAGACGAGATGCTTTTCTCAGTGTTCGGTGCTCATAGCAGCAACCTTCCGAGCTGTCACCGGTGCAGTGACGACCATCGCTTATTTTCAGTCACTGATGAAAAATCAAATTTTCGTAATGCCTTCGTTCAAGAACTTACTGCTGACATGCATTCTGAGTCAGACCTTGGTGTGGATACCAGAAAAAGTGACACCGGTACTTGTCACCGAGTCGTTCGCCTACCTGCGGGATTTTCGTTGGACGGGTTTCAGAGAACTGTTGCCTAAAGTACATCTCGTTGTTTGGATGGGTTATGCAACAATTTTCCTTAAAGTTTTAAACAGATCCTCAGCATATTAGATCACGCAGTCCAATAACTTTCAACACTTTGCATCTGCGTGTCTTTCTTGTATGAAGTAGCAAAATGAAAGGGCAAATGGGCAGATGCAAGCAAATAGACATCACAAACCACCCTTCGCATTTGGCGCGCGCCCAAGATTGGTCTGTTTTTGGATTGAGCACCATGACGGTTAACTGATTGGCTGCGCTGTTTAGCCTAAAACAGTAGTTTTCAACCTGGCGGTCGCGACCCGTGGGGTTCGTTTGCCATTTTTCTGGGGTCGCGAGAGCTTCTGATAAAAATATTAATAATTACTGTACTTCTGGATTTTATATTTCGCATATGGAACCACTTTTTGTCGCAGCCAAAATAATAGGATCACCTGGCAAAATTGGTAGCCTACTTTTTCATTCAAAATTGTTGTAATTGTGATTATGACCATTACAGTACTGGTACGTTTGGCAACGCACGAAAAAAACTTTGTGACGTAAGAATGTGCTGTGTTTGCCAATTAGATATCTGATTGCGGGAGCTAACTTGGGAGTTATTCTAGTTTTCAATGAGTTGTGCTGTGGAGTGATTGTATACGGCCCGGGTCTCTCTCAATGATGCTGCCATGTGCATCAATTTAATAAATGAGTCTGTTGAACGTAGTGATATCGTAAGTTATGTTTTAGTCATTGTGATATTCTATTGTGCAAACACAACTGCATTTCATATGCTTGACTAGAAATTTTCGGAAGGGGGTCGTTAGGTTAAATTTTAGTTGCAAAACGGGTCGCTGCATGAAAAAAGTTGAAAACCACTGGCCTAAAGCTTCTGGTCTGCATCCGACCGATTCCACTCAAACGTGGAATCCCAGTGGCAAGCCCAATCTGTCGGCCGCTTAGGTCAGCTGCCGGCACCCATCAACACAGTCTTACGAAGCTCGCACACTGAACAAAAATATTAATGCTCTACTTCAGTTGAAAAAATCGAAATCAAGCTTTAGATTTCTTGCTGAAAAATGAGTTCTTTTTAGCTTCTTGATAGTTAAAGATATGGAGTTATGCGGGATTATATGTCTTTGAGGTAGAAAAACAGAAAGCACCACTTCGAAATCCTGCCACTTCCATAACTTTGCAAGACATGAAAAACTTATTGAGTGGCTGTTCATATAATTGCTGTGGATACGAGTCCACAAAGGCACAAAGTGCTTCAAAAAAGGTTGTGCTAAGCTCAAACATTTGCGAATCAATTGCCTACAGTATTTCAAAGTACTTTGCCATTTCGCTGATAGTTTTTGCTACGTATGTAAAGTTTAGCCAATACGTACAGCTTTTGGTTGCTAACAAAGGAAAACAACTTTCCTTATGATCTTCGTTTCTCCTTTTGCTCGGCGGAAACGACGTAGGGCTGCATTCAGTACAGACGGATTAACAAAAAACGAGTAACAACAACGCTTTCTTTTCCATAATTACTGTGAAGGTCAGAAGCAAACATGTCTCGTGGTTTGTTTATCTTCAGTGATCCACCGTCGCCTATGCGGCGTCGTCTTAATTTGTTTATTTTCCAACTAGCTATATAGAAAAGTACACCACAGCAGCTCTTGTAAGCATGCCTTAATTTTAGAAGTTGTTCAATACTTTTATTTTATAAACTGTCCGTTAGGCACTTGCAGCTCTGTTACATTTTCATTTTCATGAAAGTTTTTTTTGCGTTTAAATGACTGAACAGCAAATAACAAAATTGCTTCATGGGCTTGGTAACTGTAATGTTTTAATTACGAAAGTATGTGTTACAATAGTGCAATACTTGCCAATAAAGCAATCTTTACTGTTTTATTAACCGCCAACGAGAAAAAGCAATCACGCGATTTTAAAAAGTTTGGTTTAACTTGGTTCCTTTAATCAACCTAATTTATTTTCATTAGACACCTACGTTATTCGTAAGTAACCGTTTCATCCACTTTCAATATATGTGGTTAATCATTTTCCATTTTTTATTAAGCAAAAACCGATAGCTCTTAATTTACTGCTTCATGACGACAAGTGCAAGTTTAAGCCATTTTTGGTGTCACTCTACTGTACTTGAGGAATTTACTAACTGCGGTCTCTGCAAAAAATGAATTTTCGTTACAGGACAACCTCGAAGAGCAAAAGATGGCCTACCACTACCCTCTGCTCGGGTGATTTCCACGACAATGCAGGACTCTATAAGACAAACGTCGAGACGTTTGTCACAGATGCTGCCCTTCTGGGGTCAGTTCATAGACCATGACCTCACCAACACACCAACCACGTCACGTGAGTGTATTTGAAAAAGAGAATGCGCTGTTGATCGATAGATTTTGTGCACTGAAGGACTATAGAATTGCTTCAAGTTGGATCTTCTCCTTATCAGACGGTTTCAAACTCATGGATGCATGACGTTTGACAAGCGCCGGATCATTTCCACTGATTAATCGCTCATTTGACTTGCGTTTATTCAAAGAGTTGATACGCTGAACCTGAGTACTTCTGAACGACGTATTGAAAATTGTGTGGTATACCAGGCTTTCACCTTCTTCGCTTTAATTTTGCTTTGTCGCGTTGGCCTTCTCGCAACTTTTAAAACAAGTTGATTTCTCCTGTCTATTCAAAATATGAAAAGGATCCCTCCCGACAACAACATTTTGCTCTGATTTGTTTTGAAAAATTAAAAAGCCATAAAAGAATCTCCAAACTCAGTTTAATTGTTGGTGAACAGGTTAAAAAGTGTTTCAACCGGCGTTTGCTTTATTCAGCAAATTTCCCGCAGTCTTGTCTTGACAAATGTACTCACCAATGATGTGTCATTTTGCGAATATAAAATCTTGAAACAATCGCGAAAGCCACCGCAAAACGTCACGCCTTGATGTTAAATATAAATTTAGCAAACGTTTGAAAAATATTTTTTTGCTGCGTTTACAGTTTAAAAATAGGAAATCGAAACTTCGCAACTTTGTATACCTTGAACAATTTTGTTTTTTTTTCTGCGGTGCTTGCAGCGAGTGCATCTCTCTGTAATCAGCTTCATTGTTCGATTTTATCATACAGGTACAGACGTTCCTGTGAACTGCTCATGCGGTAGCACGGATCCCGCTTGCTACAACATTCCAATCGGCATGAACGACGTACAATTTATACAGGAAGGGAAAACATGCTTTCCAGTTGTGCGATCTCAACCAGTGCCAGACATAAATTGTAAGCTCATATTTTAGACACTGACGTTTCGTTGGCCCTGTCGCCCTCATTATGCATGTCACGGCGTTTACTGGTAGGAGAAAATTCAAAATCAGCAGCTACCTACCTCAAAAGTGTTTGTAGGCGACACGTTTTTCCCTGATAACAAAAAACAATGATTTTCTTAGGCAGTGCCACGCCTAGACGTTTTGCGTTTATGCGACAGGTTCAGGAAATTGACCGCGGCTCTGATCAGCGGCACATCTTCTGCGTTTTTTGTATCCTGCATTTGTGTTGTTCAGGTGACGGCAGCGTTCGCCAACAAAGAAACACCCTGACCGGAGTGATCGATGCGGGTAACGTGTACGCAGGCAGTCAAGAACATTTCGACGACCTCATCGACAGCAATTCAAGTTAGTTTGATTAATTTTTACGCAAATCACTTTGCGGGTGTGTATTGATTGTTTCAGACAACGACGGATTTGTAACAGAAAGGAGAAATTGGACAAGATTGGTAGCACGAAATGTTAATGATGCAAAAACATCTTCGACCCCCACAAGCTTTGTTTTCGCCAGATTCTTGTACAAACTTATTTCAATGCAAGTTAAATTCGACTCGCGATTTGTGTTTATACAGCGTAAAATATATGAAAGTTTGTCTTCAACTTTTTCCAAAAAAAGAGAAAACGGAAGATAAATTGGAACCTGCATTTCAAATATGCTGTTCACGAAAGACCACCAGTCAATTNGTCAAGACCTTAATCCGATCTATAATATTCATACCTAAATGACTTATGACCAATANATCCTGATCGAAACGTGTTGAANCTGTAGAGCCTAGTGACAGAGATGGTGTATGCTGTAAAAACATCAGCTACGTTATGTTTTGTGACATTCAGTATGATTCAAACGCATCGATTATTTCTTCACAGGTTTTCAGATATATAGGGCTTTAAATGTAAGTGTAGTTTAATTTATTAAACAAACGGGGTCATCTCAATATGGTTTTAACTCGAAATATTTAACTTGTTTTTTAATAGACGTTTACGATGAATGCTTCCAAACCACCATCTTTGATTTCGAAAGATTGCTTTTACGCACTTGCATCGTTCATCTGATCTTATAATTCTCCCTATTATTTTTGCAGCTATAGGAGAATTGAAAACAGCAAATTTAGCCCCGCACGGTATCCCGACCAATCCACATCCTCCAATTCTACCGGTTGGATCTCAAGTTAACGCCAGTTTTGCGAGGTTTATGGCGTGCCCACGTGCCGTTCACAAGCCTGTGAACGTTCCTTGTTTTGTGGCAGGTTAGTAGATTTTGAAATAAACACGCTACCGATGAATTATTTGATAAGTATTTATAACGATTTTACAACGCTTTTAGGCCCACGTATCACGTAGACTTTCGTATGCTTAGATGTGAAAAAACTTGCACACTTTTTAGCCAAAGCGATTTTGCTTGATAGAGCGTGAAGTTTAATAACCTCATGACATCACATACACCGCTCCTTTCGGCGTTGCTGGTGTTGTTGTGTATATTTGATGGCATGCTATGTCAAAGCACACCTTAGGAAATAATTTCCTGGCCGAGGGAAATATTTCCTGGAAAACAGCCATTTGCAAGCGAATGTTGTAAAACCGAGAAATACAATGGCAATTACATTCGACAGAGTTATAGGCATGGGAGTCGGAAGGGGAGGCAGAGGGGCTTGGCCTCCCCTGGATTTTTAAAATTTCAGCAAAAAAGGTTGTTTTCTTATTTTCCAGTAGGAAAAAACAAACCTCACCATTTCTGCCCCCTCTTGGAAAAATTTTTGTAAAGATTCACCAGCATCCTCTTCCTGGAAAAATCCTTCCGAGGCTCATGGTTATAGCTTGCAATGGATGTTAATATGTCTGCGTGTTAGGTTTGATTACCGTTGCGATAGAAATATATTTCACGCAGAAAACAACAAATTTCTTTGTTGCGCACAGCTTTAAACTGCCGAAAAAACTGGTTAGAAAAATTGCTAACGTGACTCCACATATGCCAAAACCTCAGGTGACGAGCGAGCCAACGAGAACAGCGTCCTGACTACAGTCCACACAATGTTTGTGCGCTATCACAACCAAGTCATTCGTGAACTTCATCGATTGAATCCGCGCTGGACAAAGGAACGTTTAGTGCAGGTATCAGAAATGACAACAGCAAAACATTAGTCCTACCTGCTGTTGTGCTGAAAATAGAGTAAGCCGATAAAATCTTGCTCGTTTGCAAAATGACTAAGCTCTCGTCAGAAAAAGTAACTGCAAATTGCATTACGTTTTACTTCTTTCTCGTGGTTTTTACTACTCTAGATAAGCTGAAGCTTCATGGCACTCTTGACCAGTGGCACAGCCAGAATGAGGCCAAAGAGATCACTGCCACCCCTGAAACGAACTTGCTATAATTCTTACTGGTGTTTTATATCAATTATCAACTGTTACAAAATAAACGGAAGGAAGAGCCGGACTCAAGACGACGTCAGTGACTGACTACGTCATTGACTGGCCTCTCCCAAACAAAATTCTTGGCTGCGCTGCTGCTCTTGACCTCTGCTTATGATGTCGTTGGCTTGCGAAAACAAACTTGGTGACGTTTAATCGCTGAGGCAACTCGTAAGCTTAGCCGAAAATACATAAACTACCTCGGAAATTTTCTGATTAAGCGAGAGCACCGCTCGTCTGATGTGCGTCACTCAATGTTCTGCTTGCACATGTTTGCTTTGAAAATACACCAGTCGAGCGACCGCTGGCCAGTAAAGCGTTTTGTCTTCTTTAACATGAAACAAATACTTTTTTAACTCAACTTTGTGAAACAAACGGCCATTGGCCATTTTTTGTTACAAGAAAGGAACGTGCCTGAACTCCTTCAAAGGTTTTTGTTGTTTACGTTTCACTTTTTAATGCACATTAAAGGCTTATTTCTGGAGTAAGTAAAACACAAGCTAGGTGCTAACCCCGTGCGATGAAGTTTTTCCGAAACCAGCACAGCAGTGGTGTTAAACAACCAGTGCTGCCATGTTGAACATACAAACAATGATAAGTCTTATTACCATCCCTATGATGTGTTCAAAACTCCTTTCGAACCATTTCCAAGTCCTTTTATAGGTTAACACCTTGTTATCGAAGTACTTAAGCTTGATTCTGAAACCAATTTTTCACAGACTACGCGCTTTATTCTTGCTGCGGTCCAACAGCGTGTCACTTACCAGCAATTTTTACCTGTTGTATTGGGAAGGACGTTCATGAAGCGGTTTCGTCTCAACTTACTCGGAACTGTAAGGCTTGCTTATTTTTATTGGACAGTACACCGTATTTTTCCGCCAATTGTTCTATTAGTACGGTGGAGAACTACCCTAGAATGGTAATCACCAACCAAAAGCTGGGGGTGCTGAAGTATTGAAAGCCCTAATGCGATTCGTTGTGTTTTTGTTTTACTCTTGTTCAGGAGCAGCGCAACATCACCACTAGATTACTAGAATAAACCTTTGACTCGTCAGATAAAGCTTGCAGCTTTAATGGAAATGGGTTTTTGCGTTATTAGCATTTATATTTCTATTTTTATGACAAATCAGCGGCTCCCTGATTTGTTCGCCCGGTGTGTATTTTGAGATGCTTGTACAAATCGGAATAACAACATGCACCACTGTAAACAAAATTGAATTTACTGTAACCACATGCGCAGGGTTACTCTTACGCCTACGATGCCACCTACGATACCAGCGTTGCGAACGCTTTCGGCGCCGCTGCGTACCGGTTCGGTCACTCTCTCCTTCCTGAGTCAATGCCGCGGCATTCACCGCAGTGGGTTCGAATCGGAACCAACCTTCTTTTACGAAACAGGTAAGGACTAGCGAGATACTATTATTAAAAGATAGGGGAATGCCCTGTTCCACGAACGGCCGAGCATATGTATCTTCTTTGGATAAATAAATTAGAACAGTGCTTTTTAGTAAATATGGTTGAAAATGAAAACGCTTTATGAATCAAGCCTGGATTTGTAGAAGTGCAAATCTTTTTGCAGAAGTTGTCTTAAATTTGAAGCATCAAGGACCTTATTCTGCAGTTAATCTTGCATTGCCAATAATATTGCTGAGATGGTTCAGTGACATGAAGAAAAATTAAAGGCGATGCGTAGAGAGCGGAAATAAACAGCTGCCAAGCCAGGGCCGTTACTTCTGCTTGCATAGCTGGGTTAATGTAAAGTCCGTCCAAGATTTTACAAACCGCTGGGAACCGCTGGGAAGTTCCACTAATACGATAATAAAATCGCGTCTTTCTAACCAGCGAGCTTCAAACGTTTGTTTTAGTTCACTTCAACCAGATGTCAATGTCTTCGTTTTGAAGCACTGCAGGAGAATAGCTGAACTCTAACGAAACCGAAAAGGCAAAACGCATGTACATGACACAAAAATAAAGGCATTTTCAATCAAAGCTGTGGTTGCGATGCCCTGGAATAGAGATTAGTGAATTCGACTCAACGCGGTGGGAAAATATTGCTATGACGGAAAATCTTAGAACTTATACTGGAATGAATAACCTTGAACTGAGCTAATCAACGTGGTCGTATTCGTGTTTCTCGTCAGCTAACCCAGAGAAGTACTTCACGTTTCCCACATTTCCAGAATTTGAGTTTGAATTTGCTGGGCGTAATCAGCCTATCTCGTTTTGTGTACACTTCCTTATGTAGGCGGCGTTGCCTGTACAATACAAGTCACTTGTTGCTCTATCAGCAGCACCCAATTGTAATAGTAGCGCAGCTGTATTAGCACCGTTATTGCAAACTAGTTCATTTGTGGAATAAAAACCTCTATACAACAACGCACAAGTATCCTGACTACCACGAATTTCTGAAACCTTGACAATGTCCTGCGACCGAACTTCACTTTTGTCCTATGTTTACGATGCGTGTAGCACCATCACAAGCATTGCTTTGCCTGTTCGATTCCACTCATCGTGCGCAACTATTCGGCACGGAGCAGCTCAGATAACCAGTTGGGAATTTGCTGACGGTTTTGGCAAGGGTTTACGTGAACCTGGTCACCATGTAACACTAACTGTCAAAGGTGTACCGGGACCTGTGACTTTGGGGTGTAACATTTTCGATTTGCTCGAATTCTTACGCCACTAAAATGCAATCTTCAACAGGAAAGTTTTGCATGGCTATGACTTTGCTTAAGCGAATTGCCCAAACATACGGCACAGTTTTGCCGGAATTTTTTTGAGTTTTGCCCGAATCTGAGGGGGAAATTCTCCCTAACCCCGCCTCGCAAGCCTATGCTAACTATTGTCACCAGTGTGCCAAGTATTGAAATAGTTTAGTTAAATTCCATCCAACTTTGGTAATTCATTTATTTTTCTGTGCTTTTTTCAAGTTTTTCAAAAAAATTTACAGCCAACCGCAGCAGTTCACTAAATCATTAACATCGTCAACGGATTCTCATTCAGTTTGCTAGATTTCACAGATATGTTATGAAAAAAGTTATAGAATTAATTCCGGGTGCTTGCATAATTTTATTAACTACGTTTAAACTTGCTGCAGTTGACTGACAATAAATCAGAATGCACAGGAGAACTTTTCTTTAAATCTCGTAAAAACTAAGATGGTGTGCTCTAAATGCAATCCAGGTGTTGCAAACATGGCATAGTTATAACGCATTACATTAAATTCAATGTATGTTTTACACGTCTTGCAACTAAGTTCGTCTAAATAAACTCTGAGGTGAATAGCGTCACGCGTATTGTTTCAGAAAACGGCCTTCTTCAAAATTCGAATGTTGCACAAACGAGATTTATTCCGTAAAATATTTCAAAATGAGCGTTTTTTCAAATTATGCGCAAATTTTAGGTAGTGTATTTGTGATAGCTCCACAACAAGAAAGTGTCCTTACATAATACGCGCAGCTCTTTAAAAAAATATGTTATAAATGGCCAAAAATGTTAAATCTTTGAAACACCAAACTTACGACCTATTCTTCCTCACACAGTTTCTTTAACGCGAACCCCCTGTTGCGTTCCACAAATGGTGGAACGGAATCTCTTGTGAGAGGAGTGGTCTTCGATCGTTCTCTTCAGTTCAACCCAACCTTCGCAAATGACGTGAGGAATTTTCTTTTTGCTCCACGCGGTAAGCCATATGACTTTACTGAAGTCGGTGCATGAGAACTTTGAAGAGCGAGCCTTTTGTTCGAAGTATTGTTTTCGAGAAAAAACGCCCCGGTTTGTTTAGTTGATGATTTTTGAAAGTTTTACTCAATGTAACTGACCAGTAAATGAATCAACAAGCAAAGCTTGCAGATAAAACCCTCTGTCTAAAGAGGGCATGATGCGTAAAAATCTTGCATGTGTTTAGGGAACATTTTTTGAAATAGTACGAGGACCCGGACCGGGGGTTTCAGGCACGCTGCCCGTGGGCCGCAGAGGAGTGCGGGAAGATTTAGATATTTTCAAATAACTATAAGTTATTTGTTTCATTCGCCGCTGTCAAACGTACCCGGCCAGCGAGTCGACAAGTTGCTTTAACCGAAAGTAGCTCACGTGTTCTTGATGTGTTACTTTTTCACTGAATTTTTTTATCATTGTGATAAATGTTCTCATAATGGGACCCTCATAATGGGACCCTCGAGATATAATGGGACCCTCATAATGGGACCCTCGAGATATA
>JGI24022J15233_10002836_pt1 | contig 16631 bp, 12 predicted proteins | sample Ectturendosymbi2_FD_15233 | JGI IMG/M metagenome (IMG submission 15233)
GACCGCAAGGTCATCGAATCAAGCCCCTAATAACGCAACACAAACAAAACAAAAGGCACATAAACAAGAGTAAACAAACGTAAACGAAACGCAACATAAAAGACACACAACGCGTAAAAAAAACGACAACAGGCAGCAATGTAACTCAAGGGCAAAAAAAATAAATTCTCCCAAATATTCCGATGAGTGATTTTCTTTGTTTTATATTTAGTTCGAACACTTGCAAAATTGGAAGTTAAACAAACGGTTTGAAAGTACCTATTGCCAAAATTTGAAAAACTACTCAAAACTCGCTGAAATAAGCAAACCAAAAAATGCACTTTTCTCACAACTTCAAAATACGAAAAAAAATATATAGACATATATTTAAAGTATACATAAAATTCCCGGTTCAAAAATGCGTTGCTAGTCTCTCTACTGCAAATGTTAAGTGAGTTATGACCAAAAAGGTAATCCGAGCCACTATGGCGGCTTACTCGGCTTCAAATGGTTCTAATTTATAAACGACCACTGTGAAACGTGCTGAAATAGAGTGGGTTAAAGTGCAGACACTTAAACAGGTTCTTGATCGTTGTGAAAGTAATTGACAGCTGATGAGCAATGAATCTCAGGGGACTGTTGACGCTCACCATCATGTAGAACAAAAGAGTTGCCATTCAGTGAGTCGTAACAAAGTATATTGCTTGCTTATACGCGCAACAAGAGTTCGGTTTTTGCCTTTGTGGTTCCCAGCTGTTTCTACCTTGCCGATATTACGTGTGCGAAAACCGCATTAACGCATGACACCGAAGTTGATCAATTGCAGTTCAAACGCGTTCTCTCTTGAAATTGCTATTAAATACCTAGGCCCAATCTGGTTGCAAGCCATCGAACTATTCCGAATGTAGATCAAGATCTTTCATTTTAAAAAATATGAACATCTTGCTATCGTGTTTTTTATATGGAAATTATTCTATTGGGAATTTTTCGTGACAGGTCTTTTCGGTCTGGCTGATTCGGTCTGAGCCGTTTCGATCATGGGACTTTTTGGTCGTGGTCGTTTCTGTCTCGAGACATTTCGGTCAGACTACGAAAAATCGTGCAGAAATCTCACATGTTAAGTTTTTAATGCCAAAGTACTTAAATCAACGAAAGGTTTTGTTTAAAAAAACTACAAACATGATGCTAGATCCAACAGTTAATCGAGGGGCCATGGCCCACCCAGGCCACCTCTTAGAATCGAAACTGGATATAACACGGCTAGCTTGAAATTTCACCTGTCAGAATGTTTTGTCACTTCGCTGCAACATCAAAGGGTGTTGGTGTAACACCGGCTAGGGTGACATTTCGCCTGCCTATATAATCATTTAAATAAACAAATGTAATCAGTTCTGTATGTACAGAAATGCTGTGACCGAAATATCTCGACCGAAACGGCCAGACACAATCGGCTACACCGAAAAGTCGCGCACCCGGACTTTTTGCTAAATGTAGTGGAACAGCCCCAACTGCTGTTATTCGAGCTCTGGTCGAAATGCTTTTGCTTGAGCTCATAACAGAATTTATAACTCTACCTAACAGATTTCAATAGCACTTAAAAAATATTGTTATTACTGTGCATAACTGCTAATGTTCAGAGTAAAAAGTGATAGTGTTAGCAAAAGCACAAAGCATTCTATATATGTGTGTGGAGGCCGGTATGACGAAAGTGCGATGAATGGTTGACACAAGAGTTCAAACCGCTGTTGGTGCAGCAGTTTTGCTCTTATTTTCGCAAATATCTTTCCTTCAGTGAGTTGACAGTTTCGTTTCACTCGCTACTTTTTACTTGTGGAGTGCCATGGCATGTTGCAGCAACAAAGCTTCAGACAAATTTAACGTGGGCCCCAACTTCACTCTAAGCACTACTCACATGGGACGTAAGGCGAAAATTTTTTGTTTTCAGCGGTTGCTCATGTGAAGATATTTTAACATTTCAACTTAATCGTTTAGTTAAAAACAGAACTGTAAGCATAGGCGGATCCAGGGGGGACTAAGGGGGCTGAAGTCCCCCCCTAAATTTTATCAGATACGTTTTTTGATCGATGGTTTCCCGACGCAGAAACTTCCATTGGGGTGATTTTTTTGGACAGCCTTTAAATAAACCATTTCTTGCACAGAGATAGGGGCGAATATACCAATATTCAAAGCTTATTTTGCTTCAATTTGGGCAGTCCGAATGTGTTTATTTCGCTAAAAATGCAGCTTCTAATAAGCAGGTTTTTATACAAAACTATGGTCCCAATGTTACATAAACCGCACGTAAGTATTTAAACTCTTGTTTCATTTGGGTAAGATTGGGCTTCTTATGGACACAATTTGAATAAGACAAAACTTGAATAAGCGGTAGACTATAGGCCTACTGTGTTTTTTCTGCAAGCTTTCATGAATGAAAGCAGCTCATTAACCGAAGACATCAAAATACAACAACAAACGCAACAGCAAACTTAACAATGCAGTTAACTACAGGCTAAGTCAGAGCACTCAGTGACAGCATAAATTCCACAACAGCAAACTTAACCGTGAAACGTAGCCTACATGTCAGGTAGGCTAAAAACGAAGTGCGGTAGATTTGCTATAGGCTATGCCAGGGGTGGTCAAACCCATAGGCGTAGGAGCAGGCAAATTTTTTGGAGTGCAAAGGAATTTTGTCCAAATTTCCTCAAACTTGCCCGAAAAAAAACAAAGCAAATGACTTCAAAAAAAAGACAAAAACGACTGAATTTCATTTTATTTTGGGCGTATTTTTCAAATGAAAGCACTTCACGCACCATTTTTGCCCAAATTTCCTCTAACTTGCCCGACAAAAACAAAAAGTAAAAAAAACGAAACCGTCTGGATTTTCATTTCGGGCACCACCTTTGTAAAATCAAAGCACATGAAGCGATTTTGCAAAGATTTTCACACAATTTGCCCAACTTTCCACAGATTTTTCACAGATTTTAAGGGATTTTTCCCGGATTTTCACCAATTTCGGCTGTGACGTGAGAAACATTGTTTGATCAATTTCATTGCCCTTGTGATGCAATAAACACCTTCCATGGCAAACCAGCATTTACTGCTTCGAGTTTTTTGGGATGTTTGTCTCTACGCGTACCCGAAACCCGGTGGCATAGCCAGTAAGCCAGCCCACAAATTTGGAGCGGGTAAATCGTTGACTTTAAGCGAGCAACAGTATTTTGTTTTCGACACCGCCTCTCAAAGCACAAACTGACAAGAAACGCTAGAAATTTGGAGAGAATGGCTCGCTTGGACCCCATGCCTACGTCTATGCACGTACCCCAAACATTATTTCCGGTGGAAGAGTTGTGCTTCTTTTCGAAAGAATCACCTTTTTTTCGACCTTCAAGTTATTTTCTGTGGTCAAATGGTTTGATAACCATAGCATTTGTTTTAAATAGTTGCTACTGATTGGCGGGTATTGTTGTAAACAAATTTCGCCGTTTTGCGTAGGCCGTAGACAATCGTTATGTGTAATAAAAATCGGAAAATTTTGCGAAAACAAACAAATTTTCAGAGTGTCATGAACTTCTTTTCCATGAACATCTGCAGTTTTCGAACATTTTACGGGATGGGCCTTGTACAGATTGCCAACAAACATAAATGGCGGCATTTCGTTTTTTTCGTTTATTTTTTGTATCACTTTTATGCCTGCTCCACGCGTTTTTTTCGGCGTGGACCTGTGCTAATAATAACATTTTTCGACAATCATTACTTTTTAAAGGTTATGTAAGTTTGAGAATACTTTCTGAATTGTTGCGATGGCCACTTCTGCTCCGGAAACCTCCCAGGAAGCCTGGGTAATGGTGAGAATGCGATTTGGCCAAAATGTCTGTGGGCATTAGACCGTGTTTGTTAAAAAAAGTTACCTGAGCAGTTGGGTCTTCACCGCTATGGAGTCAGTACACATCCGGATGAATTTGTCTCTGAGCCCCCCCCTAAAAAAATCCTGGATCCGCCTATGGTAAGCTTAACGACAACTCAATAGTTTGATAGAAATACTGAGAAAAAAAGCAACTTTATTGGAAGCACCTTTCCTCAACTGAAAACAGAAATATTGTAAAATCCTTTATAAATATACGAGGTTTTAAGAGAAAATAATCCAACTTTGGCAACACAAAAGTTTATCGAAAAGATTTCAATATTGACATAACGTTATCCTGCATCTCCTGTTATGTACGACTAACCCGAGCCAATGGTTTATTGTTTCATATGACTCAGCCAACAAGCAGAAGCACTACAAGAAACCATTGCACTAAGCAAAACCAATTATTAGTGAACAAAACCAATTATTAGTGAACATAAACCAATAGTGAACAAAGCCTTCGGCTTTTACGCTCGGTGAGAATAAATCCAAGTTCGTCACGCACTCACCGTAAACGAAGAAAGCCACTGTTGCTGGCATAAAACTGAAAGCAAGCAGGAACCTCAAAAGCATCAATATATAGATATTTGGTGAAAAAGCGAGTGCGATCCCGAAACAGATTGAAAAAGCACCAGAAAACATTGCGACCATTCTTCGGCCAAACCTTCAAATGTAAATATATGTCATCGTAAGGGCCTCACCTATGTATCTAGCAAAAGGTAGTACTCAGTTTGCTGAGTGTACGCAGTAAAACCAGAACATATTTCTGAAATAAAGTTTTACCATACTGTAAAATTTTCTATTTTTTCCTTCAAGCTTAGCAATATTCTCGTCGTAAAATATTACCTGCAGTGAGTTTCTTGCGCATTTGTACATTATTACTGATATTACATTCGCCTAAAACTTGAAAACCTTTTCAAAATGAATATTGAAAAGTTGCATTTAACCAATATTGAAATAGATTTTCGGATGCTGTAGCAAAATTGCTCCACAAAATAGAAACTATAGTATTCTGCTGGTCCTATTTGTCAACTCTCGGGCCTTTTTTATATGTACCTGTCGGCCAGCATTCCTCCGAAGACACCACCAAAAAATAGCCCAAGATAGTAAGCAGAAGAAGATAAAGTCATGTAAATAAGATTTCCACACACGAGATTCCACTGCAACAGAGAAGAAAAAATTGTTGATGTCAGTCAAGGTTCAGGTGCGATGAAAATATTGGAATGAAATTGCATGGAACATCAAAAAAAAGTACACACATCAGTAGCACAAGACACAGGTTTTTGGGTACTCGTGTGTGAGAAAAACTAATGCCAGAGTGTGTTGCACTTCTACAGTAGTTCTCTACACGTGCATTATCTTCATTCCGCTAACCTTCGAGAAGTTTATCTGCTTTGCATATGTATGCATAGTTTATTTTGTAACATGATTATAATACAGAAGCAGTAAAGCTTCGTATACCGATCGAACCAGTTACTTAAATTTCAAAACTCTTTTTGATTTTTCCTGCTCTGACTAGTAATCATATTGCCGAATTTCAGCAAAAATCATTATATCACTAGTTTCCCGTTTCTTTTTTTGATACGACAACCCTGTGTGCGCGATAATACAGCCTCACACCTGCACTTGCAATGTGTGCATCATTTCGAGCTTCGTCATTAATTGGCAGTTCAGGGGGATTGATCATAACGGTTCACATATTCTGCCCCCCAGTAATTGTACATGTAAGCTAACAGTCACATAATAAAAAATGAAATTTTTCTTGCGTGCTATATGCGCATTCTCAATTCTTGTGTAGTGTAGCAAGTTTCAAACTGTCAACCCTGGGTATCCGCCATCCCAGCCGCATATCTTCTTTGCTCGACTGCTATTCGACGAGACAATCGCACAGACTTATAATTTTGCAGATGTGAACTGCGCTGACATAGCACTGTTTTCTACTCCCATGTTTTAACGCGTTGCCGGATATTTTTGCAGTTAATGTATGAGCTGCTTCGTCGCAGCGTTAATTGCTGTGTTTTTCTCTGGTCTTCTAACTTGAATCGCTGATAATATATGTTCGTTACAGTGACACATTGTACAACAACGAGTAAGGAGAGTGCGTGCAGAATAATATTCAAATTGCATGAACAAACTTCGCCAAGCTCTCTGTTTTACGAGATCCGATTGCCCAGTTCAGTCACGTGACAAAGGTCGTTGACCTTACGTCGGCGCAGTGGTTCCCGCATTTGTTCGACAGGAAATGCATGAGAAAAGCGAGAGTTTTTGCGGTACTGGAGAAACAAAATACGCTTGTCTGTAGCGAAACGAGAAACGGTTTTATAGAGAGACGCTTGTTCGTTTGCTTGTAGCATAAATTGAAGTAATGTTTTGCAGTGTTTATATTTTGCACTGCAAAAACACCCGCAGGTAGNAAGTATTCACAGAAAAGTCGAAACGCGGTGTCACCTTTAGAAACATCAAAAAAACAACCGCAACTCTTCACAACAAATGGGCACATGGCATCAGATTGCATAACATTAAAGAAACGCAATTATTCGCACAAAATTGGCACAAAATCGTGATATTTTGTTAAGAATTACGGGTCTTTTCTAATGTTCTTTAAGCTGCTTCCGTGTGCCAATTGTTTGTAAAGAGTTGAGGGCTTTTTGTGAATGTTCTGCAAGCTGATGCCGTCTTCTGATTTTTTGTGAATACTTGCTACCTGCGGGTGTTTTTGCAGTGTAAAACATAAACACTGCAAAATATAAGTTTTATTTTTGCCACAAGATTTATTATATTTTATTACACTGTATCTTTCTTCCTAAGTATGTCAAAATGGGGCATATTGGCAGATGAATACATTTTCTGTAATGCAAACTTACAAGCGTCTTTTGGTTATCCAGTACCGCATACATTCTCGCATGCTCGCGCATTTTCTGTGGAACGAATGCGGGAACGACAACGACGACGTAAGGTCAACGACCTTTGTCACGTGACTGAACTGGCCAATCGGATCTAGTGAAACAGAGATAGCTCTGAGCTTGTCTACATTTTGGGAATTTGCGCCCCGGTCATCATCAGCAGTGATGCCACCCTAGTGTTTTCTCACTAGATCTAGTGTTTTTGCATTTCATCTAGTGTTCTAGTGGTTTTTCATAGCTATCTAGTGTTTTTATTAGTGAGTTGAATGTACTTAATTACACAATTTTGTGTAATTGCAACGGTAATTGAGACTTTTTAGTTTTGTACAATTGTAATTTGCTAAATATTCTACCTAATCACATCCTAAATTACACAAAAGCATATAATATGTTTTGAGTTAAACAGCTACGAAGTCACTGTGGTCAACTGTTTCAAAGTTTCAGTGACGTGTACAAACAAACACAAGCGTTACTGCTTTCTCCCGTTTTCTTTGTCTCTGGTTTACAGAGTTGCGCAATGTCATTGTTTGCATTGCAAAGCATTTTCCGGCTATTTTCATTGTGTGAGAGTTTGACTTTTACTTTTACAGCTAACTTGCATTGAATTACTTTAGAAAAGAATCAATAGTTTNTAATCTAGTGTTTTTTATCATGAAATCTAGTACTTTTCCGCAACAACAAAGTGGCAACACCGATCATCAGACCTCTACACCCCACTGGTCATCAACCTTCAGTGATTTGATCAGCGACTTTGCTCTTAAAAAAAGCTCGCATAAAATCCATGTAACGTAACCAAACGCCACTCCAAAACGAAGGTATTTCATTTATATATACGTTATACTGTTTCATAAATTCATGAGTTCTTACTGTGATTTCGATATTGGTTATTGATTCGTTTTGTTTTGCTCAAGCTTTATTTGTTCCAGTAATATAAGTACTTCAGTTCGTTCAATTAGCGTTTTCGCCCTATTACCGACAACATATATATTTATATATATACTGTATATATATGTATAGAAAGGGCACCGTTCCAAGTTTCAGCCAGTGGCCTCATACAACCTTATTCCGCCCCTGCGAACAGCTCTGCCCGGGAAAGCCATACAAAGAGCGCATATAACACATAGTCGATTACCTCTCTCATGTGTTCTTTCTAATGTGCACACTTTTGCATTTACACAAATGCCAAGATGTGTTTAAAAGTCCGTTGTTCGAAGAAATGGTAGGCCTATGGCTTCTAGCAAGAAATTCATCTTTGGATTTTTTAAAATAGCTGAAAACTTCTGATTTCCTATCTTTTGCGCTCATAATTAAGCAGTGATGAATTGCAAAGTAAAGCACAATTTAACCTATTTAACCTGCAAAACGTAGGAGAAAATACGTTTACCGTGCTGAAAACGTAAAATTTGTTTCCAAAGATGGAACTTCAAGAAAACTCCGCATGTTTTTTTATTGCATTTCTATACCCTCTTGAAAATGTACTGCCATGCATAACGATCCTAATTTGCTACCAATTGGTTATCACTTTCATGTTATGTTGCTGCTAGTAAACGTAGGCTAATGGTTCCTAGTGGACTTTGCCAGTAATCTAGTAAACTTTGCTAGTAAGCGTAATGGTTTCTAATAAAAATCCCTACTTTACAATGGCGTGCCATGCATTTCACGTTTAAGTCTGCAATGGTATCATATCTGAATCATACCCGCTGCTAACAGCATGATTACAGAGCTACAAAAGCTATGGATATTATATAAATACTCCTTCTAGCTCAGTTATTTTAAGATGACTACACTGCCAAAGACCCAGTTGGATCATTCTGACTAGAAAGAAGGATGCTGTGGTAGTTAGCGTTTTTCTTACTTCTACAAGTAACACCAGGCCAGTGTCTAGCTACGATGCCACAACCTTAGCCATGGTTGCTAAGTCTAAACAGATCGTTCAAGCTGAAAAAAAATTCAAAATTCCGCTAAAATTAGACCAATTGTATAGGCCGTAGACAAATTATCCGCTACAACCTAGCCTAATTTTGGCAAAGCCATTAGTATCTAGGAAGGAATCCGGAGCAGGGGCTACCTCTCAAATGGTCATAGCTCCAGCTCCGGTCCTAAATTTTAAACTGAGCCCCGGCTCCGGCTCCTGATTTTTAATCTGAGCTGCGGCTCCAGGCAAAATGCCCAACTTCAGCGCTCGGGATATTCCTAACCTAGTCAGAGGATCAACGATCGTTGAGGGAGGTGGATGCTTTTAAGAACTTTGTTTGCCCCACTTTGCTCTATTACTGTATATGAAAATTTACATTGATGCCGTTTACAAGATAAAAGGCTATTTCTCAAAAACGTTCGCTCCTGCACGGAGAAAAGCTGTACGTGCTGCTGGGACAGCTAAAATACACCTCACATGCCGCGCACTGTCCTGTGTCTGAGGCATTTTCAGCAAAACTAACAAAACTAACATCGTATATGACCTCATATAAGGTAACGTCAAAATTTGGGAAGAACACATTTTTGTAAACTTCGTCCGATGTTATAAGTTTCTTCCACGTTTTGTGTAATACACTTCGCTTGTTGCGACAAGATCGTAAATATAAACCAGTTGACGGACAACAGACAAAGTCGTAATTTGATAAAAGTAAACTTGTTGAGTCATATACCTCTGTTGTGACAGTCTCCGGAAAAGTTGAACGGTCAAAGTAGTGTCCATTGTTGCAACGAATGTTTTTCGTTTGAGTGTTTGAATTCAGCAGCTCAAGAACACAAGACGCTGTTGCGTTTTTTCCGCAATGATTAAGATTGTATGGAATGAGATGGCAACGGTCATAGTCCTTTTCAAAAGCAAGAAGTGTTAATTATTTGTACTGACCAACCGCAGTGTAGCGAAACCAAATCGAATGTTGCATATCGGATGCATATCTGGTACGATGGAAACCAGCAAAAAAGTTCATGAAGTATAAGTGTGCATAAAAAGTAAACTCCTGTTTCTTCAACTGAAATGTTCTTTGAATACATTTTTGAAAAACGGTTTTCTGCGACATAGGCTATCTAAACATCCAGTTTTATCCGAGTGGCAGCTGCTCTTCAAACCAGTTCCACCTGCTGCTAGGGCAGAGGTTCCCAACCTGGGATACAACTACGACTCGGGGTACATTTGCCTATCTGAAGGGGTAGGCTACATTTAAAGGTTAGCAATAGCAGGTAAAGATACTCACATACAGTTTCATTTCTTTCCAAGTACTTATACATATATCAGTGAATATTGTTTTAAAAAATCATTACATGCTTATTGTTAAATGTATCCATAATTTTAGGGGTGCATACTCATTTTTCGAAATGCTGAAGGGATACATGCTCAGAGAAAGATTGGGAAGCCCTGTGCTAGGGTATGCCGATGGAAACGACTCAGTGTGACGAATAATGGAAAAACGCAGCCCCGCGGTGGGACCAGGAGGTGAAAGACTCTATCCAATTAAGGAAATCTGTTTCTTCGGTGATTTTTGTTCATTGACCGAATTTTTTTAATGACCGAAAAGTTAAGTCAATTCGGCCATGACACTTTTTTCACTCATAACAACATATCTGAAAATGCAATCTGACAGAAGTTTTCCGGCTATTTCAGACAAATTACCGAAACGTCTCAGCAGAAACAACAACCCAGAAAGATAGTAGCTTGCCACGCATGGCTTCGGAACAAAGTTAAATCTTCGTTACATTCGCGGTACTCTGAAGAGTGGAAATCCGCAGCCCCCTTGATAAAAATGTCTAAAATGAAATGACTGGGTTGTAGAGATCGGGCAAAATCTTGTTTATGCCTGACGTTCTCCCAACATTTCAATTACTGTCAAGCTAACAAAGTGTTTTGGCAAACTATTCGATGTCTCCGCGACAAAAGATCTGATACTTCTTGATCCAAGACAAAATGGAGTCTTACTCCGCAATGAGGACATCATTCACAGAAGGAGAGAGCATATCCAAAGATCTCTACAACCTAGTCATTACCACACCACCGAGCATACAGGAGGTACATTTGGGGGAGGAAAATACCATCATCCGAGAGCTTCCTAGCTGTCAAAATACTGACGGTTGGGAACGCTGCAGGCTGCAATGAAATTCGACCTGAAATGCGCATAGCCTTAAATCGAGGAGTTATTTGGCCGACTCGTGTGTGTCAAGCGGCCTTGTATTCTGTTTGGGCACTGAAAGATTGGCAAACTGGCGTGATCATCCTCATACACAAGAGAGACAGGAAAGAATGCACTAACGGCCGTGGTTTCTCTTGCCTTAGCTTGCCTGGAAAAGTGTATGTCATATGTCTAGAAACAGGATGCCGCGAAATATTTGAACCAAATTGGATTATACCCAGTGCGAATTTCGTCCTATGGCCTCAGCACTACAGACCAAATTTTCCCTCTCCAGCAAGTTTTTAGAAATCGTCGGAGTGTGCCAAAGGTATGTCGAGAAAGCATAAGATTGGGTTCCTCAGGAAAAACTTTGTTAGTGGCTGTCAAATCAGTGTATTTCTGCTCAGAAGTCTCTACCTTGCTTTGTTCTGTTTGCTTTATCTTGTTGCGGAGCCAGTAGGATTATCTGGTATTGCTGCTGACCGTGAGGTATTTCAAGTCCTCCAAGGGCTGCTTCCCCCGCAACTTTCCCCAGAGGAAAAGCGGGTATGAAAATGTATGAATGAAAGATTCATCTAATGCTTAGTGGGAAGAACAGAGAGAAAGACAATTATTGTCGGGCCATGCATTACGCAACCATACGTAAAAATAGCAGTTTGCAACAAACTTTGACCCCCATAAAATTTGATGTAAAAGGCAAAATATACCATCAATCAGTTGCACATGCTCCGACGAATCTTTGTCCTTTTTATGTGAATGTATAAACAAACAACAACATGGAGGCATAAAGTGAGGAAATGCAGAGAAATCAATCAGAAGGCAAAATAATTTTTCAAAAATTATTGTCTTTAAGATTTTCAAATTGAAGATCTATGGCAATAATACTTACTATGGGGCAGGATGGAAATGAAACTTAATGCGGGATTGACAAAGTTTGGAAAACATCGTTTTAAAGTCCTGGACATGATCTTAAACTGCATCCGGTGTTGGTGTTGTAATTCGGTATAATCCTGCAGTTTGAGGGAAACCGGAATACGCTTTGGGCACCTTTATTACAGGGTGAACTATGATCAAAGTGTTGACACAAGACAAGGGTCCAGCTATGGATCCAATAGTCGTTTTCAACGGCAGACTGAGCTCAGCGGCAAACCAATCAGTCTTGTTATAGGTAATCGATAAGCAGGTGGGAAATTTTTCTCCACTCTGGCAGCTCCTGCAGCTGATCCTGGGCTCAACGTATTGGTCACGACGCTTTCTCTTTGGGATCTCTGGGGGATGAGATGTGCGGTCAACTGATGAGCGGGCAACTTAGTGACTGTACACCTTGCCGGGTCTTGCTTTAAAGATGTTTCAAAAGCAGTACTCCTCTCTCGTAGAGGTGCCACACACGCTACGCATTTATGATGGAATAAGATGAAAAAAGTAGCAAAATTGTTAAAAAAATATTTCTAGAGTGTTGGAATGCCCAACAATATTCATTTTTTGTGTTTTATATCACTGTTTCAACCTGACACTCTGGTTATGTAGATATTCAATTTCGTTCTGTGGACCAAATCAATCAACCTGAAAGTTTGCCATAGGAAGTAGTGTGCAAATGTATGGTGTAAGTTGATTTCATAAAAGTTAAAGGCAACGAGCAACATTTTTCTTTCAGCAGGCGAATCATTCAAATTAACAATATCATGCCTTTGTGATTGGATTCCACGGTACAAAATTCTTTCTGATGAACGATTGGTTAAAGATTTCGTCACTGTCCAGGTCATCAAACACAGGAATTCTGCACCGTGAAGCTGGCAGAGCAACTGCATGAAACGAGAAAGATTTGTTAGTTACGCTTACGTTAAACTTCAAGAAACAGGTGATTAACCACTTTGTGAGCAAACAAATTCTGACCCTGATCAAGTAAACATGCAAGTTGTATACTTTCCAGCACACATAAATATTTAAATTAAAATAATAAAAAGGACTCAAATATACGCAATATGTTGTTTTCTGATAGAACTACAGTAGTGAAGAAAACAACAGGCCTGAAGAACCGTAACAATGATGAACATAAGCATAGTTTGGAAATACTGCAACAGACCAAATGTGTTTTCTAAATGCAATAAATTGGAAAATACTTTATTTTGCAACTTTTTTGGCTTGTTAAAACAAGACTGCACATGGTGTAATAAGTTAAAGCCTTGCAAGGCAAAAGTTCATTCTCATTATCATAAATTTTACATTATAAAATTTCAGCATACAGTAAAACTTGCGGAGCTACGGCCTTTTCTGTCTCACTTGTGGATTATAGGTCTTTTTCTTGAATCATTTACTGTACTTTGTAAATTCGTATGAAATAGAACAACTTTTTAAAATATTCGATATTTATAATTTGAGAAAATATCCATCACCGCCGTATAGTTTTATACAAAGATCAGGAAAAGTAGACTTTTGTATATATCTGACCTTCAGTGTCCAATATCAAAGAAATAAACGCTAACAGCATACTCTATAAATTTAGGACTACTATTCAGTGGCGGATTAAGGGGCGGCTGACTGGGCTGCAGCCAGGGGCCTCCACCATTTAGGGGGGCCCCAATCCCTAAGTCGACAAACAAAGTGTAGGCCAATATGTGAACAATACACTGTAAAAGGTGCCATTCTCACTCATTGAGATTGCTTCGTTGACATAAAAGTAGTTGATCCTTTGACATGTGGTCTGGCCAACATTCACTAGCAAGTTAGTACTCCAAGGTCTAAAAACGTAACGTCTTCCATTCGCTTACGTCTTATTTTGGATTCGGATGTGCATGCGGTATCCACGTCACTTGAACATCGGCCCTGCAGACAGCCCCGAAAGAAGTTGTGAACTTGTTACGTGGTGTCAGGTCTCTCAAGCCTCAACAGTGGTGAAAGTAAGTAGATTTTAGCTTAAGATAATAAACCATGGTGTTATGGGGCAGGACTTCCAGAGGTATAGCAATTCTGGTACTATTAACTTCCAAGATGCAAGTTTGTTCGTTTTGGTACAGATTACTTTTATGTGAATCGCCATAATTTGGTACTATTCTTGATAACTGACTTAAAACGCGGTAATAAAAAGAAAAGTCGGCAGATATCGAGATACTTGAAACATTAACTGATAGCAAGAAGTAAACCGTATCAAGCATGTCTTAGTTGTATTTGCATTTTGTTCAAGAATGAGTGACTCCTTCGATTGTAGTACGTTGTAAGATGTGCTTTGAGTTAAGAATTTTGTTGAATGCCATTTTATATGCTAAGTGTAGTAGAAAAATAAAAACAAGTCAGTAGTGTTATGTCGTATGAATGAACGTAAAACCATACACAGTACCTCGGTCTCGAAGGTTACGGTCTCGACTACATCACTGCCACTAGCACGACCACCCACTGGACGGCACTAATAAGTGAAGGTGAGTTTCACAACACTTATTGATAAGTAGGGCAACCAAAAGTCAATAAAGTCAAATTTTTCTGCCTTTTTCAAAGTTTATGAAACGTCCACAAACCAAATTTCTTGTTCATACCATGAGCGACCCCAAGTTCTTAGGTCAAAAAAGTCAAAATTTATCATTAGGTCAAAATTCATCGTCAGGTCAAAATTATCTTGCAACACAGTTTTTGTTGTCTACATCAATACTCTATTGAAACTACAACAACAGATATTGATACGCTTTTGCAAGTTTAGTCGCAATTCTGTAATAATAGTGTTTTTTGCGACTTCTGGCATAACAATATTGTTTTGCCCACCGCTGGAGGATTGAATATTATATAGGTCTAGGTTATGGGTGGTAAGGCAAGAAAGAAACATAGTCTCACAGTACTTGGTTTGATAAATGCTCAATCTATTATGCATATATTGTTTCAACTTTATGGTGTTCTCAGGTTTGACTCTACCGTAGTTATTTTGATAAGTGAGTGCATGCTCTTGTTCGTGTTCTTACTAATAGTCTTACTGTTTTCTTCTTGATTGAAAACAGAAAAATGAAATACTAAATTGCAATGAGTACAGTTGCTGTTTTTACCGTATCAATTTAAGACTTATCAAACTGGGCAATTATGGCATGTAAGGTTAGGTTAAATTTTGGTTAGTGTTATTTTGGTGTGGAATCTGATATGGAAAGCAGATTTTTCTGAAAATATTTTTTAAAGAAAATTTTATTTACCCAAAAAATGTCATTTTATATATATACAGATATACATATATATACAGTGGAACCCTGCCAGATAGTTATGGAGTCTCGAAACTTGGTCTCGGTCTCGTCTCGAGACCCATTTTTGCGAGTCTCGGTCTCGAAGGTTTCANGTCTCGTCTCGGTCTCGAAAGCTACAGATCTCCGTCACANTCTATGGTCTTGTGACTTTGAATATCACGAAGAAATGGCTTAGTAAAACTTCTATAATTCAACACGTTTTTTGTTTGCTTATTTTCAGAAAAGAAACAGCTAGAACAGATCGGAAAAATGCAAGAAATTCGAACAAAATTCAACTTAGAAGTGATGTCGACATTTCTCAAAATTTCGGCCAAATCCACAAATTTCGAAGCCTCGAGTCTCGGTCTCGAATTTCAAGTCTCGAGTCTCGGAATTTTNATGAAGTCTCGGTCTCGAAGTTTCAACCAGGTCTCGGCCTCGAAGGTTACGATCTCGACTACATAACTGCCGCTAGCACGACCATCAAGTGGACGGCACTCAATTGGTCGTCATTGCGGGACAGGGTTGGTCGCGTTAGTGGATTTAATCACACTTGCATTCCTGAAGGTTTAAGGTATTATCGCCATCACTTTGTTTCTGCAATTTTTTCCTTGATTAAAAGTTACTGCATTTAGCTTTCGTCTTATGTGCTGCCATGACCTATCGTTACAATGCTATAAAACCACACAATGGAAAAAGTTGATGTCGGGCTGTCGGCAGTACAAATTCCGGAAGAGTTCACAGTATGAGTTTGTTACGCCACATTGACATTTACTGCGCATGCACTCACGCATAAATCCCTGTATCCACCACAGGCGTAGCCAGGGGGAAAAGAGGACATGTCCCCCCACAATTTTAGCGTAGATTGTCATTTTGTGCTTTAAAATGCGGTATCCGAAACATAATAATGATATTCGCCTAAAATCCAACATTTTGGACTCCCCAAACTTTTGGGCTGGCTACGCCACTGGTATTCGCGACGCTTTAGGACAGTGGCCTTCAACCTTTTTTGTAAAATCAGCTTGGCAGAAACCTTGCTCAGGGAAATGCGCCATGGGAAACCCCAGGAATACAAGCTTAATTTTTCCCAAAAGTTGAGACGTTCCTGGATGGTGGAATCGTATTCGCTTATGCTAGTTAGCTGGCAAAAAGTTTTTCACCCATAACTTTCTACGCAGTGTAACTTTCGGTGTGATCTCCACAACAGAATGACTTCATAGCAAGCCTCAAACAACAGGTGGCGAAAAGGATTTTTTGGAGTCTTNAGTTTAGCCAAGATTGGGTGCTTGGGCTTACTTACCGGTCTAAGTTACTCCTTTCCTAGCCTACTGTTCTGTTACATTTTGTCCTAAGCAGGGATGTAGCGCTAACAAAAACGTGTGGGAACGCACCCAAAAAACTAGCCATTTTGAAACAGCCTCGAACTAATTTTAAAGCAAAACATGAAAAAGGTGTAGGAACGCCGTTCCCACGCGTTCCCGCCACACTACACCCCTGGTTACAAGTTAGATAAACACAGTGCAGCTATATCCACAGACGCCAA
>JGI24022J15233_10002838_pt1 | contig 16630 bp, 13 predicted proteins | sample Ectturendosymbi2_FD_15233 | JGI IMG/M metagenome (IMG submission 15233)
CCCGAGAGGATCAATGGAACTCCCCCCGGCCAACGACACCGCCAGTGACGTGTACAACGGCAGCGACTTCGGCAATGCGGACCAGCTGGACGAGGATCCAGAAGCCCCCTTCAAATCTCTCCCCTTTTCGTCGTATTATGGCCATACCGCCGACGTCCTAGACCTTGCGTGGTCCAAGGTTTGTCTGTTTGCTGCATTTGTGCTTCAGTTATACGGGATGTGTACATTCCCGTTCGCTATTTTTGACCCGGGTTTTCAGGTAAAAGTGTAATTTGATTGGGGAAGGGGGTATTCAGAGTTAAGTTTCATTCATACTCGCTTTCTGCACCCCTTTTCTGAGTGTCACGAGTGGTCTGTGGCGCCCATCACCGCTTGCTTTCCCCGTGGGCCACGCGGGTGAATCCTGCACTGATGTCGAGTGAGCGTTTCCTTAACGTTGCATACAAGCATATTATGGTTTGCCTGTTTTCAAGTGGCTGTAGATTAAGCATGAAGAGGAATCAACAATTTTTAATCAGCCAAAGAGAAAATGCCCAAGTTTCTGCATGTCGAGGCGTCAGACATCAGTCATTGCAAGTGTCATTTTTTATCATACACCTACTTTTCTATTCTTCAAACTTAAAGGGTGCAGCTGCTGATGCAGTACATGGCGTATCTTCTCAATGTGGCCAACGAAGTATGTCACCACACGATCAAGACGTGTTTAGAAAGTGGACATTGCTCTTCCTTCGTGGGGGAGGCCAGGCATATATTTAGACATGTATATATAACTATGTATGCCTGACTCTTCCCTGAAAACTTCTTCAGAGACACAACATGCTAAGTTTAATTGATACTTCCTCGCGAGTCGCAACTAGCACATAGGTATTCATCAGATAGGCTGCAACCCGGGAAAAGTCAAAACTGACTGTAAGTACTGGATTCGGTCATCGCGGCACAGCTGTTCAAACTTTTTAATGGCTGTTTAGTAACTCCTGGGGTTGTGTTTTGTTTTCAGAACTATTTCACCCTATCATCATCGATGGACAAGACTGTCCGACTGTGGCACGTCTCTCAGAAGGAATGTCTCTGTTGCTTCCAGCACATCGACTTCGTCACTGCGATCTCCTTTCATCCCAAGGCAAGGCGGTGTTGCCGCATCGATCTTTGCATGCTCTCTGGCGCCAACGTCTGTTTGTTTGTTGTGCGCGAAAAAGAGCGCTTTTTCGTGAGCACACCGGGGATACTGGAAGCGCAATGCAACGGCCGGTTTGAGGCCAAACCCGACAGCTGCGTCACAACCATACGTTGCAGCGGAGCGTGCCGTTCAAACAAGCTCGTTTGCGTCACCCCATGGAATGGAATGAATTGAATTAGAACCAAGCCTTCAACCAATACTTACCTGTTTTTTCACAGAATAATACAATATCCTTGTATTGTTCCGTTGGATGCTGCTTGCCTTGCTTTTCTTGAATAAGAGCCACACGTCAGAATGAACCTTGTACTGCCCCCCTTACTTAACAACCGCTGGCGTTGGCAACTCGCTGTTACCCGCTCGATGCACACTCAGCCCTCCGACCACCAACACTGCTCCAATTACGAATTGTTGTGTTTTGTTATTGTTGTGCTTTGTTACGTACAAAACAATATTTGAATTGTTTCCGTGCAAAATCACTCGGGCCATCCCCTTATTCTAAGCGACTTCGTCTGAGAAAAAACTCTTTTAAGACATCTGTCCATTTATAGCCCATAAATCCATTTAAAAATAACACAGTAATTGCGCATGCTGACAGGATGATAGGTACTTCCTCAGCGGATCGCTGGACGGCAAGCTGAGATTATGGAATATTCCAGAAAAGAAGGTCGCGCTATGGAACGAGGTCACCCCAGACTCGTCATCATCCGTGAGTTCATGCGTGATGTGTCGTCATCGACCTTTCGCGACAACATCATGATCAGTAACTTCGATCGTGATTCGACTCTTCCCTCATAATTGTTTTTTTGCACCGTTACCTCGTAATAGTGTTTGTAGATGCCGTATTTTCCGTCTTAAATTATACCACGCGATTTTCAAAATTTTTTGTCAAAATGCGACACAGCGTGTCAGGACCTCTTTGTGAAAATGCGACACGGCGTGTCGAGGTCCCGTTCTTCGAAGTTTACGCCCATTGTTCAATTGTGCGAAACCGCCTACGTGCGACCCCAAGCGAGTGCACAACCTTTTCCTGGCGTTTTTCAACTCAAAACTGCGATTGTTCGCAGTCGAGCACCAGCGGCGGGGCTCTGATCACGACTGTCAACTTCTGCGAGAACGGAAAGTTCGCTGTTTGTGGAACTTACGACGGACGTTGTCTGTTCTACGACACCGAGGTTGGTGCTTGTTAATGCCTTGTTTTGTTCGCTCGCACAACTTTTCTGCCATATTTTCTGTGCGTCTAAACGGCTAAATTAACCGCTCGATATACACAGAGTTGCAGAAGACTTTTGTGGACGACATTTTATTGTTGCTCAGTTCGCGCCAGCTAGAAGAGGTTACAAATCGTTCGTGGATCAACTGCTATTTCCAAGAACATTGTCGGGGCCAGCACCAGATTGGCCCCGTTTTGACCTTTGTGACATCATCAGTGAAGCGCAGCTGCCGTTTCCAGCTCTTTGTTGCAGCCACCGTGCACAAAAATTGAGTTGTCAAACTTTTTCAGCAAAAGTATAGTGATCGTTACAGATGATAGTATTCCCTACGTTCCGCGTTTATAACCTTTCAATCAATTTGTGGCACGCCAAGTGAGCAACGTCGTTTTTGAGCTTTTCCTTTATTTCCTGCTCAGTTTGTATACAGCTGAACAACTTCCCTCGCTACAATGTGCCTTGCTGACGTGTCCGCGTCACGCTCCGGTCGCTTGTCAGTGTCGCGGATGTTCTTTCATTAGCGTCGAAGAAGGTTCATTTGTTGACGTCACAGACATTCTTTTCCGCAGCATTTGAAATACCACACGCAAATTCACGTGCGTTCGTCAAGAGGTCGGAACCAGAAAGGCCACAAAATCACAGGCATCGACCCGTTGCCGAACGAACACAAGATACTGGTAAGCGTTGTTGCTTAGCAACCGTTTCAAAACAAGCCTTTGCGTGATTGGTTGCTGCGCTTGTTGCCGTTACAGCGAAGTTTGCTTTTACCACTCGTTCTCTGCTGTGGTGTTCAGAAGTCACAGTGCCCCACAATCTGGCGACTTGATTTAAGCAGCACAGCCTGGTTTTGCTTACGGCGAAACATGTTACGTTTCGCTAGACAATGGTCCCAAGGCCGAAACCAACCATTTTAGGTTCTTGCATTATCCACTTTTTCCCAATCGCTGATCGGAGTTTGAACCCTGATCGTTTTTTATCTCGCTGATTCAAATCGTCACCCAGGCATTTGTTCGTTAGGAAATATACTAAATGCGATGATGCTTAGGCCTGAAAGGTGTTCCTGGTTGCGACTTGTCATTGCTTGCATTACTATGCAGGAGCTTTAAACCTGGTCAGTGACTCTGATTGAAAAAGGCACGGAATTGTCGGCAAAGGATTAATCTGTCGCGCTGGCCAATCGATTGTCCTTTGGACGCAAATACGTTTCAACGAGTGCGCAAGTCAGCGCCATAGCTGTTTTTTTTCCCTGTTGGAAGCCGTTGTAACTTCTCTCGCGCTCATCGTCGTTTTCTTTGTTTCGTTTTTCCGTTCGTGTGAAGGTGACGTCAAACGACTCGAGAGTGCGTCTGTACGACCTCCGTGACCTTTCGCTGACCTGCAAGTACAGAGGCCTGACCAATCTGAGCAGTCAAATCAAAGCGAGCTTCAGGTATGGCCGGACACGCTTGTCGTGGCGACTTGGTCATGTGACTGGGCGGTGACGATGATTCGCAAAGAACGACCAACGAGTTCCATCACAACGCAACCCGTTTTTTGCAGTTTTGTTGAAGGGCTATGTTTTTCTTTCCTATAACTAGGGATATTTCATCGTCCTGTTGAAGTTGTAAGCTTGGGTTGTTGGGATATTGTCAAGTTTGTTTATAGACAAACCTTCCTCTTCTGTTTGTTACCTGTTTCGAAACGGCAGTTGCGCCAGACCTTATCTTTGTGCGTGACATGCATCGAGTGTGACTGGGAAAAAGCGTGATCCCGGACTTAACGCTGTTGTCGCGTCTTTCTCGCGCGTGCATCGGCGCTAATGCGTTTGAAGAATACTTGCGACGGAATGCTTGTATTGTGTCGTGTAGTTTGTGAAACATTCTAGAGTTAGGTATTTGAAGATTCGTTGCTGTGTTACGTCACAATAAGTACGGTTTTCTTTTCAGCCCGGACAGCAACTACATCATATGCGGCTCCGAAGACAAGGCCATCTACATCTGGCGCACCAACCTCCCACCCGACGTCACCAAGCTGTCGTCGTTCAGGCGCGACCGCAACGACTGCTGGGAAAGTATCCGAGGTTAGGTGATGATTTCGGGGTCACGTGACGTACAGCTTCGTCATTTTTTTGTTTACCCACAAACGTGAAAATTTTCACACTTGACGCTTCCAGACCGATCTTCTGCGTTTTTTCTTTTTCTCTGGTGAGAATGCGTACATTCTTCTGCCGTTTGGCACTGTCGTACCTCCATAGCAGGGGTTCTTAACCTGAGCTCTCCGTGAGCCCCGAAAGCAGTGGTTTCCAAACTTGTTCGAGCCGTTACCCAAATCAAGGTATCGATTATGCCTCATTACCCTTAATAAATTTTTTTGATGATGGCGTGAAGTAGGAGATTCATCCCAAAGCTTTTCGTCTGACACTCTTCAAGGGACATCGGCAGAATGATGTGGGGGTACAACCGAACTGGTTTATAAACAGGAAGCCTTCCCCGCCCCGAAAAGGTCACCAGTGCCCGACAATATCACCAATCGGTCATCGGTCAACATCTTGACAACGCCCAATGCGCCTTACATTACAATCAAGACAAGTTCTCGCTCGAGCTCGCACTCCATTTCATTTCTCCGCCCTTGAAGCGACTTTCATCAAATCTCTGAATCCCCTTCTCTGCAAACAAAAAGATTTCGTTTACTCCTTGAAGATCTCCTAAACCTTTTTCGACGAAGTTCGAAAAGCAGATCAACTCTTTCCATTGGCTAATTGTTTCAACCAATGTGAACTCTTCTTTTCCGATCTCCAAAACCCTTTCTTATTGGCTGCAGTTTCAACCAATGAGATCTCTCTTCTTTTCTGTATATAATCCAGTTCGGTTGTATCTCCAGTTCATTCTGACGATATCCCTTGAAGAGTGTTAGACGAAAAGCTTTGGAATGAATCTCCTACTTCACGCCATCTTCAAGTTCTGTACCACCAAACGCTTATTCAAATATCAATTTTTTTCGCATTTCAGATTGAAAATTTATTTTGCAGTGATCGCTCATAACACAAAACAACAATGTGGTTTTGGTTTTGCGTTACCCCCCGAAGAATTGCACATTACCCCCAGTTTGGGAACCACTGCCCTAAAGGGTTCGTAAATTTGGTACAAGAGGTCGAACATGATTTAAAGAGCTAATGGGCTTTGCTCTGACATTTCGATGACTACTACGATGATTGGAATTCAATTTCGAATATTTATTGCAACGTTTCTTCTTGAGGGGTCAGTAACTTACATTGGGATGTACGAAGAGTCCGTGACCCACAAATGTTTAAGAACCACTTAGCTAGGGTGACCACTCGACCTCGTCTGACCTTGGGCAATCCCGGTCTTGTTTAAGAAAACGCTGCTAGAAAGTAATTGGTGAATTTCGTGTTTTGGTAGCAACGAGATAAAAAAGTTCGAACGATATCCAAAAAACATTTAAACCNATCGCTTCTGTTTTTTCCCCAGCTCATGACGCGGTCGTGACGTGTGCAATTTTTGCGCCGAAGCCGCAGCGAAAAGAGAGAACTGACCTCCTGTCGGCGACGAGCGCCACCCGCTCCTCAGGCCTCTCTGAGAAGTACGTCATCATCTCAGCGGACTTCAACGGCGTAATTAAAATCTTCGCAACGACCTGACGTAGAAACGTTGCTTGTCCCAAACTCATAAGAAGCAGCTTTCGTAACTTGATTTCACCATAAATATCAGGCCTGCTTGCGTTTGCCACCTTGCGGAAACTATATCCAGATTTTTCTACCGCCACGTGGCGATGCAGCTGCATATGAAACGAGCACAACTGTGTGTTGCTTCGTTGTCAGGTCAAGTGCGTTGGTCGTTTTTTCTGCATCGGGCGCACTGTGCTTCTTCGTGTGAAATATCACCGTTCTCCGAAAACACCCGAAACGTGACGCAGCAAAGCTTTCACCCAAGCACCCCCCGGGGATGTTTAGGTTGATCGAACCCGTTCTCAGTGCAATTGAACCTTTTGCATCCGGTAGCTGGACGCGAAAGTGTTCGAGCGGTGTGAGATTCTTCGTTGTTGCCATTCTCTCCAGTGGTCGCCCCGAAACAAACAGAAAAGTGGAGACTCCGCTAGTCCCATTGCGCTCTTTACCGCTTGCTCTTCTGTTTTCTTCTGACTGTTGCTCTTGCCACTTGATAGCACACGCGGGTTTCTTTTTCGCATAAACTGTCTTCTCCATGTCGCCGCGGAGAGACATTGCGTTTTTGAATGCGTCATTTGAATGAAGTCTCCAAAATGGAGTCATTTTGTTTGGCTCCGCGAACCGCACGTAGATTGCAAACCTACTGCTGGAAGTAATCCGAATTTTCTTCCTATTTCATCAAAGCTTTTGAAGTGTTTAAAAGGGAGGTGTCGATGGCCCGAGATTTGGACGCACTGACCTTGTGACTGACGAAACCTTGAATCAAGAAAGAAAAAATGATTCAACAGATATCGGTGCGAAGGCTTCGACAGCTATAAGGTGCCAAACATTTCCACATGGCGCCAACATGCTTGTTTAACCAAACGCTCGAAGATCTGAACCTAAAAAAGGCCGTTTTTCTTAACTGTTGCTTCTGTTTTCGGATTTTTTTTCTCAACCCTGTCCAGCATTTTCGTCAACCTTGAGCGATTTGCGCTTTGTACTTTTTTGGAAGACGAAGACGACTTTACAACTTCCTCCCACCTTACAGGGGAGACTGCTACCTGCCCGGTTGTCATCCCGCATTTGTTGCAGTTCGTTGAAAATAAATATTTGCGTTCAAGATTGACTTGTATTGTGACGTGAACGCAATGCAATTTGTGTTTTTTGCGGAAGTTGCCTTTGGCGACGGTTTTGCGATATGCAATGCAACTGGATATCATGAAAAAGAACATGCGCTCATCACATGGTCAGCGAACTGCCCACAGTGCACCACTCTACACCCTTATTGTTGCCCCATCAACCAATCCCCGGCGACGTGACCTCGCAGTGTCTATCATCTTTATGGAGTTTTGAAGCTGGTTTGGAGAGTTCATTAACAAACATCGGCAGACAGGATTGCTAGATCCACTTTTTGCCAAGGGGCCAAATCTAATCCAGAAAAGAGCCAAATTCTAAGATAGGGGGCCCAAAAAAGGGCCAACCACTTGTCCAAATTTATTAGCAGTTACAAAGTCATGAACCCATTCTTCGAAATTTATTGAATGACAGTATTCCTCAATCACAATTGTAGCTCAACAACAAAACAAGTAAATGATGAAATATCGTAAGAGAACAACTTGAATTTCCATGGATAGCAATATACTGAAACTTACCATCCTCGATAAATCTAAAACGATCAACAACAATCCGAACAAAACCAACAAACACATTCACCACCTAAATAACAATAATTAGGCAATGTAAGAGTTCTCATTGCTACCTATACAGTCTACAACTGCAGCACGTAACAGGTATTCTGATGAACTTACGAAACTTTGATATTAACTCAATCTCTAAGGATCCCAACAAAATTTTGCAATCGAAAACCTTCAAAATAGAGGTATTTAGTGAAAATCTGCAATCAGTCAAAAAAGTGAAAAAATATGGTTTCTCAGGGTTGTCAGATCTACTTCTTGAAAGGGGCCAAGTCTTTTCAAGACTTAACTTCAGCAAGCCTGATAAGGGAGAATTTTGCAGGTACGTCAGAACCGAACCTTTTTCTGCGGTGGAACAACGAGTTTTCGACGGTCGAGTTGCTCAGGTGTCCAGTACAAAGGTTTCCTTCACGCCAAGTTTTCAGCGTCTAGAAGAATAGAATGCAACCACGAGTTGGACCAGGGTTGCGGAGACGGAGGTAAAATGTACAACTCCGATCTTTCCGATTACAACGTGAATAAACCTTGGCTGACAACAATTTTGCAGCAACTAGCAATCAATGAAAATCGTGGTGTCCAACAAGAATTGTTTCAATAAAAGTTTCAAAAGAAATAGTACCATTTCAAGTTATGGTTTAATTTGACTTCCGGTGTCGGATAAAAAATCCGACTCCCAGTGTTCTTAGGAATCCCAAAACCCACGACTGCGCAACCCACAGTTGAACTACGCTGAGTACAAAAATGGCAAATGCCGCCAAGATGTAATATGAAGTAAAAGATTAAGCCTGAAGACGAATGGGCCAGTGGTGTGGAGGAGCCGGAGTCTTAATGAGTTTCGAAAGTAGGAGTGAAGCCGAAGTTGATTTTTTCACGAAATGTCAGAGTTAGTGTGGAACCGGACTAATGGTTTGAATAACTTATAGCATTCAATTTGGAGTTTAAGCACGAGTTGGATTCAGGGCTGGTGTTAGCAGGTGCGGGGCCCAATTTGAAACACTTTTGCGGGGCCCCACTCAGTGGTGTGTAGAAATTTTTTGAGGGGGCGCATCAAGGCGTAACGATAGAAATCAGTGATGTTACAAAGGTGAGGGCCGAAGGGTGACACGAAGACCTCTCTAACAGAGACTTCAAGGGACAGTGCTGTTAAACCGCATAAATCAAGTAATTACAATTTACAACCCTCATTAATACCTCCTGTCTGGCCAGGTACCTCCCTGATCAGAAGGGAGGTACGAGTGTAGTACCTGCAGAGAGGAGAGGTATTGAGTTCTGTGCTAATGGATATCCAGAGCTGAAAAGTTTGCAGTAGTAGCAAAATATTATATTTTTCCAGGCTAGGAATAATAGCCATAGATGACCTACCGCTTCACCATATGGTTGTAATCCTTTGCAGTGAAACTTAGAAAACCGTGTCCTATCACTCTCGTTTCTGGGGAAAACTTCTATTGTGATTTCAGGCGGTCCTCTTGGAGCTAAAAAGTCCAGGGTATTCCCTAACATTCCAACTCATGACACCTGGCTAAGTAGCAGGATCATTTGTTCATCCACATTTTGAGTGTTCATGCTGGCATGCCTCACTAGATGCACATCCGACGAAGTTCCTTCTTTGTCAGAAACAACAATTTCGAAACGACTTGTATCACTTCCAGTACATAAACTTCTACTTTGACTATCTGGCGCAACACGTGACAAGTTAGGCTGCCTTAGCTTTAGGCTTCTTTTCGCTGCACTTTAATATTTTTGGCCTATATCTCTTGGTCTTTGACTCATAATATTTAGCTTAGTCACAGACAAACATATTCTTAAACAAACAGCCCAAATTCGACTGTTTAAAGCTAAAAACAAAACACCTGCCTATCACTATATCCTTTACACGTGGAAATTGGTTACAGTGAAAACCACTTAATAGAGCACCGATTAAAAGAGTGCAAACCGTTTATTTGAGCAGGGTTTGAATATCGCGGAGAAGGTTAAAATTATTTTCTCTATTAACACTAAAGAAATAAATGAGATGAATGTAGATCTCCCTTAAGTTTAAAACCTACTTTTTAATTTTTCAAAACAAGGAAGTACTGCAGCAGCCTGAAACGTCTACGGAAGTTATTCCACTTTTCAGAATTTTTGCAACTTCCAATTTGTTAGGCTAAGTTATTTTCCAATTTGTTAGGCTAAGTTATTATATCTTTGCTGGCTGGTGATTTAAAAAAAAATGTTGTTAATTCCTTTTAGCACATGGTCAATTGGCTGCCGTACCCCGCGGAAGGTACCTGACCAGAGAGGAGTTATTGAATTTGAATGTAGTAACTGTTAAATTTATTGGGTGTTACGGAGATATCCGATGAAGTCTCTGCAGGAGAGGTGAAACTGCGGGCATGCCCACAGATACCCTTAGCTTGGTATTGCCCCATCAGGCCTGGCTCTTTAATATCACCGATTTCTATCATTGTGACTTAATGCCCCCCCAAATTTCTGTACGCGTCACAGAGTGGGGCCCCGCAAAAATGCTTCCAATCGGGCCCGCACTTGCTAAGGCCGGCCCTGATGGCAGCATCATTGAGAGACACCCTTGCCGTATACAAACAAATCACTCCAGAGCACAACCCATTGAAAACTAGAATTACTCCCAAGTTAGCTACCGCTTTCAGAAATCTAACTTACAAACGCAGCACATTCTTACGTCACAAAGTTATTCGTGCGTTGCCAAACGCAACAGTACTCCGTACTGCAATGGCCATAATAAAGCAGACTATCATTTTTGCCAGGTGATCTTATTAATTTAGCTACAACAAACGGCGTTATACGAAATATAAAATCTAAGAAGTAATGCAGTGGCGCGCCAGTACCACTACATGAATTCGGCGAAGACAGAGTGGGAATTACCACATGGAAAGTACCTAAGAAACTTGAAGCTTAAATAGCCTAGCCGCGATGCGACTAGGGACAGGTGTCTTTGGTTGAATCGTCTGGTCCGGTGTTGTTTAATCACTTCCTCGATTGTCCGGCCAACAGTTGAAACACACCTTGGGGCGGATCACTCAACCGGGACGTTCCGCTTCAGCTGTCACCCGATAAGGGGCACCTTCAAGAAAGAACCTATGGAGGAAAACCTCCTACCATGGATCAATCGCGAAGGGGTCAGGATGGTCGGCAAGTGGACCCAAGGTGAGATAGGCTCGTCGCTCACCAACGGTTGCGATGGAAAGAATCTCTGTGATGGCCGAGGAGGGCTCTGTGTGATCCATCAATAAGGCCTGCAGGACGGCGGTAATCAAAAAGCTTGGAAAAGCATCCACGGCGAACCTGGCTGAATCCTCATGAAGAAGACACGATAAATCAACAACCAAAATGAAAGGGGGAAGTGATGTAGTGGCACGCCAGTACCACCACATGAATTCGGAAAAGTCAGAGTGGGAATTACCACATGGAAAGTACCTATCTTAGCTGACCTAGGACTTGGGCGAACGCGGAGTAGCTTTATCGTGGGTTTAGCCCGCAGGAATTGCCTCGCCAGTCCTTCGCGGGGCATTTTGGATACTTGGCCGAACTAATGTAGTTGTGAAATCTCAACTCGCACAAGTGGTTTGACATTCAGGGCTCTGTAAATTCACAGCTGCGCACTTCGTCGCGAAGTGTCATACCAGAGGCGTAACGGGGAGGGCAAGGGGACACAATACTCTGGGCGCCGAAAAGACCCAACAATGTCTCAATTTTTTTCTGCAGTGGGTACATTTACTCAAAAAAACTTAGGTTCCAACATGGCGAGGCAAACTTGTTTCTTTCTCCGGGTACCATCTAATATCGGTACGCCCGGTGTCACACCGTCAAGTCTTCGCAAAAATCCCATCTCTGGCGCTTGCACCTGGGTAAAAATTCTTTTGGGCATTGCCCAAGATTTATGACCTTATGTAATAATCGGAACAAAGATCGATTTAAAAACTGACAGTTTGTGGTGTTTGCAAGCTCCCGTTTTGTGACCACAGAACGATCAAGCTTACGCCGAACTGCGTTAGTTTTACCAATCCGTGTATCAATTTCCTCGCTCCACCTTTCGTCATTGGTAAATACGCTACCACCCCGAGGTACTTGAACTTCTCCAACTGCTACAGTGTATTTCCACTCACTTGTGGCATACGTTGCATTGGGTTTGTAAGGAGACATAACACCTCGGTGGTTTTAGTGCTGATTTTGATTCTGGTTCGGTCGCACGCAGCAGAAAACCGATCGTGTGCATGCTGAATACTCTGTTCAGAAGATGCTAGCAGTACCAAAATCGTCTGCAAACAGTGAGCGGTTGATTCTGCAGCTCCCAACTGTGACACCCTAGTCGACTAGGATGTACACTGTCTATCCAATTCATGTAGTGAAGACTATGAAAAGGAACGGTGACAGCACACACCCTTGTCGGAGTCCAATACCAACGGTGAATGGTCGTGATTTAACTTTCCCGACATGGAGACAAATTTCAGGACAAGAATGCAGTGACATGACGGCCAGTAACAAGCGGCCGTCAGCACACTTTGTCAACGTAAATGTTACATTATTTGAAGATTTCCAAAAAGCGTTGTTAAATTAATAAGTTGAATAAATGTTTAAATAAATGACAAATTATTTGAATATTTCCGTACAAAAGACCAACGCGGGGCCCATGCGGCCCGCGGTCCGCGTGGTTGAGGCCCTGGTTTATACAAAACCTGGCTAAAGCTACATATGTAAAAAGTCTTTGACTTTCATGCATTTAAAGGTATCGTGGATTCATCTGGTCTAAGAATAACATACACTCCAAACCTTCGCCAACACGACGCTGGAGTAATTGAAGCAGGGCATACTGTTTCGTCGTTTCAGCAAATTATTCCTCCAAATATGGAATCGTTTCTCAGCTCCGGCGAATGGACTGATCAGTGTTTGTTGAGTGTAAGTTTCACTTAATTGTTTTTGACGCTTCCGAATTGAAATGTCTTCCGTTGTTTCTACTTTTTGGTTTAAGTTATTTTTCCGTTGTTGTTGATGTTACGCTTACCAGTAACCCTTTCCGGACAATGTAGCAAGAAAATGTTTACTTTTAATGCAAACATATAAAATCAGGTATTTAAAAAACTGAAATGGAAATGAAAGTTTTGCAGAAATTCTTCCCTAATTTTGTGTTAACGAACGTTCAATTTCAACCTTATCATGCGAGATTGAAATTCCCTAACTACGTGCATCAACATACTGTCTAACTACTCTAGTGCAACCGCAACTTTGTTTTTAATTTGCAACTGGGTACTGCAGGTCGGTTTCATAAAACTAAACCAGGTAAAAATGACATTGTTTTTTTGTGCAAGATGTAGTGAACCGGGCGTCAAACTTAGCCCGGATACACAGGTTGTGTTTAAACCAATCACGTATAGTTTTTCCAGCAAAGCAATGCAGTAGTTGTTCCAGAACTATTTGAGCCATCATACATTTAAATTGCTTTCATGACAACATATTTATGCAACAGAATTTAAAAACATTTTCTACCAGTTCCACATTCCACCAACATCTCACCACGCTGCTACTCTAAGATTGCGGTCAGGAGGTTGGACGATAGGTTTCGCGGTCACTTATTTGGGTCATTTGTCAAGTGATAACGGACGAAAAAAGTAGTAAAACTCACGAACACGCAGGCAGTTGGCATAAAAGAGGCAAGGAAAGTCTACACCAAATACAGGAAAGTAAAGGAAATGGAAAATTTTTCTTAGATTGGAATTTTTTGATAAGTCAGAAAAAGTAATTGTTTATTTTCTAATTTGCTTGTACATGAACACGATTTTGTGCAAACAAGGTTCATGGCACACGGACTCAAAGATTGTAAAGTATTTGGCTCAGTCGTATATTTCCCAGTTATTGAACACAATTATCTCTTTTGCTCAGTCATATCTCAATGGTTATGCGATATGACGGCAATCTACCTCGTATTGACTGAGCCAGGTTTGACGTGATGCATTTGAATAACTCCATGTACTTTTCTTCAGTAGCAATACAACAGGACAGATGAAATACTAAACCCGTTTTCAGCTATGTCAGTTGATCTGCGCAGATAAGACTTTAGCATTGTAGAAATCGTGGTTGTTTCGCGGTTTTTGATTGAAACCCCATTACTAAACTATCTGATTGTTTTAAAGTATATGAATAGGATAACTTTGTTTACCAGTTGCAAATACCTGCTTACACCTCGCTAAATACCTGCTTACACCACTAGACTCTGACCCAGCCTACGGAGCTTATAACTACTTAATATGCGGAACTGTTTGATCACCATTTCGTTAAGTAGATTGAGTGCTGTTGTGACGGAACTGCCTTAGAAATTCGGAAAATGCATTGAAAACCTATTATTATGAAATACGAATTGACTGTCACGATTTTAATATCTCCCATGAAAAGTGAAATTAACTCTGCAAAAAGATTTACATCCGCCACATAATTACGCTAAGAAAATTCATGTTTTTAGTGAAAAATTTTGAAGGCTAACAGTTTTCGTAGCATGTGATGAGTGGTCAGGTTTATCAAGTATAATCCTTCGTTTGTCATTTCAGGGTTGCGGAGTCGGAAGTAAAATGTCCGACCTCGAACTTTCCAAAATTTCCGACATCGACTCCTTAGCATAACATGAATGAAGTTTGGCTGTCAACAATTTTGTTGCAACTGGCAATCAATGGAAATTGTGGTACACCGAAACAATTTTTGTTTAAATAAAAATTTCGAAAGAAATAGAACCACTTCAACAAGGACGAATTAGGATCATTTTTTCCTAAATTGGGAGTGCAATGTATCAAATGATTCAATTGGACTTCCGGAGTCGGATAACAAAGCCCGACTCCACCCAAAAACTTCCGACTCGAGCTCCGAATCCGCAACCCTGGTTATATACCACAAATTAATCTTTTGCGTGGATTTTCAGGGACTTTTTGGGCAAACATTTCTGGAAAACAGTGTTGACGTCAGTTGGCCTTTGAAGTGATGTAATGTGAAAGAGCGCGCGATCGTCAAATGAACTGCGCCTGTATTTGTATACAACGAGATTGGCTTCAAAGCTGTGGGTTTAATTCGAGTGAAATGCACTGGACAGCTTTATATGCATTCAAGTGGAATGATACACGCTACTGGGGCAGCAGCAAACATATAATCAAATCTGATTTTTTACCAAAACTATGTTTTTTTTCATGGCTTTTGAACCACAAACGGTAGAAGGCAAAACACGGGCTTTAAAGATGAGGATTTTCACCTAGTTATATTTAAAACAATGGTTCCCAACCGATGATTTGTGACACCAAAGTGGATCGCGGAGGAGTGGCTTTTGGGTCGCGAGCAACAACCACAATAATTTGCTGAAGTTCCAAATTTTCAGAACTGGGCATATCAACATATTGTGCTGCACCATCAAACCGAAACACGGACAGATTTTTGTGAAGTTCACATTATCACCATTGCAATTCCTATCTGGTTTTCCACTGTAGAGTTTCAATCGATCTTACAGTAGAAATCGGCCAGCACCATATGGGCTGCCAATTGGTGCTGTGATTATGTCAGCCTGGTAAACATCTCTCCTGCTGTGAATACTTGCCAGATGAAATTCCAACACACACAACCGATATTTTATCGTTATAGTTCCGTATTACATTAATTATTTTGTATACGTTATGGTTCAAGTTCATGGTCCCAGCACAAAGTAGCGCATAGTTGACAAATTGACAAATGGCAGGATCTTACCAGCAGGCCTCATAGGTGGCGGAATCGGGATGCGTAGGCTTAGGCCCCCCACTTTCAAATTTCAAATTTTTCCTAAATAAGTTTAAGTAACACAATTAGTATTGGGTCCATTCATAAAGTAAATCGTTTAATGAACAAATTTTGCAGAATTTTGTGAGTAGCCTGTTTTATCAATATTATTTGTAATATACTATTTGTAATGGCAGGATTTCGTAATTGTTTTGGCAGAATACACACTGCACAGTCTGTCACCCTGCTATGGCTTGCTTACCGCATTGGTGTTGTTGAACGGTGTTGCGAGATGGTGTAATTATACAACACAATTTTTTACAAAAATGGTGTAATTTTACACGCTTGTGTGCATTGGCGTCGGGAAGATTTTGTCCAGGGGAGCTTTCCAAAAAGTTTTTCTAGGAGGGCCAAAAGTGGTGAAATTTGTTTTTTACCACTCGAAATTAAGAAAACAGCCTTTTTTGCTGAAATTTTCAAATTCCTGCCCCCATACAGATACCCATGCTTGTGTGTTGGAAAATGTTCGTGCCACACCATGAAAAAATTGGTGTAATTTCAAGCTTTTTAACGCCATTCTAAATAGTGAAATTTTGATTAATCTTATACGAAATGTTTGATAGATCAATTTAAATTGTGTTTTTGGTTTTGCAATAGTAACACTAAACAGCTACAGTATAGCCTATTTATATCTGCATTGGCAACACAGTTGGCATCCTTTCAGACAACTTGCTAGTTGCTACATATGCTTTGTCTTGTCTTTGCATTCCAGTAACTAATGCAGTTGTAGAATGAGTATTCAGTCATGTTACTTCTGTGTTCAAGATGTGGAAAATTTGTGATTTTGAATGTGTTTGAGACAGGTATCAATGCTGTGTCATTTTTACTTGTTTTTGTGCTGTGTTCCCGGTGTTTTTAACAGCCCAGCAGCAATTCCGTCACACAGGTTCCAGGGGCTTAGCCCGAGTCTTCGATTACGATTTATATCGGAGAACGCAAGCTTGCTTTATATATGTGTGCTACCACCCACGGTCCCACTTCACTAAGTTGTCAATTCAGGCTCTTTTCTTTGGACCTTGTCACTGTTCATATATTTTCGTTCCATGTCTGGTCTTTCGCGTTCATGTTGCAGGTGACCTGAATAAAACAATATCGTTCGTAGTAGGCG
>JGI24022J15233_10002842_pt1 | contig 16621 bp, 8 predicted proteins | sample Ectturendosymbi2_FD_15233 | JGI IMG/M metagenome (IMG submission 15233)
GGACTAGTTCCCCGATAGCTCTACACTGAGGTCAAAACAGTCCTGGTATCGACTATACACCAGTCAAAAATGGTCCAACCTAGTTACGAGGTCCAACGAAAGTGATCCCTATTTATTACGGTTCAGCATCTAAACACGAAATGCATGTTTCTTTCAAAACAGTCAGACCTCAGGAAATATGAAGCAGGAGCCCCGAGGGTCTAGCCTAGCTAGGAAAGTAACCAATTTTTAATGGTATCACGCCATCTGGTATGGCGTCCTACACATGGAACTGGTAGTCTGTTGGATCACAAATGGTAGGTAGGGTCATGGGGAGTGCCTAATGGTACCCCCAAAATTGATCTACATCTACACGGGAAGGTAGCCACTTAAAATATATTGCAAAATGTCCGGCATAACCCCGGGAATAATACAGGGCCAATGCTAGACATTTTAAGTGGTGGTGTGACCCTGCGAGACCCCAAAATGCGCCCCTAAAATTGAAGTAGATCAGCTAGGAAAACAACCGCTTGAAACATGTTGCAAAATATCCAGCATAACCCAAGGAACCTGGGCTGCCAACTGCTTGAGAGAGTTTATCATGTTGCCGCAGGGAGCTTTTGGGGGATTAGCGTTCACAAACTAAATTTTAAATACCCCTGAAATATAAATGGAAGCACTGAAATACAGTTGTTTTTTCCGCCCACCCATTTTGTGTTTTGCTGTGTATGTTATTTTTTAACCCGTTTCTGAAATAGCGTTACTGCGATAAAATACTGTTACCGCGTCGTGGTTCGCAGAAAAAATAGAATGGAGGAGCAGGGGAGTTTACCATTGATTCACCGCAAATTTCACCTTCCTCTTTGAACCGGAATAACATTGTCTGGTCCTTTTTTATTCGCTTGTGATGTAATAAACGCGTTTGCGAGCAAAGTCTCAGCATTAATTGTTTGGAGTGGCCATTTGTCGGTTGTCGTAATTGCAATAAGGTTTGTTCCGTTTAGTGTGGTGCCATGACCATCTCGTGGAAAATTTATTCATAGTTTGGCCACAATACTGTCCATGGCGTATCACACAAGTCCGCTAAATAGATACCACAGTTTGCGTTTGTCAAGTTTTGGTTCAGTGGGAAAGTTTTATTTTTTTAGTTTGCCGTGTTTGTGAAACGCGTAGTACCGTGGATTTATTGTGTTTTCCATGGCAACCACAAAGTGCACTTTGCGTTTCAATTTGAAAACGCCTCGTGTTAACCTCGTTACAACGCTCAGCTTTCAATTCTAATAACACTCCCGAGGGTTTGACTGCCGACCTTCCGTCAAGTATCGATCTTACACATTGTACCAGCTCTCTGTGAGTGATTATGACAGTGCTGTTAGCTGTTGAAGCACTTGACAATTGGCGTCAGATACTTTTAGTATTGCAACCATTGTTCCTCTTAGGTGCGTGACTGTGCAAATTCGCAGTGCCACCAGACCACCTGCGCAGTGAAATCTTATTCTTGTCAGAATTGATAGAAATCATGATATTTTTTAAATAAAAAAAATTGGATATTTTAAATTTAAATCTGATTTTTTGCTGAAATCAATTTTTTTGTAATTTTATGATTTTTTTGATTCAGTGTGTTGAGGATGGCTACCTAACACTTGTAATATTTAATTTTAAAGAGTTTGTTTTAATATAACCTTTTTGTGCTTGGTTTCTTCTAGTACAGCCGCTAGAATTCAGCTGAACTTTTGTTCAAACTTAGTTTGCACTTATGCATCACGCTTAAAGTAAATCAGTTAATAACACCAGTACCGTTGTACAAAACGAAATATTTATTGGAATAACATTACCCAAACCATCAGTTCATATATTTCATTAACGCTTATGGCATGTTAAGTAGCTTCTAAAAAAATACAAGCTTGCCACTCTTTTCTGGTGTGAGGTCTATTGTTGAAATTGATTATTGTAACGAAGCTTTCACTAGTTCAGCTACTGCAAAAGTATAACTTACAAACATAAAATGGTAAAAATCTATAATATATGTTCCATTATGAATTCGAATCAAAAATATGTTCTAAAACTACTATTTCTAACAGTTAACAATCTACTTATTTGCTGGAATTTAGATGTAACTTTTACTTTATGCCAGGTCCGTAGCCATGGGGACATTCAGGGGCAGTTTCCCAAAATTTTTTGTGCTTTTTTGTGCCAAATTTCAACACTTTTGGCCACTCCCTAGAAAAATCCCCTTGTGATTGCCCCGTGGAAAAAATCCTTCCGACGCCCATGCTGCTGTACGAAATGAAATACTTATTGAAATGCCAATACTGAAACTACCAGTTTAGTAATTTCATGGATATTCATGGCATACATGCATAAAATGTTAAAACCTATAATAAATAGAATCAAAAATTTACTCTATAACTATGTTTACAGACAACAGTTTTCATATTTGATGAAATTTAAATGCAACTTTCACTTTATGCCAGTCTACACTTTCAAACTTGTGGCATTCTAACAGTTGTGACTTCTGAATCTGCAAAGGTTAGTGATTTCAGTCCACATGTCATTTCTGCAGTTAAATGACATAGAATCTGAGACCTCACAGTTGCTATGATTGATAAAAATACAGGTGGTTCCAACTTATGTCGTCATAAGAACTCTTTGTCTTCTACACTAATACTGTATAGGCTATGCGAAAATCTGTTAGAATGCTAATTAAATGTGTCATAGACATCCCAGAAAGCTCTGACACGACATTTGCTTGATTTAAGTCATGATTTTATTGCTTGATTTGAATTATGGTTTAGATCAGTGCTCTTCAACCTTTTTCGTTACGGTGAACCCTTAAAGATGTTTTGACGAACTCGTGCAACCTATTTACTTAAACACTCAAACTTGCGCACCCTATTTACTGACACTTCCCCGTGTCCCCCACGTAATTGCGCCCGTCTGTAAGCGCCCAGGTCTAAATAAGCAAGTACCCTTATTCAGCAACTCAGCTACATAATTCAATTGATGATGGCTCATAGTCTGTTGCTTATGAATCACAAATAATCGTCTAAATAAAACAATTAGCATGATACCGTGTGATGCTTATGCACCACACTTCAGAATCTCCAAAGTCTCGGTTAAATCCTGAAAGTCATCGATTGGTTAATGGCTCATTTTTGCTAACAGAAAGTTTTTGTAAAAATTATTTGTTTAGTGTGACAAGTTCGTGATGCACCTTTGTGAACCCTTTCTTAGTGGTGCACCCTACGCATATTTTGGTGCACCCTAGGGTGCACCGTGCACACCGGTTGAAGAGCGCTGGTATAGATAACTGATTTAAATCAATCATCCCTGATTCTTGTGCACTTGCAACATTCCAAATAGCCCTTTAAACGTTTGGAACGCTTTAATGGTTTGTGTGTTTACATGGGCACTGAAAAGAAATAGCCTGCGCACTAAAACAAATATTTTCGCAATGTAAAATTTTCTTAGAGGGAACACTGATTGCAGTGATAACAATTATTTGGGACAGACATTTTTTCAAACTTTTTATTTGTCGAAGCATGTGTTCTGATTGAGTATTGAGTTTGTTTGCTACCTGTACTCTCTAGCGTTTCAGCGTTTCACGCGTGAATGATGCTTGCAGGTTGCACAGGTCTCACGATGCGTAGTGTTGCGTGAAATCGATTTCCTAGTAAAAATTTGTAGATTCATTCCAACACTTCACCTGTGTGAAGAGTAGTTACTTGAAAATCGATATGCGCAAGTTTGAATCATTGCAAAAAGATGAAAGCAGAGCCCATTCGGCTGATTTCTCGAAAGCTTACGGCAAACTTAGATTTAAATCTTTCTTAAAATCTTCGCGTTTTTTCAAGTTGGTCAATTAAATTTCAGTGAATTCACTAAAAATCTCCCAAATTGCGTAATTAAACCTTCCATTTATTGCTTACTATCACTGTTTTTCGTGGTTATTTCTGACAACCATAGCCTGTTTAATCTTGTGATGTAGTAACTTCTAATCAAGTGTTATGATTGTTGTTTCTAGTTTAAGCTTGATTGCTGATAATTTACTGAGTGAAAAATTGTTCTTGAAATTTATTTTATTTGACATTTATGGATGCATCTTGCATCGCCCATTTTTGAAACTGCATACTTCAAAACGAAACAAAAAAAATATTTGTGCAATTTAAATTGTTATGCAACCTGGGTTGCGGATACTGCGAAGGCTTTTCGTGGGTGGTATGCTCCTGCATGGTAATATTTGGCAATAAAAGCTGCAACTTCCTCGACATAGGAAAACATCGCGAAATTTTTCTGAAAGATTATTATTTGAAAACTTGGCAAGGGGTTATGTTGAAGGAAACAAACTGAATTCATTGCGAAGACTACATTTGTTGCACTGTTGTTCTACAAAGGTGGGCTGTTCGTACCTGGAAAAAGGTCTTAACTGATTGCCATTGTTTAGCATAGACTTGGATGCTCCTGGTGGTCTTAAGTACGGAAGTATGATTTTAGCACTCAACTTTACATCAAGGACCACGACATATACCGTAGGCGTACAGTAAAAGAAAANAAAANTCTTTTTCACGCCGACAAATGATAAGCAATATTTGAATATGTAAGGAAAATTGCTGCCAATTGNTTTGATACAACTGCATCTTCAAGTTCTTGTAGGAACATTGATTGCGTAAATGGTAGACATATCGGCTAATAACAAAACCTGACGGAACGTACCGGATTTCATAAATTCAATTGACTTCGTGTGTTGAGGTGAACCTTCCACCATCTTGTTCGTAGAAACCAAATAAAAGTGAACATACGTGTTTGGTCCAGCGGAAAGCATGGTCTGTTCACCGCAACCAGATGGTTTTCTGCAATACACACCAGTCCTTAAGTCAACATGTAGTTTCACCTATTTCCAAAATCGGAAAACTACAAACCTGAAAAACAATAAAAAAGTGTGTGCAAAATCGTTCTGAAATAAGTAATGAATCATTAAAGATTTCACCATGCCCTCATCGAAAGAAAATTTTTTTGCTGAGCGTATGGTTGATGATTCGGTGACATGACAAAAGGCTGTGAAAGGCGGGATTCGGAAAATTTTGACCCGACAGCATAAAACGTGTAGCAGCATTTTTACGTTGTTCCACAATCGTATCACCCGGCCAGTCTTTAACATACAGTATTGTCCCATAACAACGGCTGACCTAAAAGTGCCTTGACGAGTACAGCTTGAAGCTTCTTCAAAGCAGCCGATCTGCGGAGCAGTTTGTGATGAAGAGATTTCAAGTGGAGATACATAGATTTGAACAGAGATACTGTTTGAAACTGCTACGTCTATTACTCTTTAAATTGCACAACAATATTATACCGTAAGTTAACTGGTTTCGGTTCCTTGGAAATAGGATCTACTTCAATCGATGGTCCCAGAAAGTTTGCTGCAAATAAAAGATTTATTTTAGAATTTTGTCAACTGATAAAACAACAAGAAGCTGCAGCATATCAGAAGTAAGTTACATATCAGTGAAAAAAAAACAAAAATAACAGTGAAATATAAAGCAATACAAAATAAATCGTCATGTTGACATTTGAATTCTCCAATACATTTGAAAAACGTGTTTTTATGCGTCGTGGTTTCCACAAATCGAATCATTTTTCAACGCTAAACTTTGTTCAGATCAATTGTATGAATTGACATATTTATTTTTTTTTAGTTCCAATTTTAAATGAATTCTTTTTGCAGTGCTTCTGCAAAAAGTTTCCCATGATTGGCTGGCAGTGAGATCGTTAATAGTTGAAATTAACAACCACTACCAGTGCCTTCTCGTTCGAATGAATGTAGCAAGATACCTTCTCTATTTTAGACCAAATCTTTCTTCACAAGAAAACAGTCTCTGGAAAGAAAAGTAGCAAGGCAGCAAATTTTGCGCCATTTTTAACCCTAGTCGATTTCATAGAAACAACCACCTGGAAAGTGGCAACGCATGACGTACGATGCTTTTGAAGTGTCAGCTGTTCAGAGTCAATGAAACGTTGCAATATCATAAAAGATGGCAGTACACAGGTTTATCAAAACATGAAGGCCTGTCTTTCTGTTTAATTTGAATACAAATCACATGCGCCAAGCGGGTCAAAACAAGGTTTCTTTTTTACATTTTGGCGTGCAATCTCGCATCCCAGAAGCAGTTGTTGTTACTGTAGTGTACAGCGACCGGTACTCAGAATTTTTCGGCGTCATCAAATACGCGTTGTATCACGACAGAAGGTTATTGTATGGCTTCCTAACAATGTCTCCGTAAAAATACACGGCTTCTTTTCCACACTATGCATACCAAAGAATTTCGGCAGTTAACCCTTGAAGGAGTCGGTAGCGTTCACTTCAACATGCATTAGCCATGATAAGGGAAGTGGGCAGTTACTGCATTTTTTTGGAAAAAGGTAATTTCAGTACCACTATTGTTTGACAAAAATATTATTTAACTTTGTTCGCAATCAGTGGTGCGCAGTGCGCAGAAAGAGTAAATATCTTGAAGAATTTTAATTTGCATGAAGCCAAACACTCGAAGAGTCTAGGTATACTGTAAATTGCCACAGTTTTGAACATTACAAGTTATATACTACCAAGCTTCCAATTCCTTATGTTAGGAAAGAAGGGCCTATCAAATCCGTACCGCTGTCAAGCAAGGCCCGGTAAACTTGTGAGCAAAACCCACCAAGTATGATTATTAAAGAGCACCTGATGCTGACTTCAGTAGCACTGCAGCTTACGGACAAAACCATTTGTCTCACCAAAATATCTACGACGTAGTCGCACTTCAGTTGCGCTCGCTTTATGTGCTTCTTTCAGGGTGAACTGCGGCGCACATCTCCGCTTGCTTGCGCCGATGGCCACCCGGCTAATTTTGCAATAAACGCTGCATTGAAGCATTGATGGCGAGCCAATAGCAGCACCGCGTGTGCACTGTTTTTTTGCACGCGCCCGTTAACGCCTAGCACGTCTTAAGTATCGTTGTGCAAGTCTTGGATATGACCAACCAGGAATCAAACACAACCTGCAATATTTGGTGCTGGTGGCACGTATTCAACCATGGGCGTCTGAGGAGACGAGGGGGATTTGACCTTCCCTTTGATTTTGAAATTTGACATTTGTTTCTTAAATTTTTAGCAAAATAGTTTGTTTTCTTAGTTTCGATTGGGGAAAATGAAATTTCACCACTTTTGTCCCCCCTCTGGAAACATCTTTTTGGCTACCCCTGGAAAAATCCACTATTGCTCTCCCCGTGAAAAACTCCCTTTGACGCCCATGCACTCAACCAAACATACCACTTAGCTGGCACTACACCACTAACAAACTGTGCCACTTAAGTTGCGACGCAGTCTGCAATTTTTAAAAAATCAGTCAATGACACTTATACTGTAATGAAAATAACGGCCAAAGAAAAAATGTAAACGACATTACGTAGACATTGCGATAACTGCTGCTATCATCATCAGTACATTTGCAATTGAACTGCAGTGGTGTTGCTGCAAGCTCTTATGTTCAGTCGGGAAAAAAGCGCTGCGAAAAGGTATCGGTGCACTTATTCCCTTTATTGTTTCAGCAGAAGAATAATGAACATCATCCGAACTACTGCAATCACTTTATCGAACGTTCAGTCAGAATTGACAAAATTACCGTCAACGCAAATATACGTTATTATAGGTCCCATAGGTTTTATTTCGGATCGCATAATCCACAGAGAATACAGCATCCTGAACGGACAACCGGTTTTACAAAATTAGAAAAAACACAACAGACAGCAGTAAAATAATTAACGAAGCCTGGAAAGGAAAAACAGATTAACTCACAATCCGTGGGCATGGGATGAAAAATGGATTACAGCAAAGCTTCCATAAAAAATGGATGCCAATCTTTCTTATTCCAGATACTTTATGCTTTTTAATCAATTTTGTAATATTATTTCCTTATTTAGAACATTGGCCCTGTCTTCAATTTGTTTGATATTGGGGCTATTGTGTAATATTTATGTAAACATGCTGACACTTGGCTGAAGTAAAAAACTTAAAAATTTTAACCTCTCTGACTTCAGGTAAAGTGAAAATCATTTCAAAATAAATCCGGGGTCTCAGATAACAAGTGCGGTTTTGATACAACAGCAACTTTAGGTTTCGGTTCAGAGGTTTGAAACGGAGGTCTGTCGCATGCGCTGCGATTTAAACATCAACATTTCGTTTAATAAAAACAAACAGCGACACAGAAAATGTTCACTTTTGTAAACGCTCCCCAAAAACGCATTGCTGAAAGCAAAATGTTTGTGGAAACAAGCGAGAAAGTGTTCTGCAGTATTCACATTAGCGTAGATAACTGTTAAACAAATTTAAAGCTTTTTAGTGTATTTGGAGCAGCTTCAGTTCGTGGGTAAAATAAGTGCCAGGTTTCATCTTGTAAAATCGAATCTTGCCATTGGCAGAGAGTTTAGAAAGCAACTTCCGAGGTGTTCTTCAACAAAGAGTTCTTTGTTGAAGAACACCTCGGAAGTTGCTTTCTAAACTCTCTGCCATGAGACCTGTGGCTGATTCTGTTGATTTTTATAAACTTGTTTGCATTGCTGTTTTTATGAGCTTTTTTCACTCACGTATAAGGTTTCAAGAGACGTCATTTTAAAAATTGAAGTGGAGCGCAGCTTGTTTTCAAATCCTGTGTTTTTTGGTCGTGCATTGGAAAGTCAGCAACGAGCTTTCATCTTATCAATACCACATCTTCATAATAAAGCATACAATTATACAAGCGACACTACCACAAATAAGCAATCGAACCCCCTCAATACCATGGGCGTCGGAAGGATATTTTCCACGTGGAACCACCAGGAGTTTTTCCAAAATTTTGCTAGGGTGCATAAGTGGGGAAATTTGTTTATTCTCACTCGAAACCAAGAAAACAATCTTTTTTTTCTAGAATATTCAAAATCCAGGTCCCCTTCCGACGCCCATGCTGAACACCAAAAACCATAATGCCTATTAAAAGACTTGAGCAATGGTATATTACGTTCGGCAAAACAACAGGTCCTAAAAATCACAAATTTTTAGATTTTGTAGGAGGTTAAACAATTAGTCTCCACAAAGGTGACGTACTGTAGTTGAATCAATCATCGAATTTCTTGTATTAAGAAATCTATTTCGAATTTGCTGATAAATTCGTCTGCGTCACCTTCGTGGAGACCAATTACTTGAAAACAAACATATGCAACAACGAATCACCCCACAGTCTTCACAGCATAGAGCCCAGTCGGCTGATTCCTAGAAACCTTGCAGCAAACCTAAACCTAGAGCTTTTGAGTTAGTACCAGGTTAGTTGCATTATTGACTGCTGGGATACGTTTCTTGATGGACAAGTTTACACTTACTGTAAGCGTAAATTTCACAATGGCGAGATCCAACTACATATCTTTCAGGAAATGCGAAGTCCATATCAAAGCTTGTTCGTCGGTCGCGTTTAAGGTCGACTGGAAAAGTTCCAGTAATGTCTTTCACTTCACCGGGTTCCTGCGTTAATAGTAAGAAGCTGAATGTCATAGGCAGTTGGGCAAACAGCAAAGTTAATTTTTAGCAGCTTTATCATGAACTACTGAAGCCTTCCTGCAGTTTGCCGGTGTGTGTGTCGGAGTTTAATTTCATTCCAAAATGGGTGAAGGGCTTTCGGACTATTTTCATTTTCCCAAATGTTTATCAAAATGTGTTCCCAGGACATCATATAACCAGAAACGCCTCATAGAAAAATTGAATCCAGAAAATGATCGATTTGAGCTTTCCTTATTGCTACAAATTTACCTCAATACGAATTTCTCGTAATATGTTGTCAAGTGTTCCGCCTTCAGGCTCACCAGGCCGCGTGACCTTGAACTCAAGACTAGCTTTTCCAGATTGTGGTATTTTCAATGGTAAGACGTTCAGGCTGACAGAATTGGCGTCGTTTATCGATAATCCGACATCAGCAAAGAAGGACCATTTTCCTGCAAAATGGAAAGGTATCTCGAAACACTTTGAAGATAAATTTGTCAAACATATGTATTTACGGCGAAGAAAGACTTAAATAGAACAGGCAAGTCTTTAAAATTTTGGTAATACAACTAAAACCAGTATATTGCTACGTACTGTCAATCTGTTGCTAATTAATCAAATTTTCTTTTTTTACCCCTATGCAGGCTAATTCGCTTTATCATCTGAAAATCATCGTTCAACATCTTGCATTGCAGCAAGATCAAATCGACTTATCACTTTTGGACCCATGTCATTTCGAACTTTTCGGGTTGACTTGCCTCAGAAACAGATATCTATTTTTACAATTAAATCTGCAACTCGTTTCAGCAGCTGCCAGAAGTAACAATATCGATACCAAGAGAATCTGCAAATTGGTTGGACTTCGTATAAGCAAAACAAGTGAAAGGGTACTCATCCGGACTTCCTAGTCGCAAACAGTTGTATCGCCCTGGCAGCTGGGTGATGGAAAACATTTGTAAGCTAACGTGCTGAAATCTCTCTAGGATGATTTTTCGAAAATTTACTGTGACACATTTTGCTAAGATGTGAAGTATTTTCTCCATCGCTGCCTTGGCGCGTAACCTCTATTATTCTTTTACGTGTTATCACTCTTGAGCTTAAAATGTTACGTATTGATTCACGGCAGGTTAAAAAGTACCGGCTTAGTGGTAAAGTGAGATGGAGCGCAGGCCACTCTGAAGCTGATTGGTTGGGTCAAATCTCGATCCGGTCACAAAGAAAGCTTGAAAAGGGTATTTTAGGCCTGTCCAGCCCCATGCTCATTAATGGATGGATGCAAGGGAAACTTTCACGAGCAGATAGGCACAGGCAGATCACTCATGACACTCCGCAGGGGTACAAAATGAGTAGAATGAAACTTTTTTTTCTTTTACCTTAAGAATGTTCAGTACGGTCTCGAATGCGGTACATTGCACTCATGCTCAACACGCTGTTAAATAGGTGGGGTAGTTCTATAAAAATCTTAAGCCATTTCTTCTAAAAGGATAAGTATATATACTGATTAGCTTTTATATGCAAAAAATACATTTTATTGTTGATGCAAATGAGATTTCTACCGGAAACACTAAAACCTTGATCTGTCAGTCCAAGAGCTTGTCAATGCAATGAGTACTAGATACCCATTACAACGTATCGTATAGCAAGCAAACCTACGATTCTTTACCTGATTTGAAATGAGTACAAAGGTTCTCATCTGGTTTTACGTGAAGCCAAACCTGAAAAGTAAACAAAATCTCCCCGTATGGTCTTTGTCGAACTCAAAGTCTTTTTACCTGAATATTTTACTGTACAGGACTACAGTGAAAAATAGAAATGCTACGTGCTGAATATTTTTTTTTCATGCTTATAACTTCACTTAAGCAGAACGTTTACAGTTTAAACAAGTCTATAACACAGATTTAATCAAATAATCGAGGTTTTGTTGTGACGTGCAATGTATTTCCTGTACTTGCATAGATTTTCATGCGTCAAAAATGTTTGCAGGAACAAAGTGAAAAGCCTAACAGAGATATAAAAAAGTCTTGTTTATAACGGATAAATTCGTAAGCAGACGTTTGAATATGTAAAGAAAGATTTCAGTAAAATACGCATAATTAATGTAAATTCAAACATTTCACATTGTTTTGAAATGCAAACTAAAGAAATTCACTCACCCTTATAGATCCATCCGAATTATAGTTAAATACAGATAATTTTATGTTCGCTTGTTCTCCTTTCTTCAACGAGTAGGGCGTGTAAACTTGAATAAAAACTTTCTTGAACGTAACCATTTGGACTGGGTTTGCAATACAAAATCCGTCTATAAAAATAAAGGCCGCACTAACACGCTTGAGAGACATCAAACCAAACTTAGAAACTTCTATTTTTCAAAGTTTCTACAATTCCATACAGCAGGTTAAAAAACGAAAATCATTGGTTTTTATGGTAATAGGCCTACCCCAAAAGACTGGTGTTTAGCAACCAAAAAAGCTGATTTTCATAGTTATGCACGAATCACACCAGTGAAGACGGCTTTGCAGACCAACCAATTTCTTTATATGATGCTTCATGAAAATATCGTGCGCGATAGTGAATAGAATGGTGCGGCTTTGTGAAGGTTTGTGAGAGGAGCCATTAGTTAAGAGATGCCATAATATCAACAAGAGTAGCACTTCAATACTTTCGCAAGTGACAAGCGAAAGTCTATCTTAAACGTGCTGAGTTGACAGGAAGGAAAGCACTACACCGATTCTCATCAAGAATGAATCAGAAATAGTAAAATATAAAAATAATCTGGGAATAAAAGCACTAAACCTCACCAGGTTTCAGAATTTAAACTTTCAATTGGAACGTCCTATTGATTTTGGCTGCGGATAAAGTCACATCAAAATCATTTCTGATTTTGTCATGTCTCTGTGGCAGGGAGCAATCTGGTAAAATGAAGGTAGGTGGCAGTGGCACTTCATAACCTGCTGCAGCCAAGAAAGTTTCGATAAAAGATCTCTTTCCTAGGATTAAACTTCGTTTCATTCGGCTGAATGGAAGTTTTACTCGTAACTTAACGGTGGCAGGCGCTAAATTCCAGAATCAAATTAATATTAACTAAGCCGAAAAGCAAGGTTTCAGAGGATTTCCCGACCTCACCAAAACAGTTACAAAAAAAATTTCTAATAACATTCATTTTTTGTGTCATAAAATCAATGACCTTCGTTCAGCTGATCTTTCATCAAATCTTTGTAGTGAAACGTATGGGGCGCATTTTCATAACGCAACACATTTAGAATTAAAATCTGTATTGGAAATCTCAGTTCAACGAGAACCATTCAACTCGTCTACAGAAAGGAACCAGGTGCTAACAAGGTCTAACCTTGTGCTTCTCTACTGATCATAAATGTTGGAATAATTGAAAAAAAGTTTAAATTTCAGCTAAAACCATTTGACACGGATGGTCATTATGATGAAGATTGAAGTGTTACTAAAAACACGCTTCAATTTTATTTGAATAAGGGGTAAAGATGCCAACTAAGTAGGTGAAGTACAGTAGATACTCTGTAAACACATACAGTGTTTGATTATTTGCTGCGAAAGGATTCTTTATGATAGATACTGTAAAAGCACATTTGTGAGAGAAAATTCGCTGGTAAAATTAAATGGCCATTGTGATAAACGTTAAAGACAGCCGTGTGCCAAATTTGCTTTTTGTTAAACATGTGTTTAAATAATTGTTGTTCATTAGTGGGTCTCGGCAAGGTATGTGTCTTTCTGTACATTTGCAAGTTAAATGTACTGTAACTGTTCTTTTGTATAAGATTCGAAAGCGAGCAAAATACCTCCAGACAGCAGGTTAAAGCCTTTTTCTTCATCGCGGCATTTCTACCTTGTTGTCAGGTAAGGGTGCATAACAAGAATGTTCAAATTTAAACAATTCTTGAAAATATCCTTTTCGACCCGTCAAGCAGGATGCATGCTACGCAAATAAAAATGACAGAAAATGTTTGCACTTACTTGAACTCTATGGACTTCCTGTGTGGTGGCCCATGCGTGCCACCCTTAAAAATTTTTGTTTCTGCCATTTTTTTTAAAAAAAGCAAAACAAAACGATTCTACTTTCGTTTCGAAAACACTTTCGTTTCGCAAATGTTTTCTAAAACATTTTCGTTTTGAAAAATTGTATTTTCGTTTCGGAAACACTTTCACTTTTGTTTCGGAAACACTTCGTGAAATAAATTAAAAGAAATCGCATCAAGCTTTTCGTCGTGACCCATGCGTGCCACCCTCGGTTGAGGGCCAGTGTTTCCACTTGATAAGGCTTGATTTGCAGATTCTCTTATGTCGATGTCTTTTTTTTTTTTCATTTAGGAAAAATTTGCGAAACTAAAGTGTTTCCGAAACAAAAATAAAATTGTTTTTGTTTTTGAAATGAAAATATTTTAATTTGCAAACAAAAGTGAAAGTGTTTCCGAAACAAAAATAAAATTGTTTTTGTTTTTGAAATGAAAATATTTTAATTTGCAAACAAAAGTGAAAGTGTTTCCGAAACAAAAATAATTTCATTTATAAACGAAAATGTTTTTATTTAGTAAACATTTGCGAAACGAAAATGTTTTCGAAACGAAAGTAAGATTTTTTTGGTTTTGAAACGTTTTTTATTGTTTATTTTTTCAAAAAAATGCCAGACACAAAAACTTTTTAGGGTAGCACGCATGGACCACCATACTTCGTGTCTGTCTCAAAGCATTAAAATTAAAATGAAATTTAGATTCCAATCTAGTTTAGACCTTTAAAGACCACAAAAGTTGTTTCTTTTTCCCCTGTACGCAATTTACTTTTCATTCAGACATTTAATTGTTTATTGAACAAGCGTTTCATTAAATTGAAAAAAAAGTATACGTTCTGTTCACAACGTTAGTTATGTGTCCGTTGATGGGTAATCACCATTGCGTTGATTGGCCCATCCAATGTCAAACTATATGGAAACTTCACTTTTGAGGATTTTCTACATTTATGTCTAACTTGAGCCGCTTTCTTTTCTGAATTTAAGGTAACATTCTTAACACAACAATAGCCTGGAAATAGAACCATCGTCTGCTCAGTTCACTGAAAAACTTGCATTGAACACATCACTTTCGTTTGTCTTATACTTTTATGTTTACTTTTATCTATCAACGGACTGAGCGTAGAAGTAAACAGAACTGGTGAGATAACACACGAAATAATGTATCAAATGTTGCACAACTTGCAACACCGTTGCTAAATCCACCGGTCTTTGGTGTAGTTAACTGAATCTTTTTAAAATCACCATAATTTGAGCTACGATTTCCTATTGCGTGTAATGAAGCTGTGCGTCGTTTGGTATTGTCAGTGGTGGTGGTTACAATGATTTCAATTCAACGTTATGAAATTCTGCAGCATCAATCACAATCTCATGGTTGTTTTAAACTATTCCACCATTTTTTATTAACCAAAGGCCAGCAATTACAGTTTCGGTTGCTTTAGCTACGCAAGGTTAAGACAAGGCAAAGAAGCGTTGTGTGCTCAGTGTGTCGTCCGTAATGCACAGAAAAGTGTAGCCCCTGCTTTGCAGGCGCTTTTAACTTTTGAAACAGTGCTAAGCTTTTGAAAGAGAGTGTTTAATTAAATTTTCAGTACGGTAGGTCGATGTTAGGTACGGTAAGGAATTTGTTGCGCGTTTATTTTTTCAATCATTATTCGTACCAAAAGCTACTAATCTTAAAAAATTACAATGTATGGTAGAATTTAGAGCATTTGGAAAATGAACGATCATGAAGATTTCTTGAAACTACTGTTGAATTACTTTCCCCACTCTTTTTCTATATTTGTAAAACTTTAGCCAGTACTGAGGCCCACTACAACAATTTTAAATCTAAATTGAAAGTGTCAAGTAGAGAAAATCTAAATTGATCACACATTTCATATACAGTATGTGTATGCATTGCTCTCATTTTCTCATTCTATTTAAAACAGTATTTGTAATTGCGATTTCTAATTAATTACAAGTTTAAGAATAGTTGCATTATATTATATCTATCAAAAAGAGTCCGTTCACATCGAAGAATCAGACGTAATCGTCTTATCAGAGTATATAATTTGCCTACGGAGTAGACATCTTTCGCTCTTTTCAGTTGTGTTAATACAGATTAAATTAATTTAATCTTTATTAATCAGTTGTGATAATACTGATTGTAATTTCATTTTTTCAGCAGAGTATTTTTGACGGAAAAATAAACGAAAATGTTGATGTAGTCTTTGTAATTCAAGTGAAGTAATGCAGTTAATCGAATTCTGGAAAAGATTAAGTTATTATGAAAAACAACTTTGATGTTTTTCTGTTTAAACCTTGGAAAAATCTGCAAAACATTGGCTTCTTCTTTCAAACTAAATGATACCTCAAGTAAAAATTTTTATGCTAATTTGATTAAATTTCATTGACTTTCTAGAGTTTCAATAAACAAAAACTAACTTTTTGAGCTTGTCAATAAAATAAATAGAAGCACATAACTAAAGTTGAAGTGGAAAAACGTCATCTCTCAGCTTGCAGTCGGGTATTGTCAAAATCATCTGCAGCCAGTTAGGTCTACATGCTACGTTACTACATACCCTCTGCTTGCTCCATGCTCACTGCATCAATGTCAAAAGTTGTAATGCTATCGCGGGCTTGTATATTTCTGGTCACGTGTCCCCCATCATTGTTTCTATACAATTCAAAAAATACATCAAGCAGTTGATATGAAATTAAACTCGTTGCTTTTGACACTTAATAACAAAAGGTACTGTCTTGAAAACGCTAAACATATATACAAAAGTTGTTTGTCTCATAAATGAAAGGGATACCATCGTTAACTCCAATGAAGTTTTAAACATTGCCTAGAAAAGCTTAATCACTACAATCAAATTACGTCTCTTTGCTTTTTTATCCATGGGAACGAAACAAATATACAACAAAAAATCAGCAAACTTCAAAATGAGATTATATTTCAAAGTGGCCAAAACATTCATTTATGTCACTCACAGTTGGAATGTATCGAATATTAAACTTTCGCTGAAGTCACTTCGCTGACGAGCAATGATGGCGCTCTCCTGCGCAGCCGCTCGATCTCCTGAACTC
>JGI24022J15233_10002846_pt1 | contig 16619 bp, 8 predicted proteins | sample Ectturendosymbi2_FD_15233 | JGI IMG/M metagenome (IMG submission 15233)
CACAAACCTTGCGAAAACCAACTTTTCACAAGATTTGCAGCATAAGGTTTTGTCAAAGCATAAAACTTTCGCGGCACGCTTCAGCCTCTTCAGCGGCACACCAGTGTGCCCCGGCACACAGTTTGGGAAACACTGTTTAGGGCGTGCATTCCCACACTACCGAGGCAATTTCTTTGGGCTGTTCCTTTTCAAAGTGCACGGAAATATCTTTCCACCATCTGCATCTAAAAACTCAAAATCAGCCCTGTTTGATGAAGGATTCTGCGAAATCCTTTTGTCGTGATTTTTAGCCCAAAACAGACGCTGAGCTCCTTTTCTCTTTGTGCCTTGTTTCATTCCAGATGCGTTCTAGTTCCGGTGTTGAATTTGCCAGCATTGTCTTTCTTTTGTGGTGTCTCTTCTTTTGTATTTCTTTTATGATGACCTGAATTCTAAAGCAAAATCCAAAGTGAAAATGCAAAAATTCCTCAAGACTGCAATTCAAAACATCTAAAAACAATTTTTAACTTGACAAAAATTGAACCATCTAAACCGCACCAAACGTTAGCTTTGGGTATCCTCTGAACTTTCTTGCTGTGCCAAATCTTTCGCTGCATTCAGTTTCATCGGAAGCGTCTGAAGCTTAATTTATGAACTAGACCAGTGGTTACCAACCGGAGAGGAATTCCTCCCCAAGGAGGAATTACACGAATTCAGAGGAGGAATTTCAACTTTACACTATAGTTGAGTTACTCATTTGTTGTAAGTGTTGCACTTCTTTTTTGAGGTGACAATGGCTCTTTCAATTAGTTATATCACTTTATATCTGTAAGATATTTAGCAGATTATCACACGTTTTTGTAGAAGAACTTTAGTGCAATTATTTGACAACAAATAAGCTTGTCCCACTTTTATTAACCAAGTTACTGTCGTCAACAAAGACTATTGTTCCAATTGTAGTTACTAGCCTACGAACCCGAAGAGGGGAGTAATGAAAAGTTCCAACATGAGCAAAAGGAGGAATGCATTAAAAAAGGTTGGGAACCACTGAACTACACTGTGGCAATCCTGTTTGCTCAGTTAATTTGGAAGAAAAGGCAATCATTATCAGAGAAAGTATTTGGGTCATGTTGTCGATACACACGTTGCTTCTGGACTACGAAGAGGCAGTGATATGTTTCGATTAATAAAACGTACAAGCCATCCTTTTCCAGAAGCCTTTTTTCTGCCCACGATGAAGGAATTGGCAAAAAATACCTTTTGACAATTGAAATGCTAATTGTCCTGTTTAAAATGCAGTAAGCCCAGGGATGTAGTGCTAACAAAAAGGTATGGGAACGCATTCAAAAAATCGCCATTTTAAAACAGTTTCCAACTCATTTTGAAGGAAAATGGGAATATGAAGTGGGAACGCCGTTCCCACGCGTTCCCGCCCCACTACACCCCTGAGTAAGCCTATGGAACATTTTTGATGAAGTTTTCAGATACTCTACTAAACTTGCTTCCTGCTTACTATAGTGAACATTTAACTGTGGGTAATGTCGGGACTCATGGAACAGCTGGAATCTATACCGTATTTTGAAACGTAGCGCTGACGCGTACATTTTGAAATTCGTAACAAACGCTAGTACCGCGCAAGACACTACTGACTTTTGAGGCAATTTCGACAAAACATTCGAAAAAGATCACTCATGGTTTTATGAAAGCTTGTCAAAAAGCAAAAAAGTGCTTCCTCTGAGCAGTTAGCCTCATGAGATTCGGTTCGGAGTGTTCTTTTGTGCTTGGAAATGCATGATAAATGCCAGTACTGTAGAGTAGTTTAAAAATCATTTGCGAACTTCCAGTTGCTACTATCCCATTGCACTTCTACTCTACCAGCGTCTAAATTGATTGACAAAATGCTGCTGGAAAATGAGAAGACAGGTCCTTCAAATACGCAACAACTTTATAAGACGGAAACAAAGCATCTTTGGAAGACTGAACAAAATATTACTTGAACTCCTGGTTCTGACTCCGTTGAACCACTGCGAAGTTGTTGCAAAGTTAAACGTTTTACAGTACCAGCTGAAATACGAAAACCATTCATTCCAAAGCATGTTTATATCACAATAAAGCAAACGTCAGCTTTGAAAAAATAGCTGCTACTCTACACTAAAACTTAAAATTTACGTACAGCCCAAAAACCTATATGCGACACTGAAACTTAGCTACGACACCATCATCTCTAACTCACAACTACAACGACTGCTAATTGTTTAAGAGCATAAGACTATCTATTGAAACGAATCCTTTCACAGCCCAGAAACAGACACGTGATTCAATTTAAAACAGTGATTCTTAACTTGGTCCAGGTGGACCACCGGTAGTCCACAGAGAGTTTCATAAATCCTTGATTAAACGTTGCCGAAAATTGTATCTTTGCTCTACAGTAGTTGTTCATGAGGTGTCAGCATAGCAAGGTGGTCCATCGGATATTTTTTTGAAAGATGGTCCATGGGCCAAGGAAGGTTGAGAACCATTGGCCTAAAACAGTGTTTCTCAAACGTTTTTGTTCCATAACCCCCTTTTCACTCTCGACACATCGTTGTTGCCACCCAAGCCTTATAAAGCAAATACAAGGTAGTATTTTTAAAGAATTTTATTTAAAGAAATCGGCACATGGTCCCCAGTTCCGTGTGATGGATGTGTTTGGCGGCCTTCACAAAACTTCGATATATTGGGAGACATTTTAGTGAGGTACAGTCGTAGATCACCTTGCTCATGAATCAACAAGCGGTTTCATTGCTCTGAGAGCATTAATGTCACAACCGAAGTTAACTCAGTGATCTTTAACTGAAGTTCGCTCTTATAATGAAAACCAAGGCCAAAGAAAAAGATGTAAACGATATTTTTCAGACGTTTCGGTAACACCTGCTACCATAATCAGTGCATTTGCAAATACATCTTTTTTATGGCCGTTATTTTCATTATAAGGCTACTGAGCACTTCTACTTTTCGTGTACCGAAGTTAACTCAGTGATCGATTAGTGGTAGTGGTTGAGCGTTTTCGCCCCTTTGTGTTGTTTCGTCCCCCCTTGTCTTATAAAATCACCACTTTGAGAACCACTGGTCTAAAATATGCTTAGATCAAATTCTCTCTGGTAGCCGAAAATTTCTCCTGATACCTGCAATTTCCTGTGAATTTTTTTAGAGTTATAATTACGCTTCTTTATTCAAAAATGTGCAAAACCTTGCGTTAGCCGTAAAAATGATCCAAAGGTCTTGCTGTAGTGTGCAGCGTTTAAGATACCTGTACCAAACAACACTGAACCACGAACCCACTTCAGCCATAATGAAAGTTACTAAACGTTAATCATCGAGACAATAATGCAAATGTTACAGACTTGCGACAGTCAGCAGCACATCAACGATTCTGCTCAAAGTGTGTGTATTAATCGTGTACAACACGAATGTCTTCCCGTTTTTCGTCAGACAAAAAACTGCACAACTAATCATCAACTTCAAACAGAAGAATGTAGCTCAACGACTGCTGAGAAGCATCCTCCTGAATCACAATGCCTATCTTCGTGTCCCTTTCGGCAGGTTTGTAAATCCATTCGTACTCGCAAGGCGATTGTGCTGCGTTTAGCGTGGATTCCAGAGGTGTTGCTTCGTTCACCAGCAGCATGACATTTGGATATGGCCTTACATCGTATTGCCCCGACGCTCTTTTGGAAAAAGAACCTAGCGTCAGTTTGAAAAGAATTTTCTCACCCCGCTTTAAAACATGGTTGAGCGGCGAGTGCAGTTCAATCCTGCTGGTCGTCCACAGAGCAAATTGCATTGGAAACTGACTTTTTCGCGCAGCTGGTTTCTTAACGTGAAACAGCGCGTAATAAAATGGTGCCAGCTGGCCGCTTTGATCTTCCTGCGCTTCTCCGAATAAGATTAACCTGTAGTAACCTGTATCAGGAAATCGTAGTCGAAGAGTTGAACTCGTTAATGTGGCTTTGCATACAATGGCGTATGCGTCGCGATCGACAGGTCGGGCACCGTATTCGTTTAAGCCGATCAGCTTGGGTTTGATTTGAAAAGGACGCTTGTGTTCCAACTCCATATGATAGTCGCCACTTCCTGCGTATTTCCGATAAGGAGAACGTAATTTTTCTTCGTGTTCTGGTGAAGCACTTGTAGAAGCTGGCGTTGAAAATCGCACAGACGTGATGGAAAGGTCGTTGTATTTTTCCCAAACCGGGCCCCACATGCGTGTGGGCGACTGGGGCCAAGGATATAGAGTCTGTTTTGATTTTCTGCATGTCACAAAAGCAATAAAAACTGCAGGAACTTGCTCAAACTGTCCCAAAGGTGCTGCATATACTTTTACCAGCAGTACCATTCTATCTACGATGTTCGTAGGAGTTCGGACCGCCACTGTAGAAAAATTTCCATCAGTTCGCAACATAACAAAATCATCGTACGCTGCAGAGCTTGACATCAAGCTAGCAGACCAAAGAAGTGGGTGATTGTGACGAAACGTAATACTGTACTCTCCCAGGGCACTGCTCTTTAGCCAATGTGCACCCTCACAAGAACTCGGCGAATAGGAATGTATTGATATCTCTAGATCGTTGTAACAAGGTTGCACAGGCCCCAATCGCCCACCTTTGACCTCCGGGTATGGGTCAGTTGCAGCGTCTTCTGAAAGCTTTCGGGAGCAAATCAGGTAATGGCAAAATGCTTTCAAAACTTCGTCATCAGTGGCATGCGCGCTTGAGTAAAGCGTCAGGGAGAAATTGCCGTTACGCGGAGCCCTCACATACAGGATTAACCTGCTTTCCATCTCTGCGTCAACAATGGTGTGGATTACATGGCCGTTGTACATCACCGAGTCCGTATCTCGCAGCTCACGCGAAAAGGAAAAGTCGTCCGGGTTGCGTTTCGCGAGCATGACAATAGCGACCTCTCCACGTTCGTCGCATTCCGCAAAAGGTCCGGCGTGGGTAACAGGCTTCACGCCGATTTCACGCATTCTTGGGTTAGGACCGTAACTGGAGTCGATCAATGGAAAGGGCGGCTTCAACAAGCGATTCGACTCTTTGACTCTGGCACAATTGATCTGGTAAGTGCACAAATTGGTGAAGTGGTTGTCAAGGCTGAACTTCGTCGAAAGGCCGAAAACTTTGAGAAGGTATCGTTCCGGCCTGGGCAAGAATATTTCGAAGACCTGAAGAAAAGAAATGCACACCGTGATTGATTGAAAAAAAGTGCTGCAGAAGCAGACTTTTGTGTTTGTGCTTTGCTTGTACAGTAAATTGAGATGAAACTTGCAAAATTCACTCACACACCTATCGGAAAAGGCTAAATTCATAATGTAAACCATTGCATATAGTGAGCTGTTAATAAATGGAACGTGAGCAGTTAAGAAACGGAGCGGTTGAGTCAATGGATTGGCAAGTGCGGGTTTTGCTGTCGAAAATGTGGAAACGCTTTTGCTTGAATCTGAAGCAACAAGCAACTTTCGTTCTTTATTAAAAATTTTGCACATAAAACAAATCTTCAAAAATTTCACCTGCCACCCCTTTACTTCAAACAAAGAGTTATTTCTAAAATTGAACACGAAAATTTAGCCACCAACGTCCACAAGTTTAATTTGAGGTTCTTTTATGCTATCTTACATCTAAAACTAATGTAAGTACCACAGATTCGATCAAATCTTGCCTCTTCGCTCGTCGTCGAATAATGAAAAATGTACTGTTGCAGGTGTGCAACATTGCTATAGCGCGTTGGAGAGTGGCGAAGCAGAAGCTCAGCGTTAAACTTGGCATCGTCGCGAGCAAGTGGTGGCACTTTTAGTTTGACTTCAACGTAACCGCAATCGTCGGATTCAATTAACCCGCTTTGATGGTTGGCATGAGATAATTGAAGCTTGAAGAATAGAGCCCATTGCTTGGGAAACCTCTGTCAATCAAACAAATCTGTAAGGTCGTTATTTACTTGTTAAGCTTAAATTTTTCAATTACTTCAATCTCGAGCAAAACATACGATTCTACACCTTGTACGATCACTACAGTCTGAAAAATGACGATTAGGTCTGCAAATAAATTGTAAATTTGACAAACACCATTTACAATGCGGCGTTTTGAAAAGATTCAAAATTAACAGAATCATTTGATGCATGAGGAATTGCTTTTATTGAAGTTTCTCTTTATTGAAGTCACGTAGTGAGTTGCCACTGCACGTGAGAATCAATGACAAATGAAAGAACTATTGCATGACCACCCTGCATTTCAGTTTCTGCTAGAAGAAAAGTTTCATACATTTCGCTAAGATAGGATAGCTTAAATTAATGCAATGCAATGACAGTAGTTTTTTATTTCGAAGTAAGCTATGCCTAGAATGCGGTCTACTCTTTCACAGAGACCATAGCAAACGTAGTAAACAACTCGCTGTAGTTATGAAACCAATAGAACTAGCAGCTCAGTGGATTCAAATCCCACCAACGTGCAGCTTTGATGACATTTGCGGGCGCAAGCAAGCACGTAGTTTTTTCAAGTTAAACTTAAAATTTTTTCTGCCATCAAATTGTAGAAAGTTGTTTAAATTACTTTCATATTACAACTATCACCGATGACAGCATGCAGAAAATTTAGGATTTGAACAACTGACACCAAGAAAGCGACACATCATGCAAATCTTTGATTTCCTCATTCTAAGCGTGTTACCCAACTCTCCATTTCAGCAAGCAAATAATTTGCAAAGCAACACGTGGAAAAATGAGAATAAAAACAAAAAAATGTTTTTCAAAATTGCAAAACCTTACATCATCAGGTACAGCATACAGGTAGGTTCTATTGCTTTTTGAAACAAAAAGTTTTGGTCAGTGTGTCTTTCTGTAAATTTATGAATGGTCAGAAACACAAATATTACCTTGGTTTAGCATATTTTTTAGACAAAACCATAAACGTTTATATACATGAATAACATTTGTGCCACGAGTGAATTATTTTCTTCAGAGTTGCATCATGAAACGAAAAAATACACACTGAAGAAAAGTACAAGAAATCCTTCAAAAATCACTTTCGGGTGTGGTATTTGCCGCTGCATTCTGCTTACATCAAAAACAGAAAAAGTTGGGATAATTTTTATTAATTTATTAGTGAATGTACTGTGATTATTGTCATCCATTAGCTTTTGTAATTTTGGCAGATATTGATATTTTAACATGCTGCTGTGATACCGATATTACTATGTACTTATTAACAATTCCCAGCAATGAAACAAATATTGAACCATAAAAAAAGGGTTTCCACGTTGTACGTGAGGATTAATATTTTCATCACAGGTTACTGTAACTGGTTCAACTAAGTTTTGTGAAAGAACGCTTTTATTAGCTATTATGGAGATCAAATGAAATGTTCATCAATCTGGAATGCAAGAATCGTTGCAGTAAAAACATGTTGCACAAACAAGTCAAATGAAAACATTCATGCATCTGTCTCCAAAATGATGGGTTAAGGTTTCATGCATTTTTTTCAAAGTAAAAGATATTCATGCATCTGTTTCCAAAAACGAATATTAAATTTTTGTCTTGTTTGATCTGAAACTCGTTACCCAAACAACCAATAATTCTCGGTACAGGTACAGCTGTTTGAGCACGCGCCACGAAAGCTGGTCGGCTGGGTTAGATTCCCGGTCGCGTCATAACAAAAACTTGGTACTTGCGGCCTGTCTATAGCCTCGTGCTCGGCGTTGAATTGGTGCAAGGAAACGGTTCACGCGAGGTGCTGCTGTTGACTCGCCTCCAGTGAAGCACTGATTGCGAAAGCAGCCGCGTGGACGGCGCAAGCAAGCGGAAATTGCTGCCGCAAAGCACTCGTGACACTCCCAACGAAATACAAAAGTGGGTACAACGAAACTGAAGCGAAGTGTCATAAAAATGCGTTATGAGTCGGAGGTATTTCCGCAATTAGCATGGCACTAGTTTAGGAGAAACAACGGAAAGGAGAAAAAATCAAAAGCAAGGAAAATTTGTGCAGTACACAACTAGGCTGGAGATCTAATTACCTCGAACTGGCGGAGAGTAACTGGTGTTGGGAGGAGCTGCCATTCTGGTTCGTCTGGAAAATGTGTATTTATTAGTTCGTCAGGATCAGTAAGGAAATAATGTTCCTCGTACTCATATTCCGTTCTCCAAGCTGCTTCGTCAGCATCTTCCTCTTCTATGCATAATTTGATGTAGAAAAGACGCTGTTAATATTTGCTTTAAAAAGCAGCTAAAAGCGCCAAATGGATGCATCTTAACAGCTGACAAGTATTGTTTAAAACAGCTGACAAGGGTTGTTTAAATTTCTGAAGATTACTCAGCGATGGAGAATCGACAGTTATGCTTGTGATAAAAGCTAAAAGTATAGATTATAAAACTTGCATTTATGATTGTTACAGTTTTTGAAATTTCAGTTTTGACCAACATTTTTGCACAATCTTGTAGCAACCAGAAACAAAGTGATAAAACATTACTTTTTCGAAGATAAGCATCCCTCAAGCACTAACGCCTTATTCTTCGTGAATTCACCGTCAGGATCCGATGAGCGAGGATCCGTGCGAAATCTTAAGTCGCATCTCAAGTAAATATCCTGATTCTAACATATGCGTGTAGTTATCAGTGCAATCTGAAACACTGTACTTGATCACTTTTTATTGAAAGTGAAGACTACGTCAATAGCAAAAGATGCGATACAATGTCACTGCATGCAGTATGTTTAGACAGTCACCCTCATGAATCAATACCAAATGTCTACTTGTTGTGTAAGAAAATCTGGTACTCCTAAAAAAAAGCTTGCTAATCTCTCATGAAACCAGGTTGTTAAATTCTCAAAACATTGATCGTTTTATGAAGCTTTACGCCTTAGCCTCATGGGAGCATGCTCATCATGTTTACTAAATCTCATGTTTTCAAAATTGTATGTAACTTGATTCACGTCGATGGACGTAACATGAAAAGGCAATACTACAATAACCATGCATTAAAACATACTGCGTTCACAACTCAAATACATTAATCATTTAGGTTTTCTTAATTTTTACGCGTTAAGTCGACTCTACTTCACAGAAGAGTTTGCAGAACAGTATTGCGCTCTTGATATTGCTTGCATTTCATGCAGGATGGTGCAAAACCCGTTTTCCAAAACATTCACGGAGTGAGTTGGTCCAAGGTTACCTTCTCCAGAACGACTTTCGGTGACAAGTGGACAAGCCTTGAATTTGAAGAAGCCCATTAACTCACTCCCGGAAATAAGCCTTGAGCTTACTGCATACAGCGGTAAAAGCTTCCTGCGAGGAGAAAAAAAATGTACCTGTGACATGCCGCGCTCCCCAGTGAGTGTCGATCAACCTCCACTCCCCATCTATCAAAACTGCATTCCACGATCCCCGGAAGGCGTCGGTGTCAAGCTTGAACTTGTGATCAGGACAATAACCCACTCCTTTAATAAAGCCTTCGATCACCTTTCCGTACAAGCCGGCTGCGCTGTCAACGAAGAAATCGATAACGCTAATAAGCGCACCTATATCTGCTCGCCTTGCTATGGTAATGCTCAAAAATATTTTAGACAGCCATAATATCATTCTTGTACGTGTTTGAAGCACTTTAGCTATACTTAACATAAGAATCTGAGAAAATGTGCAGATTAATAGCAATGCTTGGGAATGTCATGATATGGTGGAAATTGCACATTACAAACAGCTTAATCTGGTGTTGACATAATTTTGCTGGAACCAATGAATGTGAACGATCACATTTGCCCAACTGCAACAAAATAATAAAGCGCAGATTTGCGATCACAAAAAGGCACACTTAATCAAGCGCATGTTTCTCTAGTATGGTGATTTCTATGTAAGCAACAACCACTTACGAATTTTCAATTGTCGTCATTTTAATATTCCTTTTTAAAGCTATATTAGTGCGACTTTTTTATAGAAGTTTTCAACATCATTCTTAAAGAAATACTTCCCCAAATCCCCATTTAGACTTGTATAGATTGATCAACTGACTGGCTTTCTCCACACGTCCCTTTATATTTTTAAATCATCCTGAGTCATTCAATCTTTTCTTTTCAGAGCGTACAGTCTGCATGCTGAATATTCTGTAACGCTTCTGTACCCTGTTTATAAGGTACCTAATTTCAAGCGCTATAGCTGTAGATGCGCACACTTGTATAAAAGCTTGTTTTGTTGGGAGAATCTGCACAAATTATTGCACATTGTCCGAAACGATTAGCATGAAATGATTTCATGAAATATAGGGTATATCTTTTCACATTCTTTCAACAAAGATAAGCAAACACAAATGCATTTTGGAAAAAAGCAAGGAAAACAGTTAACCTGTTTAAGAACTCTTTATTTCAAGACAGCAAAAACATAATGCATTGTTAAATGCTGCAGGAAACTCCTTGCAAAAATGCCTCAGACAAACCTGCACAAACGCATGAAGAGCTCAGCATACGACTTTTCGTTCTCTTTAATAGCTTTTAAATATCCAAGTGGTGTGTCCTCCATTAAATCATGTGGAAAATTAATAGAATTTAGATTTTGTGCCGTTATCCAATGAAACAAAATGCGAGCCTGTTAAAAATAAATCCAAAAATAGAAATTTTTAATGCACACACGTGCAGCAAATTTCTGCAAAACTAAAATTGCAAAAACCAAATCTTTCCTATAATCTTTTTTCTGTTGAACTTTATGATTTTTTCAGTTTAAGAAACACAATAAGCATATGTTACTACACAAACATTTTCGACAAAATTGATTTTTGTAGCACCGTTTGCAACTGCCGAAATGCCTCACTTTTTCCAGATCAGAAAGGTCTGCCACGAGGAGCTTGTCCATGAGTGTGGAGAAAGACATGTAGACGGAACTCATTTTGACGGCGTGAGACTCGAGGTCATAAAAAAGAGCTGTGTTGCCTTCTCTGTATAAAACAACGTATAATGGAAAAACACACTTTTTAATCATTTTGATTTCTTAGTAGGTTGTCTGTTGTCGGACAACATGTAAACGTTTTTCTACTTAGTAAAAGATTAAATTAGTGTTTAAAATATGACAAAAAGTGGACGTTCAAGGTATTGATAAAAAGCCACTAATCAAAATTTCAAAGTAGTCTAAATTTATCGGGGCACATACTTATAAACCATGTTATGTGCTGGTGCTTTGTGCTAAGCATTAAATGTGCTGTTAATGAATACAATTCAATTAATTCCAAGGTGCAGCAGATTTTGAGCTGCAAAACCTTTTAAATTACACATAATCGTATGCAGTCAAGGGTGCAGCAGATTTAAAAGATGCACATAGCCCTGTGCAAGTAAACGTGCTGCGATTTTTGAGCTGTTAAGACCTTACAAACGTTTCAAAATGATCACATTTTAGCCTTTCAAAAATGGTATTAATTTTATTATGGTTCCATGGAGTCGCTTTTGTATTGGTATGAATTGCAATTACCATAAAAACAAGAAATGCTTTTTAGAGCTAAACACATAAATATATGTAGCCTGAAGATATACCGTCCGTAAACTTCGTCCTTCCGCGTTGTTGGACATGTTGGTTTAGGCAATTCAGAGGGGAGGACATCAGCCTGAAAGTGATGTGAAGCTTCCGCAAGTTCCTGGAATATTTACAAAAGAAATTAACAAGTCATTTGGAAAGTACAAACAAATATCGGTGGAAACTTCTCTATTCCGGCCTTGAGTCAGAATAGTTTGCCCAGGATGGAGTGGGGATGTTCGTAAGCCTGGTGAGATTAAAGATATTATTCAAGAAAGGCAAGTAACATACAAGACGTAGCTTCAGAACAAGCTGAACCTTCTTTGCATGGCCTGCACGCTGAGGCGTTAAGTCCGCAGCCCTCACGGTGAAAATGTCCAAAATGACATCTTGGGAAAATTTCGGGCGTAAACCGAAAGTTCCAATTACCGGAAAGCCGACAAAGTATTCTGGCAAACCATTTAGCATCTTCACGGCAAAAAGTCTACTGTTGCTAGATCCGCCAAAGAACGAACTGCGGGTGCCTTGCTCAGGAATGAAGAGGACGTCATTGGCAAATGAGGAGAATATTTCAAAGATCATTCAAACGCAGTGACTCTCACACCATCGGACATACAAGAAGTAGGCTACATTTGGGGAAGATGATACCATCACTGCCACCAAGTCTTCCTAGCAGTCAAAACATTGAAGGCTGGGAAGGCTGCAAGTTTTGATGAAATCCCACCTGAAGTGCTCAAAGCCTTCAACAGTGGAGTTCTTTGACTGACTCATGTGTGCCAAAGAATGTGGTGTTCTGGAAGCACACGAAACATTGGCCAGCTAGGTTGTTCATTTCCATACACAGGAAGGGAGACAGGAGATAATGCCTTAACTAGAGGGATCTCTCTCCTTAGTCTCGCAGAAAACTTGTTTTCTAAGTGCCTTCACAAAAGATGCCGTGAAATAATTGCACCAAAGCTGAAGGATACCCACTACCCAGTGCAGACTTTGTCCCGGCCTCAGCACCATAGACTAAATTTTCACTCTCCAGAAACTGAGAAATCTTGGGAGTATACAAAGGATGTCTACACATGTTTTGTCGACATCATGAAAGCATACGACCTGGTCCTTCGAGAAAAGCTTTGATAGGTATTGCGGGAGTAGGCTACGGTGTTGACGGCTGCCTGTTACTGGCCGTCAAGCCACTGCATTCGTGCTCAGAAGTATGAGTCCGCGTCGGTGTTGCTAGATCACAACCGCTCACGGGTGAGTGCTGTACTTCAAAAAGGATGTGTGACTGATTTATTTGTTGTTTCACATGGCTAACCTAATAAGCAGAAACAATGCAAAAAGCCATTATGCAAACAATTAATCAATTCAGTGGAAGTTGACAACAGTTGGAAATAAAATAAGTACAGTTAGAAAAACAAACAAACAAGTACATGCACTGTTAGGGAAATTTACAGATGAAAGAGCATGCCTATGTACACAACGGCGTAGATCTAGTTCAGTGTTTCTCAGACTTTTTTGGCCTATGGATCATTTAAAAAAATCCAATGGACTTCTCTGTTATGCTGACACCTCATGAAAAATTAGTCAAAACTGTATTTCACATAGGTCAGTAAATTGAAGATCACGAGAGTCGGAAGGATTTGTTCCAGGAGGAATAGTCAATTTTTCCAGGGGTAGCCAAAAGGAATTTTCATGGAGGGAACAAAATTGGTGAAATTTAATTTTGCCCGCTTAAAGCTAAGAAAATACTTCTTTGCTGAAAATGTAATACGAAAATGTCAACTTACAAAATCTAGGGAGGCAACACCCCACTGTTTTGATGGTTGAGTCTTTATCTTTTTTTGCGTGAGGTTTCCAGCTTAATATATTGCCAAGAAGAAGACCCAGGTATTTTAGGTTATCTATGGGGGAAATATTGTGATCATTGATAGTAAATTCAAATGAGGTAGGATTACGTTTTAAAGAATTTAATAAAATTAAGTCAGTTTTATTGTAATTAAGATTAAGTTTGTTAGCTCTCAGCCAGTGGTCAATTTTACATAGTTCAAGGATGATTGTTGTTTGGAGAACACTGAAACAAGGATTGGACATATCAAGGTTAATGTCATCAGCAAAAACTGTATGTTAGTATGAAAAGAGGAAGCTTGAATGACATCTTTGATGAAAATTAGGAAACGTAAAGGAGAGAGTCTTGAGGGACCCACAAGGTATCTTTTCGTATAAAGATTTAAAATTACCTGTTTTGGTACAACGCATTGTGTTATGCAAGTAATTTGAGAATTATAGTTTATGTGGAACACATCTTTTGTGTTGTCACTACTCCTCTTCATATACTCTGTGTTGGAAGCTGCAAGATTAGCCGTTTGCTTTTTGCGATTTGGTAACGTTTGCATCCTCTGAAAATGTCCTTTAATTTTTGTATTGCGCCTTTCCACCTCTCTCTATCATCGTTTCCACCAATCGGATAGCCATCTTGTATGTTCAAGTGATGCACTCCTGTCTTCCTATGGGCGCTTTTGCTGTATTTTATGGTTTTATACGCTACGTTTGTAAGGAGCTTTCAGCGGTTTCTATCGGATTAGGCGCTCAAGAAACCTAATAATTATTACAATAAAACAGTGCTATTTTCTCACCTTCGCTCTTTCCATAGGCTCCTAATATTGCTCTTATGTTTGCAACATACACTGAATGCCCAAACAAATGCATTTGCTGATCCAAAATCATATATAATACATATAAAATAGTCTGGGAAAAATTTGTTTTACGACAAAAGCAACATTTGTGCAGTTTAAATCAGGAGTTTATTAACTTCCCTGTATTACATAAACTATGAAGCCATTTTTGTGAAGGTTGACTTTAGCGCCAAGTCCAACCTAAAATTTTTGATCACAGTGGCGTAGTGCTAAAAATGAAGTGTGTGAACGCACCCACAAAATTAGCCATTTTCAGCAGCACTTCAACCTTACTTTTAAATCAATATTTTCTTTTATTACACATTTCGTACTACATACGAAAACATTTACATTTTTCCACACAAACAACCTGTCTGTGAACTACACACGGGAGATTTAAGTAAAAATACACATCTTCAAGTCAGGTTGCTATGAAAAAAGTGTGGAAACGAGTTCTCACACCCAAAAAAGTGTGGGAACACCGTTCCCACGCGTTCCCGCCCCACTACACCCCTGGTTGACCATCACCTGAGCGTCTTCAATTCCTATATTTGATGCTCCGCTTCTTCGTCTTCTTTCCTGCAGCTTTACAGCTAACACGGTTGCAGAAGTTGCTTTTAGATCCATTAGTGAAGATCTTTAAACTTATTTCTTATCTTGTGTCGCTAGTTGCAGATGTTTAAATTTGAGATATTTTTTTCTATCTTCGGATTGCAGGATATTCTCTTCAGTCTCTTTGCTGATGCCACCTGTTGAAATGGACTGATTTTTATCGGATCATCACATTGTTTTTCAAATGTAAAATCATTACCTCAACAAATAAGGTTTATCACTCAAGTTCCAACTGAGACAAATCGGCAATATCTGTATATTCCAACAGCGAACGAAAGAAACATTTTTTTGGTTCTAAGGGGTATTTGCCTCATTGTGACGCCGCTTGTAACGTAACTTAACGTTTACCTGCGAAGCATATGTTGATCGTCTAAAATTAGACAAAAAGTTTCTTCAAATCTCAAGTATAGAGCAAGAAACAACTGCATCTTAGCTTTGTTTTACAATTCATCTCAAAATTTTTCCAAAATGCGCGTTTTCATTACGCAACTGTTACCGTGCAAGGTTAGAAATCTTAAATAATCATAGGTTTGCTAAAATACCAGCTAAAAGACTCGTACACTGTCCAAATTGCAAATATTTTGCAGGTATCTATTTCTGTGACAAATGAAAAACATTGTGCTCAGTTACGCAAAGGTTTTGGGTGGAACAAGCCTGAGGACAAATTGCCGGAGTGCAAATTTTTTTTATTCCAATATGCTAGAAATATTACATTGAAGCAATACAGCATAGCAAACATTATTGCTGACACGAAGTAAAATCTTTGGTTGATGAGGTTAAACACCGATTACTACCGAACTGTACCTGTATACTTTCACGTTATTGTGTTTTTGCTTTTTTGGGAAGTTAGGAACAGGCTTGGCTTAGTTCTTATCGTGCAGAATGCCAATAGACGAAGTGTTGCTTTCATCATATCATCCACACAAACAGGAAAGGTAAACGTCCACTTCGTCATTCGTTACGTCAGAGATTACATGTACTACAGTAATAGCACAATTCTCTAACCTTCTTCTGACAAGCCATCTATTTCTGTAATCTGGACATTTTGCAAATTGGTGCCTTGCTGTCTTTCTTGTTCTTTATTACATCATCACAATCACATCATTATGCACAGACAATACTATTGCTTGGAAGTTACATTTGCAGCTCGACTTGAAACGACTTCAGAAAATTTTCTGTCTATTTCAGATCACTTATGATACCATGTTGCAGAAAAATATTTTGGTTCAAACATTGAAAGTAAAATCAAACATTTCTGCTGGCAAGTCTTTTCTCGAAGATGTAACTTATTGTCACCTGTACTTTTCAGGTTAAAGTGTGGTTAAAGTGGTGGAGATCGAAGGGTAATATTGTTGCTCCACGTGAAAATTTATATCTTGTTGTTTCTTTCTCAGCACCGAAGCATTTTTCCCTTGTATTAAATAATAAAGAAATACAAATGTGGTCATCCGTGCAGTAACATATAATAAAGACATAAAACATGCGTTTTTTCATAATGAAAACCTGTAACTTGCTCAAAATTTTCTGGTGACTTGATCTGTAGTAAATATCTCTACAAATATTAAAACATTTAAAATCAGGCCCACTCCCATGCAACCCGTGCTGCCACACGAGGTGGCTTCGACAGTCAAAGGCAAAAGATCTCTAAAACACCTTGGCCCAAAAATCTGGGACGCCACTGATCCTTCTTTATATGATATTTCACCACCTGCCTTCAAAAGGCAGTTCAAAGACAAACTGGTTAATGGACATAGTGATTGATTATCCTATGCGATATTATGAAACTACGCTAAGGTTAGGGCTGTACACCTGGGATTTTCCGATCTCTGCCTGTTTGTAATGTACCATTGA
>JGI24022J15233_10002848_pt1 | contig 16615 bp, 7 predicted proteins | sample Ectturendosymbi2_FD_15233 | JGI IMG/M metagenome (IMG submission 15233)
ATACCTCACGGTTTCCAGCAACGTTTGATGGCTCCTGCTACACCCAACCCAAACACGTCTAATACAGTTTTTTTACATTATTTGTGTGTCTTGTGTGCGGTCATGTTTGTAGGACACTGTTGCGTAGTTTTTTTTTCCTTGCGTAGGTTTTCCTTCAGTTTGTTTTTCATCCTGCTATTTATGAAACGTGATCAGATTGTTTCAAATAGGCGCAATAAAAGTGCATAAACAAACACAAAGAAATGAGCGCTGACGTGTCTCCATGTTTCAGATTTTGATTTATGAGATGTGCAAAAGCACATCACTAACTCTGCAGCTTTAGGTATCTAATTGCAAGAAGGCGATTAAACAGAAGATGAGGCGTATGTCGAAGCAACCTGACCCTTTGCTACCTAATTAATTCAAAAATGACCCGAAAAGAAAAAGTGTGGCCATGTGTTGGCAAATTGCAAAGCAGTTTAGGAAGCATCTAACAGCCTGTTGCAAAGCATCGATACACTTGAACATTGCACTGCACTATTACTTCCAGGTTGTCGTGGCAAGAATCTCCGTGTGACACTATTACTCCCAGGTTGTCGTGGCAAGAATATCCGGATCCGAATATCATAAAGCAGCACGAGTTGTGAGACAGAAAACAGTGCAACAAAATAAAGCACCCTTCTTTTGGCCTAATTACGGAACAGTGCAACAAAATAAAGCACCCTTCTTATGGCCTAATATTTTTTGTCGTCCTCATTCGTCGATTTTTTTCGAAAAGTGCGGAAGATGGAAACTGTTGGTTAGGCAAGACTTAATCTAAAGTTGAAATATATCTTTTTACGTTGTTGTTTCTTATCAAAATTCGCATAACTTACAAATTTCAGTCTTGTCCGTTTCCCTTTGATTGCAAAAAAGGAAGAAAACGTGCATTTATTCTATAGTCTGTTATACAAAAATTTATCCAAACAGAAAATTTGCACAGGAACACGTGTGGCTGTGACTGTACTCACAGGTTTTTCAAGAAGTTCAATCTTCCTTACAAGGTGTTCCAGTTCTTGCAGAGTGATATTGCTTCGCTTCAGTTTCATTTGCTTTACGTTATGGATGAAACCAGCGACATATTTTGCAACTCGAACTTCCGGAGTGTTTTGGCTGAACGCGAGAAAATCCAGCTGAGTGTATTTGTTTCTCATAAATTGCAAACGAAACGCCTTGGAATGTGGCTCCGGACTACAGACGTAACGCATTGCATAAAATCTTAAAAGATGGGAATTTAAGATAATTCTTGTCAGAACAACAATACCCAACGGAAAACTTTGTTTCACAAACGCTGTTTGCAAAGAGAGCGGTTTTTACTTTATATATTCACAGAATTCTTACTCTTCCGCATGAGTAATATTTTTAGCGATTATGCATGCAAGGCCTTGCGCCGTTTATAGTTGCTTAGGAAATATAGCATTTAAAAGAGTTGATCTGAAATACTGCACCAACAGTATTTTTACAAAATGTTTTATCAAACCATTCCGCACTTGTATCATACAGGATATTCAAAGTCACATGGAAAATTCAGGCATTCATTTTGCTTTAAGCGGTAAACGTCACAAAAATTTCTGTTGTTTGTCATTTTTTTGCGGCACTTTAACAAATGTTTTTCGCAGTCGTCGTTAAAGTTGTTGCTTCTTAAAACTGGGAAGCATGCATTCAAAAACGTAAAAACGAAACTGTGCATTTGTACAAATACAAAACAACCAACCGGATTTTGTCGAGTTTTGATGGATTGAGAAATCACGGACATTGCAGAGTCAGTCAAGTTGCAATAGTGAAATCTTATTACATGGATTTTATCAATCTGTCGCGCAATAGTGTTGGCAAGAACTTCATCGATTGAGCAAGACCAAAGTCGAAGTTCGGTAACCTGTGCAAACACATACTGAGGAAAACAAAACATTAAAAAATTGCGAAGCATAACATAAAAACGAAAAATTTGCATCGGTGCTTATCCTATCTACCGGAAATAGAGTTTTCATTACTTTCCTAATCTAAAAAAGAGTTTGTTTGTATGTCGCAAATTTCAAGATAATGTAATTTAGTCAAAAGCTAATCATCTGCTTTTAGCTCCGCACAACAAGGTCTTCTTGCAAATGTTCGTGTCAAGTAGCGCACCAAACGGATCGGGCTGCCCCTGAAATGAAACGCTAAATGTCTATTTTAGCGGCAGCAGTCACTTGCTTTTTCCGTGTAAATTATTCACATGCTCGATTGTTTGTTTACCACTACATCGATACCTTTGTTACCAAAATATCTGGCTAGTTCCAATTGGTCACAGCTGAGTCATGGCAACGTTTGAACTAGAAATTACCTACACCAGTCAAAAGAGCACTAGTCCAATTCGTCGTTTATTACCATACACACGCACACAAAGATTCTCACAGAAGTTGTCAGCTCATAGTAGAGACCATTTCTCACCTTGTGAATAGTATTATCGGTAGCGTTCACAAGCTGTGCCAACGAGTTGCCCAAAAATATACCGTAATCCACTGTAATCGAATAAGGCTTGTCCGCCTGACGAAGCACATAGCAAAGTGATGCAAGATCGCTTGGATCCAAGTGATGAGTGAGTTGTATTCTTTGTGGCAACGACACAATGAAGCGCTGAGTTATGGAATGGCTGTTTGCTTCAAATGCCCAGCCACAAACTTTAAAGAAATCTGTTTGCTTTCTTAGTGTTCCGAAGGACACGGAAGTGGGAATGATGTTTTCCAGAATTTGTTTTTTGTGCTCAAAATCGTGTTTAGGTTGATTGGGAAAAACAATTGCAGCCATGTCCCCAATCCCCGGGGCAAAAAATCCAAACATAAATTTAACGACGATAGTCCAGCGTGGTTGATGGAAATGTGAAGCTGCTTCCGAGAACTCATCCACAGAAACAACAAACATTAAATGCAAAGCTGCAAAGAACTCCTGCCACTGTAAATGTGCAAAGAAAAAACGCTTATCGCCATCCAAAATTTTCATGTGAAATTGTGTTTTGCTGATAACTCCCAGTCTTAAAAACACCTCCGTCACATTTTTGCCACCTCGCAGATCAGCCCAAGTAAATACAAATTGGTTCTTCTCCAGTCCATCAAAAGCAAGCAAGGTTAGTTGTACAATGTTTTCTAAATTTCCTTTAAAATGATCTGATCTAATGCAAGAAACAAAAGTTGACACAAAAACTTGAGACAATGAAACGACTTCAATTTTCTGATGCTGTTTGTGCAAAAGATGTTTTACCACCATGATACAATGCATAGGATTAACACAAAACATAGCAATGTTTTGTTGAGATTCAAGTTGTTTTTTGACGCGAGCTCGATCAGCATTGTTTGAACAGAGTTGTTCAATGAGAAGATTTTGTGATGAATAGTTCAAACCTGTAACTTGCACCACAAAATGTGGTCTGTAAACTGGGTGAAGCTGGTGAAAAGCTCCTGGTCTAGATGATATAACCTTTTTAGCATTAGGTAGAAGATGACCAGAAAGAAGGTTCTTTAATATTTTATCTGGGTACGTGTAATCGTATAAAGATATGTCTGGTGCTCTTGATTTCAGTAGTTCAGCATCCACTTCGTCCAAACCATCTGTTATGATGAACGTGCGTTGAGTTTGCATAATGTGCGCAAGTAATTTTCTATCGCTTTTCAGATCGTGCTCCCATGTTGGTAATGTATATTTTACAAGAAATTCAAGCACACTCATTTTTTTATCGAAGTCGATTGATCTCAGGGGAAGGTAAAAAACATAAGCTTGATCTTCAATCATAAAGTCAAGAGTGTAGTTGAGCATTGATTTTGCAAGCGTCGTTTTTCCAATCCCTGCAGCGCCTACGACACCAATAATGTTTTTGTACTTGGATATGGATGACTCATCAATTCTAATATATTTTGAGTTTTCTTCCAAAAACTCCTTTCCAGCTTCCTCACCTAATTCAAACAACTGGCGATAGTCGTAAAACTTTAAAGATTTTGCTTCGTGTGGCCGATTGCCAAAGACACTTTTTCCGAATATCTCCAACTCTGATCCGTCGTATCGTACAACTTGAACTGGGACAGGATCCAGTATTTGGTAGTTTATTAAGCCTTGATGACGCTGAATGAGAAACTTTTTGAAATCTCCTACGTTGAGAAATAATTGTATTTTAGTACTGTACATTCTTTCGCAACCACTTTAATAAACAACGTTTGTGCAAGGCAAAAGCTTCAACGGGTTAATAAAAAACCATAGTGATCAAAGCACATTGCAACAAACAAAAAGGTTTTGTCATCATCAGAGCAATAGATTAGCCAAATTGATGATGTATTCAGTTCATTTGGCTTGGAGTTTGCAAGAGATCATTATTTGTTTGAGTGTTTTATCCCGTTTTAATCGAAGGACGTTCAAAGGATGAGTACTGCGTTAGCAACAAGTACTTTTTTTATTTGTTTCGGGAAGCAGTTGTCCGTGATTTGTTCGTGAAACGAAGTTGTTTCAAAAATATCTTCACCGCAATTGCAAATAATAGTAATGATTCTATATAGCAAATTGTTCATGGTATGTATGTCATAAAAAGATTTGGGTTAGCCTCCACGATTTATTCAGAATATCGAACAGAAAATCGCATATTATTTATCAACTTTGCCATTCTCTTTTTAAAGTGACTACGCAGCAAACTGCTTTCGATGCACTTTCTTTCAAAGAAAACCGGAAATTAACGAAAATCTCATTTCCAGTAATGGGATAAAAATTATCGTAGCATTTACAGTTGTTACTTCGCCTAAGATTTTTTTCTGCGTTTTGATAAGGTTTTAGTTTTGGAAAAACAAAACAAGCGACATGGAAGCTTTATAAAAGTTGTTTGGGTCTTTTAGTAGAATAGCAATAAAAAATTACTAAGAAATATGCCTGAGTGTAAGTAGATTTTTCCTTCTGTGAACAAATATTTTCAGTGGAGAGAGGATTTTCTGCAGCGACAGGTTAAAGATTGATGAACGTCCCGCTTAGGTTAATCAAACAAAGTCTTCTTGTGCATAATGTTTCACAACATGAAAGGACCATTTCATCAAGCTGCTTAGTTTTCCAAACGAGTGGTCGTGGTGAACATTTGAAGTGTAAATTGACAAACTTACCTGCAAGTCTGTCTGGCCATGGTGAGAAAACATATGCTAGAACTATTGCAGCAATTAGTGCAGCTGCAAAAGTGACAACCGAGAGATGTCCACCTGCCATAAACATATGTACAATTTTCGTAAGTGTTGCGAAGGACAATTAAATTGCGATCGGGTGATTTTATCAAGCACACCAGCTTATCTAATTACTGAAGAATCGTATTAACAACTTCATTGCTTCAAGAACATTGCAGGATTGCTCTCTCACAGTGAACAAGAAGTGCGCCTGCGAACTGAGCGACACTTGACAAAATGAACGTGCACTTGGTTCGCATCTAAACTAATCACATGAACGTATCATTAACGAACATTTCAAACATTACTTTGGTTCTGATGTGCTATTCAATGACACTATGGCTGGCACTTGGCAAAACATACTCACACGTTTGGTGATGGTGCTCGTGAACATCTCCGGTTATGACTGTCACGTTTGGATTGTCCTATGTATATGCAATACAATTACCTCACAGTCCAAGTCAATGATTATTTTCACTTTTACTGCAAAGTTCATAACACACCGAACAAGATTTCTTACCTCGAGAAAAACTGCATTCAACCTGTCGTTTTGTTGTCTGATCGTTGATTCTATGTCAGGGGCATCATTACGTTTAGAATTATTTTCACCATCAGGCGGTTGTTCTCTTGGTTGAAGTGCGCTGTCCGACCTTATGTGAGTTGCAACATCTGCCATTCCAACCAAGATCAATTCTACAATTTTTGCTTACCGGGCATTTCAGTTTTGCAGGAAATATTAATTTGCTGAAGCAAAACTAATCAGCAAAATCAATATTAACGTGGCAAAAAAATTTTGAAATGACCAGCTGTATCAAGCACTTTGAAAAATGCGTTTGTCACAGCAATATTCCGGTCGTTGAACAGTTTGCAAACGTTTATTTATTGTTTACGCAGCATACATCCCAAGTTATTTCATCGGACATGTGGAGCAAAGCTTTGGTTCCACGTGTTTACTTTGAACAGAGCGAGCTTGATGCGTTGCACCCTTAATTATAATAGAGCAAATTCTGACTAACCAACAGAAATGACACACTACCACCTATGTTTGATCTAAAAAAAGAATGCTTCATTACGGTAAGTATAGAAGACGTTCTATCATGCTGTCCTGTGAGCGCTAACAGTTCTGCTGTGATTTTTGATATTACAATTAAAATTGAAAAAAAATTTAAACCAAAATAACCGTGAATTGTGTTGTGATCACATGCCAGTTTTGGAGCAAATGTATCAACAAACAACCATAACTCTTTTCCTTAATTTAAAGGAATGACGGCTAGTTCTACAATTGATGAATCATTTTATTAAATATGATATATTTGGTGTATATATTAAATTGTTTTTATTGTACCAACTGCAACCAAACTACCAAATTAACCTACCTTCAGTTTCTATGCAAGCTCATAAAATCGATTATTTTGTTTCACAAAGAACTCCTTAAAAGAAACATTCAAGTTTAATGTTTCCTTAAAAGAAACATTAGAGTCTAATGCATGCCGTTGATTTGATAATTGCGACGCAGACGTTAACAAACCTGCTATATGGTATCATCGTTTTTTAAAGATTTGAAGTTGTACAAAAATGTACCACGCTTGTTTGGAAATGGCGATTCACCTTAGCAAATTAATGATCAATTCACTTGCGTCTATGCGTTCAGCATGCTCAAACTTCTGTGCAAGCAGTGTGTCTGCAAACAGGAAATTACTCGCGACACCAGGATTGCCAGTACAAAACAACAGTGCACTAGCTCTGCATGCGTGTGCTAACACAAGGTTCACNTTTGTGTAACCCCAACGACAACATGAAGCAACTGACAGCACGTATTTGGCGCATAATCTNGTTCACTAACGTATTTTTTGCTGCATTCGTAAATCCTCTGCTTNAGAAAAGACGTAAAGCTGTTTTCAAGGATTCGCTGTATTGAGTAAACATCTTCCTGCCTAGGTANCAATCTTGTTTTAGGCTGTTCACTTTGCTTACAAGTCAGAGCTTACTGTTATTCAAAGGCGTTTGCAACAAACACCTNGTTAGAGATAACAAAACACACGAAATAATCGAGTGCTTTGAAGATTTTAGTTGCAACTGTGTAGCAAAATGTNATANTTCTTGTCTGTTAAGACGTAGTCCAGTCCATCTCGNTTGTAGTTGTGAANCATGTTTTGCAAATCATGCTTCGATTTTCCGTTGAATGCTCGTTTGTNTTTTCACTTGCAAGAGTTTTCTGGTATGTTGCTATCTCGCACTGGATAAAAACTACATAGAAGTGTTTTCATTTCGCGACAAGAGGAAGAAAAAATTTGGGTGCTTGTTGTGGGAATCACATGTTTCCGCTGTTTTCATCGCATCCTTCGCTGCATTTATTTCCGTGTTGTGGTACCACGCAGGGTTTTTCTAAGGTTTGATTTAAGGGGACACCAAGAAATTGTTTGAGGCCGTTATTTTTAGCAACATGTTCAAAATAATTCCTAAACGTATTTTTTATTACAGTATTGGCAGTCGGAGTGCACTATTAGTGCTACTGTATTTACAAAAATTTCAACACAAAATTTACGATTTCAACTCCATTAAACACTTTGTTGTTCATCAGTAAAATGATCGGTTTCTTACTCCTCATCTGCAGATTCCAGGGTCTTTAGTACTCGCTCTGTCACTCTCCGTCTATTATTTACTTTTATCCATTTCAATCACAAATCTTATGAGCAATCTCAAGTGTGACCTCATCATTGAGCTGCTCTGGACCCAGTCTCGTCGCCATGGGGGACTTTGGTGCGGTTAGCCCTCCAAACAAAGCTCCCAGCCCCCAAATTGAAATACGAAATACTATAAATAAGTGGCGTTTTTTTTCAATTTTCAGAACGTCAAGCCCCGCTGCACAAACGTAAAGCCCTTCTATTGAAGACTTTCTAGACCGTTCATTGAAACATTTTTCAGAGCATTCAGATTTACATCAAGCAGCCTGCTTGGCTTTGACATTGCACAGAGTTGAAAATCTTTGCTCTGACCAGGTTGTGGCAAGTGGAATCGACAGCACATTGCACCAATATTGGTCACTTTTTGGCTGGGTAACAGCAAGAAATTTTTGTTTAGGCTTACTATAAAAATGCTGTTTTATCCTTGGATGGCTAGCTTCACGTTTTTGCTGTCACATTATCTTCTGAAAATACCCACACAAGAAAGTAGATGTATAAAATCTGGAAAAGGCTTGGCTTGCTGAAAACATTTGACCCCGTGAAGAAGACCTGGCTTGCTGAAAACGTTAGACTCAGAGACATTCAAAACGTTAATTATTACGTAACGTCAGTTTTTTAAAGGTATTTTAGGGACCCAATTCGAGTCCACAGAATTGACAACCGGGTCGCTAGAATCAGAGAAAATTATCAGCGGGTGCCTAGAATCAGAGAAAATTATCAGCGGGTGCCTAGAATCAGACAAATCGGGTCCTTGGAATCAGAGAAATCGGATCTTCACATGTCAATACTGGGTACCTAACATTTTCCTTAAAAAAAAACTGCGTAACGTAATGGTTTATCTCGTGAAAGCTGTCAAATTGTTAATTGTTGCGTTGCATGGGATTTCAGAGATGATCGTGATGAATAGGGGAGGTTATTGTCTGTACTGCATGTATTTGTTGTGAGGCGAATCGGTTTTGGGCGTTAATTGAAGTAACAATTCAATTCAGCTAAACTTTTCGTGGTTGTCCAGATTTAATGTGAAAGCACCAATTTCATGGAACCGCAAAAGAAATTTATGGTTCCGTTTTGAAACCATAAAACGCCCTAAAAATCCCTGCCACCACGTGTGTTTCACATAAGAAAGAAATTACATAAGAAAATAACCATTTCGTTAACGTGGTCCAAGTAACCTGATCTTTCTATCATTTTGCTTCGGTTTATTAAGTTTGCTCAAATAAGGACAACTAAACAGTTTTTCTTTCAAGCATTCCCAGCCTTAAGGTGAAAATGTAACTGCCCATCAACACCATGAACAACAAATCTTTGAAATTGCATTAATTGAAAACGTTGGGTGTTTTGATCGCGATTTATTTCTTTCGTGTACACACTCTCATAAAGCAATCACAAACCCCACGGAGAAGAACTGTCACGTCCAGTTAAAGAAAACTTGCGTTGCACAGGACGTGGTGTGCAAAACAATGTTAAACAATAAAATCTCTGAAAAAAATTCTTATACGTTGTTGCGCTGCACCATAGAAAATTTACATTTCACATCATTGTTTGGCGTGACCGTGTCACTACATGTTGTCTATGCAATAGGCAAAACATGCTGATGTCAAACCAGTACTAGTTGCATAATCGCCCCTCCACGTATTCCACACATGTCTCTTTCGTTTTCAATCTCCAAATACAGTAGCCCACGTAGTGAGTGCGTGCTCCAAGATAGCAGGAAGCTTGTACAAGACAATACATAACAACGTAGCAGCAGTAATCCACCACAGCATATGCCAGCACTACGAGATCAAAACGACAGATAACATTTGGCTCCACAAGCCCAACGCAGTAACAGAGAACAACAAAGTCATGGTACTGTGGGACTTCGAGATCAAAACGGACAGACAGATACAAGCTCGTAGACCAGACTTAGTAGTAATAGACAAGCAGACGAAAGAAGGACTCATAATAGATGTAGCGATGCCAAACGACACACACACAGTAGAGAAGGAAATGGAGAAGATAGAAGTATGAGGACCTGAGGTTAGAAATACAGAAAATGTGGAACATCAAAGCTAGAGTAGTACCAATAGTAATAGGAGCTCTCGGAGCAACCAGCAACAATCTGGAGAAACATCTCCAGGAGATCCCTGGCAACAACAAGATACCCCAACTGGTAAAGACAGCAATACTTGGCAGTGCACACATCCTACGAAAGTGCTCGATCTCCCAGAGTCCGGGTAAGACTCCGAGGTCAGAGGTAAACACCTACCTCAACGCAAGAGTTGAGTGAAAAACAAAGATATTAATAATAATAATAAATTCATTTATTACAGACTTGTGGTCCATATCACAGGCGCAATTATACAACACAAGAGCATAAAAAATATTTAGCCATACAGCAGCGCATTACAGAATCGGTGTTCGCACATGACCAACACCGATAGGAGCAAAACACTTCATCAGCGCTCCAACTGTAGCAACATTCACCCATCATAATACATGGATCCAGTAGTGCGAGAGAAATGAGGGCATTCTAAAACCAAAACTTTGATGTAAACAGCTAACCGATAACAATAAAAAAGTAAAAGATAAGTCCGATGAGTATGCACATTAGCGCACAGAGGCATGCAAACTGTTCCGATCAAGGTTTCAAATGCTTTGCTACGCATATATCGTTAGATCGACAGCCAATTAAATTTCCCGAATTTTAAAGCCGGATTTGGCGATTAACATTTCACCAGTTGGATGTCTTACTCTGTATGCTTGGTTTGCACGCATTGTCTGCATATTGAAACAAGTAAATTAAGAAATCCTAGGGCGCCACGAAGTACACGGAAAGTTTTCGTTGTTATGAAAAACAATAGCGATGAGACGCGTACAATGGTACAACACATTGACAACTATATCCGTTGGTCACTGTCATACAGTAGCATTAAATAATTGAGGAAAAACGAAGATTTGTAAAAAGCATCAGACGTTTGAAGGGATCGGATAAAAAAGTTAGATGAAGATCCCTCCCAAATTGAAACATGAAACACTATAAATAGAGTTGATTTTTTTCCATTTTTAGAATGTCAAGCACCCCTGCATAAACCCAAAGTCCTCCACAGAAACGCAAATCCCCCCTATTGAAAATTTTCTGGCGACGGTTCTGTGAAGTTGCACAGGTTGCAAGAAGCGATACATAGTATTTCTCAATAAGCATCAAAAGTCGTGACACGATGGCTAACTTGGTGTGGGCGAACACTTACATTTTTGGTATCTAATGTATAATTCGGTCGGTATTATTGTACGTAGCGCGTAAGTGCTTCAAACTAGTCTGGGTGTATTTGCTTCACAATCGGCAAGCATATATTGGCATGCAATAGGTAGGAAATAAAGTGTTTTTTTACTGCAGGAGAGCACTGATCAAAAGTGCCTCTGAGTTTGCTTGCTGCACAGTTTCGCCATTTCACTTGTCTCTGAATGTCATCATCATCCTTCAGTGAGGCATTTAGAAACGCACCGAGGTATTCCACTTGGTCAAAAAATTGTACACGCACGCCCTTCAGAAAACCATTTGATGAAATAGGTTGTTCATAATTTTGGGGGCCAAAAAGAACACCTGTTGAACACCAATATTATTTTCAAAAATCATTATGTCCTTGCAGGTAAACATATCTTTGTTATTTTCCTCACCCTTTTGTCATGAAAAATTTTGGGGGTGCATGCTCATCTATCGAAATGCTGATGGGTACATGGCCAGAGAAAGTTTGGGAACCCCTATACTAAGACATTAACGCGGTTTTCGCAAAAACAGTATTTTTGTCATTACTGGCAAAATACCTTTACGACCTAATGAACATCTTCGTGGGTCGACGTTTGGAGACCCTGCTTTAATCAGTCATTAGCTTACATCCCTCGTTTACCTTTTTCTGACAGACAGTAGTGCATGACTGCCGTCTTTTCAAAGGAAGCCGTTCTATCGTTTTATACCAGGATTAACAACGTAGTGCCGGCGGGCACCAGGTCGCCCGCAAGGATCAAGTAGGTCGCCTGCGGGCCTTTTCTAAAAATAACATTAACATGATCAATGTCTTGACATCAACGAATATCAATACTAAATTAATTGAAAGTAAACTGAGCAAAATTTTTATTTCAGAAGTGTGTATCAAACTAGTAGCCCTTCGCATTAATCGGTACACAAGAAGTAGCTAGCAGTTTCAAAAAGGTTGGTGACCGCTGTTTTATACGATATGCACTTTCGAAAACGCTTTTAAAACTGACCAAAGTATAAATTTGATACTTGTTTCATCATTTACCATAAACGCACTTAGAAAACAGACTGTTTTGCTTGTTAAGAATTGCACTGTTGATCAAACAAAACTGTTGAGTGTTCGGGTAATGTTATGAGCCGAATTTATATTTTTGCGAAAATCGCCCGATTACAGATCAACACTGAGTATCGGGCATCAGATCTTTACGATTAATTGTATGCACAGATTGGATATTTTCTTCAGAATGTACTATATTTGATGCTTATCATTTCAGTTTTTACTAACTTTCAAGCTTTTGCATCAATTTTTTGCAAATGTTCTAAATCGTACTTGTTGATTTCATCCTTGCAGCAATGTCGTTTAAAGTATGCGTCGATGTCTATTCTTGGCGACAAACGTCTAAAGAAGACATTATTGCAGCGAAAAGGTTAACAGGATTATACTTTTTCATACGTATGACTCAGTTTTTTAGGAGCCAGCGAACTATGCCAAACCACTAACTTTATAACGACGTGGTTCTGCTGTTAACACATGCAACATATGTTTTCAAGAAAGGATGCGATGAATGCTTGTGAAGATAAGCTGCTGTAGCATGTTGTGAAACATAACCACAAGATATAATGTACTACCAGCCAAAAAGCTGACCTAACAACATTTGATGAACGCACATAGCAGGCGTCCTTCACGCACTTTGGTAGAACATTATGCTTCTTCAAACCTACCACCATTTATCGAAATATTTAGTAAGTTTCAAAACATCACACTCCTGCAAATCTAGTTCATGTGAATGTTTTTTTCACACAAGTTCGGCAACTAAAAATATTATGAAAGCTTAGCCTAACCACGTTTTGCAAATAGCTCTGCAAGCGTTCATCGTATCCTTTCATGACGAAAGATATTGTGAGTGTTTACAGCAGACGTTTTTACATCAGGTTTCCAAGGGTTGTTTCGCATTGTTCGCTGGAAACATCAAAACTGAGTCATTAGTATGAAGCGAGAATGTTCTTGTCACCTTTTCACACTGCATCCGGGTACATTCAGACTTTAGCGAAAAAAATACGCTATTAAATCATGCCAAGTGCCAAGTTTACCTGTTGGACGCGGGATTTCGGCTGCTGGACAATGCTGATGTTGGATACAGACGTATATCAACGCTTCCTAAGCACACGCAGCTTCGTTTTCGGAAACATGCAGAGCTAGTGACCTGTTGTTATGTACTGAAAGCCCTGATAGCGACTAACTTCCTGTTCGCAAGCACACTGCCTGCATGGAAGGCTGAGCAGGTCGAACGCAAAGACGCCAAAGAGTTGATCATAATTCCGAAGATGTGAATCGCCATTTTCAAATCAGCAGAAAATTATCGCGATTGGTGTTTTAAGTTGCATTGCTATAATCTTGTTGTTGTGATAAGTCATGAGGAAATGTTTGCAAAACTACAGAAGTGGGTAATGAAAGCTGCAGAACGGCCGTATCGACAAGTTAAAAAACTTCTGCCACCAAGCTTTTGACGAACTACGATCCCGTTATTTAGAAACGCAAAGAAGGCAACTGCAAAATGCGTTGTAGTTGGAAAAATATGAGACTGTTGTTACAATGAAACTAAAATAAATTCGTGCTTACCTGCATAGGAACATAATAAAATATATGAACCACCTCACTGACANACAGAAACACCTGCTGCACTCCAAATCGTCGTAGANAAGACTTACGACGTCATTTACCAGTTTCAAAACCCGGTATGTAGATATATTTTTGCAAACNTTCAGCAAACATTGTAATATGTCTTTTCAGTCAGCTAAAGGTTTCAGATACAGGTAATGCTGTTCGTAAGCCTTACTACNGCCCTCCAGTCTCTACCGGTGCTGCACCGCATTGTCTTCCATTGATCAGAATTCCTACAGCGTAAGTCGTACGTTTGATGCTTTAGGCAAGTGGTAGACTAATGCACAGCAACTCGAATTGGCAGGACCTGCCTTCATACTTTTTTTCACAATCAAAAGTTGATATTTCTTTTTTCTGTGCTCCTAGTACAGTAACTCTTCAAAGAACGTAAGTTCAGTACTGAAATACAAGCTGCATTGCTGCTTTCGAACGAGGTCTGGGGTCAAGACTGAAATGTGCATTTCAGCAACGCTATGTTTTCTGTCGCTGACAGTGGACGCTTTGACATCATTCGAGAACAGACAAGAGCGAGAGAAGCAAAGAAAGAGTGGGATACTCTGGTGTGTGACGTCGGTATGATTGCAGCAAATGTGAATTACATTTGAAGCGGGTGGTGAGCAGCATATAAAATCCATTAAACAGAAGCTAGTCTCCGCAAAGGCGACGAATTCTAATCGCCTGCGTATTTTTAAGAGTACCTGTACACATCCTCAGTCCTGAAATCTTGTAAGATTTTGATTCGACTTCATCACCAATGATGGGACTACATTTGTCACTTAAAAACAAGTACGTGCAAGTTTGAATCATCGCAAAGTCGTGAATGCCGCATCCAGTCAGTTGGTTGCTACAAAGCTTGTAAACGTAGAGCTTTTAATTGTGGACTCAACAGTAGATAATAGAAAAAATATTCTGAATGAAGTAACGTCTGCATATCACTGTGTTCATACACAGCCTCTTTTTAAGACACCTGGTTGCTCATTCAGGCTTAATTTGCAGTTAATTGATTTGCAATTGTGCAAACGCAATTCCGCATGGACGGCGTGTTATGAAATATCTCCGAAGCTTGCTACATAACCTGAAATTAGTGGATAAAATTCCTGTTACCCTCAGAGAAAGATTCAGGGCCATGTACTTTCATGCAATTTCTTTTCAAAAAATTGTAAAGAGCCCTCAACGTTGGCGTAATGCTTAGTTAACAAAGCTTCACCAATCCAACTGGCCAAATGTTTCTCTTTGGATTAACAAAAACACAGTTGTTGCGATCTGTGATCTTACCAATAACACAAATCTCTAACAGCATTTGTCGCGAGACTTTGCCGTTCAGTACTGTGACGGAACACGGGGAGAAAACTGAAACGCTAATGAAACGGTGGTCTCGGTTGACATTTCTCTGATTTGCCGAAATTGTCACTGCCACCTGACCTGTGGCTGTTTAAATAAAACTGTGGTATCAATTGAGGCTGTTCGTTCTACCAACTTTCACTGCTTCCAAAAATTGGCTTTGCAAAGATCCACGACCACAACCCACCAGCCTGGGGTGTGGTGTGAGTGACTAGTAGGCCTTTGACAAACTGTAACAATAACGCCAGTAAGCAACTTTTAATTTACTGATAGATTCAACTGCAGTCGCCTGATAGCAGAGGCGGATCCAGGGAGGGATCTCGTCCGTAAAACCTAAGAAAATAACTTAGTTTATTCACCATGATATTTTACAATTCGAAAAACAGCATTCACGATATAAGGCCATTTTGTCGTCCATTGTTTTGTTACAGACGTGTTGTGAATTATACTTATCCCTCTTACAGCAGCGAATGTTTCAGACTTGACTGCCAAATATTACTGAAATCGCCCTCCCCAACCTCACTGGCTGGATGCGCCTCTGCCTTATAGTTACTCGAACTGTAACAACTTCGTTTCTCAACGAAGCACCCGCTGCAAATAAAATAGAATGCTTAAATCGAATGCTACCTGCAATGAAACAGGCTCTTTAAATGCCAGTGCTTTCCACACGGAGACGACTGCTTAGAAGCAAACAAACTTTAGTCTAGGAAGCAATTCGCGAGCGACTATAACTTCCTGACCAATGCAAGAGACTGAGGTGAGCGCACCTAAGCCGCCTTCTCTTTTCTTATATATTCTGCCGAATATCCTCCTACCATGCTCAAACGACGCGTTCACTCGTCACGTGACTTTCTCTGAAGCGTGAAATGGTCGAGGCTGAGAATATCGGTCCCGATCTGCAAATGCTAAAATTCGTATTAGTATATCCCTGCAGACGATGCCCGTTTGACACAGCTATAAGTAGAAAACAACACAGCAACATCAAATCCTTAAGACCGATAGATTACCACTCGATGTGTACCCCAAAGTCATGTATCTTTAGATTCCGGTGTTAATCTTCAAAGGAAACAACCTCGAAGAAACGCATTAGACGAGAAGAATCTCTGACACTACACTGAAAAATAAAACATCGATGAATTTGAGTGAATTGGCGTCAGATTGGAAGTAGGCGACTCTCCAGTTATGGAACAAGAGTTGTTTTTGCAAACAAAGCAAATTCGGCAGACATATAATTTGAACACTCACATTTTGAATTATTATCAAATGTCTGTGTTAATATTATACACTCACTGCTTCCACTTTCTGGTGTAATCAAAGTGTTTTATATTAATTCTGCAGCAGTAAGTCCTTGCAGAACGGATCATGTATTTTTTTCACGTAATCAGGCCTGTAACCAGGGGGAGCGTAGTTGGTCGAAGCCCCTCCTAGAAAATTTTCCGACCCCCGGAAAAAGATGTTGAATATCGTTTAAAAGTATTGGACATAAAGTTTTAAAAATTTGGGCCACTCTCAGAAC
>JGI24022J15233_10002850_pt1 | contig 16613 bp, 10 predicted proteins | sample Ectturendosymbi2_FD_15233 | JGI IMG/M metagenome (IMG submission 15233)
TCAAGCAGCTCGGTGAGACACTCACGGTCGTGCTTGAGTGATTTATGGGATTCCCAATCCAACGCGAACACGATAACAGTGCAGTGTAAAGAGGGTAAGTGACGAAGAGAAAGATTTTGAAGGCTGATAGACATTGGATGTATAGCGCCTTAAAAAGTAAAACCTGCTCAAAAAATTTCTTGCCATTTTTCAACCAAAATTCACCGGTGCGACATGTACACGAATAAATAAGTTATTAATTTTGACAAAGGCCTTATCGATACCAATAGCGTTATGGTTCTCTTGACAAAACTGGCTCGGACCTCACCGTGTCTCTTCGCAATACTGTACAGTAGGCAGATCAATTACTACATATCACGCACAAGGACATAGCATTCTGCTTCAGCAGACACTTCGTCAAGTAAGCTCAGAAACAAATTACCAAAACTTCCGGTAGACCATTGTCAAGGTAAGCACTGCGCACGCCTCTGGCCACTTGCAGCATGGACCATAGAAAACATCATCAGTGCCGCAGCTGCCGCTGAAAAATGCAACGAACGCAACCGCGATTCTTTACTTTATCGATGCTCTCACGGGTTCAATGCCCTGAGGTCAGCCCCGAATCCGGAAAGACATTTAACACGCACGGCACAGCACATGGAAACGGTGAATCAGACCGCTAAATATAGCACAACCTTGACTAAATTATTTGTTCGTCCCGTCTTGTAACCCTTAAAACAAATATCACTTGACGCTTAATGGTTTTCTCTTTGCGGAGTCAAATCGCAAGGCATTGTACAGGAGCTGTTACTGATTAATTATTTTCCAGAAAATTCATGATTTTCGGATATAAATAGTAATGTTTGGTGAATATAACAAAAGGCAGATGCTATGCAAAGTGCACAGCATAGCATTCCACACAAGAAGAGTGCAACACGAGATGCCTGTTCTTTTGGTTGCTGGCAAGGCTGTTTAGTTTAACAAGGCATTCACTAAATTACTTTGAGATTATCAAGTATTTTCACCACCGCCATAATGAGTGCTGGGGAAAATAAGAGCAGTGAAATTGTATTGAAATAATGATATCTTGAACGAATATATATTACTGGCAAAGACTTCACCTTAATTTCACGGTACATCATAACAGGCAGTCATTGTTCGCCTATTTCGGTACTTCCATGATTACTTTCAATATCTCAGCAACCAGGCACCACAAGAGTGACACAGCTGAATATGATCGCAAAGTGTTTTGCTAGGAAATCGATTTCGCGTCAGTGAAGCATCTTCAGTCCAGCATATTGCTAGCAAAAGCTCACAGGTGAAATCATGAACAAGATTACAGCAAGATTCAGAGAGCGCAGACTACAGTAACAAGACACGTTGGCCCATGAAGCTGCTTTCGTTTAATATTTGTGTTGCCATCCAGAAAAAATACTTGCAGTCTTGCACCTATCACAAAACAAATCAAAGTGGTAAAAGCTGTAACATCCTTCGAAACGTCCAGCGAGAGCAAAACAAACTTGCAGCTGAAGCTATTCTATGAAAAACAGCAGTGACACAAAGAGGACATCGCTTTTCCTGTGACTCATTAACAACACGACACAAAAAGGATGTGTGGCATAGCTACAGTCACCATGCCGGAATAGAACGTAGCTTGCACTATCCAGTCGTGCACTGTGCAAGGATGCATAACGCATCATCCTCGTCATAGAAAGTAGAAGACTGTAATTCACTGTTTTAAAAAATGGCACAAAAAGTTGCATTTTTCATATCATGTACATGTGCAAGTGCACACTTTTTCCAGGCGAGTCCAAAACCCAACAAAAAACTCGATAAGTTTTCCCGGTATCTCACTTGGAACAGCTAATGCACCACTGCAACATGACCAGTAGTATTTTCGGGCTTTATGTCAGTTTCTATCATCTGCTTACCATGTTGGGCAGAGCAAATACACCGTTATTGAAAAGAAACAACAAACGCCTGCATCAGTACTGCTAACGATGCCAATGCATTTACTACTTCATGCACATCGACCACTCCTTTTGAAGCAGATTGTCGAGTCATTATTGCACTTATGTATAGCAAGAATATAACACAATATGAACACAACCCAAGTGGATCTGTTGTGCAACGATTGCAGCTATGCGTTTAGCCAAGCACATTTAAATTTTTTATGGCCAGTGGACCTCTGGAGAAAGATCAGAACAGGCCGCATTAATTGGCCACACACTGTTAGTTTTATTTTGTCACTGGAGAGCAAAAGTTAGCACTGATGCGACCAACATGATTTTAACAAAAATAGCGCTTCTTGGAAAAAAAGATTAATGAAACCAAACTACACCAAGTGGGTTGAAATCAACAGGAACATTACAACTAAGTAAGGATTAAAGCCCATTAATATTGTCCTTTCTTCAGTCAAAGAAATGCTAGAAAGACACTGATAAGCCCAGTTTAAAACGTAATGCAGCTGTTTTAACAAAAGACGCTTCAAACGTTTTGTGAAGTTACAAATAGATTTGGAGTAGTTAATAATTTACGATAAAAGGCAAGGGTAGCCTGAGACAAGAATTATACAGAAACGTGTATTTCCTTCTCAGTGATGTGATGTGGTGCTTGTTTTATTACAGCAAAATGTATGAGCTTCTCTTAAGACAACACATCTGTTATATTCTATAGCTGTAAATCGTACTGGATTTGTACTCTGCCAGGTCACACTGCTTGATGCACCTAAGCTCCAAAACATTAATGTTGAGTGGTTGTGATGAAAAAAAACAAAATCATTTGTGCCTTGCCTAAGGAAAGACTACGGTTTTGCCTGGGAAAGCATTAACCATGAAATCCATGGTTGATCTACATAAAACACATTTATGGGCCATCTTACTACTGCCATCCCTCTTTAATGAACAATTGAAATTACACATCTGTTAGCATTTGCACATCCTAGTCTAAATTTTTACATGCACCTGTCTTAAACTATGCAGAGAACATGGCTTATTCCAAACCATCTTTGAAACAATACTATTTAGAACATGGGCTTAATTGAAACAGACGTAACCTGCATTAGTTTGGCATTGAAATGAATCACACTCAAAAGCATTTTTAAGCCAAATTATAATTTTACACATAACATGTGGTGTTTATTTCAGCCACAACATCAGTGAGGTGGATAATTGAAGAAATCATAACAGTGCCTCCACTGATAACAGCTAAACAAAGCACCTCTCATGAAGTTTGGCTACTAAACATCCTCTCCATTCCTGTTCTAAATCACGTTTTACACTAAGTGGGTTAAGACACATAAATTCATTCTTATTTATAACAATCAACCTGGGAAATCTGGTATCATGTAGTTTTGTGCATGTTATCAAGAACTACATTTCAGAATGATTTTTAAACATACAATGCATCAACTCAAAACATTTTTTAAGCCTGAATATACCAATAAACTTTTATGTTTGTATATAAAATTAGTATGGGCTGCTTAAGACAGCAATGAATTATAAGTTGTGTGATGTATGTGACCATGCAATTCCTCAGCAACTGCACATAGTGAAACGTACTGGTAGTAATGAAAAAAGATGAGGACTCACCTTTCATAAAAATGTTGGAAATTATGGATGAACAAAGCTTCTTACCCAAGTCTTTGTTTACACTATGTGTAATTTAAGTGGAAAACAGGAAATCAGGCCAAATTCTTATCCAAATGCTTATGGATTACTTTAAATAGGTTAAGTATTTGACAATCTAATCAGACAAAAGATCTTATGTCATATCAGGGTTTTTTTGAGGAAAATGTTAGGTACCTGGTATGGACTTGTACGGACCTGAACAATTTCCAACTAAGTTTCATATAATTAGAAGTGATTTGAGTGCCTCTAATAATTTTGCCTGATTCTAGGGACCCGATTTTTAATTCTAGGGACCTGAATCGGGTCCCTAAAACACCTTTAAAAAACCCTGATTATATTGAGTATGGCTGCTGATTCATGGTGGTGTGGTGTTATTTTCACTGCAGTTTAATCAACTGGATGAATACAGTAACTTTCAAAATACAACATGATAACACTAAAATTAAATACCAATTGAAGGAACTTACAGAGAGATAAGATAGCTTTTATTTGGGATAGACTTGTTTTCCAGTTTTTTTTTCTTTATTCATTTTATTCTTGAGTTTGTTTGCTTTCTCTGCTCTTAATTTAGCTTTTCAATTTTTTGCCCATAAGCATTGCTTGCAGATTTTAGGACTGGGATGTGTAGTATTACATGAAATTGATTTCCAATTAAAAATTTGCTGATCAATTCCTTGCTTACCCCCATTGTTGGGAGTACTTACTTGAATATAGATATGCACAAGTTTTAATCATCTCAAAAGGATGAAAGGAGAACCCAGTCGGCTGATTCCTCAAAAGCTAATGGAAACCTAGGGCTTTTAATTTTCATCAAGTTGTCACAGATATCTGCTGTTTGCAACAAGTGCCGTGAAACAATTATCACATTCACAACCTTGCTGGATCACCATCAAGGAGTGCATTTAGAATTTTACTGTATCACATTCACAGTAGGTAGAAATATTTACAGGCTTGGTACTTCCTAGGAATTTTATGTTACAACCTCTATACAAAGCTTTGGGGTCATGGATAAAAACATCACTGGCCAAGCTATCAAACACTTTAACGTCTATAGAGGGATTAACACTAAAAATGAATTTTTTTACTACTGAGAGTGTCAGTTCACTACGCACTATTCATATATTTATGATGAAACAATAGGCAACAAATTTTCAGATCAATGCAGTCAATGCTTCAATCTGCAGTAATTCCCATGTGGTAGTCCTGACAACATGTTTTGCAAATACGGAAGATGACAGAAAAGTTCTTAGGTCAGTGTTTCTCAAACTTTTTCCATTTCGCAAACCCCCAAGTCATACATATATTTCTTTGCTGTAGACTCCCAAATACACTAAACAATGAAGACAGGCTTATATATGAACTAAATACACTAGTATTTTATTCTTATCAATGCATATGCAAAGTTTTAGTGAAAAATTATGTGGACAGTGTGGACTATTACATCACGAAGGTATACCGTGCTGGAATTACCTAGTTAGGCCTATAGGTGCATGCCAGACAGAATGTGGTGTGATTAAGCTGAATAATGGGCCAATAAAACCAGCAAATTTTATTGATTGGATTTCGGTTTACAGACCCCTAAAACATATTCATGGACCCCTGTGGGGTTCACAGACCCCACATTAAGATCCCCTGTCTTAGCCAATTATTGCAACAATATTAATTCATCATGGAAATGTGGCAGAAAAAGTTGCAGTGTTGTTTTAGACAATTATGTGCTTTGCACACAATTTAACTAACAGAGTACATGTTCCCACTACAGCATCCGTTCACAATCAACCTTTTTTCTAGAGCAAATACATCAAACCAGAGGTTCCCCAATGGGGTGTTGTAATGCCTTGGTGCATTGTTTTGAGAATACAAAGGGAGTAGCAAGCTTACATTCACCTTCACAACCAAGATCTCAGAAGTTTAGACAAACCTACTCACACCTAATCAGTGCACGTGTGAATGAGTCAACGAGAGGTTGAGAGCATTGTGTGAAATGACATAATAATTGTACAATTGGTTTTAGCAATGAAGTAACATAAACTTTACATGTAAAATTCACTTCATTTACAACAAATGAACTTAGATTAATGGTTGACAGTTGACCAGGGCAACTGTGTGACTGCATTGTTTGATTTTATGCAGAGTTGGTGTGTCATGTGTTCATACAAGTTGGGAACCACTGACCCAAACTCATGCAGTATAATATTGAATAACTGCATAACATATTTGACAAACCGAATACATGGGTATCTGATTTCGTTTGTATTACAAACTTGCAAAGCAATCTAAAATCAACCAGAGTCAGGACAACACCACAGACTGCAATTCCATTAACCTAAAATTTCTTATACTCTTCTGATTTAAAAAAAAAAACTTGTGATGCATCTTACATAGTCCTACTATGAAATTATACAGTAGTTTAGCCTAATAAAGGTTACACTTAATCTACTGTCTGAAATGAGTACGAAGGGTCTGGTATAAACACAGCAGAAACAAAATTTAAGTGGTAAAGAAAACATTTTTATTTAACCTTGAACACTGGGTTTGACTCTTTGTTAAATTACCTCAGACTTGAAAGCAGCACTTGCAACTACAGAATTACTTAAGTGTTAACTAAGCAGTAGCACCACAAAAAAGTGAAAATGATAGCAGTAATACCAGTAACTACAGTTAATTCCCATCACCCAGTGGCACAAGAAAAGCACATTTACAAAAAGCAAAAAGTAGCTACCAGTCACAGAGCACTAGAGGAATGACAAGCAGTGGAAGTATGACTGCTGTATTATTTTTTACTTGTGGCTGTTGTAAGGTTTATCAACCACACCAGCTCATTGCTGATTTCTTTCCAATGATCAAAAGTGCAATGAAAAAACTACATGAAAATGGAATTCAGACTTAAGTTCAGGTATACCCAGTTCTACCAACAAGTTAACTGGATGAATTTATCATCATTCATCATATAGTTTGTGCTTAAACGAAGTTTTAGCCTAAGTTCATTGTTTTGAGCTAAATTTTGAGAAGCATAACAAGAGTATATAATTTTAAGACTGGTGCACACTGCTTGTTTTGTTTAGCTGCTTAGTTCACATTATTTTTCCTAGAAATACTTCTTAGAACAAAATGTATTTTGCCAAAATGACACCAAGTGTCTGGCTGAACTTTTAGTATATGGTTTGGTGTTTTAGAAAAATTTTGCATTGGCCAATTCAGCTGAAAAATAGACTTAAGAATTGGACCAAAGAATAACAAAGATACATGAGCACTTACTCTTATGAAAAGCAGGAAACAAATGATTGGCTTATAAACGTGATTGCTGGAAGACGCATCAGATGCCAACATCACATAATGTGCAAAGAAGCATCCTTAATGATGCAATTGTAGAACAGCATACACACAATGACTTTGCGTTGAAGGTACAATTTGGCCAACAATTCCACAACTACATTAAATGTGGTCAGTATCTTCAGTAAAGCATGCAGCAGTAGAGATTACATAATCACTAGCAGTCAATATATTGCTTATAAGATCTTAAAATCAGTGTAAACATGCTATTCCAAAAATTTTGACAGACTAATATATACTTTGAATGTTAGTCAGTAAGTTACTGTTGGTCAAATATTTTAAGCGGACCCACTTATTATTTACCAAAGTTCAGCATGTTTCAATTTGGTAAGTAAGTATGTTGTATCTAAGGAACAGAAACCACAAAAGGGTATTTCTGGAGCAAATATGAGAGCTGAACACTACTATACATCATTTGTAAATCATTTAATGTGAACCTTTTGGTGAAAGTAATCACTCCTTTTAAAAGGTATTATTAACATATAAATACATTGCAGGAGGGATGCAATGAAAAAAGGTTGTGCATGGTAGACAACTGCTACTTTGGCTGCTATTTTTGATAGGCACTGGCAAGCAAGGATATTGGTTAGTAGATGAACAATGTAACAGAAGTATATACAATTGATTCAGATATTTTTTCATAAACACTTTTTCTCAGGGAACAAAACTTTGAGGTCATCTAGGGTTGTACTTGTGGATCTATGTATTAATCTCCTTACATGACGAACAGACAGGAAAAAGCACTACTGGGATGTTGCAGTACAAAGTTCTTACTATCTATCAACCTTTTATCCACTTTCAAACTTGTAAATTCACAAAAAGAAACAGATACTAATAGTTATTTGGTGGCACTGGTTGATGAACTTACCAATAAAAATTAACTTGAAGAAGCTGTATTTAGTCTAATTAATATCAAACAGCAACAATACTGTCTGCCATATTGATTGAACATAAGGTTTTGCACCTCAAGAGTAGTGTTTGGCAAAATATTTGTTTTATATCATTCATTCTAATCTTGGCCACAAGGCACACTGAATGGTGTACAGATACATTTCAATTTACATCATTAAGCTTTTTGTGAACTGTTGGGTAGTCTGGAAATATGAGGTAATAGCGTAGATCTTCATTTTTGATGTCCTAGTTCAGTAGTTGGGTTGTACGTCATAAAATACTTATGTAACAAATTCATTTTTGTAGACAAATTCCTGACAACCAATTCAACCTTTGTTGCAACATCATGCCAAAATTAAAAACAACTTTTACTTGGAACTGCCGATTGGTAATGAACATGTACACTGAAGATCTTCAATTATCTTAATAATCTGAAACCAAGCTCCTAATGAGACAATCTGTGATTAGAAAAATTGGTGTGATGGTAAAAGATCCTGGTAGACAAGAGGATAAGAACTCAAAACACGTACACTGAAATGTTCCAAGAACTCAAAACATGTACACTGAAGATCTTCAATTCATCTTAATAATCTGAAACCAAGCTCCTAATGAGATAATCTGTGATTAGAAAACTTGATGTGGTGGTAAAAGATTCTGGTAGACAAAGAGGATAAAAAGGTTTCCATACACAAACTGTTGCATGCTAGCATATTCAGAGTCAACCAAAAAATAAAATACTATGCTGTGACTTCCATGATCTACAAATAATTTTGTTACTTTTCAGTAAATACATTTATGTCCTTTTACGCCCGAAGTGCAACTCATGATGTAAAATTGTACTGACCAAACAATAAAAACATGTATGCATTTGAACACAAAATGTTAACTTCTGGCGATACTTTCTTCTAAATGCTAATGGTGGTTTACATATACAGCTGATGATAAACACCCTGCTTGCATGCTTGGATATGAACTTTTCATTTATCTACAGTTTTCAACAAAGCTAAACACATGACTTATTTTTTATCCACTTAATCATATGTCCTAGAATGCACAATTTAACTTTGTATTTTACGTTTATACTGCTGATCCTGCCTTATCTCTTGCATAGTACTGTAAACAGTGAATGTCACAAGGTTGTGTGGTACCCTGAGAAAAAAGCTACATTTGATGTTCCCAAGCACTAAGCTCATTGCTGTTTTTTGGTGATTTTTCAGTCATTGACTTAATTTTTTTTAAATGACCAAAAAAATAATTTAATTCAGTCATAAATAATGCCTTTTTAAGTCAGACAAAATGTCCTAAAAAGAAAACACAACAATAAGTTTGAGCTATTTTGGACAAATGACCAAAACCTCTCAGTGAAAAAAACAGGCTCAATGTGTCACCATTGGCAGAGGTGCTGGGTTGCATAAGATATTATTACCAAAAATTGCATAACATTTCAAAAAAAACATGCATAAAACTTTGTCAAAGACTGGTTGAGAACTTCTAGTATTTTTGTAAAATATTATATTTGTGGCTTGTTAGTCGTTCTTATACTTCAACTACTTATCGCTATGACTGTCACAAACCCTGTGGTCAAACACGCTGTTTTTTTATTTGTGCATCTTGGCTCATTTACAGTGCTGTGCTCAAGTCACATGTCCTCCTCTGCACCTAGCCACTAATGATAGGCTAGTTCACAGGTCTCTGAACTATAGCCCGTGAGGCAAATCTGGCTCGCAAAGCCATTTCATCTGGCCTGCAAAGACATTTTGTCAATAACGAAAAAATAATATATTTACAAAACTTTGAAAAAACTTGTGTATTTAGTAGAATGTAACATATCATGAAACAACCACATTATGTAAGATGTCTGGCCCTCGAACAGTTGTGTAATAGCTTATGTGGCCCTCGGACAAAAATGTTTGGAGACCCCTGGGCTAGTTTATTTAGTTCCACAGCACCTTATCCATTATTCTGTGTTAAGGAAATCACTAGATATTTTCCTTTGTATCTAAGATGACATTGGCAATCATCTTCACTTTTAGATGACACATGTTGAAGAAAACACTGTACTGCAGTTCTGTTGCAACTTCAGTACTTTCAACAGCTGCAATTTCCTGATTGCACAACAATCTAGTACAAGTTGTTTTTACAAGTGCATGATAGACCGGGGCAAAAAAGCACAAAAAGAGGGAATTGCATTGAAGTCTTTCAATTAAGCTATTCAGGAGGAACATTAGACCTGCTTTCTTACGTTAATACACAAAACAAGCGTACAGTACATCTGACATGATATAAAGAGTGTTGAAAGCAAGAGTTTTGAGGCGTAACATACGTTTTGCATCAGCTGATGGGCCTAATCATGACAATTGCGTGCCGCAGTTGTAGTGCAAATCTGTAGCCTAGCAACAACAAAAAATTAACAAACTCCTCATTACGCCGAATTTTCCCCAGAAGTCAATTTGTCCCAAACAAATGATTGAAGGGATCAAATGGCATGGGCTGTGACATGGATTCCAACTAATACTTACAATCACTAGCCTGTCGCTAACCAATCCATGCAAACACTATTTACCGTGAGGAAAAAATTGCACAATTTCGCGATCACCTCTTCTCTGAACCTGCTAAAGTAAATCATGCAAACCTGTAATAGTTACAAAAACTGACTTAATTCGAAAACTTGATTTCAACCACGGGAGATATTTTAACGTTCTTCACAAGCTTGCCTACGGATACCGACAGCAACTCTTCCACGAGACACAAGCTTTCCCCCAACTACGGCTAGCGACAAAGGGCTGTTTTCGCGTAAAGGCAGTCTGCACCGCGGGTATCGTCAATCGGTACGCGCGCACAAACGTAGCACAGTTCCTTCTCTTCACAGGCGTGCAACAGTATCGGCGCGCCGGCTGTCAGGCGGAAACGCCGCAGTTATTTTTAGAGCACGGGCCGTTCTGCGAAAATATAAGTGAAAAAGTTTCTCTTTTTCTCTGGCCCTCGCATACTATGGTAGCTTTTTAGCCATGACGCTGTGCATTGCCGAAATTCGAGGAATCAAAAATCATTTATTTGCAATCCTGCAACAACATTAGACTTAACCTTAACTAGAATGTATTTTCCTTGCGTTAAGGTCAGAATCGATCCAGACCGAGACGTATGCCTCACGTAATTTTGTCTAAAATACAACGCGAATGTTCGTTTGGTACAAATGGCCTACGCCCTAATAGACCCACTCGGTTGCTCGATTATCAAGAACAGAACATGATGTTCCAAGAACTCAGAACTACGATGAAGTGACGAAAATTCGCACGACCGTAGATACGCTTCGATGATTTTGAATGCGTGGTACGAACTATAATGGAGCGACTACCTAAAATCAGAGAATGCTTTCATACCGCATTGCTCCGCCCTGACAAACACAGGGGTATAGCAGAAACGTACCTGAACTCTAATTGTTTCGCAGTAAAGATCTAGCAGCTCTCTGAGTCTCACGGCGCCTTCTTGCAATACACTGCAATCACTTGCAACAAAACAAGCCGTAACGATACTCTGTAAACGCGATGTAAACCAAGAAGTAACAAAGTTTCAAATTGGATGGAAAGTGTAGTATTTTGCAGTTAAATTACGATGGAGTATCGCAGTGTTTGTCATTTGCATGTCGCACGAACGTAAGACATTTTCCCTTACAACTGGCTCCGTCTAAGGTAGCAAGAGATTATTTTTTTTTAGAGCATTCTCAATTTTTTCTACAGCAACAATAATTTCCGACTTCGCAATCGCCACTCATTAACGCATTTGTGGCAACAGAAACTTTAACCAGTAAATGGATCTGGAACTACGAACGAAATATGTTGAGAAACACACAAAAAACAGACACATGCACCAAACTTTAATGGCGGTTGAACGGATTGGGCAACATGTCCGAAACCAACATCACGACCTACAGAATGCTTCAAAAGAGGAGACATTTACGAAAATCCCGGGTTTTACGCAATTGACTTTGACAGCATGAGACATTTTAATGGAACGGTGAGTTTCGCAAAAGCCAGAAGTCCTTTTCATTTTCCTCAAGCTCTGCGACTGCATGGAGAAAAAATAAGCCATGACTTTGTTGAGACTTGACAAAGACCAAACAATTCCTTTAAAAAAACACATCATGTCACTGACAGGTCCATTTCCACCAATGTGAAAAAATTGCGAGCTCCAGACATAAAAAAAATTCCATTACTTATGAGATAACAGCAGACAATTCCAAATCATGAAGTTCATCCAGTGCACAAGAAAAGAACAACATCGCAGCCAGTTTTATGCCATTGATTCCGTCGCTCAAACGATGTTTATAGCAACTTATTTCAAACAACTAAGAAACGCAATTAACTTTATCAAAACTTGAATGAGAAAATAAACACATCGGTGTCAGGGAACATCGACACACAAACCGTATGTAATGGTGTCCACTAGTGTTTCAACTAAAAGATCATCTCGATATCTTTCTGCCATCAAAAAGTACCAAATTGACTGGCATTTGATTGGTTTCACAACAAATGACATCATTGCCGCATCTTATGAACATTTTTTTCCTTCGAACATTTGGTGCGTTAGAAGGTGGGTACTTGATAAACATGCCGTCGATTCCATTTGATTTCGTGAAATAGATATTGCATTTTCTTTTGAAAAGAAATAAATTCTGCACCATGTGGACATGTAACAAGATTTTGTAGAAAGAAAATACCATTACTCAACTCACATGAGAGAAAAACTGAAGGGTAACCTTTCATCACAATTGGTGATTTTGCGAGGCAGGAAAAGATCTTCCATTTTTAACGTAAGAAGTCATGAATATAACACCAGCAAACTCGATCGAGGTTTTCGCTTACTGCGCAAGTGCAACGCACAGGTGCTGTTGCCTTGCATACAATAAATGATATCGAAAGTAGAAAATTTGAGGCCGTGGAATGCTGTAGCTTTTCGAGTGCCCAAACAGCCGAAGTAAAAACTTTGTGAGGCTCAGGTTGCCTAATGGATGTGGTGAAACCAAATTTCAGGAAAATTTTCGCCCGAAAAGTATCTCACCACATTGTAATTTCATGTACACTTTTCTGTAAAGGTATTGTAACTTTATGTACATACAGTAGTTCAGAAAAACATCTTATCAATACTTTTTGACGATTACTTCATGTACATTGCTTGTGTAAACAGTATGGGCAGTGGGTGCGCAAATTTGGACAAATAGGAACGGAATTTTTAAAATCAATCCACAGCTTCATGCTTGGAATATCCCATAGTTCTCCAATGTTAGGACCAAAGCACCGTTTCAGTGAATCGTAAACTGTCTGCGCAAAAATTAAACCATAAAATGTGTTTGTTCAACCATAAAAGGTGTTGTTTTCAAGCAAAAAGAAACAAAGTTGATTCAGGACAACTAGAAACTCAATTGCAATGAAGAAATGTTGTTTGACTGCATAGGGAATACGATATAACTTGCATCCAAAAAAATATTTTTCATTTTATTGGAAAGAGGTTGAAAATGGTTGTTTCCGCTTTCTATAACTGTTTCAATGCCTTGTAAATTGCTGAGACGTCAGACACAAAATCAGCAGACATTAGAAACTCCGGTGGAGAAATGTTCTAATTAAGTATGTCACACATCGGTCTCATTGGCCATCGCTAGAAGATCACTGCTTTAACAAACTGCGTATAGTCAACCAAAAATGAGAGAAACTGGCTTTCAAAACCTTTTAACATGGTGAAAGCTGCGAAGTTAAGAAAACTCAATTGCTCTATAGGTGACCACCAAATGCGCACGCAACCAGGTAACAAGGTCTAAGACAGGGGTCTCAAACACGCGGCCCGCGAGGGCGTTTTGAGCAGTCCGCGACGCTTTTTGGGAATTTTCAAACAGTTCAATGTTTGCGTTATGTAGTTTATTCATCGGTGTGTAAAAGTGCTGATACAGGAAACAAGAAATTATTTGCCTGTAACTTTTTGATACCTTTCGCAGGAAACACAATGTAAAACCTGTTTCTAGTAAGGTTCAGTTAGGCTACTGTCATTGTTGCGTCATAATGACCCCCGGTTCAAGAGAAAGAGCACAGCTGGAATGTCAAGTCAACACTGAGGGCTCATGAACTCGGCAAAACACATAACCAAAACAGCGGTCGTAACAATCTTCGTGTAAGCTTCTCTTCGCACCCGCTTCACTTCACAAAGGCGATTCAAAAAATCGTCAGCGGCGCTTAAAAGGTTTTCTGCGTAACTCTGTTGTGGTTAACCAGGTCTGCACCTGAGGCTAATTGCTAGCAACCCCACTTCTCTTAGATGAGACCAGTCAATTTGCGGAGTGTTCCGGTTTCGCCTGCATAGTGCTGCAAGTTTGGTTGGGTCGCGGTGTGATCAGTATTAATGGTGGTAAATGCGGCTTGCGCGAGTGACTGAAGTCGGTTGGGCAAGACTGTCAATCAGTTAAATAGTGATGAAAACTTGTATTCTTTTAAAATTTCCTTCAGTTTTTGGAGCGAATGCAAAAAACTTAGTCTTCAGACCTTGCGCGAATGACAGCTCCGGAGAAGTTTTAAAGAAAACGCGTTTTGTGAAATACAAAACCTTCTAGCGCAGTGGTTCCCACATTTCCCAATCGTGGACACCTGCATGATGGCAATAATTTTATCTCGCTGACCTCGGAATCACTGATTTGTTAACTTTTTAGATAAACCTGGTGTAATGAAGAAATTCTGATTGCAGATTCGGAATCAGCGAACGGAAATAATCCTAAAAGTGCAATGGGTTTCTTGACCGACACCGAAATGTTGTTGACCATTACTATCATGTACGACGAGGGCTGTGATTCGTGGACCCCTTGTTTTACGAATGCGGACACCAGGTTGGGAACCACTCTTCTCCAAGACTGGGTTGAACAGCGGATTAAAAAATAACAAAATCTTAATTCGTATGCCAAAGTAGGATGTTAAGTTTGTTTGTAAAAAAGCTGTGCTCAGCCATAGATCAAACGCACGACCTGCAGTAGTGCAAGGCACGCGTAAACGTAACAAGTAACCGCAAAGATAGAGCTTGCTTACAACCTAAAAAAAATTGCCCACACAACTGGAACTGTTAGAAAGAAAATAACTGCCAACGCAGCCGCGACCAACGCGTCAGCTCCCATTGCGTTTCACTAGTTCCCGAATAGGAACACCTATGCACCAATGTCACTAAAAATTAGTAGCAGTGTCAGGGACTTTAGGGAGATACATACGAATCTAAAGTTTAGAAGCTACAAACACGTTACTTTGTCTTCCATTTAATTGTTTATTTTGTTATTGTGCATCTGCACGTATTTCAACATTACGGGTAGTTTGTTCGTCCTCGGGAACGCGGCTCAGTTGTTGTGTGTTTGCACAGTTGTCCAGCAAGCTGATTGATGCATGGTAATCACGGCAGTCGAAGCAATCCAATCAAGCTTGCTAAAATCTTGGTATTGTTTACCGATAAGCTAGTCGCATTGTTCTTGACGCGCACTGCACACTTACGGGAACGTCCAAGATCAAGTATCTTCATGCATTTTTAGCCTCGCAAGACCAAATGGCAGATGTTACGCTTCCCTGAGCGCGAAATGCAGTATGTAATGGACTGGTCAAGAGGTGCATATACTGCATTAGGGGTGGGCAAACTTGTTCAACGGAAGAGTCGTTTGCAAGAGAACCAAAAGCACCAGCGAGCTGAAAAATCAGTCCGTGGTGTCAATGCAATTTGTTTGTGTATTCGTCCACTTTGGAGCATGGAAAGCAATCGTTCTCATTTTGACGTTGAGAAAATGACACAATGTTTTTGACAATTTTTCTCTTTGAAAAAATTTAATTGTGTTCGGGAAACTAAAGTATCCCAACTTGACCTTCTAGCTAGGTCAACCCTTTTTGTTATCAAATCGCGTAGACCAGTCATTCTCAACCTGCTCTAGTCGGACCACCGGTGGTCCACCTGGAATTTCTAGTGGTCCACAAAGAGTAAAGAACTAAGAAAACACGCCCTGACCTACGTGCAACATAGTTTTGACTAGTTGTTCATGAACGAGGTGTCAGCATAGCGAAGTGGTCCATCGGATATTTTTTGAAAAGATGATCCGTGGGAAAAAAAGGTTGAGAACCAGTGGCGTAGACTCCCTGGTAACTAACGTCACAATACGAATTCCTGTAAACACACTGATAAATGAAACAAACATTAAATATGAGGCAACAACAACCTAAATTTGAGGTATTGCTATTCAACTAAAAGTGCCACACAAAACCTGTCGGGGAGCCGCAGTTTGCCCACCGTTGTACTATGCTCTCAAGTTTTCGCATTAACTGGTTAGACAAAGACAGGACAGAGAGGCATTGACACTGGAAAGCACAATGACTAAAACAGTGGATCCCAAAGTGGGCGGTGAGAAACTCTAAGGGGGCGATGAAGCAGAAATGGGCGATTGGGGGGCGGTGAAGCAGAAATGGGCGGTTGGGGGCGATAGGAGACCCAGTTAATAATTACATTTCTGTCGTCTTACTAACTTTGAGTGACCAAATGTTATAAAATACAGTATGATCAACAAACATGTATGCATGTAATTTGTAAACAAAAACTTAGCGTTTTGGAAACAAAACAGAGGTGAAATGCTAGGAAAATAATTGATGAACTGCAGTTTCCATCGCTAAGGGTAAGCTGTACAGTAAAACTGTTCTCCTCTATAATTAAATGATTATGATTGGAATTTTCGTCAGCTGTACTTCTTGGCACGGGTAAACTGCTACTTAACAATGCCCGTTT
>JGI24022J15233_10002853_pt1 | contig 16609 bp, 12 predicted proteins | sample Ectturendosymbi2_FD_15233 | JGI IMG/M metagenome (IMG submission 15233)
TAACAGTTTCATCAACACTAAAAAAGCCTTCAAAAAACTATACATTTTTATTTTGAGACGTTTCAGATTATTCTTAATCCATCTTCAGTCAAAAAATAAAGCTGATAAAGATGATCTGGCAATGACACCTTTCCAAAAATTTGTGTCTAAACATTTCCATTCGGATGTAGGTGGATAATAAAGTCTTTGAGCTTGGCTAATTGCTGCTACAAAACACAAGACACATTGGAAAAATTAATGTTATCAAAGCTACATGCTGTTTTCAAAACAAGTTCCTCTTGTTTTCAAAAGTTTTCTTTTCAACACAAAAGTCTTTGTTTTACGTTTTAAACCAGGGGTGCCCAACTGAAAGGAGGATGCTTTTTTTTCATATTACCAGCATTTCTATAACATTTGTGGGTAATGGATCCCTAGTACATCCAGATAAAAGTTATGGATCCCTCAAGAAGAAACACTGCAAGAAGTATTCACATATTAAACATTTAAAATGTTAGAACAAAGTCTATTAACCCTTGAAATCACATTCATGGACCCCTTAGGGGTTTACAAACTCCAGGTTAAGAACCTGTGATCTAGACCATTGCCAAGCAATGTTTAAATAATTTCTGGCATTCTAAATGTTTTTGTTGTCAAAGCAGACATCAATGCTGCAGCAGGCTATCTAACTTTTAGTTTCTGACAGGTCTGTTAGCTATGAACTTGCTGATTTCAATTATTACAGCATGAACACAAATAACTATAATTTACATCAAATGGAAATACCACCTTCAAAATAACCCAATCACTAACCTGCCATTTATGACCGTATGGCAAACCACATGTGGCACATTTGCCCTGTGTTGTGTACTCATCTTAAATTATCCTTGAATAAAGCAACTCATAAAAACTTAAGACACTTATAACCAGGGTTGCGGAGCCAGAGGTAAAATATCTGACTCCGACCTTTACAAAATTTCCGGCTCAGACTCATTAACATACGGGGAATGAAGTTTGGCTGTTAACAATTTTGTAGCAATTTGCAATCAATGGAAGTCATGGTGCACAGCAAGTTATCTCTGTTTCAACAAAAGTTTCAAAATAAATTGTATCATTTCAACAGGAATTCCCAACTTAGGAGTGTGATGTAAAAAATGATCCAAATGGACTTCCAGAGTCTGACAAAAAATCAGATTCTGACACCAACTCCTAGTGTTGGTAAGAAGCCGACTCCGACTCCACCAAAAACCTCCAACACTTTACAACCCTACTTTTCACATGACTTCAGATTTAGTTAGTATTCTAGAAATTGTACTGGATTGACAAATTGCAATTCATTGATTCAAGAAGAACAATATCCATAAAGCAACAGAGGTCGAAACAAACATTCAAATAAAACAAACTATGTAAGTGTTCAAATTAGTTTAAGACAAAAAGAAAGTAGCTTAAGCCAAAAATGAAATGCTGCAAAACCATGGAAGCAATTGCAGCTAACACTAAGATATATATAAAAGGCATAAATAGTATCTTTTAAGATGAGTCACTCCACAGACCACATTGTCCTATGTCAAATATATTTGTAATGCTCATGTGTGCATACAATGGGCATAACACTTTCAAAAACATGCCTGTTAAATTAACACGTTCCATTCCAGGGTACAAGTTTAATCGTACTTTATGCCAATGCTTGCCTACCGGTGTATGAGTATACCCATACTTCTAATCCCATGCCAGCAGTTGCCTCCCAGAGCACAAACTCCTGCTTGCACAGTGGGGTGCCAGAGATTGCCTCACAGCGAACGCAAACACGCGTTTGGCAGAGCGGGATCCCAGAGGTTGCTCAAAAACAAACCTCAAATCACAAACATAACTTACATCATTGGTATTCACAGCCAAGGTGGCCAATAAAAGTAAACTTGGGCAAAAATATCCATGAAAAACAAAAACCTTCACCGTTGGTAACCTTAGCCAAAAATGACTAAGACCCACCAAAACTTTCACCATTGGTATCCTTGGCCAAAAATGACCAAGACCAACCAAATCTTCCACTGTTGGTATCCTTGGCCAAAAATGGTCAAAAAAACAAAAACTTTCACCGTTGGTATCCTTCGCCAAAAATAACCAAGAAAAAACAAAAAATTTCACCATTGGTAACCTTGACCAAAAAGACTCAAAAAACAAAAACATTCACCATTGGTATCCTTGGCCAACAATGACCAAGAAAACTAAAAACTTTCACCCTTGGTAACCTTGGCCAAATATNGCCAAGGTTATTTTTTCAAAAANGGGTGAAATTCACATGGGGTCAGCGTTCATGTGACATACCAACAACACTAGCATTCCAGGGTAACTTTTCAAGCAATGAACATTGCACAAATGTTTTTATTTGTTTCAACTTGTTGCTTGTGTGAGCAAGAAATGTGGCAACAGAAAAACGAAAAAACAACATCTCGCAAAAAGGAAGCTCCACTGAGATCATTGGTATTTTTACTCTCACAAGAAACCCTTTAGGGACCGCAGAATCCGATATACTGACACTGCTGCACTATTTTGGCGATACCTTGCAAACTGCTAAAGTTACATCCACCAATGAGGTATTGCAAGAAAAGCTTTTTCACCAAGCATATTTTGAGGTATTGGCAATAGGTTTGTGGCGTCATTGGCGAACTCAAACAGGGGAAAAACTGAAAACAACAGAGTAGTCAAAACAAAAGCAGTGGTATGTTAAAAAACCTGTACAAAAATCTACACATAAAATGTCGGTCAGGACCCAAAGTTTGTAAAAATATTTATAAAAGAATTGCGCAAATTTTTGGAAAGTAAAAAAATAAATTTGTTGCTTTTTAGGAGAGTTTTGGTCATTTTTCACGTGTAAAATATCATATCTCTGGTTCTAAACACAAAAAATCTGAAAGTTGCAGTACATTTTCACATCTGCGTCCTACAACATCCTACCAAATTTGAAGCAGAAGTAATGAGAATAAAATAAGTTATACCAATGATCCAAAAAAATTCTGACAATTGCTGAAAAATTGAAGAAAGGTTGACAAAAAATTCAATAAAGCATTTTGAAAAGTTTCGACTTTTTGTTCTTGGTTGTATTTTTGCGTTTTTCTAATGCTGCACTCCGAAATCCAGTATCCGCAGCGATTTTGGCATAAATCCTAAAAAATCATTTTTTTCAAATTGCCTTTTTTGTCCCAATTTGCTTTTTTACCACAACATATGGTAAGTGACTTGTTATAGTCATTGAAAGCACTCGAGGCCAGGTATAGGCCATGAAAACAGCTAAAACATTTGCGTGAAAATTTTTTTGGAAATCATGAAGGACTTTCTCAAAAAGGCAAGAAACACAGCAAAAAAGCAAATTTTCTCAGAAATTTCAAATGCAAACATGCCTTTCTGTTAGACCCATCTGAATGATCTCACAAAAACCTTTCTTGCAATGTTTTACCTGTCGACAAACCTTCAGTGGTTCGCCAGTGATCACTGAAAAACTGCCAAGCAAGATGTTAAATCGGCTTTTGCGGTCCCTAAAGGGTTTTGAAACTTTTTAAGCTATGAACATTGAACCAATCTCTTTGTTTTTTAAATTTGTGCTTATTTCCGCATAAAATTTGGCAATGTTGAAGCAGTTGGTACGATACAAATTGGAAAGAAAAAGCATCACACAAAAAGGCAGCTTCATTTACAACTTTGGTAGGCTTGGTTTTCACAAGGAACAAACTTTTGCAGTAATTACAGCATCATCCAAGGCATTGATGAGTTTATACCTTTCCCAGCAATGAAAATGGTACCAATGTTTGTAATTTTTCAAATTGTAGCTTGTTTGCGCACAAAATTTGGCAACGTTGAAGCGTTTGATAGGCGAGGCTAGAAATTCGAAAGAAAAAATATCTTGTGAAAAGGCACCTCCATCGAAAACATTGGTAGGTTTGAAATCTGAAAGGAACAAAAAGTGTAGTAAATACAGCATAAACCAAGGTGTTGATGGGTTGGAAACTTTCCAAGAAAAGAACAATGCACCAATTACTTTAGGTTTTCAACTTGCTGATTATTTGCACATGAAATCTTGCAAAATTGATGTGGTTGTTAGGATACAAATTGAAAGAAAAAGCTCACGAAAACGCAACTCCACTGAAACTGTTGTTAGGTTTGGTTTTTGCATGTATCATGAATCGCAATGAATACAGCATAATTGGAAATAATGTTATATTTAAAACTTTCATGAATATTTGAAGCACTGTGGATTGCATGAGGGAAGGGTACGGGCAAATTGGCAAGCTGATGTTTGATCTGCGACAAGTGCTAGACCGACTCTTGCACTCACATGCGCCTCAGATGACAGTAGTGCAAATTTTTGCACTTTGGCGACTTTTCAAAGGTGTCCTGAGAACGTGTGAAAATTTGAGGACAATTGCTGAAAAACATACCGGTAGGGAATGATTGCCAAACCAATTCACCAACCCAGAATGGAACGTGTTAAAGGAAAATTAGCAGCAACATTGCATTTTTTCACAACTTTTTCTAAAATATATCCAAGCCAATGCAGATGTTCAATATTGTCCAAAAACTTCTTTGAAAAAAGATAACGCCTTTCTGTTTCAATTCAAAGTGGATGAAATGCAGTTCAGTATTTACACATATTTTTGACAAGGACATTTTGCACCACTGTAACCGCAACACAAGTTACCTAAATGCAATTAGCAAAAAAACTTCTTAAAACACACAGATTTTCAGAATTTCACAACATGTTCTTGTGAAATTATATCTGCTAATTTTATCTTCAAAATCACTGAGGGGCAACAGCATTCAGGCAATGCTGTAACCTTGTAGCTAATAAACCAAGAAATGTGTACATGAACAACTGTGTTTTTGAAAAAAGTCGAAATGAATCCAATAGGTTTTACTTTACCAGAATCAAGATTGACAATATTTGCACTATACAAAAATTGTGGTTTTGCAAATGGTTTAATAAACCCATTAAAAACAAATGTCCACTTGCTAATGAATTATATAATACTGTTAAAACTTTATCTACCTTGCACACACACATTCTTAATATGGCTAACCTTTGTGTTTCCTTGCTCAATGTATGCAGACCCATCAGCTTGTGTAAAAACACCTAGCCTGCAACGTATGCGTCGTAACTCATGGGGCTTACGACCATCAATTCTATAACCTTGATCAGATATAAGTTCAAGTCCAGACATTTGACATCAACAGAGTTCCCAGATCTGTATTGCAGAGTTAAAGCCAATCATAGCCAAACAGAAATTTTGTTGTAACATGCACTTAAAATTCAGGATTGGTGAAAACACAAGTAATCGAAACAACTAGGCTGCTTGCTTACATCACCATATGGCAATACTACATCCACTACGTTGCAACACTACACACAACATTAAACCAGTTGTATCGTGACAAATAACAATTGTATCAATTCATTCAAATTACCCCAAAAATGCCATGCAACACCCACAACAAAAGACTTGCTTTCTACCCAAAAGCAAATCATTATCAGACATTCTCATGGTATACCATTTTAAGAAATGCCATCATTATTTTTGTTATATGCATTGGTGGCATTATTGATGGCAAATTACAATGAGATTGATGGTGAATCATCAAACAGAGTCTTTCATAAGCACATAACAATATACAAAATTGCAGGTGGACAACACAGCACATTTCAAACATCAAAATAAATTACAGGGAAAAGTTACATTTATGCATTTTTGACAATAGAAAGCATTTGAGATGAAGCCCAAATTTTGTTAAAACTACCAAGTGAACAACATGAAAGTATTAATAATACAACACAACTTTTAATAATACTACTGGACTGTGTTTTCTCAAATGGTTATCAAATCACAACAAATACAAAGCAAATATCACAACCACAAAGCTATTTAACTTTAGTCAAGAGCATTTGGGAATAATTATATAACCATAGTATGTAGTCTTTTTTGCATAAGCTATCATTGAGGTGTAGCACATGAGCCAACTGTCCATGCTGAGAACGCCATAAACATAGATTGCACAAGAAATGTTTCAACGTCTATCACCACTTCCACTACATTTTAGCACAAATCGGCATCAATTCACTAATCAAACTTTCACCATTACAAATGACAAAGTTGGACACAAATGAAACTTTGGCAGCTCAATATGGTTCTACAAACATGTGCCAACTGGGATGGAAAAACAAGCTTAAAATGTTTCATTTAATAGCAACACACAAGATACACATTAAACTTGTTTTAAAGATAGAAATGTTACAGCTTAACAGAGATCCATATTTGTCACACATTTTTATTTTCTCCAAATGATGGTCTATGTCACATATGTTAATGTTAAAACTGACTGCCAGGATTCATTTTACCAACATTGATGTGTTGATCAATTATTTGCATGAGTTCATCTACTCTAGGCACTCGTCCTGATTTCAACTTCGACCAGATGGTAACATCATTGATACTAATTTCAAATGCCCCAGTAGACAAAAGTTGAGTCTCAATGGCATTGATGACAAAAAATAACATGATACAGGCATACAAAGTGTTTTCTCGAGCCCAGAGGTAAATCTGGGGTGTCTGCATGCCAAGGCGTTCGAAAGGATTAACACCAGTCAATATGCAGCCAATGAGAACAAACTTTACAATGGATAGAAAAGAAGCAATTGCTTGGTTGGTGGCAGGTGGTGGGTAGTTCCCGCCATCAATCTTGACCCCCGAGTAGCGCTGATTAATAATCTGCGCATATTCCTCGAAGGCCCGACGGTAGCCTCAGGACTGGCAAACCAGAAACTTGATCACTGGAACAGCAAACTGGTTCTTTAGTTTTGGAACTGGCATATCATCAGATTCTACCTTTGCAGTCGCTTCACCATTTCGTGTAAAGTCTCTCCATGTCAACAGCACAGCAAAAAGGCCAACTATGGCCATCACGCCATAGTTTGCCATGCTTTAACTTTGACCTAGATCAATGTAGAAGAATACAGGAACCTGAAAAAAGTGCAATAATAAAATTCTAAGAAAGAAATAATATTCAAAGAAATTTCAAAGAAATAGTTGTGAGCAACGGGTACTATAAAACAGGGCTTTTTTAAAGGTGTTTTAAGGACTCGATTCGGGTCCCTAAAAGCAGAGAAATCAGGTCCCTACCAGGTACCTAACATTTTCCTTAAAAAATAACTGCTATAACATATGAACTGTTTGGGCAGTGGACTACTTTTAAAAAACACTACATAACACCTGATGGGAACTAGTAATATGCTCAGCCAATTTTCAACAGGATATTTGATAATACATGGTTACTCCTACAACATCATTATTTTGGGTAAAATTAAGAAATTTAAAAACTTTTTTATAAAATAAATGTGTTAGAATGCTCAGTGGGTTGATTATTTGCATATTGATTAAAACAAAGTGAACCAATTCAGAAATGCACCAAAAAAACTCTTTTTATTTAGAAGCTCTTTTTAGTTTGGAAGTTCTTGAAACGGGGACCAGGTAAGGCTGGAGATATGGTCCCACCACCCGGTCCGTGCTGTGGACAACCTCTAGGGTGCTTTCTCGTGGGTGCAGCCAGCAAGACTTGCCTCACCAATCTTTCGTGGGACAATCAGGACATATGGTTGAACCAATGTAGCTGGGTTCTCTAGATTCAAACAAGTGGTTCAACAAGGCTTTAACAATTTGCCCACTAAACTCTTCATAATAATCCTGTCTTTGCTGCTTGTACTTGAGATAGCACAGTTTCAGTCATTACCCAAGAATCATGATCATAGGTGAGGATCAGAACAAAGACGGATTTACACAGTGACAGATTAGCAATGTTTAAATCTAACTGTTTTGTGACCACAGAGCAATAAAGCTCATGCAGAACTGCATTTACTTTATCAATCTATGTATCAATCTCTTTGTTCCATCTTCGATCACTAGTGTATATGACCCCAAGTACTTGAACCTACTGCAGTGCATTGGTGCTTCCATTCAGTATGCACTATCTTCGCTTTCTGAAGAGACATAATACCCCAATCATTTGTACTGCCTGTTTCTTGCTTGGCCACATGCAGTAGAAAACTAATCAAGTATATGTTGAAGATCTTGTTCAGATGATGCAAGCAGCATGAAACCGTCTGAAAAAATCAAACGGTAGATCCTGTCATTTCCAACAGCAACACCCTTATTTACTATGCTGTTGATATAGTATAAAATATGGGTGGTGACAGGAGCATACACCCTTGTCAGAGTCCAACACCCATAGCAAACAGTTGTGATTTCACTCGCCAACTTGAACAAACTTCCGAGCAGGAATACAATGACTTGGCAGCTGATAACAAGTGGCAATCAACACCATAGCTCACCCAGAAGCCACCACAATGCTCCCCTAAGCTTTCTATGAGGAACCCAGTCATGTTTTCTCAAGGTCAACAAAACAGGCATAGATGTCCTTGGCATACACCAAAAAATTTCACAAAAATTTGTTGGAGGGTGAAAATTTAGCCTGTTGTGATAATGCTGGGATAAAAACCATCCTGGTTATCACAGCATTTTCTGCCAGTAACCTAGCATACACTTTTCCAAAGAGGCTAAAGAGGCTAAGGAGATAGCCTGGTAGTTAATGCATTTTCTCTTGTCTCGCTTTGTGTATAGGGAAGACCACCACAGTTTGCCACTCTTTCAATGCCTTCCAGAACACCAGGTCACTTTATACACACAAATCAGCCAAGAAATCGATTCACGTTTGACACCTTCCGTTCCGGTAGCATAAGGCTAAAATGCAGCAGTTTGCATGTGCTTTTGCACGAGAATATCTTCGTCTACAATGGCGCTAGAGAGCTATTCAAACCCCCAAAAGATTTGGCAAGTCTTCACGTCTGCAATGAAAAAAATTGCTGGGGTTTCTGGTTCAAAAGTTATGATCTAAAATAAACGAACAAAGTACTTAATCTCACAATTAGATAATCACTTTGTTTATTTTAGATCATAACTTTTGAACCAGAAACGCTAGAAAGTTCATCAAGGTCTCAAAAGGTGCGGATTCTAGCCTAGTTTCCAATGAAAACTTTAGCAAAATACTTTCGTTTAAGGGTTGGGCCCAGGTCAGGTACCAGCAGCCAAAAACCTACTTTACTTATGTCGTCACTCAAAAAAAACAAATGCCAAAACCAAAAATTGTTTTTCATTGCAGACTCAAAGACTTGCAGAGTCTTTTGAAAGTTTGAACAGCTGTCTAGTACAATCGGCTAAGGAGCTATTCAGTTGGTAAGTCAACCAAAATACCCCTGGTTTTTCCCTGATTTCCAAGTATGATATGGTAGCCAATGTATTAAACATCAGGTCAGATTTCATTGCTGCCTGCAACCTTTCTAGCTGTTAGTGATTTAACATTTCAGATGACATCAGCTACATTGATAGCATTTTTCCTCCCCCAAAGTCACCTTCTGTGTTTCTGATGTTGTGATAACGACTGCGTTTAAATAATCTTTAAAATGCAGACTTTCATGCCTCAGCATACAATGACTGCAAAGAAGATTCAGCTTTGTTGTATAACAGCTATGTCCAACCCAAATAGTTTACTGAGCCAAAAATTGTCATGATCTTAACCAGGGCCACACACTGAATGATATTTTAATGAGGGATGCACATTGAATGGCTTACTCTGATCTTTTCAAACTAAATTTAGCTTAGCCTAATGTACCAAAAGCATTCAAATCCTAATTCCAATGCTAACAGACATCACAAAGTGGCACTGAAGACCACCTGCATCAAAAATGTAAAATTCCAGATTATTAGAATAAGGATAGGTTATCAGAAAATATACTTTTACTACAGCGAAAACCTAAACCAGGCTGCAAGAAACCTTCAAACTGGGCCACATGCGGCTCGCACATTGGACACAGCTGTTCTAAAGCCATGCTTTGTAGGTTACTGTGTTTGCTTGAATAACATACTTTACTTTTTGGTACCACTATAGGGTACTACTATTATTTAATTCCTGAAAAAAATGCCTGGAATGCATGAAGATTTGGCCATTTATAATAGTTAACCTAGTCATTGCACTGATGGACTATCCACCAACCAACCAATCAACCTGGTTTTAACCCTTTGCAGGGCATCATTAATTTGTTCCACAAATTCCAGGCACAATGGACTTGAGTTTGTGCCGTACACTTCTATAACCTCAATGTGCAGATCATTCCTAATGGGATCCATTCATCAACACAACTTGCCAGCTAAGGGCTCAAAGTATCCCCGCTCCAGCTTAGGCAAAGTCTCAACCTAAGAGTAGAATAGTTTTCATCCATAGTGCAGTTCTACAGTGTTTGAACCCCGAAGCTTAGTCAATGAGATGTCAACAACATCCAGGCATGGGTGTCCAAAAAGCGAGGCCGAGGCCCCCCCGGATTTTGAAAAAATTAGCAAAAAATGTTTGTTTTTTCAATTTCGAAGGGTAAAAACCAAATTTCACCACTTTGGGCCACCCCCTGGAAAAAATTTTGGGAAAATGCCCTACTGGTCCCCCCTTGGAAAAAATCATTCCGACGCCCATGCATCTGGGGAATATCATTTTACCTTCCTCAACCAGTTTGCACTCTTCTTATGAGGTGGTATTCCAGTTATTAGTGTATGTTGTTTTTAAGTCTTCCACAACAGGAGCACTCTGCACTGCCTTAATCGTCTACCCAGATGTTTAGCGGATGCAGTGCATCCTCCAAGTGTGGATAGCTGGTCGGAGAGACTGTCGCATAGTTGTCAGATGGATCTTCCTGCTCAAAATATGTACGTGGTCCTTGGAAACACATGTGAAGATCAAGGCATGATGGGGTATGATTAATTTTATGCATTTCATGGTCTTCCCAAATTATAGAGTTAGATAGACTGGTCACACCATTTACATCGCAACCAATGCGATATCAGGATGAATTCTGTGAGTTATTTAGTTTTGCATCAAACAAATCTACCAGGTGTGTAGCACTCTTTTTAAAATGGTAAAGTTTAATAAGTTGTGCATATAACACAGTAACTTTTTTCATACTCAGTTTTTGCAACCAAAATTTACATGAATGTTCTTTATACCTAAACGCATTTGTCCTGAACATTTCAGATCAGTTGAGCATGAACTGTGCAAATTATTTAGTTTTGCATCAAGCATCTAAACAGGCGGTGCATGCTTGCTGTGCACACAGTGAATGTCCAAATTCGTGCAACTTTTTTTTGTTTTAAGTTTCTTACTTGAAAATTGGCAGTATGTTATAAATTATGTGTGGCAGCCTTGCCTGTGATTTTCAGATTTTTCCTGCTTCTGTAATGGGTGAATGGACCTTCAAACACAACTGAAAAGTAGGCCAGTGCCAAGTTCATGACAATCACTAAGCCAACGGTGTTATATATCTATATTACTTAAAATTTACATGGGTACAAAAAATATTTGCAACTAATGCAAAACAACTGATGATTGTTAGTGTACTTATAATAGGCTAGATTCAAGCAATTAGTCTCCACAAATATGACACAATTAAGTCAAATCAATCAGCAAAACTTCAAATATAAAATTCATATCACCTAACTATACACATCCTTTGTCCTGAAATCTTCAAGCAAAAGTTTATGAGTGAAATGCTGAAGGACTAACATAAGAGCAGAGAAAACAATAAATTTGGACTAAGACAAATAAATCAAAATACAAGCTGTGGCAGGTAATAACCAAAAAATAAGCTATTGCCTAACTGGTATTCTCATAAAGCCGGTTTTAGTACAACTAAAAAACTATCTATAGCAATTTTATTTTATAGTACAATGCTCTTTACCATGGCAATTGCAGCTTGTGTTCCGATTTGTTCATTTTAGTCTTCAGTTTGTTTGCATTCTCTGCTCTTGTTTTAGCCTTTCTAGGCACTGCTTACATATTTTAGCATTGAAGATGCATATTGTTACACAACAATTGACTGCCTATAGAAAACTTCCTTTGATTGATTTGCTTGTCACTTTTACAGAGACTAGTTATTTAAAAGAAGCATCTAGGCAGCTGGGTACACAGCGTCCATTCTTTCATAGCTGGTTAACACGCACGTGATTAGGGTTAATCACCACACAAACAAAAAGCATATTCCCTTGTTCAGACTTAACTTAAACACAAGTGAATAGTAAGGTGAACATTTACCAACAAGTGATTTTAGTGGGTGATCTCTACACTATCCTAGGGATTTCAGTTTCGATGTTACAGTATTCAGGTTAGAATTTTAGGCTCAGGGTCTCAGGCTTTAGGTTTAGGATTTTAGGCTGGTCACTGTCTCTGCCAGTGGGTGATCTATACACTATGTTAGGGTTTATGCTTGGGTTTTCGATTTTGATGAAGCAACACTACAGTCAGCTATGAAAATCAAATTGTACAATGTACATAACGGTATCTGGGTACTTAACCTAGCAGCTGCCTTAAGGTGAAGGACACCTGCACTACAACTCTTGAAGTATGCTGATTACAGTGTACGTGATCTACAAGCAGCACACACAATTCGGTAACAGATTGTGTTCTGGGTGGTCTCACTTTCTGAGTACAATTCCTGAAACTAGTCAGCTATCCGCTAGGCTACTGTATTTGAATCTCTAGAACACTCAGGTTATCAAAAGAAATTTCATTCTGGCTGGCCAGAAAAGTACATCCAATGGAAGATGATGAAAAACAATGGCTTTGCAACCAAGGAAATGGTGCCTTGGATCTACGCAACTTTTGAAAAACTGCAAAAACAGAACTGAACTTTACTGTCATCTTTCACAAGCTAATATCTCACAGATGAAATACCATTAAAACTATCCATGGGCTGCTTACATGCAATAATAACCAAAAGAAAGACAGGATGAATAAAGGAAAACATATTTTTTACAACTGTCATTTTCCTAATGAATGGATAAAGAACTGGATGCTTGAACACAAAACATGTCAAAAAAGGAACAAAGGCAGGGTTGCAAGATAGTTTTTGTGGCTTATGGCCAGCCAAAATCTTAATAAAAAAATGGCTTAAATGGCTGTTTTTTGAAAACTTATGACAAAATATACAAATTATCTTAACTATGGTAATTTATATAATTATAGGAGACTCAAAATGTTTGGAAGGCAGTACATTTTTTGCCAAAGAAACAAGTTTTTAACCTTAATCAGCACTTTCTGCCATGAACTAGGCTAAAAAATGCATGTTGAAACCTGCTTTTTTTTATCTTAGTGAAACTTACAACCTTATATTTAAATATTATTGAAGATAAACGTTCCAATCTAACCCCTTTCTGTTGAACAGTTTGAAATTAACTTTAATCCAACAGCAATGCTAGTAATTTAATTCCATGACATGATGCCACTGCCAGTTATATTTGCGCAATATAGGCAGATAAATCTCGTAAGTCATGACATAATGAATGAAATGTTGCCTTCCCTAGAACTAAATACTACTCTCATGTGCTAAACATTTTGTTTTTCATGTACCCAACACCTATTGGATTAATGTTTGCTGCTAAACCTCCTGTAATCTATTTAGCTATGCCCTTGTCTCATCAACATCATTTGGTGACGCCGTCTTTTTGGTGGGATGCCATCTCTCTTTTTTCATTCATACATTCATTTATGGTACTTCATTGATTATGGCCCATGGGTAATTGTGTTACTTCTTCATGATTATTTAAACATTTTTTTCTGCCCTTGTTACTTGTTTCTGTAATGAAATGTGTTTTAATGCATTATTGCTCTTTGGGGAAGACAGATGCCTTCATGCAGCCTTCCCCATTCCGGCATTTCTTGAAATGCTTACCAGATCTGTTACCATGAGAACAGTCACTGCTACCCACGCTGGATGTGTTCAGCGTGGGATGGGTCATAATATGCCCCTCTCAGGGCACAGTAGCAGAGATGACCCACCACCCAACATACTCCAGCTGAACACCGAGGGGCTCACTGCAAACAAGATCTCTATCATTGAGCAGGTAGCCTATAAGAATAAGACTTTCATCATTGTCCTACACACACTACAGGAGACCCAGTGCGCAACTGCAGAGTCTGCAGTGCAGACAAACTGGCAGAGACAAGCGGACTGTGAAATTTTTCAGCACAAGACCAATCCTGATATGCAAATACTGAATACGATCCAGTCCTGATCTGCAAGATTTTTGAAAATCATCGATCTGATCCAGTCCTGATCCGCTCATGTAACCATGTATTTTATTTTGCTTCATGAGGCAAAACAGACAAAGTATTTTGGCATTTCCAAAATTGAACAAGGCAGAGTTTATTTTGCCATCAGAAGCAAAAGCACTGCTGGAGTTATTTTGCCATTAGTTGAACCCGATTGGTAGAATTGTTCAACTGACAAGGATGATACACTTGGATTAGTGCAGCATGGTTTTTTTCAGATGATCTAACACTAAACCTAAACACAAAACCTGAAACCTAAACCCAAAACGTAAACCAAAAACCTAAACCAGTGGTTCTTGACCTTTTTTACATATCTTACCCTTTTACCCAACAAAATTACCAAATGTACCCCCAATGCACTTAGTGATGGTAAATCTGCTCATTTATTGAAAATACAAAATTAAGAAATTTAAAGTTTAGAATGATTTATATAAATTTGCACTGAATGCAATTTATGGTTCAATAAGAGTAGAAGGAACACACCTGAAACTACTTGCTTCTTACTTGGACAACAGGCTTCAGTGTACCAAAATAAGAGATACTAAATCTTTTTTTTTAATGTAACATGTGGCGTGCCCCAGGGATCTGTTGTTGGGCCTTTACTATTCCTTATATATATTAATGACATTGTGAAAGCTTCCAACTTCAATACTGTTTTATATGCTGATGATATCAATCTACATATTTAGGGGTAAAACCACGAAACCTTGGAAAAAACAGTTAACCATGAGCTCAACAAAATTGATCACTGGGTTCATGCTAACAAATTATGTGTCAATTATTCCAAAAGCAATTTCATGCTCATGAACAATTGTAAAAATATCAATTTTTCAGTTTCATTTAATCATCACCCAATATCAAAACAAAGCAGCTTAAAATATCTTGGCGTTATACTTGATGATAAACTTAATTGAAAGCTTCAATTAAAAAGTTGGTGACACAGCTCTCCAAATCATGTGGGATGTTGTTCATATTAAAACACTATACCAACATTTCAGTGCTCAAATCTGTTTACTTTGCTCTTTTCCATTCGTGTTTAACTTATTCAATACTTAACTAGGGAAGGGCCAAGAGGACGACTTTACTCCCTTTAATTAGATTGCAAAATAAAGCTGTGAGCAAACTTGAATATAACAAAACTAACCAACTGTACTCTATTCCAAGCACAAAATTTTAGAAATACCTGATTTATTTGAATTGTCAGTTGCCAAATTCATGTACACCTTTTACAATGGTGAACTACCTAATCACTCTGATAACTACTTGCTGAGATTGCATCAGCCCACAAATATCAAACAAGACCTGCTTCTCTGCAAAAATACTATTTACCCAGAATGAAAACATCTCTGGGTCAGCTTTCTTTAATGTATATTGGTCTGAAAATTTGGTCAACATTCCGGAAAATTTGAAATCGTCTTCACCTTATTAATTTGGCAAAAAATACAAAAAAGTCCTGCTATCTTACCAGACTTTCTGTTGATCTTCGTTTTATATGCTTGTCAAATTCTGTAATATTGCGCTGATGCCACTATTTTCCCTCCTATCTACCTCTATAGTTATTCAAACCACCCCGCCCCTGTGCATAGGCATGTTTTTCCCCACTGTTTTTTGTTGTTGTTTTTATGCTTATTTTACCTGCAGTTGATTTGATGCTTTTTATTACAGTACGTTTAGGCAGTGTCTATTTTACCGTCAGGATGGCAGCAGCAAAAGGCTTGGTAAAAAGGAAGTAAATATAAGTAAAAGATAATCCTACAAGTTCTACAACCTAACCCTAACTGTAGCCCTAAGCTAACCCTAATCCTAACCCTACCCTCTCTTTCTCTTTAGGTATCATGGCTGATCCAGCCCTCGATGTACTATGTTTTTCCATTGTGTTCTATTACGTGTTGTCTCCCATAAGTTCCCAAGATTTTTGCACAAACCTTTAAAGTTACGGATGAAAGTAAAACATTGGGCACCTCTTGCACGTTTTCCTGGCATTCTACCACTCAGAGCAAGATCTTCAAGCTCTCCTTTGCATATAACATGGCCCACAAATTTGAGCTGTCTTTGTTCTATACAACAAAGCAGTTTACGCTCTTGTCCCATTCTTTGAAAGACTGACACATTAGTTTGGTGCACTGTCCATGGAATGTGGAAAATTCTGCAGTAGAACCACATTTCGGCTGCTAAGTTTTTCTTGATCTTTGATGTTATTGTCCAGGTTTTACAGCCGTACATGAGTACTGGCCACACGAAACATTTCAAAAGTCTTGTTTTTAATTGTATGGAAAGTTGTCGATCTTTGAAGATGTTTTTCATGCTGTTGAAACTTCTTTTTGATAGATTTATGCGTCATCTAATTTTTTTTCCACACCTCCCATCTGTAGTAATCCAGGAACCTAAATAATTAAAGTGTTGAACTTGTCCAATCTTGATATTGTTGACTGTTATGGAAATAGAT
>JGI24022J15233_10002858_pt1 | contig 16599 bp, 9 predicted proteins | sample Ectturendosymbi2_FD_15233 | JGI IMG/M metagenome (IMG submission 15233)
CCTCCCCAGAGGAAAAGCGGGTGCAGAAATGAGTGAAAATGAAACGAGTTCTCGTCTCGTTTAACACAACATCGCGAGGAAAACTCGCCTGAAGACGCTCATTGCTCCATTCAATGGTCCTGCCTCTCCCAACACCAGGCCCGTTTATCTGAGCCACCTCGTTGGTGATTGTACGCGACTTCGTCGTTGCTCTGAAGGTGACGTTCTGCATGAGCGTGGCTCGTGTCGCTGGCAAGTCCGACGAGCTGCGCAGAAGGGAACTCAAAGTTTGCTACTTTTGTTTGTTTTTCATATGCGCGAAGAAAATCGTGCATTTTTTGAAATGCAATCGTGCGTTCTGTAATGGTTAGGGGACTTCGAGTAAAGATAAATTAATCGTACTTAAAATTCTTTTCATAAACTTTGTTTTGAAATCATTCTTTCGGCAAAAATCGCAGAAACCAGTTAAACGACAAAGCTTTGTTTTATTAAAAAAACACCGTTTATGAAAAAGGCAGGTACTGGTAGAGTTGAAAGAAACCTACGGGCACAAGCACTTGAAAATGGTATTATCGGATTTGGGTCTCGCTTAAAAAGGTTTGGGAACGACTGGCTTAAAGCAATGTAAATGTGCATATTTGCCGATAAGACAACAACCGCAATTGCAGCGGGCAATGACGTCCAGCATCATAATCTCACCCGCTACGCTGCTGACCAGTGCGCTCATCCCAAGAGTAAAAAGAAACAAACAGAAACGAGAGCAGACAAACAAAAACTCCCCGAACTTTACCTCAAGTTTTCCACAGCCGCACTGATGAACATAAACTCTCCCGGAACGTAACCTGTCCTGTCCAAGCGCGCCTGGGCCTGGATGGGGCCACTGGCGCAACAGAGGCAGCACATAGTTTTTGAATCGTTGGCGGTGGGAACGTTCTGTTTCAACAAAAAATCACTGTTTGTAGGTTTTGAAGCGTCCATAGGCGTAGCCAGGGGGGACCTAGGGGGTCATGCCCCCAAAAACTTTTTAGCATATCAGGTGATTTATGCTTTGAGAAGCGGTACTCCAAACAAAATGCTGTTGCTAGCCTAAAATTAAACATTTTGGCCCCCAACATTTTGAGCAGGCTACGCCACTGGATGCGTCCTAATAGACTTCGTACTCAAGAGTGCACTTTGTTAATGACAAGCAACTGCAAAGATATGGCGTCAGATAAAAGTTTCCCGCGCACGACCTTGCACTAAGAAACGAACAGGAGCTGGAACATTTGCACTAAGAAACAAACAGGAGCTGGAAATGTTGTCTGGTGAGCTGCTCCTGGTTGCGTAAAAATTTCGAATCCTCAAAAAATGCGCCACAACACTAAATTTCGATTAAAATGCTAAGCTATCTTTCCAGGCCTAAGCCACTTCCTCATCCACTTCTGACGGTTCATATAAAAGTGCAGGTGCACTTCACCAGTCATTTTGGCATTTTCGGACCCTGATTCAACACCAGTCCATATCTATCCAGACATCCAGATGATGTGAGGGCAACTTCTCGACGGAGATTTCAGCAAAGTGTCTTTTGGCGAGCGAGCACTATACTCGACAAAATGATTGACCTCAAATCTTGCAGTTAATTTCTTAAAATGTGATGAAAGCGTCGTAAACCACGCAGTGCTAAAACAAACCACAAAGGTTAAACGGCTTAAACGCAAAAACTCACCCTGGCTGTGGGATCTTGGTTCAGGTCGACTAAATCCAATATGGTGAATGCCCGTTTAGTGTTGTGGTCAAATTTCCACGGCTTGTCAATGGTCGCCTTGATGAAGTAGCGCACGTGCCCGTGTCGACCTTCACCAACGAGGAAATATGCTTTAATGTTTCGTTTCGTTTTGAACGCCGCAACGTGATTTGGAGAGTCTAATATGCTCGACAACCGTCAACTCCAAGCCTTTGCTAACCGCGCGAACGAACACACAGACATGAAGTTANCGCAACACATGCCACGTTTTCATGCAAATCACCACAGTTCGTGAAACAAAGGAAATAACATTTCAAACGAAAAGGAAATAACATTTCTTTCGAACGTCACAACCCAACATCCCTTTCTCGTCCATTATCCTTTCCAGAGCGCTAGTTATAAAAGTGAATTAAATTTACAACGAACTTTTCGTTCAATACATGCTATTCTTCATGTTTTAGGTTAGCATGACAGCTGGAACTGGTCAGGCACTCTTGCAAAAATGAGGTCTGCCAAGTGCGACTGAAACACATTTGTGGACTGCAAGCGACATGATGCTTTGGTGGATGAAGCAAGCTGGCCGAGAATAAAGCAGTCAAGCTTAGAAATATGTTGCGCGATGTTAGATTTGACGCCGCATGTGAGCAAGCCAATTACAGGGGTTGAAACCTAGTTTGAAATTCAATGCTTGCATTCGGCTCTTCACTCCCTCCAGGCAAAATTCAACTGACTTTATCAGTGATTTGTTGACGGCGATTATGTTGAAAACAGTGTCAAGGTAATGTAAGGACAACAAGTCAAAAATACGTCCATTGTCAACGCACCCTTGTCAAGTCGCCCAAACAGCACCGAAATCGTTTTTGTTCAGTTGCTTGCCGCCTCATGTTTTCTTTCGAAATACGAACAAGAAACGAATAACGGTATTCACGAAAGAATTGCTCAGGCAAGACGACGAATATATCAACGCTCAAAAACAGTTACGGACCACTTACCTTCGAAAGAAGACGGTAGTGCGGCCGGAAGCTGTAAGTTGAATGGAAACACTGACTGTCCAACGGGCAGTGACTGTTTATCGCCGGTGGCGGACCCTGCAATAGGAAGTACGAAATGTCTCAACAAAAACGAAGAGAACACGATTCAGAGCAGCCGAGAAACATTCATTTTTCCACATTGCGCGCGACTGTTTCCAACGACGTAAAACAAAACAAGCGAGCGACTTTAGGATGAGACGAAGCGTTCTTTGTCGAAACAGTTTTGTGGGGTTTGTTCCCTGGAATGCGCATCGCTTTCATTGGAACGACGTCAGACTTAGCGGCTGTTTTGCGCTATTAATAAAACATGTTGCAAAAACAACGTCACGAAATGTATGCTGCACGGCAACTGCGCTTCTCTTCCATAGTTTTCTAAGGGCACAAAAGCATGCCAAAGCTGACGCTGTATTAAAAATCTATGAAACAAGATGACATATATTATAGGGGAGCAAAGCGGAAAAAGCACACAAACCAAAACTGAGTAAACGCCTGACATCACTAAAAACGCACAAAATACTTCATACACCATTTGTACTTTCGTTACGTGAATGTCGAATCGACCACTTCAAAGCTTTCATAGCAACAGAACATCAAGCAGGTCCAAAGTAAATACTAATGGCTTAGCGTTTGATGCCATTGCGCGTACCTTGACCGTATAAAACGACTGCCAGGTCGAAATAAGTTTCTTTGCCAGTGTAAGTGTGACTTCGTCGGTTCTTGCCGCTGCCACGTCTTTCAGTCCACCTCACGTAGGCCATCCCGTGACACTTTAACTTCACAGCTGCAAAGCAAGCATGTAAGCCCCAGTGACCAACCAGTCCTCTGAAAGGTACATTGCAGCAACATCTCCCCAGCACACATGCTATACAAAACAGCAGGAATATGTTGGGTTTGCAGATACCCTAACCATCCCGTACGAACCGGTTCCTTCCGCAACCGGTTTTAAAGTCTGCCTCTCACCGCAAATGCATCTTTTTCTGCCATTCTTTGTGGCAGAAAAAGATGTGCAGCAACGAAGAACTTACGATGCAACGTTTTCGTGAGTGGAAGTTGCACCATGAACAATACTCCTGCTGCTTATGACAAATATTACTCATCGCTTCGTCCCAAACGGAAACATAACTTTTACCGCATGTTACGACGCGAAGCGCGCTGCTCACGAACCCGACGTTCTGCAAACGCTGGAAAACTAACCTCGCATCTTCATCGGGGCGTCCAGTACAATGCACACTGATCCTGAAATGAATTCTCCAGGAAAGTAGACCTCTTTGTTTTCATTGAATGTAATGTAGAAACTCTTTAATTTGCCCATTTCTTAAGCAGAGCGCACTATCAAAAATTCCTTAAAACATCAACTTAGTTCACACTGAAAACAGGAAAAAAAAACATTTAGACACGAAAATAATTCCAATGAGACAAAACATTTCCCCGAAAAGAAGAAGCAAGTTGCTTTCATAACGAAAAACAGTGTCACCAACCGACGAAATGAAAACGCGATCTATTGAAAGGCTGAACGCGTGAAACTGGCTATTTGTGCCAAGTTGATCTCCGATCCCTATTTTTAACTAAAAAGCTCATAGGTAGGCAGCAATGACTGCTTTGGCAAACGCTGTTGGGCGCGGCACACAGAAGATAAACTTGAAATGGGACAAAAATGCAACGTTCATCACCATCATCACGCTGGGCATCAGAGCACGACCTTCATATGGTGGTATTTAAACAGTAAATCACGCGTAACAAAGAAAGACTTGTTTCAAATGTCCGCATCGCGTAGCTACGTAAAAAGCGACGCATGAACACGTCGCAACCTGCACTGTACGATTTTCACGATAAAATACGCAGCCGTACAGAGCTGAAAGTTAACAATTTTACATAAAAAGCAAAGCTACTTGATGTCATTAATATGTTTATGTAAACCGGCTGCTAACCTTGGCCGGCATCAAAAAATGCAGTTTTGAAAAAAGACACAAGGCCGTTGACTCAACGTGCGATTGTAACGAATATGTGGAATGTGGACAATAGGTGACGAAACAAATGTTAACCAGAATAGGTAAGTCAGTGGGATGCATCTGTTCGTATTAAAAGCAGATGCACTTAAACACGCAATGGCAACAAGTTGTGTCATGTGTAGGCTACTGCACTAGCACGGTGCACTGCACAGGCATTAGGTCTTTCAGCACAGAAAAACAAGTCTAATAAAAAAGACCATTCACGACGGATTCGTACAAGGAGCTGAAGGACAAGAGAACACTAGCAACGGAAACGAAACACGATGAAACAAAAGAAGTGTCACATAGGGTTGCTAGATCTGTTCATGAGCATAGTCCGTAAAAACGGCGGCAGACACTGGGAACAATACGTTGTGCACGCGTCTTACAACGCAGTCGCAATCACCACAAGGATATGCGAAAAGTGTGCAGGAGAAATAAATGCTGTAAAGGTGTCGTTTATTACTGCGTCTCGATGTGGAAATCAACTAACAAAGGCCTTGTTCATACATTTCAGTTGTCCAGATCCAAACGACATTTGCTTTTTTCCCGGCATACGCCGGTTGAGCCACGACATTGCATCAAGCAACTGTGTGAGTGAACGAGCGAAAATACGATGAATTCTTTCTTACATCGAAAGCTATAGGCCCGCACTTGGCGGACTACATGTGCAGGAAACTAAACAGGTGAAGACTAGTTGCTTGTTCATACGCAATCCATGTTTTTCCACCCATGTGTTTTGTGCGTGATCAAGCTGTTTTGTGCGTGTCTAAGCAGAAACCGGAGAATTTTAGTGTTTTGAGGGTGATCAAGCAGAAGCCGGAGGTAAGTGTGTTCTGCGAGAAAACTACGTGTTCTGCTCGTGGTTAAGCGAAATTTGAAGGATGGGAAGAAAAATTGGCAAATGCATAAGAAAAAGCACTGCGAGCAAAAACTTGATTATGGCACGGCATATCCTTTAACTTCAGCGTGGGAAGCAGTTTGAATGGTAGAAAAAACACATTTGTCTTTGAATGGCATAGACGCGACCTCTGTCTTAGGGGACGATGCTAGATTCCCGCTGAATGTATCATAAACACTTGACGTTGGAAAGGAAGAATCCCGAGACAATTTCCAGCAAACAGTGGAAACTTTTGCAACAAATATTTGCAGGTTAGTATCCTTAGTAACTCAAACGTTTAAATGCAACACGCCAAAATCAAATTGATGTATCAACCACCAACGCTGGTTCAAAGAGTCTTATTCTAATAATGAAAAAGTGTCTTACAAGCAAGGCTTTCTCTAGCAAATGTCGAATCTAGACATGACGCTTGTAGCAGGCTTCTCNTATTTAACGCACGACGCTTATCAATAGCATTTCAATCGCATATTTCCCAAAATCTTGTTGATATGAACGCNATTCAACGAAATGTTTACTGTGCTTAACATTTGCTTAGCGNAGCCAAACGGTTGCTTTACACATGATAATAGTGGTCTGAATNCGAAGGAATTTTTAAATATTTTCGCAACACCCAAAATAAATTCTAAGTTTCCAGATTTTGCACAACGAACACTTTCGAATATTCAACTCACAACGAGCTTCTTACGGCACATCATTGCTGTGTTTCCTGAAAGGAGCAACATAACAATAAGGCAAATGCTATATACAATAATCAAACAGGAATTAGGTATNACAAATAAGTCACTTCATAGAATTAATGGCGTACACACACAACCAACAACCTTCCGAAGAGCAGATAATGGCANAGAACGTAGACGATCACAAATATATTACGACAAACACACCTCAGACAAAGATGTCCAGTNTGATGNGTGGAGCATTAAGACCCTTCAAATCTAACTTGAGTATAACGTTTACGGTGAAACAGCTTTTCTTTTTCGTAAGCGAGCGATTGAAGCAGGTCATCATTCGAATGGAAGTGCCGCACTTTGCAAAATGAAATGAGGAAAGCGAGGAGCCACAAGCAGGAGCTTGCCCATGTACCGAACTGCACAATAAAAGTTCGGCACTTTCACAACCTCTTAAAAAATATCGATCAAGAATGTTTGTACTAAGGCAAAAATATATCTAAAGCACCACGTGTAATTTCATAATACGGCGGTACATTTTCACAAAGGTTTACAGCGAAATGTAGGGTACGCTTATTGGAGGAGTGACTTCAAGCAGACGTTTTTAAGAATTAACCGTGTCTGGCAGGTTTAATAGCTAGCTGTGCTGCATTGCAGAAAGTACTCACTTTGCGATACCCTCAGACGCGTAAGATAGATTGTCTAAACCAGCTTCAACATGTTATTGTTTCGTAATAACACAGGCGCTCCTTGCAGTGGGTTTCGTACATTACTAGCGAATGATGCAATAGGTCTTAAGCGCTCGGCAACAGGTGCGGAGAAAAAACTTACGAATGACTTGCATTTTATTGGATTGAGATCTAGCCGAGAGGATATATTTTTGCTCAGCTCCATGGAACAACAGATGAAGTTCTACAATACTTAACCTTGACGGCAATGACCGATGATTAAAATGCGTAACAATTTGTTATCAGTGAGACGCAGTCACGTTGTGTAAATCAGGGGCAAGTAAACTGGTAAAGTTGATTAAAAAACGCAGTTTGATGGTCAACTGCTCGGAAGAGCGGCGCGTAGCACGTAGCAGCTACGTTCACACAACAAGTAGGGAAAACTTGAAAGTGCGGCAATTGCTCGTGTACGAGGTGTGAATGTTGAATGATAAACTTTAAAATTAGCAGACACGGTAAGCATTGTACTAAGGCAAGAATCTGTCTAAAGCAGCTATGTCCAACCGCGGTCAAACGGCCCAGTCGAGGGTTTTGTGCAGCCCAGTTTAGGTTTTCGCTGTAGTAGAAGTATCCTACATACTGACAACCTGTTNTTGTTTTGATAATCTTGAGTTTGACATTTTTGATGCAGGTGGCCCTCAGTGCCACTTTGTCATGTCTGTGACCATTGCAGTTAGGATTCAATTAAGCTAAATTTAGTTTGCTAAGATTAAAGTAAGCCATTCAATGTGCGGCCCTGGTCGAGATAGTGTCATAGTTTTTGGCTCAGTAAGCTATTTGGGTTGGACATAGCTGGTCTAAAGCAAAAAGATTGCCCCCTGTGCACTGCTGGTCAGCCCAAAGTCACCGCTTGGGCCATAATGACTAACATGAATAAACGGGCTAAGGTTTACAAATGACTATCTATCACAAGGAATGCTTTCACAACCGAAAATCAGACACTGTAATCNTAAAAGAATCTATNTTTCGCCTACAGAGTAGGCATCTTCAGCTGCTTTTCAAATAGACCTACTTTTTTCAGCACAATCAAATTAGAGGCAATAAAANTCTTGGAGTGGTCCATGTGCATAACTTACAACTGGCACAGCTTACATAACTCACGAGATGCTTGAGATCACTTTATTGCCTAGAATATAATAAGCAAAGCATCAGCTAACCTACTCTGAAATTGTTTCGGCATGATCAACTAAACCGGATTTTTTCATTCATGCAAATCATGTAGGTCNAAACTCAACAACTCCTAATAATCCTTTTTCTTCCATCAGCCACGCCTCAACAATGGCAAAATGTAAGCCAACAAAAACACAAATTTAAAAATACAATACGAATCTAAAGCAGTAGATTAATTTTTAGTGTTCTTTTTAGAAAACACAGTGCGTGCGGCCTAGAAACAAGCATCACTGCTGAGTTTGCACTAATGCAACAAAAGTCTTTACCGATTTTGTGACAAGTGGCTAAGCAGAGAAGTTTTGCCGTTAACATCTTTGGTTATCAGCTACTTCGCTTTAACGAACAAATTTCTGTGCTGTCCAAATTTACTGCAAAAATCATCATGATTGCATTCTAGCGCGAGGTTCCACTGGTAGGTTGCGCTTTGCACAAAAGCGTTAGATTCATGCGCACACGCTTCCACGCATGGACGGAAGTCTAAAGACCGCGCACAACACGCAGATCAGACAAACCTGCGTTATCATCATGTTTGAATATAAACGACCGGAAGCAGTTCCATATTCTTTATCCACGTCCGACAAATTAAGATTTTCGCACCTGAGAAAAACAGCGTGACATGTAGCGCAAAACATTCACAGGGGTGGCGTGGCACGGGTCATGCCACAATATTGGTAATGCAATGCAAGCGCACGAAAGTAACATTTTTGACAAAACAACTAGAAAACAAGTTACACGCATCAAAGGAAAAAGTATCGCAGAACATGTTTGACCTTTCGCTAGTGTTAGGTCCTAAACGACAAACACTCGATTGCTCAGCAACAAAACTATTGTTGCATCATAGCGCGTTCTCTCGCAAATCTAGTTATTCCTCACGACTGCTAATACTAGTACGTGCCCGTGGTTGACCGAACAATCATTCAGGAAATGAGAATCAAGTCAGATAGTTTTTGAAGCTGAATGAACAGCGATCCTGTAAGAAACTTAGAACTATTGACAGCTAATTTCACTCATGCCCCACGGTTAAATCAAAACCCTGTTGATTCCCATGCCGCTAATTTAGAGCCGCCACAACAAATTAGAGTTTGAGAAACCAGTTAGAGATCATGAGCAGCCGCGAAAACGTAGGCACAGAGGCAGAAATCACGAGTACGTTAAATGCAGAAGATTGCGGAAGTGTAAGTATTGACAAAACAATTTATTCGAACCCCCCATCAACAATAACGAGTGTCGTTTTCGAAGATTGTTGGTCAGGATTCACATTGCAGAATTTTCAATACTCGCGACTTAAATCGCGGGATTGGCTTCACAGATTCACTTTATTGTACAACGTCTTCACGCCCACTCGCAACGCAGTAGACGTGGCTGTAACAAGGAACACACGTATACACCAATATAGATATGCGACGGTGGTACAAAATCACACGCTTGAAGGCGCTAACACAATTACCGTACTTTGATGAAATATAAGCACAGCTATGTGATACTAGTAAAGGGCGCACGCACTAACGGTTGTTAAAATGTTGTGCTGCGATGACTTCGAAGTCAAGGTCAAGCCACCAGAAGATGTAACGTTGCCACATAAAACACTTGCTGTTTTCACATATTTTAGTAATATTCGTGATAGCTAAAGAGGAAATGCGTCAACCGTTACGGACTAGTACAGCACTGCAGTGGTGGCACGGAATTTAAGCAGGTTGAGAACTAGGCGTCCAATCGTGTGTTTGGNAAATTAATTCTCTGTCGGTGTGATGAATCATGCATGGGAACGGATATTCGTTTACAGTGTGGTAGACACGTTGTTCGCTTTGCGATTGGAAACGAAAGGCATTCCACTACTTTATGCAAGAGTTTGATGCGACCAATTTTAGTGAACGCAACAAAAAACAAACTGAGTAAGATATAACAGCGATACCGCATGCTTCGACGATTTTCATGGTGACAGCGGTAAATAATTATTTAATTATCATTAAGCCAATGCACCGGGTTTATGCACGCCAATAAAAAATACCAAAAATATTTCTTTTACCCGAGTATTGCATCTTTTATATTCCGCTGTAAAAAGTGTAAAACGCGGTTTATTTTCAAAGGAATTTTTTACCATATTTCTATTGCATTGTACTTTAACATTTTCGCGCCTGTGTTTGAACCTGCTTTTGGTAAAACAACCTGCCAAGTTTTAGTTTATCTCGTATTATACGGATGAACATCTTTAATGAGCTCAAAATAATTGTTAAATGTAGCCGGTAGCTGGGAGATAAGNGTATTTGTACATGAAATTGCTCACTTCAAGATTGTNAATATCTTTCAGTTGGATAATTTTCTGCGTTTTAGAAATGTTAGTAACTTTCCGAGTCACAGTTGTTAAAGCATCCCATGGCGCGATTTAAAACAACCGACATTGGCTGTGGATGACATGAAGCTGCTCTTCCCCATTCCACATCGTACTCGTGAGTTTATTAAGCTATGATACCTAATGTTTAACTTTATACATTACACCAACATATTTGGATATAGTACAACACAACCGTTTACAATTCTCTTTCCATGTCAGTCTTTTTTATACCAAAGTACTTGTAATTCAAAGGTCTTTCAATACGATTAACACAGGGGTGAANATTTTTCTGTGAATTGTAGTAACGCGCAGAAATTTTTGGTAGCGCGCACACATGGGCGTCGGAAGGATTTTTTCCAGGGGGGCNNTAGGGGATTTTCCCAAAAGTTTTTTCCAGGAGGGGCAAAAGTGGTGAAATTTGTTTTTTACCCCACGAAATTGAAAAAACAACCTTTTTTGCTAATAATTGCAAAATCCAGGNGGGGCTTGGCTCCCCTACCCCCCGCGCACATATAAGCTTTGCCATACTACTGTAATAAAAATTATAAACTNGGCATTACTACGTCGCTGCAAATCCCGTTCGCGCACTCCAAATTTTTGGTCGCGTGGCACGAGTGCGCGACCGCATTTTTGCATACCTGGATTAACGTTTACATTTATTTCGAAGGAATTTGTGCTTACATGTTTATTTGCAATTAACATACATTTTTTCAATAACGGGATGATAGTAAGGAATCCGCTTTTAGCCATCCATGCAGAATGGCCTGCATTCTGAAATTTCCTCACTAGTCAAAAGCATAAGCAGCGTTTCGTCGCACGGGTTTCAAACGTGGAAAAGCGCAACCCAAGCTTTTCGCAAACACGATAATCATGAACAGCAAGCAGGGAGGACGTGCGTGCTTGTTGGAATTACAGAGAAAGACAGTCAGTCGCAATGCAGCTCAAGGCTCAGGATTAAACTCATCAACAGGTGCTCAAAAGAATTTGTTGAAATTCATCACTTCACAATATCCGTCAAAGCAAGTGTTGCGAACGCGGAGTCAGAAGGACGATGAAAGTAATATAAAAAGACAAAGTAAAGCTTCGATGTGAAGATTCAAATGATCTACCGACGTGATTACAAAGAGAAAACAATTGGACCTCGCAAAACATCCAAAATAAAATTATTGAAATCATGGCTCGTTCATTTTAAAAGCATCGCGCACGACCTGAAACCGAACAAGCATTTTCCGTTTACATTCGCCGACGCTACGGACTACAGCTTCAAACGACAAGTGAATACATGCTTTAAGTACGTATATATTTGAACTATGGATGTTCATAAATACTTGGTCGGTTAACAGGAAACACGAAGGCAAGAGACAATCACGTAAACCAATACAGTTACTTTTTGCCGCTTTTAAGACTTGAATGACTATAGCGGACAAGGATACAATGGAGCCTCTAATTATTATTAGAGGCATATTAGACTCTAATATGAAAGGTCGCTTGTCTGGAGAAGCACAAATAACAGCTGCACATCCCGAAGCGATTTCTATTCACAGTTTTTGTCATTCCTTGAAATTGGCTATGCAAGGCTGTTCAGAAAAATTGGTAATGAAAAATGCAATGGGTTCCATTCAGATTTATTTGAATAAGATTTCGGGACTGTGGGTGCGTAGTGTTACGTGACATCGATTTCCTGTTACAAATATTTGATGATAAATTCAACTTCGTTGCCTTTGTGGAGATGCTATTCAGGAACTTTCCAACCTTCTTCAGATTTCTCCAAAATCAAGAGATTTGTTCAAAAGAGTGAGACTCAGTTTTGACCTTACTGGAGCTACTTAGTGTCCTATGAGGTGGACTGCCAAAGCAAAGTCCTTCGAATGGTTTTTGCACGATTACGAAACTTTATTTTCTGTTTCTGTTGGTAATGACGGGTTAACGTGAAAGGATTTAACTTCGGACCATTCACTGCAACCAGAAAGCATGTTTAGGTAAAACCAAGGCCGCAAACACCCCGGTGAGTAGAAAATTATTTCGGAATGGAGACGCAAAATTGACAAAATCTACCACAACTTGCAAAAACGACAAAAACGCGTATGAATTAAAAATATATGTATTGCCAAGAGGGAAATGGGCCTATTTGTTTGCATCTTTCTCCACTGTACTTGTAGCAAAACCTGTTGAAGTAGGTACTACACACAAATTTTTATTTCATAATGGAACCTCGTAGAAAACTACTAACTCTTTAATTCTTATTGCAATCGACTTGCACATTACACAGAAAGGTTGCGTTTGTTTCGCTTTTTTCCTGATAATTCCTAGTCTCTGGCCATACCAATCATTTTTGCCTTCAGCCGCCGTTGATTCAGACTTGCACTTGTGTTAGGTTATCTTTTTAACAGCAGAAGCTTCTACACTACTTTTAGACAAACACATTCAACCCTTTTGAGTCATACTCACATGGTGCCACTGGGAGGAAAACTATTACACCACTTAGAATACCCGACTGTTGCAAGCAGTGCAGCAATAAAAATACCAAGGAGTATTAGGCCATTGCCAACAAACACCAGAAAAGAACTGAAAGGAGATCTGAAAATAAAAGAGTGCATATTTTTGAATAAATGAATACATGTTCAAGACTTAAGTTACATCAGAGGACATACACGATAGTGTGACTCCAAACTGAGTAAGTTGATACCACAAACACAAATTCACAAGTGATACAGTTCAGTGCAACTCAATTAACAACAGAATCAGATCAACCTCTTCAATTACAGAAATGCAACAACACAGTATTTATCATCAGAAGGGAAAGTAAAACATGAGATCTATCTATAGATGTTGATACAACAAATGTTTCACCACAGCTTAGTTATCCAGATGATTGCATCAAACAAGTGGGATTTTCAGCCTCCTGTTCACAGGAACCAAGCCTTCTTTGCATGTTACCTCTTTGCTTAGAGTACTTTCACACACTATACTTTCTAGATGAGCGATATGTCAAAATTTGGTTTTGTTGCCTCTTGATCAGCGTGGCATTGAATGTGCGATACACCACGAATGGGATGTGATGAAGATTACCACCCATATATAGTGGTGCGAACAAGCAATAACAGAGTGTGATCTCTACTGTTGCTTGTTGCCACAGTGTGAAGCTTTGCACACTTGGCGCAGTTTTATTTAAGGACCGCAACTAATAATATAAAAAGCAATGTATTGTCCGAGACACCTTGATTTCTTGGGGAGGTGTAGCTTTTCCTGAGAGAAAAAAGTATGGTGCTGAGATAACAAGGAAACAGCCAACTTGAAAAAAACTTACAACTGCCACCAAATTTCAAGGACAATTCGTCAGTGTTTCTTGACAAATCAAGGATTCATTAAAACTAAGATTCTCTTCTCTTATACAATATCCACATACCAATAACTAAAGAAAGCACAAATAGGTCTGCAATAAAATGTTTTAGCACTTGAAAGTTAATGATGCCACAAAAAAGGAGTGGGGTAACAGCATTTTCTCAACCATTTCCTTGATTAAACCATTATTTACATTGCTACACTGTGCACATCCAAGTAATGAACTTAAAATTTACTGTATAGTCTGTGAAAAACTATAATGGAGAGAAAAATCAGTTTGGGAAATTTAACCTTATACTGTATTAATTTTTCATGCAGTGTGAAAGACTCCTGCCTTTATTTGCTGGAGACAGTAACTGTGTAAGATAGAAAGGTATGATCCAGAAGTAACAAGTTTGCTAAGTAAAGCAAAACAAGATTCACTGAAAGTTACTGGAGAGTGTGTAAATGCACCCGCAAAAGTTTTGATTTGGTGAAACTGAAAATCCTTGAATACCAAGGCCAATTCCATGGAAATCTGGGCAAAATCTATGAAAACATCTTTGCAAAAAATGGCAACCAACATGGTTTGATTTGAAAAAAATGGTGCTCAGCGTTAAGTTTGGAGGTCATCTCAAATGGAGGTGCTCATGGTCTGTGTCGCAGGAGGAAAATATTCGCACAACTGGCCTAAAATTTTTTTGGAGCAAGTTTGGGAAAATTCAGGCAAAAATCCTTCGCACCCCCAAAAATTTGCCTGCTCCTACACCTATGTGTATATACCAAGCTACCTATAGAGCAGGGGTCTCCTTCCTTTTAGTCCGAGGGCCACATATACTATTACACAATGGTTTAAGGGCTGGGCTTCTTATGCAATGTGAGTTTCAGGGAAGGTTGCATTCTACCAAATCAACACATTTTTCATTAATATATAATTTTTTCATTATTGACAAACTGGCTTCGCAAACTTAATGAAATGGTTTCACGGGCCATATTTGGCCTGCGGGCCGTAGTTTGGAAACCACTGCTGTAGAGTAACTGACAGCTTATCACCAATAATTGTATTTATTTGATGTAAAACACTCATGCAAAAAAGCATACAGATATCAAAAGAACTCAACCAGAGTAATTGTGTGTGCTCACAAGCAGTCTATTTTTCTGACAAATCTTTGTAGTACTGAGTCTAGTGAAACCACAGTACATGATACCAAACCAAACAAGTGAATTTGAATCATTGAGTCTGATCAAGGGGAACTATCTGGCTTCAATTAAGCTGGTATTTGTCTTCATTGAATCACCACTTGTCCAGATGGACTTCCATCAAAAATTAGCCATCTATTTCAAGAATAGCAAACATGCTAAACTGATTTAAGCCCATCTTTGATCATTGTCTTGTTTCCAATTCTTCAGCACTTCCAAAATAAAAAATCAAATGTATTTAAACTGATGCACACCACACAGGTATATTGCAACCCACTCATGCTTTATATATTGACACCAAATTTTTACAAAAACTACTACAATACCCAGCTTTTCATGAAGGGCATAGGTCAAACAGAAGCTACATACCGATCATATTCCTTCCAAACAAGTACGGCAGTCTGCCACAGAAGCACAACACATGAAACAAGTATAGCATATCCCATATAGAGAATGAAATTGCAGTTACTGCTGTTTCCCCAAGACAATAACGAAATTTTCATCTTCATACTGCCTGAAATGTTGTATGTCACATTTCCTAAAAGGAAAAGCAAGTTTCTATCAGTGCTTGTCAACCCATAAACAACACAAACTGCAAATTGTTCCATGATTATCCCAACAAAATCAGAACAAATAAGTAAGCAATAAGGAATAACATTATAAGCTTATCGTCTTTATTGAAAACATTTCTCAGTAATCAACTTTTCACATGTTTGAAGCAAACACCTCTGTCAACATCAACATAGGTGTGTTTGATTGATCAACAGACTCATAATTAACGGGGGTGCAGGGGGGTATTGTCCCCCCTAGAAAAATCTGTAGACATTGTTTAAAACTATTGGATGTGGTTTAAAAAATTTGGGCCCTCTCAGAAATATTCTTTGCCCCCTGGTATCCCAAGCTGGTTACGCACCTGTTGATCAGGTTACAAATTGGCATCAAAACTTCACAGAAGTTTCAAGTAAGCACCATACAATCAAAACTACTCTGCAGTTAGCCTATGACAAACATACCTTTTGCATATAAAATACAATGACCTTTGAAATCCTGGGCATTCAAACTCATTGGAATTATTATAAAAAGAGATAAGATTAAAGCAAACAAATAAATTATCAGTGATACCTTAGGTTTAGGATTCATATTGACATGATTATCTGAAGCTTAAAAAACAAGTCACATGGATTACTGCAAATGCTAAAAGGAAAGGAAGTGGCTATAGGTCTGCCAGCAGTGATGTAGTTCAAACAAAATGTAGAGTTTTTCATTTTAATGACACTGTCATGGCAGTGCAGCAGATACGTCTACGTCTACTGTGTGAATGGTTTTCGGCTCAGCTCTCATCTGGGTGTCTTTCATTTTGGTAGTAATGGTTGAACTTTTCATGGGACTACTTTTTCTTTACTTTTTTCAAATGTTTACAAACTTTTGCATTCAGATTTACGTTTAGGTTTGGGGTTTAGGTTTAGAGGTTAGGTTTAGGGGTGCAGTTTAGGGGTTAGGTTTAAGGTTAGGTTTAGTACATTTGTACCAAGCCTAGTGCACTCTACTGCACACTCAT
>JGI24022J15233_10002859_pt1 | contig 16596 bp, 8 predicted proteins | sample Ectturendosymbi2_FD_15233 | JGI IMG/M metagenome (IMG submission 15233)
TCCTTCAGTCGTGATTCGTACGGCGCATCGTCCCGGCGGCGCGTTGTCGAACTGGCTGAATCGTATGGATCGCCCTCGTAGCGCCGTTTGTTGCGACCGGCCAGGTTTGACAATGCGGGCGACGTTCTGTTACTTGCACCGTTCACCATGCCGAGCGAGGGGGCGTGTGCGAGAAAGGCCTCAGCCAACTTCTTTTTGTTCTGCTTGATTAGATCAGCGTGCGATAGTTCCAGCTGCGGACGATGCGTGTGATGACTTCGCGTCTCCGCGTTTCTGTGCTGGTCCTCATGCGAGTACCGCATTAACTGCTGTGGTACAAGTGCAGACGACTGGTCCTGGGTAGGCGATCGCCTGGAGGTGACAGGCGACCGCTGATACGGATTGTGGATCGACTGTGATTCACGGTGAAAATGCTGTTCGCTTTGATAAGGATGCTGCGTATGCCGTACACTGTGATGCTGAACGTTCGACCGATGGTTATTGTTGCTGTTGTGTCTGTCGAGAGGCGACGTCTGGTCGCGTTGGCGATACCGATTGCTGGACATGTGAGACCGGTACAAATCGTCGTTCATATCCATGCGACCTACAAAATACGTGCAATCAAATTAGTGACAAGGCAGTAAAAATCAGTTTCATTTTTGATAAAGTTATTAGAAACTAATCGTGTCAATGCAGTACAACGTATTTCATTCAGGAAAACAAACGAGGCTTACCGGGGGAGTCAAAGTTCGAGGGAGCTAAATCTTCTGCTTTCGATGTAGAGGCAACCACTGCTGCAGCAGCAGCTTGCCTGAAACCGGCCCAAAAAGCGGCAGTTGCTGCCGCGTTTCTCGCTCGCTCCTCGTCATTCATACCAGCTGCTGAAAGCGCAGCAGCAGCGGCGACAGCCGCAGATGTGGGGTCAAAACCAAGAGCAGAAACGTCATCTACGGACCGAACGCCGGGATGCATTACGGCACGCGAATCTTGTGCGGCTTCTTTCAGTCGCCATGTTTCACCCGTCGCACCTGAAAAAAATCGTCCCTGGTACTCTCGTGTTTTTGAGTTATTGAGCGGTCGTCTTTGCTCCGGTATCGCTTCTACATCGGAATTTCGGCGTTGCATAAGCGGCAATTGCTCGGCCGTTTTAATGTCTTGCTGCCGTTGGAGGTAATAACGATAGTTGTCTTCGCTGATTTCCGGTCGACTCACGACCATAGAAGGAGGAGAGTTGGACAGAGTGGGAGACGGGGGTTCCACGTCGTCATCTTCATTTTCTGCCAAAACTGAATTGCCATCGTTATTCGACAGCCGCTCCATTTTGACTCGAAATGGAATCTTCGTTTCCGTTTTGATTATTTCAGGAAATGACACAAACTTGTAGACGAACTTTTGGCCGTTGACTTTTTTAATGATGTTCTGAAGATAAAAAAGGATACGTGAATGCTTAAGCCTGTAGTGAAACAACAGGATATACAAATTGACATTGTAAAAACCATATATCTAATTATATGTAAAGAAACCGTACGCAAAACTTTTTTCTATTTTTTTTGAGATTGTAAATTTTTACTGGTAAAATGATATTGTTTGTAAAAAGTGTGGTTATTGATAAAACCGGACACGCTCTGAATGCACCAATAAACGTTTGCTATCAAGAACGTAGCCAGCCAAATATGAAGCCATTTCGGTGCCGACTGTCAACTTAGTGGAATCTGAGTTTGCCGGAGGCGGCCGCTTGAAATATTGGGGTCCGTTCAGCTGTCAAAAAAGCGCTTCATATTTGCCTGCGCTTCGAAAGAGATACTAGAAGGTACATATAAGGGCAAGAAACTATAAGCGACAGCTGCTTACGTCACTATTTTTGTTTCCTGTTGCCCCCGGGCCGCTTGTGCGTGCAACGTTTACTCCCCAGTCGAAGTTACGGCCGATTACAGCCGCGAGCATTCGCCGTCAGCGGCAGATGAACCACGAATTTGGTATAAATGGTGAACCATAGGACATTTCGGATGAGGTTTACGATAAATACGGTCGAGTGGGTGAAGTCTATTAGCCAGAACAATCGGGAGCAGGAAACCGGACGCAAATTCGCAGCGAAGCGTCACTTCGTCAGCGATGACGCGCGGTGTTTTGAGTTACCGGGTCTAAGCACACATGCCCTGTGACACTCTGCGCCTCCTGTCGACTTTAAAGGATGGTGGCGAACTATCCCGTACCCCATACGACAGTTTGCGTTTCCTGTGGACGTCGGTAATTATGTCAAGCTTCTTTTCCGGGTAACAGTGTTTTTCACAGCTACTTTTCGTGGTCAATGTGCAAATTAAGGTTCATTTCGATTATGGAGCAAAAGTTCTCGACTTGAATATTTTTTCTAACATACCGTGTCGAAGCATGTTTTTACTAGAATATATAAACGCCATAAGGGATGTTAGTTTCAAAAATAGAGATTGCTGAACATATCTAGTATAGAGGTCGCTGCTTTAACTGCGGTTGTAATTTAGGTATAGCTCGAAGCTTCGGCCAATACGACCGTGTAGCGCAAGCGTCAAATCTTTTGTCGCCATCCCCGCTTTTATATGCCACTCTGACGACAGCAATCTCTATCCGCAACCGCGTATCCTGAGCGCGGCACTCGATGCGGCGTTCAAAGCAGACTGTCCACGCTTTGCTCTGCAACATTTATCTCGAAGGTGATGGCGCTGACAAGGTCGATCTTGCAGTTTTTGCGTTCTACCTGGAAGTGACGCACGCGCTCCACAGCGCGCACCGTGTTGTGCGCGAGCAGTTTCCGGTGAGGTAATGCCTGCTTGCTGTTATTCAGCTTGCAAAGGCGAAAACCACCCAAATAACTAACGAACGATTGTATATATGCATACAACCACGACTCGTTGATATGTGAGTGTCATTAGGACTTAGGCTAGTCCAGTGTCATTGAAACTTACACCGGTCGTTCGCTGATGTAACCCAACAGCCCAACGTTTGCGCAATTTTTTTCATAACTCTTCAGTTTGCAATATATACGTGCTCCCCATGCTTTTCCACGCAAAAGGTACGCAGGCGGGAGCATGAAGTTTGCGTGATATAAAGCGTTGCTCTTTAATGTAGCTTGCACGGTAACATGAAACAACACTGGAGCTGGGGATCAAGCTGTGTCCAAGCACAGGTTGAATCCCCTAGCGAGAGCAACAGCGTTTGCAGCAACGTGGAAACACAGGACCCGTGGGCAAATTTCACAATAACGGGCCACAAAACCACAGTAGGTATAATATTACAGGAAGTGAGCGAAAATCACGTGACAGTGGCGGAAACGGTGCACGACTCGATCGTATGGAGCACTGGGTGTGTTACTTCTTTGAGTTCCTCCTCGTGCGGGTGTTTAGAATCCGAGAAGCAGACGCGCAGTAAGGCGAAGCCAGCAGAATAAAACCGCAAGTCACGAACATACAACAAAAAGGTCCGACTCGGAAACAGCGAACCGAGCGAGGCGAAGGTGAACTGATAAAAACCGTCAAGGCACAATGTTGCTTTCGGTAGTTTCACTAGTATCACAAATACTCATTGCTTCTGGCGGACGCTTAAAACAATAAATATGGGAAACAACAGATTCACTGAGCGTTAAGACACATCTGCTGCTCATTAATCTCAACGTTTTACTGTACATTGTAACAACAAGCTTATTAGCAGAAAGAGCCTGTCAAAGTTGAAATTCTACAGAACAACCATTTCTAACAATCGATGCTCAAGAGATTGCTAGCCATGCGACACTGGAGATTTTCAGCAGTTTTTATATCCCGAAACAATCTCGAAATAAGGACGCAAGATTGAACTCAATCTCTTTTTTCCAATGCGATTCGCTTCTAATGACTTAGAATGGCAAAATTTGGAAAAACACATTTTGAAAATGAAAACAGTGTAATGCTGAAAAGCAAATAACACCAAAATATCCAGTAAACCCTCCTCAGAGATGAAAACGTATCTTAATATTACTTAATGTCCAGCAGTCAGATACAACAGGACGTATCGGAAATGTGTGAAAAATCTGCAAACGTAGCTTTTCTCAGAAAAAAAGGAACGTTTTCAGAGGCATCAGCTTCTTATACCAACGTTAGTAACAAATCTACCTAATGAAAAGACGATGTACAAAAAATTAGGCAACAGCTGTGGCCTGGTCTTGTTTCTAATGCCGTGCAGGAGAACTGCATATCGGTGACATAGCTAGCAGCATTTTGTGTTAGAAGGCTGATTTAAATGATAACTAATGATACATTTATAACGAAAGTTGTTTGAGCAAGTTAAAACAGAAACTCATAAGGCTTAATTTTTGTTGATCGTTGTGACAAAAATTCTTAACACAACTTTTTCCAAGGTTCGAAAAAGCAGCGGAAGTGCTGCGAAAACCAGTAACTGCTATCTAGAGGCAAGTTGACATTAAGATTGATGTAAAAGTGTAAGTTTGAAAATGGTCAAATATGAAGATAACTCAGAAATGCCGCAAGACAACCAACACGCCCCGGACGTCCAGCGATACAACCTCATTCTAAAATGTTACACACCATTCCAAAATATTAAATAAGCTACAGCCATCAATTAACAGCAGCGTTGTTTTAATGGCAACCGATAGCGGCGACAAACCAATACACAAATATTAAAAACATGTTTGCTTTTGAAGAACGTAAGATGTAAATGCCTTAAGAATTTTCATGTTTTTTCATCATCCAACGACAGCTGGAAGCTGGAGTGAGGTGGGGTCAACTCAAGCAAAGAGAAGTCAGCAGCGTCATCACCTAATCCCACGTTAAACAACCTGACAAAGCTAAACTTGCAGAAAAATCTGAAAAATTTTGTAATTCTCGGATTTTCACTAAAAATTGGTGAAATTGCGGCAATAACATTATCTTTTCAAGCAAAAGCAACTTCAGGCTGAGATTTCCCGAGTTTACGAACACAGTGTTATTTCCTATTTGGTGGAAATGTAAAATGTGACCAAAATTTTTAATGAAATTTTTAACCACCGAACACTGCTAATCTCTAAAGCTACGAATGTATGCTTTTCGATTGAAACTACTTTATTGGAGTGACTGCGTTATAGACAATTAATTAGACTCTGAAATTACAATAGGCAATGTGCGTTCTCCTTTAGTAGATAAACGCTATTCCACTCAAGAGTTCTTACTTGCGCACAAAAATTTCCGTAAGTTTTCACGTGTTTCTTTCAGAAACCCATAACGGTTTTTGCAGGTATTATCAACAACCACCTGACAACTGGTTGCAAATACACCTCATTATGTGATCTTGAGTTATGTCTTTCGTCACTAGGGCGTTCATAAAACATGAGATGGTGTAACAAACTGTCATTAAGCGTTTTTTTCCGCACGCTAGAGTTTTAATCAATTAGTAAACGTTTGGACTGTACTTCAAACTGCGTTAAAGAATCGAATGCTTCTATTGACGACCACGCAAGATTTGCGGTAATGAGTTTCCACACATCTAAAAACATTTGTCTACTCCTATCTCATTCAAGCAACATGTTTCAGATTGTAGAAAGCAAAACCTGTGGTGGACACAACAACGAAAGCTAATCGCTTTAGAGATACAAATTATTTTGGAAAAACATCTAAAGCAAGCACACAGTGAAATACTTATTCGCAATGCACCCAATGATTGTATTCAAGGTTTCTACGAAATCTTGAATACACATTTCCAGACCTTTTCCAGACTTATTCTGAGATTTTTCCATGCTTAACTTTTCCGAATACCATACCCAATTCGAATACAGGCACTGGAATAGTTAACACGATGAAAGTAATATTATCAAACTTATCAAAAATACCAGAATACATGTCAAAAGATCAAGTCTGGAAAATTATTTCCTTTTTCCATAGGCTTATCCAGACAAAAAAATTACCAAACCTTTTTCCGTACTTTTCAAGACTCCGTAGGAACCCCGTATATAGGTAACAGATGCATTGTCATTGTCCGTTACAACGCAGCATTACGCTATTTTGACACCTCAGCTACTAAAAACTGATACTTTCCTTCTCACCAAAGCCGCGTACGCATGAGCCTTGCATATGTAGCATAAAAATTTCTTCAGAGACATTTTTGTGACTACAGTTGATAAAATAAACACAATCAGCAACATTTTCGGTGATCAAAAAGTGTTTGCGAGTTCCAAAAATTCAGTTTGTGGAAAAGAGACTCCTTCCAAAGCTTTCAGAACAGACCCCTTCCAAATTTCTTTCCACGCATATCAATTTTTACCACCACAAGCGAAAAAAATTTTGTGGGAAGTATGCGGTAAGCGAGTAAACCTACGATTGTCACTTTGGTAACTGGAAAATTAACTTTAAAACCTGGTATTGATATTTGATATTGGACGCTTTATGCACACCACAAGTTCCCAGTCTGATGTAAACACAATAAAAAGTAAGTTACCTTGTCGTAGTAGTAGCGTAACGCTCGACTAAGTTTGTCGTAATTCATGTTAGTCTTGTTCTTTCGCAAGCCCCATAAACGGGCAACCTCCTCCGAATTGTGAAGCTTAAATTCCCCATCAGTTGATGTCCAACTAATCAGGTGACTGTTCGCGTTGGGATCCATCAGAAGTTCAAGGAGAAATTGCCAAAGAGTCACGTTCATATCTAAAACTGCAAAAACATCACTCGTGTAATAAACCTAGGTGGGAATCCATCATAGGTGGTCCGACTAACAACGAGGCTTGAGGAACGGACACGGCAGAAAATTTCGGTGGCAGGTAAGTATGAATAAAAACTGACGATAAATGAAAAGAACTTGCTGCAAGTTTCTAAAGCTAACCGCATTTTCAAAATTGTTCATCAAATTACATGCAAAGAGGTCATTGCAACGGATAACCCAAAACATAAAACGAAAATTTTACATGAGTTTGGAATCACAGGATTATCCGCAGAAAACAGGGAAACTGAATCTTTATTGAAAAACTGCAATCCTTTTCCATTATTATTTGTTCTAAAGTCTCAGATGTTCATTGTGAAAATCTAGCAGCTAGTTCCGCATCCCACTGATCATTTTTGTCTATATTAGCGTGTAGGCAATGATGACCAACAAATAATACTATCTTGTTTCCGCCCTTCTTCGGACCACGGCAGGATCTAAAAGAATTTTGACCATGCACTGACATCTGGAAGTTAAAGTTGAATTTCAACAGGGCAAACTGTGCACATTGCAACAATGCGATCTCTTTCGAACATGGTTTTACGACATGGTAGACTGCACGCACTGAAAACGCCGTGGGTTGAGCAGAAGAGGAAACACAGACACGTCGTATACTTCATCAAACCAGCGGCAGTGTGATGGAAATTTGATCCCTCTAGCGCCTGCTGCAGCACGCTTGTTGTGCGCAGAATCATACGCGATAGACCAGTTTTGTCGGCGGGCTCCGCTTCCCTTGCTTCCATGCACGCGCGCGGCAGCCAACGCCTCGACAGCTAACATCCTCTCAACAATTTCATTTGCACTAGAGAAAAAAATTTAATGCAAGTGTGAGCTTGCCGAGCTCTCATATAATTAATGGCAGTTTTCCTTCCGCAGCCTGGACTTCTATTTAGGCCGACAGGATGCACGCCGGGGTTTGTGACAATGGCAGGCACTTCGACGATAGTTGCGCTGCTTTTCGCCGAAAAAACGCGGAAATTTCCAGCATCCATGTTTGACGCAATACGAGTTAACAAATCGCACAAGATCGGTTGACGTGCAGTTGCATAAGGCAAGAAATGCGCAGATTCTGGTGTTGTTCACGATGAAAACCCTTGCACTTGCAGTGACCACTGCAAAACAACAGTGTCCCCGGAAAATGCGAATGTTGCTTGCAAGTGCACCAAGAAACGGAACTCGCAACTCGAGAAGTGTTGATGGACAGGATCTGCGTTCTGTCTGGGCGCGGAAGACCACAGAGCGATTGACTTGAAACAAACTGCCCGAAGCGCTCACCTGACAAGGAAGCGCTTTGCAAACAGCAAACGAACGGCACAGAGCATTTTTTTGCCAGCATTTGCAACAAACGACAACATATCAGTGGTCTAAAAATAAATTCCTGTGGCACCAACAGACCGCGTCCAATGTCAGTTGGGTTTAGTATTTTTTTGCCAAATGTTGCCTGAGCGCAGACGCAAATGCCAAAAAATTATTGTTGTGCGATGCTCAGCCTGACCACTGACGAAATTAGCTGAGTGCGCTGTTGTATTTAGCGAATGAACTGTTGCGCTCATCACGCAAAACAGTGACCCTACCGGAATAGCGCGTGCAGCAGCAGCTACGCCAAATTGGAACCAGATTATACAAGGTAGCAACGAAGAAGCACATTGTTCTACAATGTCAAGGACAAACCAGGGAAATAGGCCAAATTATCACTTATTCCGGCGTCCAGAGAACAAAAATCACTGTCCGCTCTCCGGTGATTATTGTCATGCAAACCAAGAGGACCTTTAGTTGCAACACACCATAACAATTGGACAGTGAACACGAACCTGATTTACAGAACTTCTGTTAATAGTATGCGCAGAAAGCAAATAAGCTCTGACTAGCGAAGAGCTAATGAAAAAAAAAACTAAACGGTTTATCTCGTCTGGACGACAAGCCAGGTGTGCTACGGAAATGCGGAAACCTAGTTTCGGCGATGGCGAAAAACGCTCAGAAACTGTTACACAACGACCATCGATGACAGGCGTCCGGTGCATCCGCCGCGCGGTTATAACAGAGCCACACGCTGAGTCACAAGGGTTCGTCGATCACTACCCAACAAACAGCTTTCGAACAAAGAACGCGCATCGCAGTTATGGACGGACCCTGTTCCGGTTTGCGCGTTAATCAACGTACGCCGCGCCATATAAAGTTCTAACCGGAACTTCCGTCTATTGGCCAGAAGCGCGAGCTCAGGTGAATCGTGACGCTTACTTTGCGCAGTTGCCAAGCAAACAGACCAAAGTCGACAGCCTGCGGAACAGCCGAGGTTGCACTCATCCAAGCAGAACACTTTCTAATCTGTACTCGCAAACAACAGGTGATTCTCATGCCGAAAACCAATGTATGTTGGTAACGTCCGACAAAAGGTTGAACTAGCTTAACAGGGCAACAAACTTATTACAATCCACCACCAGCAGCGCTTGAACAAAAGCGTGTTTTGATTTTTCAGCAACTTATGCCAGGGTATCAATGCAATGTTACTCTTTACAAGACAAACGCTGAGCGAAAAAGCATGACAGAGTTTAACTTGAAAAAAACTTCTCACGTGGAAACGTAAGCTTTTTGGCTGCCCTGCGCATCCTAAGAATTACAAAATTTTACACAGTTAATTGAGACAAGAAGATTATTGTAACCAGGAAAAATATAAAAACACTGAAATGTTAGTTAAGTAATGGATATTCACAAGGTAGCTGTTATAGATTGCTGCAAAGCGCATTCCGCCGAAGCTTGAGCATCTGTTATAGAAGCTTCGCTTGGTTGATGTTCAGAGGTGTTTTGAGGTCAGGTTCAAATCGTTTTCCAACAGAACAAAAAACAAATACTAATTGGACCTCGCCTCCCGTTGCGTGCAATTTGTCGGAATAGCACGTCATAAAGGACGGGCTGAATTAAAGGCGAACGAACGGTGAGCCAACTTGGGAGACATGACGTTGAACTCAGTATCTTTGTTGTATTTTAAACTTCCAGTAATTTGGGACAAAGGAGCATTATTACCCACTTTGCAATATATTACGGTTTCGGAGAGTTTTTAAACGTAATGGGGTCATCACCCAACCTGAGACTGTGAGTCACATGACTGCAGTATTCATTTATGTTTCTATACCTAGTTCAGATCATCAATTCCAAAATGTCGCAGTAATTACAGACTTTAAACAAGAAAATATGACTGCCGTTGCTGACTTTCGCAAATTATCGCGTTCACTCCCAGGGGTGTCCAAAGTGCGGCCGGCGGGCACATTTCACATGGCCCGCAGCGTTGGTTTCAGATTGCGTTCTGTATGGCCCCCAAACCCTGGATTACGCTTCTATGTCTGAGTGACGGTGGTTTCTCGCTGCTTAAGACGTTTCCTGTTTTATCTTGATGTGCTGAGAGAGAATATGAGCATGAAGCAGTTGCAAAGGAGTTATTCCCTCTTCAAGGTCTATGCGAAATAATGAAATAATTGGACTATGCTAACCTGCACCTTACAATAAAAAAGGCGAAAGTAACTGCTAGCCCGCGGGCAACTTGACATGATCAACTTTGGATCCTCTTTGAAAAAACTTTGGACACCTTTTCTCTAAGACAACAAATACTAACAGACAGCATGCTTTTTCAGAAACAGCGACGGTTATTTACATCTATACAGTTACTTGGTGAAATACAAGGTCGAGTTAGCTTTTGGGGACATAACAAACCAAAAATCTTCTTAATTTTCAATTGCATTCTGCAAGTTGAGGTTATGCTACTGCGCGACAATCTTGTTACCCGTTTGTGGGCATGCTGGCATTGGTTGGGTCTATTTGTGGCCCTACAGATTAACAAAAGACGTAGAAGTTAGAGAGAATCTTAGTTTTCACTTTGTTTCGGTTGTGAAGTGGCTAACCGTGGGCGTGTTTCAGTGAAAAGATTTGTGGTAGAAAGGACTCTGAAAGATTTGCACGAGCAACAGCAAAAAGATGACGCTTAATGTGATCTGTTTCTACATACGATTGGCGACAAAGTAACGGTCAGCTGTCACCGAGAACACCCTGGTACTGGAAGCACCAGCATTCGTGTTTGTTGTCAGTGCAGTTGGATGCTGCGTAGAAAAAAATAGGCCTTTTTTGTTCGGAAACCGATACGCCTGCGGCATCATCGCTCGGTCACGTGAACAACAACGTTGTAACTTCGTGTTTACGTCGATTTCATATCGTCGACCAGCAATGACACGAAAGCACTGAAACGAACGGATAACACTGTTCAGATAACTGCGTTTTCACTCGCCCCTGCCACTTCCTGACACAACGCATTCCCGAACCAAGACAGCGCGAGCTCAGCCTTTCCGCAACCGCAGCGCTGATCTTACGCACGCAAGGTTAAAATCGTTTGCACCATGGGCCGGCTCGCGGCTCAAGCGAACAGCCTTGTCAACACGCACATCGATCCATCACGCAATACACAACCATTAACTCATGTGCATCTTCGCTCAGCGGAGTCACTGAAAAATACTGTTTTTTTCACCAGGGTGCAAATCTGTGTTTTTCGGTCACAGACCGAATTTATTTTTAAATGACTGAAAAAATTTAAGTTAATTCGGTCATAATGTCCGAAAAGCTAAGCTAGTGAATACTATTACGACGAGTTGTAACTACTACGGGACAATGACCGAAATGTCTCAGCGGAAAAAAAACGGGTGCAAATACCGGAAAGCAAAATATCCGAATCATTTGAAGCACATTGTGACACCGACATCATTGGTGCATTCAGCTGGCAATAGCGATAATGTTTTAGCTTTTGTTTAGCTAACTAAGCGTCAATCACCGAATCCGTGAGCTATTTGGTTAACAAGAAACAGATTGTCTCATATTCAATAACAGCATATGCTGTAGAATCAAACACTACTTGCCTTTACTTTCCCAAAATGTTGGTTTGTCTTCACTTTTTGCCAAACGACACCCTTGATTTAAATTTTTTGTCACAAAGCAATGCATTAAATGCTTTTGCTCTTGTGAGCAGATGTTGCCATTTTTCTAAAAGGGTTTACCATTTCTACTGTGTTGCGATTACAATGATTTTATGAACGTTTTGACAAACTTTTTAGATGACCAAGATTACAGTGTACACATGAAGAGTTTTCGTACTCCGCTTTTTTATGTGTGTTGAGCGCGCTACAGGCACAATGTTTCTACCCACAATCGCACACGCTTTTATCAGGCTGGAGATTAAAATTGAAGAGCGTTCCGGTTGTAACAACTAATTTGCTGTCTATTAATCCATTGTTTTGGCGAAAATTATTCGTTTGCTTTGTCGGATTTTTTCAATACATCAAAAATCGATATACTACCCACGAACTGTGATTAATATGTAAATCTGTTTTTCACATATTATTTTAACATCCTATTTTGTGGATCACGGTCTTCCGTTGTTCACGCGAGATATATATTTCAATAAACATTTTATTATGTATTCAAAAGCGAAGAGGTTTTTCTTTTCGTATATTCCGTCCTGATTTCAAAAATTGGTCTGCCAGGTTTGAGGCAAAATTTTTCTATCTTTTTCGAAAGACTGCGTTTGTGTTCACCTGTTAGGTTTAGTTAAGTGGGTCCTCCGTCACCTGGTTGCAAATCCTAGAATAAAATATGCTACGAAAACACATAACAACAATGGCACCCAAATGTTTTTTCAAATATTACGCTATAACATGCCGGTGTCAATGAACTAACCACATGGCTAAGAGATGGGCAAGGTTCAAACAAAAAGCAAGCGATTTTGATGGCCCGTATGGAACATCAGTATGACCCTTCAAGTTCGCAGGTGGATAAATCGATCCTAGTTGTGCTAATCTCAGAACGACATACAGCGATGACAAGACAGTGCGACTGACGTCACAGGCGGTGTTATCCCGCAAAGAGTATTAATCATATAAAACTCGTCCGACGCCTTTAATCTCAGTCGAAATATCTTTCGACGCGCAGTTGATGGACGTGTGCAGAAACAGGCAGTGTGCGCGATTGCTTCGAACAGCCGATAGCGGATGCGCAGGTCCGTTCAAAACAAGCGCGGCGTGGACCAGCTAACAGCAGTTCAGTTGGTGGGCAAGCATTCTTGACAACAGTGCAATCTATCAAGCGAGTTTGCCTCACCTCGTGGAAGGTGCGCTCCAAGCTGTTGCTGCATATTGCTCAGGCAAAGTCGCTTGTCTCCTGGTGGACCATGCATGTCCATTTCATCCATGCCGAGCATAGCCTGTTGTTCTCTGTTGCTTTCCTGTTCTAATGGCCGCACTTCTTTGAATTCCATATCAATCCAGCGTCAACGTTGCATAACATACGGAAACAGCAAAATTTAAAAACACCATTAGTGAAGTCAACACACTGCACGATTACATCAAACAGCAAGTCATTGTGCTAGAAACAATTATAAAGATATGTTGGTTTTGTTTATGTAGGTGAAATGAGCGGAAATAACAATAAGATTAATGTATCAAACTGCACCTTCCGCCAGATTTGAGCCAAACCACCTTGCAATCAGTAAAAACCAATGTAGTGACATGTCCGAAAGGCTTGTTTCAAAATAAAAAAGATACTGTTTCTGACATCTGCCTGAAATTGTTCGAAAGCATTCTGCAAGCAAAGTAGGGCTGCAACTGTGTTCAACAACAGCGAAATAAAGCTTTTACATTGAATCGCATAGTTCACACTAAATTTCCTTTAGCGAGCGAATGACAGTCAGCACAGTGACAGTCAGCACGTTTTCACCTAATGGATACTGTAAGCANTTTCCCAGAAAACATAGATTATAACGCGCAGTTAGTTTAACTAGCAAACAAAATTTGTCATGTGAGTCATGATGACAACTTTATCAATTTAATGCGTATATCATGCTTGCATGGCCAGGTGCTGCATATCCTTCGCTGGGTGTACACATCGACACTCTATTTTGCCTTTTCGTGTATCAGCAACTTCGCGCCGCCTCCACGGTGGAGAATAGACATGTGACAAAAAGCCAAAGGTCTTTTCTCAGCAACAGTCAATTGCAGATGTACAAGAACGCAAACGCAGTTTGATTGATTTACCTAGGATTTTGCTGCCTGCATGATTTTAAAATTACATGGTTAACTGCTTGAGAACTTGGGTTGCGAAACTCACCAACACTGCTCTTGCCTTATTCTGTCTTTCATTCTGTTTGGCGTGATGGAAACGTCTAGGAGACGGCTGTTCGAGACTCTATTTTCCTCGTGACTGTAGCGAGGTTGCTCTCTAACATAAGCTAGCTCGTAGACGCGCGGGATTGAGTGTGAGACGGAAATGGCTCGTTACGCCGATCAGGAAGTGGCTGCGAGAGCCGCGTCAATGCCTGCCGTGTGTGTGGAAACGGAGAACGCATGCAAATACGCAACGACCACGATCCATCGGACTGCACCTTTTTATTAGCGTTTTTTCTTGAGCTGGAAATGCCACACAAACAATGAAATGCAACCATGTCAGGAAGGCATGCGCAAGTGACGCTGAACTAAGCTACGTTAGCAGTGATATGCGAAATGCGAAAGAAAGCAACTGTGTAAGTGTCAGTGTGGTACCAGTTGAGTTGCAGCAATCTCTACAAGATGCGCCTTTGTCATCGCCTCGACTTGAAAAAGGTTCACTAGTCGTCACTGCGGAAGCAGCTGCGAAACGTCTTACAAATCACGGGGCGTAAATAGCAGCACGGCGAGATAGACGAGAATGGTCGTCATCACAGCCACAGCGCTACACAGGCGACCTCCGGCGAGAAAGTCGATTGTGCGGAAACTGTCGCGGAATACGGGGAAAGGAACGGAATCGGTTTCCGTTATCACTGCGCTTCTGGAACCAGACAGGGCCTTCGACGCACGTCAGCCACCAGCAAAACATCGTGCCAATGGGCAGTCGTTTGAACGCGCGAATAGCATCAGCCCATCCGTGCCCACTGAGGGAAGTTGCCAACAATGGAATGAACACCGAACGGCTCCGATACACTTAAGTGAGACCGCACGAAGTGATGACCTCTACACCCAGGTAGTGTCCAACTCGCCGTTTCCGCAAATTAAGCTTAGGGTCCAATGTTCTCTGCAACCGCGCTGATGCTGCGATTACAGTGGGTTAATAATAGCCGAAGCGCACTAAAATCGCCTCTAGCTGTTGGAATCAGCAAGATGTGTAAGGTAAATGACAACCATTATAAGGTAATTGTATATCACAAACACAAAGAGCTCATGACATTAGGTAACTGTCCACCCGACGACAGCTACTAGTCATTAGTAGCCAAACGCAAAGCTTATGAGACTTGTTACGTTAATAATCTTCACAGATGTATGATAACGTTAGCTTTTAAAAATTAGGAAAGCATCATACTTTTTCCTCCAAGCAAACTGTCATCAGACACCAGGCCGCTGGTTAATACGTCTTTCAACAATTTTTGGCTGACGTGTCAGTGAAATACACCAGCATTAAACGTTACCAACAAGTCAACATTTGGGCAGATTGTTTATTTTCTACTACGAAAATCTCAAAATTGCTGAAGAACGATCGCAGCACTCGTCAAGATTTTTTTTGAAAAATTTGCTCACGAAAAGCTTTTTCGCGTGTGTGCTGCGAACTCAAAATCGCGTAAAACGCGTCTTGGCTGACTTGAGGTCAGTGGAGACTGGCGGTAACGGAATCTCCCCTCTTTGTTTGCGGCATCACTAACGGTGATTCACGTCGCCGGAATCCACAAGGAAACGTTTTCACCTAAAAGGCACCAACTTCGTTCCAGAACTAATGTGAACATCAAACTGGCGGGAGGTTGCATCTAATATAGTCCCTTTTCAGTAACTTAAAGGATTCCGATGGGACTCAGAAAGCACAAGAAACGCCATATCACTTATTAAAATTAACTAGAAAAGCAAACTACAATAACTAAAGCAAAGAAGCGCAAAGTAGCAGCATTCTAGCGCAGTGAAATAGCGTTTACTTGTGAAGAAAAAATAGCTTAAATTTGCAGAAAACAAAGCAAGACCGAACAATGCTGTTCGCGATGGTGTTCGAAATATCATTTGCAATGATTCCATTCATTCAGGGGCGTACAGCCAAGCGGCAACATCGCATGTGGATTTCAATAACGCTGTCGTTTCCACGTACTTCCGAGTGTTGAGCGACGCGCGCAACAGGTTTCCTGCCTTCTTCGGCAACGGAAGGACGCGAGCAAAAACGAACCCAAAATGAAAGACGACCAAGGCTCTGCGATGGACACGCGTGGCAGGTAGCAAGCATTATGCAACCGAAAAGGGTCCATAACGAGACATTTTAACAAGAGAAAACCGGACCTACTGGCCCCGGCCGGATGCAGTCTGTTCCTGGCAGCTGCTGTTTATAGAGTTTGAGCGTGGGAAAGAAGCTCGAACAACGGTAGCGGGGCGCCGTTTCTTATTAACAACAGGAAGCATGAACTGGTTTGGGTTGTTTGGACTCTCCTGCTGCTGATAGCTGTTTATGACTACCGACCATAACCAGCATTCATTATCTGCTCCAGCAAACATGAAACAAAATACCCAAGAGCAGGAACTGTCAATACAGACATTAGCAATACTACAAACGACAGTTGAGGAACATTACTGGCGTGACATACTGCTGTGATAGCTCAGAACAACTAACCGGAAGTTTTCCGTGCTATGAAGGTAAAGAAAAAAGTATAGCAAATTATTTCGACATGTCGTGATGTGAACTGGCACATTTAAGCGTTTCGTGTAGCAATATGAAACATTTCTACAACGAAGCCTGAAACCGGCAAAAAACACTTTTCCTGGTAAGGGCAATGCACAAGTGACGCTAATTACTGCCGATCACATCATTTCAGCTGCTCTGCCAGACGCCACGATTACATTGGCAATATTTGTTTCCGAGCACCGGCCTAAGCAACAGTTGTTCCCACGCTCCCCG
>JGI24022J15233_10002860_pt1 | contig 16596 bp, 7 predicted proteins | sample Ectturendosymbi2_FD_15233 | JGI IMG/M metagenome (IMG submission 15233)
CATCTTGTTCATGAGGTGGCGCCTCCACTTTTTAGAGAAAACAGCGAAGCGGGCGCTTGGTCGTCGGTTCGTTTCTATGGAGCGCGATTCGGCGTCGGCATTTTGATTTTCCGCGAGCGGAATGCGCTCGCGCACACCGGCTTTGTTTTTGTCAACTTGAGCTGTTTCGCTGCGAAGGTTTTCCAAGTCAAGGCTAAAAGTCTCACCACAGTCGTGGAAAGAAAGCGGCCGGCGCGGTTTTTCTTCAGCCTTCTGCTTCGCGTTGTTGGAAAACGACTTGCTCGGAGAGCGAAAACTGGTCTGGAAAAGACAAACGGACAGTTTGCTTAACAGCTGCTTGACAGACGTTTCAATCAAACGCATGCCGAGCGTTCCACAACTTGCAGCACACTTCCAATTTATGACACGATCGAATGACGGAAAACGGTTTTCTCCTCAGGTATTTGATGAAGCAGTTACAGAACTGAGCCACGTCTTCTGATCTAGACTTAATTACAGGCCATGCATTTTTCGTCTTGGACTTGAACTGCTGAGGCCCGCCATATCAAAGAGCAGATTTGTTTTTCATCACGGATTTGTGTCGTAATGAATACCCGGAGGTTTATAAAGTAGTGCAGGAGTAGTGTAAATGCTGTAACGGTCTTACGAGATGAGGCATGGCGATCGAAATAACTCGGCAGAATAAATCGAAGTGTTTACTTACAAATCTGCTGGTATTCCGTCGCTTTCCGGGTTCAAGAAGAGCGGCCGCGACCGAGCTTGCTTGAGGACCGAGAAAAATTTTCTCCGCTCTTTGGTAACACTCGGAGATGCCAAACTCTGACGTAGTAGATGAGTCAAGACCATCGATCTCGCTTCGCTGGGGAGCTATACAGGAAAAAGACATCTTCCTTCCAGTGCCTTGAGGTCGCAAAGGCAAGTGCGCCGGAGAAACCGTTGTGAGGGTTGGGTTGGCAACTGCTATCATACTTCTACAATGTAGACTACGAAATACATTAACTGCAAAAACAATAAGATGGGTCAAGTAAGTTCCGTCTTTGGAGAACTGAAGTACATACGTTCTGTTGCTGATTTTTGTGTTTGCTTCAAAATAGCACCTGGCCTTGTCTGTTAATGCTCGGTGATGTTCTGTTCCATGCAAGCGCAAAGCCTCTCACCCATAACAGCATACATCTTAAAAGAAATTCGTTTCAAGAAGGCAAAACTGCATTGTAAATATTAAAGTCAGACTGCAAGTTAACAGAAAAAAACTATTTCAAAACTTTGTCAAAATCTGTCACTTTCGTAAACTTTTGGAACAAATCAGGCATTTGTATCGAACCGTTTCATCGGATATACAAATATATCACAGCTTCACGCACTTCCAACCGAGCACTAGACTTTTAAGCTGTTTGAGTTATCGTCAGGTAACAACTCACAAATAAGCAATATCACCTTCACTTTTTTTAACTTTACATATATATAAAACGTTGCTTGCTCCTCGAATAACGACATTTTGTCTGCACACCTTTCTCCGAGACTCAGTACCACCCCTTCGCACTACAGGCTGTGCGCGAGCTTACTCGTAAGCTCTTGACTCTCCCACCAGCTGCGTGTTCCAAACACTTGGTTCGTGTTGCTGAAGTGCCTGAGGTGGTGGTCTCTACTTTTAGGATTACCTGCAAGAAACCGCTGTTTTGAAATGACAACGACTCTGAAAGGATTTTGCCTCATGTCACCCAGTTAGAACAGCGCAGAGCACCCATGCGTCAACCATTGTGAAAGCCTCTTTACATTTGCGCTACGCTGGTTTAGCAGCTTTTCTGGCCTTAACCACCAAGGAGGCTGCTTGTACCGAATGTGAAAAGAATTTAATGACGGTGATAAGAATAATTATCACGTGCTGAAGGAAGTCTTGTATTTAAAACAATCATTCACCGCGCCTGAACCCGAATATGTTTTGAACAGTTTACTGAAACTGATTGCCTCCGATTAAACTGTCAATCATGTATTATTTGTCAGATTATCCTTTGCAAGAGTTGAGTCTTTGTTTCATATAATGTACAGAACAAGTATGAATGACATATCCGTATAAAATTTGAATAATGTCAGCAAAAGCTTTGTCGCTTGTGCAATATGACGGAAACCATTTTCTTTAATCAAAAGAAAAAAGTGCTGATTTTTTTAGAATGTCAAACCGTTTAAATTTATAATTGAGTTTCAAAAGTAAAGTCGTTGATGCGGTCTTTCGAAATTTGGGGACGAAATTAAGAAATTTTACAGTAAGTAACAAAATTACAGGAAAATTTTTTTTCATTTGAAAAAGCCATTCGACAGCAAAACTAAAATGCAGTAGACGTTGCTGTTTAGTTCGGAAAATGAAAAAAAAACTGTAGCTCTTATCTCGCGTAGAAGCACATAAACGCATTTGAAGCGCATACCATCGACCATGGAAAAATCGTCGCAGAGGTCTCTACTGTACTTTGAAAACTGGGGAAACACCAGCGAATGAATTATATACGATAAAGTAGGGAAAGCACAAACCAAAAAGATACCCAAGTGGTCTCACAACCATAGGCGTCAGAAGGATTTTTTTCAGAGAGCGGTGGCAATAGTGCATTTTTTCAGGTGTTGGCCTTAAACATTTTTCCAGGGGAGCAATCATGGTCGTAAAACAAACAGCAAAACATTTTTTATACGAAAAAATGAATAGGAAAATATACAATTTCAAAATCCAGGGCCGAACAAAGGCCCAAAGGCCCCGTTGCCCCTCCTCTTGCGACGTCCTTGCTCACAATGGTAATTGAATGTAAAAGTCTGCACAAGCGTTTCTCAACAAAACGTTGTTTAAAATGATAAACTTTTCATGTTGTGCAAAGCTTTCTCCATGCATTGTTTTCTTGAGTGCGTATGACTAAAATTACAGTAAGGTGAAAATGAAAGTATAAATGAAATGCGAACTTGAAAAGGAACGTTTTCCACATTTTAAACAAATTTTATTGGTTAAAGCTTGGTTTTGATAGGCCTAAAGATTCCACTGTTCTATTAAAACTTTGAATCTGTTCTCGCGATTGATCATAGCTAAACTGGATAGGTTCTTCACTGTTACCTTTTAAGACTTGACCAATCTGTTTAGATTCGAATCTAATCAGAGTTACCTTCAACCTTCACAGCATATAATTTTCCTTTATATGACCTGACAGCTGTCCTCACATTTGTCACGAAATATGCTGCTGTAGTAAAAGACATTTATCCAGATGAGGCTAAACTGTCGTTGAATCGCACGAGGCTTCGCCTTGCATCACCGACATATATGCCAGCTGTTTATAAATCAAGAAGCATGACTTGTTTCATCTTGGCCAACATAGCGTTATTTGCATCCTTTAAGTGACACTGGACGGTTTGCAGTTTGACTTTTGCAAGAACGAAAGCATATCGTTTGCTCTACGAGAAGAAAGCGTCTCTGGGAAATCAACTAATCAAGCACCCCGAAAAAGTTTTGGAAAAACGCGCCACTTTTCTGACAGCATGTATTTAGCATTTACAAAATTCAAGCATTCGTGCGTGTAAAGTTCTAAAACTTTCGAAAACCCAGTATCACTGTCATCTCTTTTGACAAGCACCTCTGTTGTCACAAACGCTGACTACAGGAAACTTTACACACTCTTCAACTTGTCAGCATTTTTACACAATTTCCGTTTCACAGAAATCGTATGCAAGCCATTGTGCGTCAGCAGGCTTGTGCTACGGCAGTTCAGCTGACCTTGTTCGCTCCAGTGTTTCTCGTAACGCCGTAAAACTTTTGTTGTCCAAGCTGGCATTTGCACACTGGCGGCATGGAACCGACGACTTGAAGTATGTAGAGGAGGCAGAGGTAATTATGACGCGACAAGTTGTATCATACACGCCGAAGACGATCGTAAACCTTGCTTCGGCTTTTCAGTAGGCAAAAAATCACCTGACCTTTAAATATCTCAATTTATAGGCAACTAAATTCGATTTTCGCTAGGCGTCAGTCTCGTAGAACTTAAGTTCGTAAATTTCTGAGAAGCAAAGTACGTCGTAAGTTGTGTAACTTTCAGCGAGAAAGTAAAAGACTGTTTGCCGCAGTAGGAAACCGCAGATTGGAGAAAGCTGTCCTAAAACAAATTACTTTTCACCCAAAGTTTTGCTAAATAAAAATGGCTGTGATCCACAACACCATACGAAAGTTTTCAAAGCTACCGAAGGTTTCGTTTGTCTTTGGATCTGTGTCGATAAACTGGCGTTAACCGAAACGCTATGCACTGTGGCCACGTAGTCTGAAGTTCACTTGCTTCCCGTAGGCTCTGTTGAAACTCGCTCCAACATCCCACTGCTCTCTCAACCATTGGTCGAAAGTATGCTAGAATGAAACTTCGCAGGAAGTTTGCGTTTTAAATCGGCGCTCATCCAACAGGTCAATGCATCTTTGGTGCGGAGAGTCTTACCGGAGTCTAAACCCAGAATTGCGCAAATTGTGTATAACTGGCTGCGTTTTGAAGGTTGCTCACTTTTTATCACGAAATCGCCAACTTTAAGCTCAAGGTTTAGGTACTACACTGAAAAAGTTCGATCTATAAATCTTAAGCTTCCAACAAAGCACACGAAAACCATTCTGAAATCACGTTAGAATGGAAACTTACTGCTGCAATTCTATCGATTCACAACATTTGAACCCTTTCTAGTGAGGGCTGTGATGGGCCTCAGCCTTTTTCAAACTGGCAGTGGCGCGACAGTCCGAATACATGCTGCTTTAGCCGTCAACGCGCTTTTTACATCGGCGCAGGGGCTCATTAAATTTTATATGGGTCTTTACGCTTCCCAGAAGAAGTTACTCTTATCCAAAAGTTCCGCAATGAAGGCTGCACAAGCGAACAAGTTACAACTTGAATAGAATCCAGCGTTTGTTGACGACCAAGAAGTGTAGAGTTGATCAGCTTCCACCTTAGTGAGGCTGGTGCGTAGGGCATTTAAAATTTTATTAAAGTTTGCACGGAAATGCGTCAAGTTATCACTTTTTTTCTTCATCACATTTTGGAATGCAAAAGATCAGAAAGAGCTGTTGCAATTTCTCGAAACTTTTGCGCGGCACGATGGCCAACCATAAACGCAGTTAATGATGGCCTAGTTACTTCGTACTGCGGTAAGAAAAGCAGCCGATTAAGACGTAGTCTGTAGCAGTTCTTAACGAACAAATCGTTTTGCTTCCCAGCCTTTGACGAGCCTGGGAACATTGGCCTTGGTGTGATTTTTACTTGATAGTGCGTCAAAACGTTGTTGTGTTCAATGTGGTGTGAGCAATATAGATTTGACTTCACTAATTTTCAACAAATGGATGTTGAGCCAAGTCATGCTTTTTCTTTTTAAAAAGTGAACCTGAAATGATTTGGAACATTCACTACCATTTAACAGATGTATTTATTTACTGGATGCGCGCTTACAAATGTGAAAGGCTTCTTCAACGCTTAACTGAGAAGTTACTGATATCCNAGGTACGAGGGAAAACACATACTGCAAGTTCCTTTTACTCACTACTTTTAAGCCAAGTCAAATTGAATAACTCTTGTAACCAGAACGNCGCAGTGAAGAGTTTGCACGTTTTAACAAATCTTTGNTGCAGGCGTTGTGAGAGAGGGCACACCCTTGAAAAGTTAATGCGACATNAGATAAATGCAGGCTAACTGCGTTGGTCAGCAGTGGACGTGGATGCCCTTGATCGTATAAATTAAACTACGGGCATTTCAGATTCCACCTGGATTTTATGCATGGCCATTAAATTTCACTGCTTTGGGCGGTTTCTCTGCAAAGGACGCATCAGTTAATTGTTTTGAATAGTGGCCACACCCTTTTTCCATTGCAATAAACGTGGGAGTAAAAGCAAAGACGGCGTACGGCAAATATTAAAAAAGTTGACGCAGAACACAACACGCATGCTTTTGTAAAATATTTAAGTCACAATCACAGACCCTTTCACGGTAAATTGCGATGTGGGTGCAATTAGTATCACCCATTTTTGTGTGGGGCTCAACTTTAATGCTGCAGGTATCAGACTGGCTTTCTCGCCTTGAAAAGTGGTAACAAAGCTACTTTCACTCGTATTTCTTTTGCCTTTCAAATTCTCTTCTACACACTGGTCGCTTGTTTTTGAAACGAAGCTCTTATTGCTTCAACGCAGCTGTGCAGATACAAAGTTACAATTCTGTCTTGCACGAGTGCTTTCACGTGCTTAAAATGGATAGAAATGTTGCGGATTTTTTAAGTTTAGGAACAGGCAAAGGACGAAAACTCAGGCCAACATCATATTTTTTGCATTGGCAGAAAAAAGTTTGTTTCAAACCGATTAATGCTCACTGTAAGTTCACAAGTAGTAAGAACAGATGCTTATGAAGTGTGCCGCGAGACTATTGGAACGCTCGCTAAACAAGCTCCTAACATCAACAATTCTGATACTGCCCTTACATTGTTGGTAGCAAAAAGATCTCTCGTCGTTAATCACTCTCCTGTGATTGGTGAGAATGCAATTTTTTGCTCCTCTTGCAAATTCATCCTGACACTGACCAAAGGTTACGTTGCCACAACGCTTTTAAGTCTGAACCGATGTAACCAGCGTTGAAATTTACTGTACATACTCCTGGAAGTAACGCACTGTTTACGTAAAAGGCACGGCCTGTTTGCGTTGGTTATTGACATCAAAAGCGTTTTTACAACAGCACATATTTACCAATGGCCCTCCTCTTCAAATTAAGCTTGACTTTGTGCGATGGTCGGCCGACAGTCGCGTTTTAGTCGCAGTTTATCATCTGCAAAGCTGAAGAAACTGTATTTACAATTGATTTTTTCAAATTTGCAGTTAACGTGTTTTTCCTTGGTGGTTTTCAAATGCTTAACCTTCCGTCTACCCGACTAAACAATTCATTATATGATCTAAGAAGTGAGAACAAAGCGTTGCACTTACTGTAGAGGTAATTTCCGTCATCAACAAAAAAACGAAAACGAAATGGATAAACTGAAGAAGATAGAACCAGGCTGTCCGGTGGAATTCTCTTCGACAATTTCGATATTCGTTTCAAAGTTACAATGGGATTGCCAAATTTGAATTTGTGTTAAGCGCCACAGTGAAGTCAGATAAGGCAAATCCAAAAAAACATTGTTGCAGGTAAAACAAAGGCGAACATACATACCATCATTCAGCAGCAGCACATTGCCTCCAGAGAAGCTCTTAGTGCATTTTGTTCTGTGCTTAAACTTGTTTACTATATCGTCTGTGCAAACGCCATTGACATTTAGAATTTTGCCTTGAAACCCTGTCAAGTTAGATTTTTTCGAACGTCACTTCAAACGTAACCTAACTACCTCTTCCAGCAGTTGGATTTTACTTCACAACCATCTAGTAAATTCACATCTCTTGCTGGACTATGTACAACACCAACAAAAGTGCTACGCCTCAGTCTCAGATAAGATCTGTTTATCAAGCAAATGTTTTGCTAAAACTTCGTTAAAAGAACTTGTTGCTAAGCAGCAGCACGAGTGATTTAATTATATATCTGTATGCATTTGCATGTGTCTGTTGTGCGCGCATGTTTGCACGCAGCTTGATCAACTCAATCAAGTTGATCAACTCAATCCTATATGACAGATGCGTTTGAATTCGCGGAAACACCTGCTTTTCCGGATGCGACGTCGTTCTTTCACAAAACCTCGGTATGGCCGCAGTTCTGAACCTGACCCGGAAGCACTAACTGCATTGACACAAAACTATCTGCACTAGCTTAGCTGAGGCGAAGTAGTAAACGTGTGGAATCCATACGATGATCAAGGCGACCTGAATGTCAAATTGCTACTTCTGAAAATCCTTTTTTAAGTAGAGCAGACTCATACATAACAGGCCAACTAGAACTTAACCGGCTGAACGAAGTATTGCGTATTGTCCCTACCAAAGCAAAATGTACCTAAAGACAATACACAACCAAGAAAATTCGTTTGGTAAGGTTTGGCAGATTTTGGTCAAACGAAGACAAAACTTTGGCAGAAACACGATGTTAAGATGTTAACGTTTAGGACGTTTTTTTTCACCGCACACAGCTGTGCTGAGGTGCGATATTACCGCAAAGGCAATACGTTAATGGTTTATATTTGCGACACAACGCTCCAGATACGCGTTATCTACCCTGCAACCTCATCACCAAGCCGCAACTTATCTCATGCTTTCCATCACGGAAGCAAAAGTGATAGAATCCTGTCAATCTTTCATTGATGACGTGGAGCGAACGTCCTGCCGTTGATGGTGACAGCAGACTTCAACTAACTTTTAACCTCGCGTGGACCAAGTCTAAGGAAAGGAAATTGAACATATACCGGCACGACCCGGCATCTATTCCTAGCAGCAGCACAGCCCAGCGGTTTGCCAACACAGGATGATTCATTCAGCAATCTGTGGGAAGTACGCCTATTGGTTTAGCGGCATCCGCAGAGCACGTACAAGGGAAGTGTAAAGGAAGAATAAAAGCCACTGAGGATTCGCGGGTCCGCGTGGTGAGGCTTTTTTCGATAATGGCCCAAGAGCAAGATTTTAGCAGAATGTTTTATGATTCAACAAAGCTCCGAATATGATTAGCGAACGTTTTTAGTAGCGTTTATTAGTATCGAACCTCAGTGGTTCACTAATACTTCCGTTTTTTGCTCTCAAACTTATTTTTATGGTCACACAGATTTTGTCTTCTTTTCCGTTTGCATTTCGAATTGAATAATTAACATTGGAAGTATAAGACGTTTTGTATGCACGTACAGTATCAGTTAGTTACTTTGAAGCTTCTAATTTGATAGGATGTATACTATTTATCAATATTTACATTGCCTCGTCAAAATTCTTGCTCACAAAATTTCTCCTAGGTCTCAGCAAAAGTGTTTAATTTTTCACGAAACATCAAATAAACATCAAGATGTGTCAAAAATCGGCGTATCGATTTATCGGCAGCAAATTCCGATGTGTATTTATTTGAGAAAAGGTTTACTCAAACCACACCTTGAAATTTAATCTGATGCGAAACAAAGACTGATAAGACAATCCATGTTGTTGAAGCGTTTCCACAACAACCGGCGTGACGTATAAACTGATTAAGCAGGTGAGGGAATATTTGATAAACCAGTATGAAGCTAATTATAGTTTGAAAAAAGAGCAAGCAGCTTAAAGTTTTCACGGTAATTGCACTTGACGCTAGCAACGTTGTATTGATTTCAAATTCATGGGCAACATTGCCCCTGATTCACTGCAGTATCGAAAGTTATCCCCATTAAACGGACAAACCGTACCCGGATTGATTTAGCTTTAACGTTGTATAAACAGACAGGTACTATTTGTTTCTCCGTGGCTGTCTTTCTGCATTTCGACGAAAGTAGATAAAGGGTCATTTAATGTTAAATTTAGTAGGAGAATGTTTTCAGATTCAACTGATATCCTTCTCGACTTAGGACATATTCATGGTGCGTGAGGGCAGACACTGATCTCTATGAACTTCGCATGAAGTATAATCATCTCATATAGCGCTGCCTTCAGACCTCTTGGTTCATCAAAAAATTTACACGGTCGCTACGCTCTTGCCTTTCGTTACAAAACATTGTAAAGCTAATCAAGCAATGCTTCGTCTCTCAAATTTGCAAAACACTTCTGCAATTTTACTTATAATAACTATCACAGTTTGTCACAACGCCTGCCAACAGGTCAATGCGAAAAAATAATGCACAAATCTTTGCAACAAAAATGTTTATCGTTTCCTTCCATAATATATGCAGGGTCCATTAGTTTCCGCTTTTACAAAAGCTCACTAGTTATTTTCTTTCAAAACCCAAATCCAATTATAGACAGAATTGCACAGCATTATAACTGTAATTCTTGGCAAGATTGTAAAAGTACTTTTGGCCTCTTGCAGCCTTGAAAGCGGTTTCAAAACCGCAACAAAAACTGCATTCATCGTAATTACTGTACTTACATCATAACTGGTTTCATTATAACTTGTTTCATCATAACTAATTTCAATGTAACTGCTGTAACTTCATCGTAAACAATTTCTTCTCAATTAATTTCATCATAAATTATTTTGTCTCTCAAATTTCAGCAACACAAATTGAAATAACGTCCAGCTAATAATCATTTCAGTCAGCAGAATACGTTTCTCAGATTGGTGGAGGTTATACAAGATATAGGGGAAAATGCAAACGTATCAAACTGCACGAGTCCTCTGGGAATATGGCTTAAAATGGTAAAACTCAGAGTTTTAACGTTTTAGCCGTGTTTGGTGCATTATTATCACTCTTAAAAGCGACTGTCTCTTTGCCGTTCGCTTTGATTAAGATGACAACTGACATAACCTGATAAGTCAANCTTTTGAAATGTGCATCGAATTTTTGTCATTACATTCGCCAANAGATAATCTTTTACCTTATCTGATGCTGCACTNCAACTACTTCAATGTTGANAGATTCGTCAGGATGTTGTCACTAAAAAAAGGCTGACGCAACGCGGATGTTTGTCTGTACTTCCGGTTACATACATAACTGTTTATCGTTTGCATTTATTCAAATCCACTTGACACTTCTTATAGAACGGCGTAAGGTGTTTGAAATACTAAGGTTTAAATCAGGAGAAAAGCACCACACAAAACTGAGTAGTTACGCCACGATCTCAGATTAACAACACAATTCCTACTTCCCTTATACTCAGTCACGCTAATGTTAACCAAGTGGCAGTTTCGCAGAGCTCTCTTACCGAAACACAATTCTGAAAAACATTGATGGAAATTCAACATTAGCTTGTTTGATCGCTTTCCGTAGTTCAATTCCAATAATCTTTGAGTTAAATAAAATTATCGCACTTTTCATCAAACTCAGGCCAATGTATAATCACGTGACGTTTTTGCTGACATAAGGATACCTGGATCTGTTGTTTTTTCTTTTTCTTTTTGCCAAATTTTGAGTACAATGAACTGCAGTGTCTAAAGCGGCCGAAGTCAACTCTCCCAGTGAGCAAGACGACTAGGCAAAAATTATTTAATACCTTTCGAGCTGTACAAATGCACATGCAAGTTCGTATTGACGTAATGAAGCTGGGATGGGGTCGTTCGCTTAACTTTGCAAAAAAAGAGATTTTTATTTTAATCTGCCTTTTGTTTTTTTATGTTACGTGTTTGAGCTGTTTTATCTTTAAAATGTTTAGTCTTCATAACGTTCAGTGTGAAACGACAGCACTACTGAAAACGTTCTCCTTCACAGCGTTTTGCCAAAGGAATGTCGGTGTTCAAATAGACATTTCTGAATGTTGGCAAGCGCTGTATGTTCCACCACGTGGGACGTCGACAATCATAAACAATGCGTCGGCGAGAATGCTTGCGCACAAAATACAGATCGCGTCTGGCGAAAAAATGTCAAATGCAATCGTCTCTTTTAAGCTGCTTAGTATAGAACAGCGTAAGCAAAGAAGAATTACTTGCTTTTTGTGTTACGTTTCGTCATGAGTAAGTCAAAAAACGCTAAAAGATTTCGAGTTTTACCGTGTGGATTTTTGAGAGAAGCTGCATCACACTTGCTTTTTCACTGCAGAGTTGATACACTATATTGCTTGCTTTTGCTTATCGCTTAAAAATGTACACGATATTTTACACACTTTGCAACCTTTATGCGTCTATCAGACCCCATTACTACTGCATTTGTTCATTTTCAGCTCCCCAGCTTACCCAAGTTGCATGTCGGGCTTCTACTAACAATTTTTTAAACGTTGGATGATTTACTGAGTACCACTGCAGATTTTAGATCAGCTCGCATCCAACTATTGCAGTCTCCACGTTACAGTACTATTAAAATCTTTCCATTGGTTTAGATTTTCCTCAGATCTTACTTTGACAACATGACGACTGCTTGCTTTAGTTGTGTTGTTGGTTTTATCCGCACAGCATTTGTTCTGTGCTGATGGCCTCTACTTTTCTACTTGATGTGGAACGTCAATTATCTACTTTCAGACATGTTTAATCTTCTAAACAAATTAGCAAGAGAAAGCTATAGTTATTACTTGTCAGTACAGTGACTCATAATTTGTCCACATTTTGGTGTAAAGCTTGTGACAATATTCAATAAGCAATGAAAGCAAAGTCTTTTGGCAATCGGCTATGAAGATTGGTGTTCTTTTTAAATTTGAGTTTGCAAAGACTAAGCAATTTGTCTACAGTGCACACCCGCCTATTCCCGCGCCTGCGCTTGAACAAGCTGCAAAATGCTAAGCTGCTTACATCTGTAGTTCACTAGTATTAATCCTTTCAGTGACTCCAGAGTTTTGCTTTAAGTTTCTTAAAAAGATTGTGAAATGAGCAAATAGTCGTAATTTTTTACCGAAGATTTTGGAGGGGTGTTCATCAATTCGGTCGTATTGAGCCGATGTCTTGATTCCACAAACAAACCACAGTCATGTCGCTCAGTGACGCAACAATAAGAACGCAGAGGGTGCATTCATCTTTCAAAGCTCTGCGAATTAAGTTCAAATCAAAAGCATTTCGTAAATGCATATTTTCAAAAGCAGGTTTTTTCTTTTTTCTGAATTTGCTATACAGCTGAAAATACTGCTCTTTACAATGAGTATCATATAGTACAGGGTGACTTGGGTACGCTTTTTGAGTCAACCAGGATAACATACATGTGATATGTGATGTACAGTACTCTTTACAGTGCGTATATCATGTACATCACATATCACATGTATGTTATCCTGGTTGCTCATCTGTTTACTATGCAACCTTAGCAGCTATCATATCTTTGTATCAACCCTTTCTTTAAGCAAACACTGCGCATTGGAAGAGATAAAGGCTCTTCCTTCGCTTGTTTCAATGTGGTGTTGACGTCGTAAGAAATAGTATTGCTGCAAAACATTGTTTCTCATTCTCAGTCACCAACACTGCTGCTTCTAAACTGGGGAAACCCATATCGTACAGGTTAATCTGCCTTCAAACTGTTTTCCTGAAAAAAATCTCCCGGAACCTGGTCGCTGCAGCACAGTGTTCCTAAAATAGTCTTTATCATTCTGCTTACACTGAGATTTGCCACGTGTAACGCCAGAGTAGGTTTGCGGTGAGGGTCAACAGAGCAGCAGGTCACGCTCTGACCCAGTTACTTAAATATGTTAATGTTGGCAAAACAAACTTAATGCAAGTTTTTCTAAACGACGAACATGCTAGCGTTAAGGTTTCTTGTTCATCTACGAACAAATATTCGGCTTACTGACAAGGTAGTTAGTGTCCATTGAACACGCAATCACACGTGAAGATGCGGTATGGTTGTATACAAAATAGAAATGCGCGATCAGCTGCTTTTATTGCTTTCTTTAGTCTGATGACCACCACCGACTGAAATAAAGAGACCGCTGAAATTCGGCTGAAGCTCATGGCCGACGGCGTTTCTAGAACATTATTACCAATCATGGTAATCCATCGTGAACAGCGCTTGCTAAATGTGATTATAACACTCCTAATTAAATTGAGCAATCAGCGTTTTCATGGTAGCTAAACTGCGGGACCAGTAAAAACAGGGTTTGTGACAAGAAAGCTGGCTTATAAGAAGAGTTTTGTTAATTGAGAGTAAAAAGTTTTGTTAAGGTTGACAGACAACGGCGAGTATGTCACTGTCTGCAACGAAAGACAATGTCTATCACCGTTTATGTTAATGCAAGCTAAAATCGTTGCTTTGTCGAATAAAAACCTCTCTCAACCAATATTTATTTCAGTCAAAGCACCTTGCGCACTTGCTCAAGATGCAATAATTGTTATTGAAAGTTGTTTTCTGTATACTGCGAAACGCTGTTCGGACCTATGCAATTGTTTGTCTAATTATTTTCATACCGCAAGCTGCAAAATGAAGTTTGTAGTTTTCTTTATTCAGATGTTACACTCCGTTTCAAGTATAATTACGAATTTTTTTAACTGGTCGAGATCTTGTCCAAAATACTTGAAAACGAATCGAATGAAAAACTTGATCAAAGCGAAGGCTATGCTTAACCACACCTTTTTCTTGAATTTTTTAAACCATTTGCTTCCGCATATGTAGACGTACCTTAAATTCCACCCATCGATTCAGCATGGCAATTAAGCTAGTTTTTTATAGTGATGACATTTTTTCTCAACATTTTGGTGGTATTTTGGAAAAATCTCTTTCAACAAAATAAAGAAAATAAAAAATGCAAGGAATTTAGAAGTGTGCAAGCACTCAGACAGCATAAAGTAAGGGCCCTATCAATTGAAAGCTCTAGGTTTGCCGTAACCTTTCGAGGAATCAATCGATTGAGCTCTGCGTTCTTCCTTTTGCGATGATTCAAACTTGCACATATCTGTATTCAAGTAACTAGTATCCACAAAGAGGACAGATAAGCGAAGCTATCGACAATTTTTTATACAGTATGAAACCGATTTCACATACCGCTACGCATCCTCAGTCCTCAAATTGCAAGCAGCGCTTACGGGTGGAACGTTGAAAGGCTGAAGCAAGAGCAGAAAAAGCAAACAAGCTCCAGACTAAAATGAATATAAATCAGAACACAAGATGCGACAAGTAAAAACAGGAAAATAAGATTTTCCCAAACAATTGCTTTCACTGCAACGCAAAAGTCCTGACTTTAATTGTCAAGCAACGCATCAGACAGCTATGTCCAACCCAAATGGCATACTGAGCAAAAAAATATGTCACTATCTTAACCAGGGGCCACACATTGAATGACATTAATGAGGGCCGCACATTCGATGGCTTACTTTGCTCTTAGCAAAGTAAATTTAGCTTAGCTAATGTACCGAAAGCGTTGGAATCCTAACTGCAATGGTAACAGACGCGATAAAGCTGCACTGAAGAACACCTGCATCAAAATTATCAAATTCAAGATTATCAAAATAAGGACAGGTGGTCAGTATCTAGGATAATTTTACTACAGCGAAAACCTAAACTGGGCCGCACAAAACTTCGACCGGGCCACATGCGGCCCGCGGGCCTCGGGTTGGACATAACTGCACCAGACAAAGACGCCGCCGTTCTGATTCAAGCCGAGCCTTGGTAGAATGCGTAAAAATGCAAGTTTGCACCCAAACTCTAGGGAGCGTTTATAAAATTAAATGCTGAAAGCTGTGACGGGAGTTAACGACATAGCTATCTATCTCACTGGGTAGTGAAATAGGTTCAACCAATACAATTAAAATAACGCAAAAGGGTGCAACATTATTTCGCGCCTGGAAAGATCATACGTTGAATATTAATTTTTGCGTCAAGTTTGCGATACCATTTTTCTTGACAGGTATCCAGAGAGTGAAAACTGCGTTGTTCTACAAAAATGTGACCTACAGTGTAACAGTGTGAGTTTCATGCGTAAGTGGCTTGTTTACGATGCCATGGAACACTGGAAATTGCCGTGTTAAGACCATATGGTCTTTGTCATCTTTGCAATCAGGTTTGTTCCAAATACTGCGATGACCATCTCGTGGAAAATTCATTTGCAGTTTGGCCAACATACTGTTCTTGACATATCGCACAAGTAGCTGGACAAATACCGTATTTTGCGCATGTCAAATTTTTGGTTCAGTGGTTTTAGTTTTTGCCATTATTTGTGAAACGCGCCCCAACCACAGGATTATGTCTGTATCCACAATGAAATTACTTAACACACAATCGGTATTATCACCGAGTTTCATAAACTTCGTTGTACATCTAAAAATACTGGCAGCGCTTTAATTTTTCAGTAAAATCTATTTTAGTGCCGCAACTAAGAAGCAGATTCGCTGGTCAGTGATTATTTGTGATTATGACTAGACAGTCACTTGATAAGTGTGATTAAGGTAAAAGAAACGAAAGCATGAACAATATGTAGTCGGCTTGTGCTTCACAAATGTCGTGAATGAGTGCACACATGACGAACACGTGAACTGCAAAAAAATGCAAGCAGCACATTTACTTTGTTGAAACGTTTTCTTTTTGTTAGAGCGTGATTTCCGTCATGACTGTTTTCGGAGCTTAAACCACAGCAAGCGATCAAATTCTTTGCACCTTTTTACGATACTGGATTTCGCTTGCCTACACGGAGGTAGGCTAAGTCGGCCGGCAATGCAACGCAAAATGCTTTTTACTACCTTTATCTATCTACTCCCGCATATTCTTATTATCTTGCTGCCGTTGGCCAAAGTATATTTCGTTCCACACATTCACCGATCGTTTCCGTTTTTGTGATTCAACATGTTAGAACACGATTAAAGGGTTAAACCGTCCGCGGGCCAAAACCGGCCCGTTGCGAGATTGATTCTGGCCCGCGGGATGATTTTGTTAAGTAAAAACTTCTTTGTTTGCTTGAGACGTTTGCCCAGTCATAGTTCGATAACTGGTGGCTAGATTTCAATTACCCTGAAACCTCAACGCAATTGCATATATTTTGTTGTTTTCCACTGTTTTCTCACGTGAAATGTTCCCGTTTTCTGCATATTTCCTTTTGCATTTTCACACCGGTTTGAACTTTCAAACAGGTATGTATGAACATGCAAAAGTACAACTATTGTTGATAAAGTTTAACACTAGAACTCCGGGAAAAAATAT
>JGI24022J15233_10002862_pt1 | contig 16592 bp, 8 predicted proteins | sample Ectturendosymbi2_FD_15233 | JGI IMG/M metagenome (IMG submission 15233)
CCAACACCTACATATCTCGCATCTCTCGTTGTGCCAGACAGTACAATTTCTACCATCCTTCACCCGACGTCGACGAACTATTCCTACTCGGAGATAGTGGACAAGCCGATCCCAATCGCGTGATGATTTTTGTACGGGATAACCATCGCAACTGGGTCCAAGGTATGGATCGCGTTTTCATTGACGGAGCGTTTACCCTCGCTCCTCCGCTGTTTAGTAGGTGTTTGTGATTCTTGCTAAGCGTGCATAATACGTGATTCCCGCGATGTACGCTCTGCTACCCAACAAACGCCAAGAAACATACGATGGACTATTCCGACGTATCAAAACGATATGGCCACCTTTCAATCCAACATCGATCTGTCTCGACTTTGAGATGGCGGTGATAAACTCTGTTCGACAAGCATTTCCACGTGCAGAACTTCATGGATGTCTATTCCACCTGAAGAAAAGTAAGAGGCGCCTGCTTTCGGAAAACGGTCTTCTGCAACGCTACAATGCTTAACCACGGTTTGCCCTCCATGCCAGAATTATAGTTGCGCTCGCGCTTGTGCCAATTGACAATTTGGACGACGCTTTTGATGCTTTATCCAACCAACTGGAGAACGAACTAACACCCATCGTGAACTTGTTGGAAGACAATTATATCGGTCGACCTGGACGTTACAACCGTCGAAGCCACCCCGCACTCTTTCCGCCAGAGATTTGGAGCATGTATGTGCCAGCTCACAATAAGCGACATTGGCAGAACAAACAACCACTCCGAAGCAGCCCATCGACGCTTGAAAAGAGAACTTGACGTTGTCCATTCCTCAGTCTGGAAGTTCATAGATGGTCTGCGCCGTGTTCAAAAGGGGAAATATAATACATTCGTGATGAACCTGGACCAGTGTAGTGTAAAGAAGGGAATATACACTAGCTGACCAGCGTCTCATCACAATGGCGTTACACAACCGTAAACGATTACAACAACAGAGACATCATAGAATATCTTCGTGGAATTGCACATAACTTCCTCATGGAATAAACAGCAAACTTCCTGGTGCAAAACTTTTCAACAATATAAAACAAATTATTTCAGGAGGTTGAAGAGTTATGATTGCGATTAATTCTGAATTAATTCTGAAAACTGGATTACTATAAACTTACAACTGCTCTACATAAACTGAACATTCTATCCACGTACAGTCAACTTTACGCCAGTGACGTGAAACGTTGTTCACGAACGTAAAAACAGTGTTCTGGAAAATTTAGTTCAGAGGCGACTCCAGGTCAAACGCGTCACTGCGGCTCCACACGCCATTTACACCAAGGTCATTGACAGAATGCAACCGTTCGAGGCTTGCATCATTGAAATTTCCATTTGCATTTAATCTGGCTAGCACTATCGTTGCTACTGTAACGGTAGTTACGCAACAATGAATGGGAAATTCTCAGGAAAACTCGTCGATTGTTGTATAACGTATGTTACTGAGCAATTGTAATGCCTGTTAGTTCTCTGCATACTAGGCTCATTCATATTAACCCGTTCATGAACAATATTTTTGTTCGTTTGAAATTATTCTCGAACGGGAACTTATCTATGCAAATCGATTGCTTCAAAAAAACATTCTGTCTGATATGAATTACATTTAAAAAATGCTTGTTTGTAGAGGGCAGCTCTGGCTTTAACGGATGAGATGAGTCCAAGTAAACGTCAGCGTACTTAGCTCGTGCTTATTCCCGAATTGACAATCATACGTTTGAAATCATTTTCGAATGGGAACTGTTCATTGGGCTTCACATTCAATGCTCTACGGCAACGGTTTTCAATGTAAGGTCGCGACTCCTTGAGGCAGTGTTTACTCTACGGCGCGCAAATGCGCAGTGCCAACAGACCACTTGTGCAGTCAAATCTCATTCTCGCGCACTAGCAACAGTCCAGATTTAATATCGTATATATACACCATAGCCTCTGTAACGCTTGAAACGCTTTACTGCCTATGTATATGTTTAAATGGTTGCGCAACAGCATGCGCACTAAAACAAACATTTGCTTAGTGTACATTTTGCTGTGGGAACACTGCCCAGATGGGTCGTGAACCATTTTTTGGGGAGGGCGCGTGTAGATTTTTTATGCACACAGCTGTAATAGATTTGGTTTGATCGAGTTTAGATGGGGGGTCGTTGGCACAGTGGGTTGCTACAATGAATCGCGGAGTAGCGGTACAAAAAAAGTTGAAAACCACTGCTCTATGCGAATATCTTGCTTAAAAAAAATTTAATCTGATATGAATTATGTTAAAAAATACTTAAATGCCTAATTGCAGAGAGCAACTCGGGCTCTAACGGATGAACCCAAGTGAAGCGCGAATGAACGAAGTCGAGAGAACGCTTGCTACGAACGATAGTTTTTGATTCAGGTCACCTGCAACATAAATGCGAAAGGCCAGACATGGAACGTAAATACTTGAATAAAAACAAAGCCCAACGCATAGACCCCAAGTTAACAACCATAACGAGTGGAATGTGTGGTGGCACAAATATCCAAAGCAATCCAGCTTGCATTCTACAATATTATATATCGGAATGAAATACTCTGGCTAAGCCCGAGACACCATCGATTCAGTTACTTTGCACGACAACTAAGAACTTTATGCCGAGTAAAATACCGTGCCAACAGCGCTTCCCTCCATTGCGAATCGTGATGGGAGTACGCTTCGAGTGGAATGTCTCGACCATTGGTAACCTGCAGTATGATGATGGACGGAGTGCGCTTTGAATCAAACGGCTTGACTTTGCATTAATGTAAGATTTCTGCAAGATCTCATAGTCTGACCGAAATGTCCCGTGACCGAAACGGCCAGACCGAATCGGCCAGACCGAAAAGTCTTGTTCCGAGTTTGACATCGCCATGTGCAATGGAAAATACACGTACGAGGTGCTCTAACGTCACGCTTCATAGATCACGTAGCACATGATTTCGCTGCGAGTGAAACCAAGACCTCCTAAACAAATGTTTATTTAGGATGCCTTGGTGAAACGGCGACAAACCTTGAACGATCTTCATGCTTCAATTACGCACTGCTCGCGTGATTTTGGAGAACTTTTCGCATTGCGGCACTTTCGAGATCGACTCACATTACATTTGAAATACTGGAACTTTTTTGTGCATTTTTACGCATTACATTCGGATATGTGTAACGCACGCAACTGAAGCATCTAGTTGTCACAGCAAGACGTACTTACTGAAACATATAGTTCATTACAGTTGCGTGATAACAGTTGGTTTGTCATCTGGTTGGTTAATAGTTTGATTTGCTTAAAAATCGCAGTGATTACAGACCCTCATTTATGATCTTGGCAAAAAAACTAGTGCCATAATAACAATTGTAGCAAATGGAGCAATTGCTACAGCCCCGCGCTTTTATGGGCCCAGCGTTCGTCTGTAATAAATCTTATTTATTACATTACACATAGGATTTTTTTCAGTCTCAGAAGTAGTATTTTTCTACAATTTCCGTAAGTAGTAAGGGACGATTTTGAAATGAACGCTGCCTGTGTCCAGCAATTCTTGTTTGATTCTTTTTGTACACGTACGTAACAAAAAGCATAAGATTGCGGTCAGCAGTGTTGCCATTTTAGCTGATTTGCTGCTAGATCTAGCAAGATTTTCACACTGTAACCTGCAACATTTTTTCAAACTTGCAGTGCGCTGATTTTCTATCAGGTTTTTAACAATCGTCTGGCAGGTTTAGCAGGTAACAAATTCCTGACCACAAACCTGTTTCAACAGATTTCAAGATGAAAACTGTTAGACTTTCTTCATCAAAAAATATACTTCTCCGCTTTTATGATGCTTTAAATTTGGTAACAACAGGAAAAAGCAAAACCAGCTACCTGCAATCTTTGGTCGTTTTAGTTAGGATGCAGGGAAGCTGCTTCAAGCAGATTATTGCATCATAATAATAAGTAATTAGAAGGCTTGGTGAAGCCTAAATGATTTGCTTGTGTGCTTACTTAGCACTACTGAGTGAGTGCGTTAAGTTACAAGACAACATTGGTAGAATATGTTTTTCTCCCACGGCGCGATGATTCCAAGTAGTTCAGTTACGCTGTAGTAAGTAGTAAATTCCGGTAAAAAAATCCTGATGAACTAAAGCTGCCAAAGGTTTAGACATAACTGGTTGCAAGATTCAGAACTAAACGTTAGCTCAGTGCCTACTGCCTATCCTGCTGATTCAGAAAAAGCCTTCTGCGAAATTTGCAATAATGAAATCATAGCGAAACATTGTGAGCTTAAAAGGCATAAATGGTAGCAAAAGCACCCAGACAAGACTAAAGAACTTTTTGCATGCTGCCTATTGTAACACAAAGTTTTAAGTTACAAAGACCAGACTTGGTAAGTCGTAGGGGTGAAGCTATGCTCAGTGTTTATCGCTGAACACTGTTCTACTGTATAAAAACATGCAACCATTTGAAAGAGGTCGTCAAGAACTGTGTCATACAAAAACACGAGGAAAGCTGCAGTTACGTTTCTCAAACGCTTTGTTTTGATTTCTAGGCAAGTCCCTAAGTTTTGAACTGTAGGTCAATATGCAGTACGTACAGCAAAGTCAATACTTCTCCAACGTTTCAATTGAAATCCTATTTACTAATGGTTGAAGACAGTCTTAAACAAAACTGCCCATCCTAAAAACTAAGTCTCGACAATAGCGCTGTTTTTTTTCTTCGGTGAAACCTTCGCAGAAATTTGCCTGAAAACGTAATTTTTTTACATCATACACTTGCATCTATAAATTTTGCGCTGTTTCTAAATACATGACAACCAACGTTACAGCAAATCCAGTTACAATTCTCCACGAAAAAAATCATAGCTTTACTTTGGTCTCTCAAATGTGCAGCTGCAAACATTCATTGTTTCAAGCCCATGAGCTTTCTTGCATATGCCATACAGGCAGTGTCAGATTAAGGTATGGCAGAGTTTGGAGCATATTAACAGAGCGGGGCCCTAAGTTAAAATAAACTTGAATAAGTGAAGAGTTGTTAAATTATAAACTATGTGGGCATCAATATCACTTCCATTAACATACTGAATTTCGCAAGTGCAAAAGCCTGATCCTAAATAGCAGTTGGCTACCTATAATTTTTTAACTAAACACGTATATGCGTATCTTTTTTCCGAGGAGTACACTATTGTACAGCTCACAAGTACAGTGGAGACGCAGCAGTGAATGCTTCCAGACTCATCAACCAATTTGATCGTTATATCTACACCAGTGGTTTACAACCTTTTAGCTGAATGGAACCAAATCCAGACATGCAAATTTATTAGAGAGCAGCACCACAGAAATTTCACCACAAGTCAATATACACGTTTAGCTGTTTAGCTTCATAGAAGAAGGAAATCTGTTACACTCAATATTACAGGTTTTATTGAAAGACAGATGAGGGGTGCTTGAGAGACGCATGCAGCTCTCAAAACAATGGTTGAAAGCCACTAAAGAACAGTCTAATTTCAGTATAAGTGTCGAAGTCGATTGTCAAAGCATCAAAACTATTGCTTAAAATTGCATTTTCAAAGTTTTGCCATGGCGAATTTGTTTATGATACTGGCAGCAGTGTCTGACAGGGTTGGGGAGTCGGAACCGCAAGAGGTCGTAGTTTTTACGGTGGTGTCGGATTCCTAAAAACACTAAGAGTCTGAGTCGGATTTTTTATCCGATCCAGGATGTCCAATTGAACCATTTTCTTTATCGCCACCCTAAGTAAGGAATCCGAATTCGTGCCTATTGAAATGGTAGAATTTCTTTTGAAACTTTTATTGTAATAAAGATTTCTTGCTGTACACCACGCTTTCCATTTATTGCTAGCTGCTACAAAATCGTTGACAGACAAACTTAATTCAGGTTGTGTTACGGAGTCGGAAATTTTTGCAAAGGTCGGAGTTGGAGTCGGACATTTTATATCCGACTCTACAACCCTGGTGTTTATTTCACATAGACGTTTATGCTCCATAATCTATAGAATCAGGCTATGTAGTTTGTTTTGTCTAACGGTGCTCCTTCGGTTGATTCTACCATCTTAAGTTCATAAAATGGCCGTTATCCACTGGACTTGGTCGACATGAGACTTAAATAAATGGGTAAATAATTTCCCACATTCGTAAAAGAAAACTCCAAGTACAATAATATTTTTAATGCCATTCATAGCACTGCAGTCAAGCAATATCTCGAAATCACCGCAATTTAGCCTCATTGCTTGAGTGATCCCATAATGTTGCAAATAACTCTAAAATACTTTAATTGGCAAATCACTGAAATCTGCTGTAATGTAAAAGCATTCAATTCAAAACTTTCGCTTAATTGCTCAAGGCAAATTTAGGAAAATAGTGGCTTCTTGGACTGAAAAAATCCTGTACAAATAATCAGGTGTGGATATTAGACGTGGCGAACGAAGTGGTCGCCAACACACCAAATTTTGTTTCAACATTAACTTGGCTATGTGTAACCTCTAACACGAAAATTCTTCTCACAAAATGTGACAAACGTCAATTTCATTTTTGAAATCTCTCCAAATTTAAAATCTGAAGGGGAAAAGGTGGAGGCATGGCATATTATATCCCCGGCGTTTGAGAAAAATGGGGGGACACGTCTCCTGTGTCTCCCACGTAATTGCGCCCATGCTTCTATGTCAATTCCATCTTTGCAGGTAGTCGCGAGCCAACAAAGGCAAGCACTAGCATGTGGCATGAAGGTGTAAAGTAGGATATGCAGCCAGTAAGCAAGATGAAAGAAAAAAGCATTGCCTGAGCTTTTGGGAGAAAATTAAACAACATTTAATGCCAGTGGTATACTAGTCTTTGTCAGAGATTTATTACGCACCCTGCAAATTTCATTAAAGTGGCAAACACGGCAAACACTTTCAAATGTATTTACAGTCACATGCAGCACGTTTCTTTGTTCTCTAGAAATCAAGTGGAAACGCGAAGCAAAAATCGTTTGAAAGCAAATTTAAGCGTTTCTCGATCATAGATAAGCAACACTCTCCAGATGGGGTTGAAACAAACTAAGTCCATGTTTGGTTCGAGCAAATGCAATGTTCTCGCTCTTGGTGATGATTGTTNGAAAAGTCAACTTTTTCAAGCTCGTTTTAAGAACAAGAAATAGTCTTTGAAGCGTTACTGTTATGAAAGTGAAAATAAACGGATGCAACAGTATAATGAGAGCATCTTTCGAACATTCACCTTTCGGGTGCCGCATATTGGTGAAGTACAGTCTCGCGGAAGGTGCTGCGTCGTTCGCCTGATTTTGAAATCCATTTTCCACAATCTGAAACGCAAATTCGGTTGTATGCTTTACCTGTGACGAAAACCATATATTGAAAAGTGCAGCATTGTTTTGACTTTTGACCTGAAGAAATGGAGCAGTAATGCTGTAACTAGGCTGTATTCAAGCCTTGACTATTTTGACTGCATGTTGGATGAAATATTCAATAGAGCACAGAACGTCTGTTGTACACTATGGAGTGTCGCACAAGAGCGTTTCATTTTTAATGGGCGTAGTGCCATTTTAATTTCTAGGATGTTCATGATAGATACAATTCTATAAAGATATTAAATTCATTATATGCCCGTTTGTTGAGTGAAATCACCGCAAATTGAAGGAAAGTTCAAAAGAAGAACAAAATTTTGCATTTGTGCTGAAGGCGGAAACAGCTAAGTTGTGTAGCGTCTAACGTGATTCCTTTTCAAACATGGGTTATTGCGTTGTTGTTTGTAATGAAATTAACACTTTGCAAATGTAAAATCGTTGATAGGAAAGATCAACACTTACCTTGAGGAATCCTTTCAGCAAATTCTTTCACGTTGACAGACAATTGAAAATGCGAGGAAGAACTGCAAAGAATAACAGAAAATATCACAGTTAACGCAAAATACGTCATAATAATGATGTATGTGTTAGCCGTTAGCATTTGTAGTTTATAGAGCAGTTTGAAGCTCTTGGTCGTTTCCATGCTAAGAACTGCTTTCTTAGATGTCAATTCCAAACTACGTGTTTCGAAATTTATGCACTTCTTCGTTGCCTACGGTTTTGCTATTTTTTGTTCTAATTGTTTCATTGCTTCAGCAAAAATGTTTGCACTTTATCCACGCTAACATTGTCCGTCGTTTCCATAATTTTGACATTTAAAAATATATCAAAGAAAGTTACAGGTGGTACAAAAACAGATATCTATTTCATTGCGTCTATCAGTTCATATCAAAAGCTAATTAAAGTTCCAACGTTTTCTGTCGAAACTTCAGTGGATCAAGCAACAAGAGATTCCGTTCAGGAGTGGATCAAGGTTGTAGAGGCCTATTTCGCAACAAAATCTCTTTTCCAAACACAACGACAATTTCGGAGGACCTTTCCAGGCAGAAACTCTCCAACCAGATTTACAATAAAGCGCTCCCTGGACAAATCCAGTGAGACTGGAAGTGTAGCAACGCATCATTGTATTTCACCGCCGAAACAGAAAAGTGCATTCGGTTTTATACTTGTCCATTCGCTGCTGGAAGTTTCAGGTATGCTTTGGCACAATATTTTGAAACAAAGAACATTTGTATTATGGATGGAGATCAATGGTTACCGGTTCCTTAGGAAAGGCCGGTTGTGGAAAATAGCAGCAGTTTTAATTAGTACAATCAATTGAGATTGACGTCTAAAAACAGTCTTAAACTCTGCTGGTGAAAAGAAAGTATATAGCCTAACTACTTTGTAAAAAGAAGTGGACCTATAGTTTATATTTACAGTGGAAAGCATGTTCCAGAATTTGTTTATCGATTTTATCTGCACTTTGATACCATTTGCAGAGGATGCGTCAATCCTGCAAACCAATGTTGTCGTCATCACAATAACATTGCAGCGTGCAGTTTACTCTATTGAAATCTATACCAATAAGCTTGAAGGCTATAGATTGCTAGTGGTACGGTGACCGACATTGCTGTGATTGAGAATTGAATATCGCTGTTCAGTATTAAATTAATACATTATTTTTCATCTACAACACATGTTGAGCATTTTTGGATATCAGCACGTCATGGTTGTGTATCTTCCTGGCAGATTCTTTATTTCGAAAACATTTGTTTAGTGTATTTTTATTGGTTTTTAAGTTCTGCTTTCCTTGAAAAATTGGCCAGCTGACAGCAAAAGCTTTCAAAATTATTCCTCGTCATGGCCACCTAAACACTAACATCCCTTGCTTTGAAGCAAAATAGTAATGAACTGAAAACTCGATGAGGAAATACTGTACTTCATGGTTTGCTCGCAAAAAAATGTTCATTCCAGATGTCCCCTGCAGTGCTATGAATGATACATGTCAATGACAAGCGGGTTATGGTTTGTTAACTATAAGATAATGGTCGCTTGGTTTGATTAGAACGCTACAATGTCTAAAATCTGGAATCCAAATCAGCCTTAGCAAACAGGACTAGTTACGCTTACCCCATTTTCTCCTTCGTATAGTTGTATTCGTTGCTAGCAACTCGTTCGATGTCATCTCTGATGGCTTTCTGAAACACAAAGAGGTGTTGGAGTTTACTTACGAGTATTCTGATGAGATCCACAATCCATTTCTGTTGTTGATTGTATTTGGATTTTGAAATAGTTATTAAATCAAAGTTTTAGGTATTGTCAAAAGCATGTAAGGCTAACGTGTTTGCCAATTCGAGTACTGCATCCACCTTAAATATGCGAAACAGGTTTGCCTACCAGCGGTTGAGGAATGTCCCCATGAACATAGGCATATATCTTTTTCCATTTTTTGTGTATCTTGTAGGCAGAAACAGCCATTACTACTGCCAGTGTGATAGATATGAAGATGGCTAGTAAAGGCCTTGACAAAGTGGAATGTGGAGGAGATTTCCCGCGGAGCGTTGTGACATCTGTGAAATCATTAATGAAGAATTGTCTTTGGCTAGTGAAACGTAAAGCTATAATTTAGAAATGATCTGATTTAAGAAACCTGTGAACTGCGATACATTCTGACTTATAAGTGAAGCACAAAACTGCAATCGTGTGGTGCATGCTCAACGCTGTGTCTATTGCTTCTAAAAAGATAAAGTCATTAAATTCATTTAGAACAACTGTTTCAAACACGAAATAAACATTTTGAGAAATATTGGAAGCCTTCCGTATAAATTTAAACTTGTAAGTGAGAAAAAATTTGACAGATCTACTTATAGTGCTCATTCCCATACATGCCTATTGTTATGACGCGCTTGCCTCTATCAGCAAGCGTGAATTAGGACTGTACAATATTTGGTAAAGTTAGTCAGACTTACGATGCATTTCAAAATGCTCATTGGAAAAACGCAAAGCATTACCGATTCCTGAAGTTTTGAAAATTGCTCTTTTTCCTGAAGTTTTGCCCTAACCCTTTTTTTGCTCCAGATATGGTTCAAGCTTTGTTAGTTAGAAGGGAAATTTAGTTTTTCAATGAAGTAAGCAATGTTAACAACTTACATTTTTGTAAAAAAATCCTGTTTTGATTATCAAATGGGTAGAAAACATGCAAATATCTTTTGTGATATAACCACCCCAAGTGAGACTTGCAAAGTTACTACAAAGTATTCAATTAACACGAGTACTTACTAAACTATACGTTAAAACCAACATGAAGTTGTATACATAACGCATTTGGTGCACGATAATGACGTATAATTCAGTATCAAAGTACGAGCAACAGAATTAAATCAAAAATTTCAAAAACTCTCATTTCAACTGCAGTTCTATATTGCTGTTCGAAGACAGAATCAAAAAACTTGAACAAAAAAGTCACAGAAATACTCAATACAGCAAGCATAGCACAACACATGCGTACTTAATCCTTGTGTTTCTTCAAAGATAGTTTTTGTGCATTCTTACGACGTGATAAGCGACAAATTATTCATTTTTAGTTTCATTCAAGAGTGTTGAGATTTTCATTTTGGTGGTGAAGATTAACACGTTACAGCCTTTTTCGTGAATTTTTTGACCTGTCGAGATCATTTGTAGTTCCATTTCGGCAAATAGTTTTGGCTAAGGCAATTTAGCTGAAAATTGGCTCTTAGCTTGTTCTTCTAATGCAGTGGTTCCCAACTAGGCTACCCGGACCCCTGGGGTTCCGAAACACGATTTTCCGGATCCGACACGCGATTTTCGAGGGTGAGAGATTGTTGAGTGTTCTTGGATGTAAGGACCCCTGATTTATAAAAGATTTCAATTGCTAATAAACATCCAGCCTAATTTGTCCAGCTAACGTTACTAATTTCACAGTTCGAATTGCTGAATGGGTGGTGCATTGCTATTTCTATTTCACCCTCCGGGTACCACGCTGAATGTGGCCGGTGATGTGATTGTAAGCGTCTTATGACGTTTAAATGTGTGTGGTGCAATTATGGCAAGGCTGTTGCTTGATTCCTCAGAACACGATAGTTTCCAGTGATCAACCATGCAACGTTACCAGAAATTGTGCACAAAAGCCGTGTGTATTCAAGCGCCCTTTTGCAACAACATATTTGTGCGAATCTGCATTTTCCTCTCTACTTTATTTGAAAAGAAAGTTTGGGAATTGTTTGATCCCCTCAAACAATTATCGCATAGCTCTGAGTAATTGTGTGCTAAGGTACAAACGGATAATTTCAGAGAAACAACAACGAAAAAGTCAGTAGGATTGTTTCTAACGAGCAATGAGGTATGAAGGTTATATACAGTAGTACGACTGAGGGTTTTCTGTTGCGTTGTCAAAGTAAGACTATGTATTACAAGTATAATTAAAAAATGGAATTACTGCAAAATTGGACTGTTTTGTAAATTCTACGCTTTTTCTGAAACGAGAGGGTGTGAACGTCACTTTAATTTTATGAAAGGGGTGCCAGCAAATGTGCTTATACCAAAAGCACAACATTCAAAGCATTAACGATTTGATGATTAGACTATTCCAAAAAGTCAACCTGACTGATTGAAAGACAGCCTATGAACTCTATACCGTTATTCAACCTTCTTTTCCATGTCCTAAATATGATTCAGCAAAACTGCTTGGTCTTGCACTTCTGCCTTTTAGCTGGGTGAAATTCAGCAAAGTTACGCTTTGGAGATACATCTTCAAGGTTTTGATGTTTTGTGCCGTGTAAACCTAGTGTGCCGTACAAAGTCTGCAATACAAACCCAGCTATTCGCTTGACGAACTCTGAACTAAATCATTGCGTTGACTGTTTTGCGCTGGACGATAGCTAACAACACAAAAGCAACCAACACTGTAGTTTTTGCGGCACTTCACCAATTTGTTCCTGTGTGAAAAAAGTGCAATCCAAGGACTTAATCCGTGAGTTACAGGCCACGTATACACTAAATCGAATCAAAATGAGGTGAAAACAGATGCGTAATAGGAATACTGTTTTTTAATCAAGACCATTCACGCCTTTCTTGGTAGGCTTTAACTTTCGATTGTCAAAAATAACAACTCGGGACGTTTTCAATGACTATATTCAACGTCCACGCATGGGTCGTGTTAATTCTCCTACAGACAGAATAGAGGAGTTTCGGCATTGCATTTTTACCTTTAGTAGTTGCTAACTGATGAAAAGCAATCTCGCTTTTGTATTCGTTGAGATAGTAGCCGAAAGAATACATTCCAAATAAACAGTAGCTTGTTTCCGGTTTTAAACTTTCAATAACCCAGTAGCTGCCACCACGTTGTTGTGAACAGGAAGCCTGTGTAATGCAAAGTGATTGAAAGTTCAAAGCCAAAGCTTGTTAGTTTATTATACATTTACGAATATGCAGCTTCTTCAAAAAACGATTGCACAATTTTTAATTTAGCAGCAAATAACCGCTAATTTTAACCTTAGTTACTGCAACTTTGAAAAAGCTTAGCTATATTTAAGTTGAAAAGTATTCCGCATAAGCTTACGATATAAGAAAGAGTTTTATCCTCCAATTCATTAGCAATGTGTTTAGTTATGTTGTATTTGGTTATGAAATTTTACGAACAAAATCGCTTGTGTTGGGATTGAACACGTATAAACACGTTAACTGGAAAAAATGAAATATATTAGACCAATCGAAAATTTTATGCATCGTAGCTACATGAATCAATAATTTAATTAAAAATGTAATGTTGGATTATTCCAGCTTTTGACATGGTGTAGTTTTATATCTCTGTGTGCTTGTTTTAAATGAAAGTATGGTAATTTGAACAACAGTTCAAATTTCTATAAGCTTACATTTCGATGAAAAAAGACGGTTTTCTCATACGTATCCACAACTTCAAAAGACTTTGTTATTGAAGGAAGCTTTGAGCAAACGTCAGATCCATTCCACACTGTTTGGGGGAATAACAGTGCTGTAAGAATCTATAAATATCCTCACCGGCAAACACGTCATCTCAGTTTGCCCAAGTATTGACGCATGACTAATAAATTTCATGACTAATGAGTTGCAAGAAAGTATGCTTCAGATTTGCTACGCATACAAATTTAACAAATTACGCGTGAAAGTAAATTTGACCCTGACTTCAAACAAATACTGCCAAATATCAAAGACAAATATTCGATTATCTTTAGGACCACTGGATTTCACAAGGAAACTAAGCTGACTAGGCACCAAAATATCTAATGCAAAAAATATGCGCCAATTAGCTCATGGTGAAAAGAGCATACCTGCAAAAATAGGATCTATCAGAATATGTGCTGGTAACTTGCTAGAAATAAAGTAGCCACAGCAAGGAGATCATCTTAAAACATGTAAGTAAAAAGCGTACAAGGAAGCATATTCAAAACAGAAAAGTGCAATTTTCAATAAGGCATGTTGTATTCGCAGCACAGGAACATTCCATGTTAGAAAGTTGAAAATAACTTACCTAAAAAATATTCTTTCTCCTCTCTTAACAAAAACTACAGTACTCATTAGCATGCAAGAGCATCAGCAAAAAGCATTTGTTTTTGTTGTTGTATGATAAAAAAAACTATACCTTTCGTTTCCATGGCGTAAAACTTATACTGAATTTTTCTAAAACAACAAAAGTAAAGTCCGTCAGAAGGGAGTTTGATGCTAACATTCGCTGACGATATTCCAGTGTAGATCGTGGATACAACCGGTGTGTCGTTTATGCCTGTATGAAAACAAACATCATTTATTGTTTCAAGCATCCTTCATTCAGTTCATTGTGGCAGTATGAAGAAAAGTTACGAGACTCACGGAGAACAGGGTTGGAATATCAAAACCTTTGGCTTAATTAAAGAACCACAATGTTTGATAATAGTTTACAATAATACTTTTGAAAATCATGTGTAAAGAAATCTTTAATTTTGCTAGATAAATGCATTCTCCTCTCTGAAACATGTATAACACTGCAACTCTGACCCAAAAGCGAATTGTTAACGTTGAAGAAACCGTCGGCAAACTAAACAAACCTTTTAAGTTGAAATTCACACCATGCATACAAAACCGGAGAAACAAAACAGCTGAAATGGCTGAAAGATCTTATATAGGTGTAAGAAGCATTATAATGTAAAATGTTGTTTTTAAATTATTTCCCAAGCTATTATCATTACTTGTGCTCCTTGTTTTTGCCGTTCAGAAACCTTTGCCGAAAACAGTAATGTCACAAAAGGATTTCAAAACTTGCGCATCAACTTTCACGTACTTTCTTTGAGAAGACATGCTTCGTTGGTTTCAACAAACTCTGTGCATCGGCATGTGCTGCAAGTGCATTTAGCAGCGTTTTGGCGCGAACGTCGAGTAATCATCGCTCTCAAGCGAAATTTCCCTGCGCGTAGAAGGACTTGTTGCACGGAAAAATACTTCGTTTTCACCGTTCGTAGATTTGAAACTGGCTGCTTGATACGATTCTATTATTTTGGACAAATAACAGTATATTATGGTGTTTTCAGCTGTAATTGAACTCAGTTGTAAACAAAATATACTCTGCGGCTTGTTGTGTAGTTCTGAATGAAAACTGGTGGGCAAAATATATCTCAGATTTTACATGATTTTCTCAAATTATTTCAAAAGATCAATCAAACCATACAAACATTTTAAGTTTACTTCAAGGAATCATTTTCTTAATTACTTCGAAATTCTGTTGGTGGCATTTTGCTAGTAGAACTACACAGTAGACCACAAAGGAAGCCAACGTTTCAGAATACTACGAGTGCTTAGAATTCGTCAAATGGCTTTACAGTACTTTATCGTTAACACTACAAAGCAAAAGAACACCAAATATGATTTTGCAGGAATTTATGCATCTCTATAGGATTTACCACAAATTGGAGGAACGTCTACTTCACATTCAAGACCTCTAGGTTGAGCCTTGGTTGGTGTGCACTTCCTGTCTACCCAGTTGATTTCTTCGTGACATCTCGTAACGCTGCAAAATTTTAAGATTTTGCACAAACTTCAAAAGACACAGAACCCAGACGCAACTATTTCTTTGTTTATTTTCCGTTAAGACCTTTGTTTCATAGCAACGTTTGGCAGGTTTAGTGGCCTTAGAGTTGAAAAATGATAAGGAGACTTTGTTGTGGCACAGGTGAATCGGATTTACTGTATAATGCAAATAAATCCCCTGATTTACGAACGTCTGCGGACGACGTAGTCATATCACATCACTCTGTGCGTCGTTCTCGCATCAGTTCTGTCACGCACCACGATTGCAATTGGTAGAAGACGTTTTTTCTTTTCCACCATTTTCGCGGTATCCACGATATTGAAGACTTCAGGTTTCGCACTGTCCATCTGACTCCAGACGGACCCTTATCTGAAAAACAAATGACGGCACTTGAAGAAGATGTTTTACGGCAGCCGCTAGTCTTGTGAGATCTGTGACAACGCGAGCATGCCGAGATATGTGAAAAACGGAAACAGCGTCTGGTTTTGAGTCGGCAAAGTGCACGTGGCACGTTTGTTTTGATTGTTATCACAGCGGTAGCATGTGAATGGTGGTAATTTGCGTGGGCGAATAGAGATTATGCGGCTGATAAGCTTAAGCAAGACGTGTAAACTCAGTATCTGCCTTCAAGAAAATTGCTCTACTTTGCTCATCCTTATAGACGGGTCTTTTCATGCCTTCGTTGTTAATATTTCAAACAAAGCGGCGGCGGAATATTCTTCCACAAATACCGAATTATCCATGAGTTGCAGCACAACGACAGAGAAAGNCCTGTTAGAATTCGTGGATATCTTACGACGTCTACTTTTACACACCGAAAAACTAAAAAATGGTGCTTCCGCAATTTTAACCTCACGATAGTCAGGAAAGGATGCGTGCAAAGCTTCAGGATATGTACACGCGCCCTGTGTCGCATTACAAAAGCCGGTTGAAACCAAACGTGACGTGCGAACTTGTCGCGGGAGGGTTTTTTATTTTTATGGGAAATCCCCGACTTCGCATTGCAATGGATTCGCAAGTGCCGCGCCGCTGTCGTTCGAGGAGCGACGCGTTCACTCCTCGCGTGAGATTTGCGCAGGTGGTCTGGGTATTTGCCGTGTAGTATCAACAGAATTCCCAAAACACAGACAAGGCTGTCATGTCTACAAGCATATTGTGGCTTGTCTGCGTAAGGTTGGCTGCACCTTAATATAAAGGGAATC
>JGI24022J15233_10002864_pt1 | contig 16589 bp, 14 predicted proteins | sample Ectturendosymbi2_FD_15233 | JGI IMG/M metagenome (IMG submission 15233)
CGGTCTCTCAAATTCCTCCAACGGTCTCTCAAAATATAGTGACCTGAGATCACATCAACGGAGAACGGTCTCTAAAATTCCTCCAAGCGGTCTCTTAAAATTTCCTTGCGGTCACCAAAGCGAAACCTTAAAAAAAACCCTGCGAGTGTCGGAGACTGCTGCGAAGCACATTGGTCGTTCATAAGTGTAGGGCAGACAATTTTGTTGTGATGCAAAGGATATCTTGCTCGGATTTACCCACATTTTGCCGAACAGCTTTTATTTAACAAACCTTTTCCCTACAAATTTTCTGTAGGCTTTTGCGCATTCTGTTATCCTCTACCATATCACCACAAACATAAAAATAGGTTTCATACCTAAAATTTGATGCTGAATAACTCAAAGGAAAAAAGTATGGCGTAGGTTGTGCAAGAACATTGTCCAGGGCTGCCAGTTTGGCTTTTTTGAGGCCAAATTTGTAATTTTTTCTTTTTTTCAACTACTTTGGCTTTTTTATACTTTCTAAAAAAGGCCAAAGAAAATTTGGGTTTTTTGGCCAACTACTTTTTTATCTCGATTTGGCATATTTAAAGATGGTTTTGGCAGATTTCTAAACACTGTTTTTGAACACAGAATGATAAATTTTGTTGGAAACTGCACGAGAATTTACAATTTTTGTTTTGCTGTGGCATGCATTTCGGTTTGCGGCTTCAGGTTGTTCTTCATCGAGGCCAGAAATTTCGAGAAATTTATAAACGGCGTGAGATTTATTGTTTTCATGTAAGAAATACGTATATATCACGCTTTCAACAAGAAACCTAACACCTAGCTGAGGTCAGTTGTGTTTTAAGTGCATGTGTAAGTGCACTGGAGACCAGTGACGTAACTAGGGGAGCAAGGGGGGCATCTGCTATCGGGCGAAGCATTTTTGGGGTGCCAAAGTGAGGTCGGAATGTTCCGTAATGATTACGAACTGCAAAATGTCGAATGTCACAGCGGCTACTATACGCAGTTGCGAAATCTCATCAAGTTCACAAAGGTTCGCAAAGCGAGCACTTACGAATCATAGTGATGTTTTAAACCAGTGTTTATCAAACTTTTTGTTCCATCACCCCCTTTTCACTCTCGACACATCATTGTCGACCCCCAAGCCTGATAAAGCAAACGCATGGTAGTATTTTTAAAGGCTGTTATTGAAGGAAATCCATACATGCCACGATCCCCAGTTAAGTGTGATGGATGTGCTTGGCGGCCTCCACAAAGCTTTGAAATATTGGGAGACATTTTAATGAGATACAGTCGTAGATCACCTCGCTTGTGAATCAACAAGCGGTTTCTTTGCTTTGAGAGCATTAGGCCACAGCTGAAGTTAACTCTGTGATCACTGAAATTAAAGCAGTGATCTCTATTATTGGTAGTGGTTGAACGTTTTCTCCCCTTTGTGTTGTTTCGCCCCCTATCACCACCCTTTGTTTTCTTTGCCCCTCAAAATCGTCGCTAAGGGGCGATTCCGCCCACTTTGAGAACCATGGCTGTTTTAAACTTTTAAGGCGGAGCTTGTGTCTTCAGCAATCAGCGCCCGCATGTGGTTTGACTCACGGCCGCGTCACAGTGCTTTCCAATCGCCAGAGTTGCGAATTTTTTTATCTCGCTCTCATTCTGTAGTTGCGTTAGAATCGGAGGGAAATTCAGCGTTCACCGTGCATGAAGTATATCCAGGGACGGAGCTTGCTAAAAAACTTTGGGGTGAACAAACCTTATTGTTTGTGTTTTTATGACGTCAATATGTTCACTCAACCGTAGTACGATCTTTTTGTAAAATTGACAAAATGGGAGGCACTTTATGGAATTGGTGACCATTTCCTCCCCTGGCGACGCCCGTGGTGGTTGGTACAGCAACTAGTAGTGTATACAAGTATACAATGGTGCTGTATCTAGCAGGGGCGTGCGCAGAATTTTTTCCAAGGGGGGGCAAAGTCGACATTTTGCTTATTTTATTCAGATACACAAAAAGAAAATGTCCAATGTTACGGCAACAACTGCAAACAGTGTCTTCCCTGTAAGAACACTATACACTGAGCAAGCGTTTGTTTTAGTGAGCATGGATATCTTAAGACTGAGTTAGCAGAGTTCCTAATGAATGTGTGAATTTTTAGAATAAGTGCAAAATCTTATGAAAATGCAAACAAAGTACTATTTAATTAAAATAGCTTCTCTTTGTTTTCATGCTTTTCCAATGTTTTGGATGCTTCATGCTTTTCCAATGTTGAAAATTGCACGAGATGAGATTTTGCACAAACGGTCTGGTGGTACTGCGCATTTGCGCACCTTAAGAGGGAGCATTGGTTACAAAAAATGCACTTTGTTGGCAGCAATGCTTCTTTTTGATTAATGTTTCTTTGCACATAGTATAAACCAGGGGTGGGCAAACTTGTTCAATGGTAGAGTCATTTGCAGAAAACTAAAAACACCAGCGAGCCGCAAAACCAGTTTGTAGTGTCAATACAAACACGGTAAAGAATGCAAGTTTTACATTAAATCAGTGGTTCCCAAGCTGGGTGTAAATTTACCCACAGGGGTAATATGCGATTCTTTGGGGTTAACGCAGAACCAAAACCACAATGTTGTTCTGTATTATGAGCGATCACTGCGAAATATTGAGGTTAGTATCAAAGGCATAATCGGCTACCATGATTTGGGTAACGGCTCTGGAAGCTGGGAACCACTGCATTAAATGATGTATAGTAATTGTCAATATTAAGTTTGTGTTTGCTTTTCTAGTCCAAACAATCGGGACAGCACGCTGTTAAAGCTGTGGGAATTAATTCTCCCAAGTTTTCATTTTTCCGGTGTCAAGCGAAATTTCTGACTTCACACGATGTACTCATGCACAGAGTAATATTCTACATACCAAATACGCTGATGAAACTTATTATTAGGGCTTAGGAATTCGTGTTTAGGTAAGTGTGTCGGGTTAAGGTTTGGGTTAGGGTAAGAACAAGAAAAATAATTGAGGTCAACGACTAAGTCCGAAAATTTTCAATGGTTAAAGTTATTCCCGTGCTGTAGCTTGTTGTGGGTTCCTGACATCTAACCACAATGTTTTAATTTACACAACACACATCAAAAAAGTAATCGCCAGACTTTATTTCTTTATTCTGAGAAGCAAAATAATTGAAAAACAATAACAGATTGTACATTTTGCAGAGGTCAGAAATTTCGCTTGACATCGGGTTGCACGATGGTTTGATTTTACGAACTTCATTACAGAGAAAAAATTTCACAGCTATATGTTGTGCTATACACAGAAATGAGTTGTGCACTGGTCTTTTAAATTGTGGGTATTGACCTGTTGCCAGAAATTAAGTATAGAGTGGCATTGAATAAAATTTGTTTAGAGCCAGATTTTCTTACATTTCGGTCAATTTAATTTTTACAGCAGTCACGTTCATGTCACACGGTTGGTGACCTGGAAAGCCATCACCGATTACATTAACACTGAATGGATTTACAGTGGTGGATCCAGTGGGGGTGACGGTTGGGGCGATCGTCCGTATAAAACCTGCGAAAGTAACTTTGTTCACCATGATTTTGTACAATTCGCAAAACAGTATTCGCGCCGTAAGGTCATTTGGCCTCCCATTCTTTTGTTATAGTGGTTTTGTAAAGAATACTTTATCTCTCTTACAGTAGCCTAGTGAACCCGTAATGAGACTTGCCTACCAAATGTTATTGAAATCGTTCCCCTAACCGTACTGGCTGGATCCGTCGCTGATTTACAAGGAATGCAAAGCATGGTTTTAACTCTTCGAAATGGTCAAATTTGGTTTGAAAGTCCTCCAGTAGTGCTCCGATTTATTTTAGTGTTCGTCCACTTTCTGTTCAGCAAATGCCTCTTCACGAAAAACATTCTGACATTGGCAGAACGCCAGAATGTTTTTGACAATATGTCTCTGAAAAATTTGTAGTTTTCTTCTGGGAACTTCAGTAGCCTAACTTGCGATTTAGATCCACTGTCGTTGTTACCAAATCGCGCAGACTCCCTGGTGACTAATTTCACGAACTTGTGTAAACACATTGGAAAATGAAAAAAACATTGAGGAAAAAGCGAGACGATCTGGAGTGGCTTAGTCATTGCCAAGTTTTTTGAGATGCTAAAGAAGTCGATGAGAGGATCAGTAGCCTACTCAACAAGCTTGCTCAGTGTTGCTTGATCTGTTGTCCTCGTGATTGCAGAACGAGCTGTCAAGGCAATCCGTATAATCGTAAATCAAAGAGTGCTCAAAGTTCTCAATGGCACAGGAACTGCCAATGATTGTAAACCCACACAGTCTCCTCGTCACGGGAAGCTTTGATGGGATTAGACCCTTCAAGCAAAGTTCCAACAATATACATCAGTGGTATTTTTACCAAAATTTCAGAATGTCAAGCCACCCTGCACAAATGAAACTCCCTCCCCCCTACTGATGACTTTCCGTCGACGGTTCTGGACCCGCAGTTTGTAAGTTTCTAACCACGAAGAATAGAAGACTCAGCAACAGTGATTTGGGTCTATCTATACAAACAACGCGACTTTGTTAAAACCTTCTTCCAAAGAGAAAGCAATGTGTGAAATTTCGCAAAGTTTGGGCTATTTTTTCAAATGAACAAAATTCAGTGAAAAAAAGGTTTTGTTATTCGGTTTGACGACATTAACACAAAACCAAAAAGTGCATCACTGCGTAGTCTAGTTGAAAGACCATCAGATTGTCGAGACAACTGGACCAATCTGCAACCAAAGCAAGAAATTTGCAGGAAAATCAGTAGGCTTCAATTTTGTAGCTTTCTTAAGATTTCTTGGACTGATTTCTCTCACGTAGAAATCAACCGGGGTGTCCGCGGGACATGTTTCTATTTCCAAATGACAAAAACTAGTGGTATTCACAAAATAGATTGTCTAGAAATCTGCCTTACCGTCAGGCACGTTGTCAGTACGCAGGAACTTGCCATAAAAGTATAGAAATATAAAAGTATAGAAATATCGTTCCGCTTTTGGTGATTTATCTCCTCCCACTTGGATGAATATGTACCCTCGATTGGTCATCACCGGAAGCACTGCACTTTCCCAGCCAGCTATAATTCCTAATTACTCTCGCGATTACCGCCCAGTGAAAATTCCTTATTTTAGGCTATGCTATTGTCACAAGCGCATCGCCTCACTTGGGTCTGTTACTATACTTCCGCAGATTTGTACAGTATAGTGTACGAAACTGCCAAAGGACTTTAATGCAATTATGGAAGTGTTTTACTGTTTCACCGTTGCGATCGGCTTGCCTGGCGATGCATCAGATTGCAATGAAGACAAAAGGTCGGCGGTTGCAGCGCGCATGCAAAACAAGGTAGTTGTCGAGCAAGGCAACAGTGAGAGCTAGGAGTGAGATTTTGGGTATTTGAGCCGCACTGAAGCAGCTGTCAGAAATTAAAATTATGCAATGTCCGTTGTTTTAGTGCGACTTCTGAAAACAAAAAAATTCAACATGGTGCTTTCCTTTTGTCAACATTGGCACCTCACCTGACAGAACTGAGAAATGTTTTTCAGGCGAGATGTTTTAACTTTGCACATATGAAAACTTCCGCAGAACTGTGCATCCATAAGCTCTCTGATGCCGCTGCTAAATCAAAGCTAAAAGCTAATTGCGAAAAGTTTGATAGTGAATTAGGAAATTTACAACGCCGGATGGCTTGGCTTACTCGTTGTGTGTCAAGTGGCATGGCCTTTTGGAAGAGCACCAAAAGAGCGGAAAATTGATAATTTCCATATACACAATGGGCGACAGGAGTGAATGAACCAACTTCCGGGCATATCCGTGCTTAGCTTCTCAGGAAGAGTGTATGCCAAGATGCCGGGAAAATAATTGGACCAAAGCTGGATGATACCCAGTGCGGTTTTCTTTGCGGCCGGAGCAAATTTTCACTCTCCAGCAAATTTTCGAGAAATCCTGGGAGCATGCCAAAGACGTTTATACATGTTTTGTCGACCTCGGGAAAGTATATGGCCGGGTTCCTCGTGAAAAGTTTTGGGGGGTATTGCGGGAGTACAGTGTTGGCGGGTGCTTCTTGCTGGCCGTCAAGTCACTGTATTCCTGCTCAGAAGATTGTGTCGGTGTCGACGGAGTTAAATCACAACCGTTCAGCATTGGTGTTGAGCTCCGACAATTGTGCGGGCTGTCATCAGTCCTCTTCATAGTCTATATTAGGGTTCTCCAAACTACACCCCGCGGGCCTTCCTGCGAAGCCATTTTCACCCGGCCGCAAAATACATTCTGCTAATAATGAAAAAAGAATAGGCCTATATTTACGAAAATCTTGCTGATTAAGAAGAATGTGACATATCCCGAAATATTAATATTATGCAAGATGTTGGCCCTCGAACTGTTGTGCAATAGCCTATGTGGTGCTCTCCCCAAAATTTTGGAGGGCCCTGGTCTGTATGGATCGGATAGACAGTCGCAGACGCGTCGACAAGGGTGTCATGTTGGGAACTGCAGGATGAACCGTTCGCTTTTTGCAGACGAGTTGGTACTGAATGCGTTGATCTTCTTAACAACGTCTTCAGCACGCATGTGATTGATTTTCTGCTGCGTGCGACCAAGCAGATACGAAAATCAGCACTAAAAATATTGAGGAGAGAGCTTTAGATCAGATTTGCGTCTCTTTAAGACGCCCAAGGCAGTGTATTCTGCAAGTGAGCACCAATACACTGCAGCAGGTAGAGACGTTCAAGTAGTTTGGGGTGGTAGTTACGAGTGACGGAAGTCCGAACTAAGAGATTGATACACGGGTTGGTAAAGCAAACTCAGTTCTGCGTGAGCTTTAATGCTCCTTGGTGACGAAACGGGAGCTTCCAAAGACTGCAAAACTTTCAGTTTTTGTTTATTCCGATCCTCACCTGCGGTCATGAATCTCAGGCAACGACTGAAAGAACACTGTCAAAAAACAAACGGCAGAGATGGATATCTGCGAAGAGTTCTCGGTGCGACACTTCGGGACAAAGTGCACAGGTCTGAAATCAGCATTGCCCGGGATGTCAAGTCACTTCTCCGAATCGAGAGATCCCAGCTACATCGGTTCGCCCATGTGTCCAGAATGCCGCAGGAAAGATGGGTGGGACACGTCCTGCTGGATACACCATGGAAAGCGGCCCAGAGGTCGTCAAGGACCAGGTGGCCTGACTACATCTCCGACCATAATTGATCCCATCTTGGTGTGGACACAGGGAAACTGAGATCGTTGCTGATCGTGAGGCATATTAAGTCCTCCTAAAGTTGTTGCCCTCGCGACTCTCTCCAAAGGAAATGTGGGCACGAAAATGAGTGAGTGAATTAGTATGCAGGCCTACATCGAAACTTTCTATTTATAAAATTGTCCTTAGTTTGTTTGCCAAAAGTGAATGTCGAATTCAAATACCGAACGTATTTGGATGGAAACTTGCGTTTTTGTGAAAATCAGTTAAAAGTATCAGACATAGAAGGGAAAATGGTGTTAACACCCTAGAGCGCCACCACAACACCCTTTCAAAAGCCTTAAAAAAACACTGAGCAATAGTATTCTTATTTTTTACCATTTTTCAAAAATAGTTTGCAAGTTTACCGACCATTTTGAGTTATGGGGTGTCATTTGATTATATTAGCTAGTGTTTTCTGTTCGAAATGGGAANGTTTATTGGGCNGGAACTAGGAAGCAATCGTGATTATAACAATTGTACGTGTTTGCGAGATTGAACGGAAACGTACTCAGAAGGTTCAAGCAGTGTTTTTTTTAAGATTTTCAAAAGGGTGTCGTGGTGGAGCTTTAGGGTGTCAACANCATTTTCCCTTCTATGTCTGATACTTNTAACTNATTTTCACAAAAACGCCAGTTTCNGTCCAAATATGCTTAATTATTTAAATACGATCGACATTTACTTTTGGCATACAAACTAAAGACAATTTCATAAATAGAAATATTCAATGTAGGCCTATATTCTCGTTCATTGATTCATTTTCGTGCCCACTTTTCCTTTGGAGAGAGTCGCGGGGACAGCAGGTCTAGGGGGACTCGAGATACCTCACGCTCAGCAGCAATCTCAACAAGCCGGTTCTGCTGGCTCCACACCAAGATGGGAGCCAGTTGAGAGCTCCACACCAAGATGGGACCAAGCAAGGTCAGAGATGTAGTCACGTCACCTGATCCTTGGACGAACTTTGGACCGCTTTCCGATGGGTGTAGACTGTTGCCTGGAGGACTCAGTTCGCCATTCTTTCCTGGGATATTCTGGACCCATGGCGGACTAACGTAGCTGGTATCTCTCGATTCGAAGAAGTGGTTTGAAATCCTGGGTTTTACGGATTACAGACCTGTGCTCTTTGTCACGAAGTGTCACACCGAGAACTCTTCACAAATATCTCATCTCTGCCGCTTGTTGTTTTGACAGTATTCTTTCAGTCGTCACCTAAGATCCGTGACCACAGGTAGGGATCGGAACAAAGACCAATTTAGAAACTGAAAGCTTTGCGATCTTTGAAAGCTCCAGTTTCGTCACCACGGAGCAATAAAGCTCACGCAGAACTGCGTCTGCTTTACCAATCCGTATATCAATCCCTTTGTTCCGACTTTCGTCACTCGTGGATACCAACCCAAGCTACTTGAATGTCTCTACCTGCTGCAGTGTATTTCCGCTCACTTGCAGAAAACACTGCCTTGGGTGTCTTAAGAGGCATAACACCTTAATCTTTTTAGAGCTGATTTTAGTTCCTGCTTGGTCGCTCGCACACAGCAGAAAACCGATCAAATGCGTGTTGAAGACCCTGTTGAGAAGTTCTACCCATGCAGTCCCAATTCGTCCGCAAAAAGCAAACGGTTCACCCTGCAGTTCCCATCAGTGACAAACTTGTCGACGCGTCTGTGACTGTCTATCCAATTCATATAGACCAGGGCTCTTCAAACGTTTTGGGAGAGAACCACTTAAGCTGTTGCACAACAGTTAGTGGGCAGACATCTTGCGTAATGTGATTTTTTCGGGGTATGTTACATTCTACGAAATGAACACATTTTTTGTAAATACATTATTTTTTCATTATCAGCAGAATGTGTTTTGCGGCCGGGAAAAATGGTTTCGCAGGTCGGATTTGGCCCGCGGGCCGTAGTGTGGAGAACCCTGATACAGACTAAGAGAACAGCACACACCATTGTCTGAGTCTGACACCAAGGCTGAGCGGTCATGATTTAACTCTCCCGACACGGACGCAACCTTCTGAGCAGGAATACAATGACTTGACTGCCGGCAAGAGGCACCCGTCAACACCGAAGTCCCACAACACCCCCCAAAGCTTTTCACTAGGAACCCGGCCACATCGGCCACATACTTTCCCGAGGTCAAAAAAACATCTGTATAAGTCTTTGGCATGCACCCAGGATTTCTCGAAAATTAGCTGGAGAGTGGAAATTTGTTCTGTAGTGCTACGGCCGCGACGAAAACCGCACTGGGTATCATCCAGCTTTGGTTCAATTACTTTCGCGGCATCTTGGCATACACTCTTCTTGGGAGGCTTAGCAAAAAGGTGCCGCGGTAGTTTTTTCATTCACTCCTGCCTCCCTTTTTGTGTATGGGGCGATCAATTTGCTAATCTTTCGGCACCCTTCCAACACGCCATGACACTTGACACACACGAGTCAGCCAAAACATCCAGCGTTCCAAGTTCCCCTAATCAGTCCCGTCGCCGCGGGGGGTTTGGGGGCTTAGCCCCCCAGAACAAAGCTCCAATCCTCCCCAAACTGAACCATGAAACACTATAAATCAGTTGAGTTTTTGTCAATCTGTAGAGCGTCAAGCCCCCCCGCACAAACTCAAAGCCAACCCGCAGAAACGNAAAGCCCCNCTATTGAAAACTTTCTGGCGACGGTTCTGCCCCTAATTCACTATCAAACTGTTCGCAATTAGCTTTAAACTCGGATTTAGCANAGGCATCAGAAAGTTTATTGATACACAGNTCTACGGAAGCTTTCACCTGTGCAAAGTCAAAACATCCCGCCTCGAAAACTATGCTCAGTTCTGTCAGGTGAGGTTCCANTGTTGACAGAAGGAAAGCATCATGTTGANTTTTTTTGTTTTTATAAGTCGCAGGGAAGCAACGCACATTGCTTGATTCTTATTTTCTAACAGCTGCTTCAATGCGGCCCAAATAGCCAAAATCTCACTCCCAGCTCTCACTCGACAACCTTGTTTGGTATGCGCACTGCAAGTCTGCAACTGCCGACCTTTTGTCTTCATTGTAGTCTGATGCATCGCCAGGCAAGTCGATCGAATGGTGAAACAGCAAAACACTTCCACAACTGCATTAAAGTGTTTTCGCAGTTTCGTACAGCATAGTGTACAAATCTGCGGTAGTATAGTAAGAGGTCGAAGCAAAGGGGTGCGCATGGCAATGCATAGATACCATACTTACAAAATTGTATGTTACAATTTCCGCTTCCAACTTCTGCGCTAGAAAATTGTGTCGGCCTATAACATTGCAGCCGTCTGTTGCAACAGCCATGTGCAGGAAAACATGCTTTCCTCAAATCGTTTTACTTCAATACAAGGCAAAACCATATCTAGCTTTCAGATTTTAGGACGTCACTGCAAAATTTTGGGGTGTCATTTTGACACCCAAAAACGGCTTAAAAAAACACTGGGTTCAAGCCTAATTTTGAGGGCAGTGCGTTAGTTTAACGAACTTACTTAGTCAAAAGCCAATGGAGAGAACCATCCATGTTTGTTAATTGGCAGGTATGATTTACAGTGCGTTGGGTGGCAGTAGATTAAATTGCTAAATTTGTTTGTGCAGCTTTTGTTAGAATGTAAAAGTATCCTCTATGAGAAAGTCAACTTTGAAAATGGTATTGCATTGGCATGAATCATTGTCACTGCTTATCAAATTGTAACTGTTTTGCTTTTAACATTGCCAATGCCATTGATTGTTGGGTACATTGATTATGTGAAGTGCTTTTTCTCTGCATGTTGCTGCACTGCTCTCTGCATTTTTATGTTTACGAATGATTGTTCAAATTCCTTGGTTGCCCTATGCGTGCTCCTGTGCTAGAAAAAAGTAGAAACATTCATTGGTAAGAGTTCTGTTTATCATGACAAACAGTTTGGAAAAGCAACTTGAACTTGCTGGCTACACTTAAGTAAACCATTTGGCAGCTTGGCCAGTTAACAAGATTTGATACAACGCATCAATGAAATTCGAGCTAAAATTTTCGGAAGTGATGAGATAAGCTTAGAAATTGTAAAGAAAGGGAAAAACTGCATCTAAAAATGCAATCTGCATACAATAAAAATGCTTGCATAGAGTTGGGCTATGTCAAACAAAATGTTCACAAAGATCACAAAAGGTTCGAAGAAATTGGAAGTGATCACTTTTTAGCCTTACAGCATGCGCCATGATAAGCATGGAAAGTCAGCTGTACCAAAAATATTGTATTTTATTGTATCTTACTGGTATTGGTAAGCATGTTTGCTTTAATGATGTAGTAGTGGGTCTAATATACAGTGTAACAATCCCAATGTCAACTAGTGATCATGAAAAATGCTATTTCGTCAGCATTACAACCGTTTACAACACTCATGGTAAAGCCTGTCCATGCATGTCACTTGTTCTGCATTTCCTTCCAGTTCAGCTTTCAGTTTGGCACCTATTATGTTGACAATGCAATATGACCACATTAAACACACCCTAGATTACATTCCTGTCAACCCCGATTTGGAAAAAGTGGAGGTGGTCTGCACTCTATAAGCGTCAACTAAGTGCAGGCTACCTCGACCCTTTGTTTCGTTAGCGCAAGTTGACAAGAATGTAGGCCGCCTTTACTTTGTTTGCAATACGTTAAGGCCATTCTTACTGTCAAAATCAAATGCTCTCATTTTAGATAGAGTGATGCTGAGGTTAGTTTATTTATTTGGATAAAATCCAGTTTTGTATATTATTTTTTACTTTGTAATCTTAAAATAGAAATTTCAAGTGCGTTAGACAAAATGCGTGGACTGTACTGTAGATACAGACCCCTGAGGCATTATAACACTAGCAGGTTTTAGTTCCTTTAATTTATAAGTAGCTGCAGTTTCTAAGATGAAAGTAGCATACTTGGTGGACTTACTTAACGAGTCGTGGCTTGAAGGCATTGCCTAATAAGCCAGGGATATCAAGAAACTCCAGGGATATCTAGAAAAGCCGAGTTTCTAGATATCCCTGTAATAAGCTGGCTGATGAAAACTGATGATCATGACAAATATCAGTGGCGGTGTAAATTAAGACGAGTACATCGTTCAAAGCTCCCAAAAGGAGTGGCTGTTTATGACACAAAGACATCAAATCACATGTCAAAGCCATGCGCTCTTTGAATCACTCGATGAAATTGACTCATTTTAAATTAAAGTTTCTGATGATAAGGTTGAATTATGCTTTGTAACAAATGTAAGTTGACTGCAGAGCTGACGTTGAATAGATTTATTGCTGAGCATGATCTAGCATTTTAAATTGCAAATTAATTTATTGATCTTGCAAAATCCATCGATTTACTTCCAAATACGTTTATAAAAAGGTTTATGGTTAAAAAAATTTTCAGCTCCGTGAATGCTGCTTACAAAACAACGCAGTAAATCGGATATTGACAGCTTGAAGAGCCAATTATTAGCCAAAGAGATGGTTTCATGAAGCGGTGGTGGATGTGTAATATAGGAACCACGTTATAAAGAAAGTTTTGATAACCGTCTTGTGTCTTTTTGATGTTGATAGCTGACATCTGATGTTGGAGCCTGAAAAATTTGATGTTGAAACGATTGAGCCCAGTGGCATCACTGCTTATATAGTATTTGTGTCAGTAGTGGTTTTAACTTAGCAAGGTACTTCTGCTACCGGGTTTAAGTGAAATTCGTGGCAGTTAGGAATTTTAGAGAAAGTGTTTAATTTTAGTTGTATTTAAAGTGTTTAATCTTTGTTGTATTTTGTGCACAGATTTGCTATTTTAACCATTGAAATTACTGATTTAAAACAACTTGTTACAATGATGCTTTCAACCCCAAACGTGGTTGTGTCAATCACCGTAACAACCTTTGTTATGTCTGCGGCGAGTATACTCCTCTTGCTCACCGTGTAAAGCTGAACAGCAGAATAAGATATGCATACAAGCACTATTTTGCATGCCAAGTAGGTGACCAAGATAAAAAATGGGCCCCACATATTTGCAGAGGCGGATCCAGGGGGGGCAGTTTGGGGCAACTGCTCCCCCCAAACGGTTGTGGTGCCCTCTTTACATGGCGCCCCTCTGATAAAAATGCGCCCCTTTTCGGTGCCTATCGAAGTAAAAACAAAGACAGAAATACTCGGTCGAAACTAAACAATGCTTTACACTTCGTTGCACTTCGGTGTTTACGTGACGGACTTTGACCCAACCTCTTACCGACTTGGATCAACAATGCTATTGTTTCGAAATAAAATTCCGGTTCCCTTCCGCTTGAGAACAGCCCAGTGTGGCAGTCCCCTTCTAAAGAAGAAGACCATTACACGTTTAGGGCAATTCCGCGAGAGCACTGGTTAATAGGAAGTGTCCATGGCACGTCCAAGTTAACAATTAAGAAACTTAGACCCGCCGGTTTTGCTCGACCCCCTCTGTTTATCACAACGAAATTGTATTCACTCATGGTTTTATTCTGGTAACTTTAAGCACTGCGATAGTTACTACAACAGTCTCCGTCAGTCTAACCATTCTGGGGTGTTTGTTAGCTACAAGCGTGTCCTGGTTCACGAATTTGCCAGACCCCACTCGTTCGCCATCTGTTTAGGTGTTAAGCTTGGTATGCCCACCGCTCAACTGATTCAAGCATGGCAATTCCGCTGTTTATATACACGCAACGTTCGACGCCAAGGTCACGTGACAATTCTCGACAAGCGCACAGTGCAATAGCGACATCTAGTGATCATATATGGTTGGCATTCTAATCGTGAATTCCGAATTGGTGTTTCGCAGCAATTTTTTTATCTGGTTTCATCATTACTTCTATTTGCAATTTTAAGTTATTTTTTAGTATAATAGTTTTCTATGCCATCTTAAGTTACTCTCTCCCCAACGGTGACTCACAATAAATGTGCGAAGTACAAATTCACAATACATCAAATAGGTACGCATAACAATCTTTTAAAGAGTTAATGGCTTTAGTCGTTGTTTAGTTTTCAGCTTCGTTTGGCTTGTCGTGAATTCGTCGGTAAACTTCTAAGTTGCTCTCTTCAGTTATTTTTCTCCAGTAATCGAGTCTTCTTTTCGTTGTTATTTCAGCATCACAAGACATTTCATGTTGAGGAGTCAAGACGAACTCAACACCAGCAATCACAAATAAGATCACTTTCTTTTGCTAGCACAGTTCTGGACTCGCCGTTGCGCTGTGTAAAATCGGTCTGTTTTTGCTACAAGTTCATTTTTTAATGCTTGGTGGCAGCTTTGCAAGGAAAAGCAGTAGTGAAGATAAGACGGCAATAAATACGGAAAGCTTAGAACTGACGCAAGATTTTAGAAGCCTGCAAAACGCAAAACCAGTTTCAGGTCTGCTATCAGTGCAGTCCGTGAGTCCGCTCCGCAGTAGGNCTACGTCTGCACTTTAGTTTTGCAATACCATGGTAAGTGAATGAATTTCTTGTCGGAACTAATGACCCTGATTGAACCATANTGTAGCGTGTGAANAGCTATGGCAACATTTGTACGTTAGCAGGGGCGTAACGAGGTTAGATGTGGCCCAGGGCAAAAAACAAGTTTGGCGCCCCCATGTGTGAACCTGAGCTCTTTCGGAAGCAAATGTACTCTATTGAAGAAAGTACTTGCGACATTTTCGGGACTTTTCAGCACCCTCCGCAGTCATTCGGCGCCCCCATAATAATTTGGCGCCTGGGGAATTGTGCCCTCCTCCTTACACCCCTGTACGCTAGCAAACAACTTGCCGGTTTCTGACAAAAATGCAATGAGCGTGCCTCCTTTTTTTGGTCATGGACCGAATTTTTTTTTAATTACCGAAAAAAATTAAGTCAAAAAATTTGGTCATAATTTCCTATAAAGTAGACTAGGGAATACCGTTACGACGAGTTTTGATACTTTTACGGGACAAATCACCGAAATGTCTNAGCGAAAAAAAACAGGAGCGTGCTCCGGTAGCTCATGGAATTATGACCTAAGAATGCAATTCTGCAACACCTCACTTCGTCAGCNGGGACAGTGCAGCGTAGCACATCGAATGACTACAACCTGGTAGCAGGATGCGTCGCAGCAAACCATGGTGCTCACGCAGCCGTCAGCTCTAACGCAGAAACTTTTGCAAAATACCAACTATCTACAGCTTGGTGGAATGATTAATGGGCTGTACGCGGTCATGACAATTTTGCTCAGCGGTTCAATTTTCAATATCTGCAGTTCAAAATCCGAGAGGATTATGGCGCCTATCGTCCCCCTGGTAACGCGCCTGGCAACAGTGACTGATGGCCATATGCAGGGGCGTAACGAGGGGGACACAATTCCTCAGGTCCCGAATCACCATGGGGGCGCTAAATCACTGCGGGGTCGCCGAACAGTTCAAAAATGTCGCAAGTGCTTTCTTCAATGCAGTACATTTTCTTTCCCACGACCTCAGTTTCGAACATGGGGGCGCCAAACTTGCGTCTCATCCTGAGCGCCATCTAACTCGTTACGCCCCTGGCCATATGGTTTTGTCTTGATCCTTTTGTTGCAAGTGCAAACCCATAGGCAGCTCACGCCGGCCACGAAGCGACAAACTTGTCATGGTTAGTGAAATCTGCAACCAACAGCAAAATGCGTAGCATATTGGCTAGATCAGGGTCTCCAAACTACGGCCCGCGAAGAAATTTGGTGATTGATGAAAAGTAATCAGTTTACGAAAATTTGTTGATGTGGTAGAATATAACATACCCCGAAACAATCACATTGCGTAAGACGTCCGGCCCTCAACATGTTCTGTATTAACTTACGTGGCCCTCGGATTTAAAATGTTTGGAGACCCTAGGCTAGATCATTCCGCGTAAATCACATAGATTTGAGTAGAAAAGCAGAAAAACAACTCAGATTTTAACGTTTTCACTGGTACCGGTGGTGTTGTCTGAGATTCATGGTCTCAAAGGAGTTATAGGCTGTTTGTGGCTTGTGTTTGCTGGCCTGGATAGAAGCAGATCCATCGTCAGATCAACAGCATTGGGGGTGGCTTAATGCTTGTTTGGGGGGCTCGTAGTACAGTAGAACTCGTCTAATTCGTCATACTTTAATTCGTAAATTCGCTTAATTCGTCACTTTTTCGTCGGTCCCGGCAGAATCCCTATCCTTTGTGTACATCTCTGTTCGTCTAATTCGTCAATTTGCTTAATTCGTCACCTCTTTCTATCCCTGAGAAGCGTTTTGTTCGTCTAATTCGTCATTTGCAGTTTCGCTTTAGATCTCTAAGCAGCTAGTACGTGTGGAAATTCAAACAAATTAAGGATCCTTGTCTGAGAATTGTTGCACCTTGCAATTTGTTTATCCAATTTATACACGAGGTGCGAAGCGCTACCCGACTCCCCATT